>Ga0310038_10001236_pt1 | contig 19566 bp, 14 predicted proteins | sample Sb_taG_6_FD_200461 | JGI IMG/M metagenome (GOLD analysis project Ga0310038, IMG submission 200461) | Peat soil microbial communities from Weissenstadt, Germany - Sb_50d_4_PS metaG (v2) (version 2) | ecosystem: Environmental > Terrestrial > Soil > Wetlands > Peat | place: Germany: Weissenstadt... | reverse complement strand
CAACTGGCGCAGGTTGTGCTCGTAGCCGAAGAACCGCATGATGTTCTGCCCGTAGCAGCTCCCCACCAGCTCGAGCAGTCCCTCGCGGTGCAGCCCCTGGAGCTGGGAAAGAAACTCGGGCTGATGCCAGGCGATGGCTTCCAGCAGGGTGCCGCTGAAGTGCAGATTGACGGGAATCTTCAGGCTGCGGTGCAGTTCCAGAATCCAGGCAAAGCCACTCTTGTCCTCCACCGATCCCAGAGTCGCGGCCAGGCCGTGGCGATTCTCATATCCCTCAGTGATGAGGAATTGATTGGCATGATGAACGATCGCCAGAGGCACAGACATAGTTTGTCGGGGCGCGCACCCACATCCCTGTCAGAAAGCTGATATGGGTCACAGAGTTCAACATGTCAAGGCTGCGCGCACAATCGCCGACATTGCCTAAGGCCAAAGGGTTAGCGCAGGCGGGTTAGCCGGAATGGCGGGCGCCATTGGCAGTAGGTCAAATAGCCTAATCTCTTTGGACTAATCCATCGGAATCCTTCTCTTGTAAACCGGCCGCTTGGGAATCCGTCTCACTCAACAGCGCGGAAAGAAACATCGGGTCCGCGCCGTGGGCACGGTGCGGAAACGCATGGCAAACCACCGCCAGCAGCGGCCCCGCCCGGGCTCGGAAAATTCACCTGATTTTCATTTCCCCGTAACAAAAGCGGAGTGAAATGTCTGCCATGCTTTGGAAGCGGAGGCGCCGTGCGGTTCGTCCCCACACGCCGCGGCGCCGGAGAAAACCAGGTTGTCGGGGGAGGAATTCTATGGCTTCAGCAGCAATCGCGCAGAACCAACCGGCCGGCGATGTCCGCCTGTTATGCGATCTGACGCCGGTCATCGAATATTTTCGCCAGACCTTCCGTGGCGAAGAGCTGCAGCAGATGCCGGAGTTCGTGGTGCGCTGGACCACGCCGGTTTTCCTGGGAGCGAGCGATGGGGTAGAAGTGAGCGGGGAGCTGGAATCCGTTACACCAGAAATTGCAAGCCGATATCGTGCTTGCCACCCGACGGACGTTTCTTGCTCCAGCGAACGCTCAGAAGAGTTGGTATAGGAACCGGGACCGAGGGCAGGAAGATACGACATTCCACCACCGCGGAAACCGGAAGTTCGCGGTCCGCCACCAGGCTCACCCCGCCTTGGCCGATGTTCTGCAGCCGCCCGCGCACGCTGACGCCGGGTGCACTCCGTGCACCGTACGAAGCGAGAGACTGAGCCGCGGCCTTCAGCAAGAGGGGGAACCGGGCGTGATGCCGCCGGTCCTTGCTGTCGTCCATCCGCCTATGATGGCGCAAACCGCGGAGAACTTCCACTCTCCAGATGGGCTAGTTCTCTTTTGGTGGGTTGTCCGACATCATCAGGCCGAGAACGGCGGCCACGACGGCGGAGCGGCTGGAAACTCCCATCTTCACCATTACCAGGCGGAGCAGGGCTTTGACGGTGTTGGCGCTGATGCCCATGCGATCGGCCATCTCCTTGTTGCCCAGGCCCTGCAGCAGCAGATTGACGGCTTCCTTTTCCCGCCGCGTCAGGTGGAATTGTTCCGCCACCTGGGAAAGCGCGAGCGAGCCGGAGATGCCCCGCTCCAGCACCATGACCACAGCGGCGGCGCCGGGAGCGGGGCGGTTGCTGTCCAGCAGAAAGGCGCGGCAGAAATAGATGCGGCGTCCGGAATTGAACTGGATGGGTGTGGCCGCCATCGTCAACGCGCCCAGGCCGCGGGCGAGCTGACGCCGGATCTTCTTGTCAAAGGCTTCCGCCAGACTCAGGGGGGCGCCGTCCTTTCCCGAGTAAGTCAGAATCGCGATGGCCTCGTGGTTGGCGGAGAGTGGCTTCAAGGTTGAGTCGGCTACCAGGAAGCCCAGAGCCGGCAGGCCTCGCGACCCACTCAGTGGCCGGTTGCTTTTCCCCGCAAATCTGGATTCCGGTAGGACTGACATCGGCGTATTCACGCTGCCTCCCCCCACACTAATAGCCACCGCCGCTGCGAGCATGGCAGCGGACACCGCGGGATTCCCACGATGCGACTCTGATGCAACGCTACCGGGCTCAAGACCGGCTCAAGTGAGGGGAGGTTGGGTTCACTTGCGCGCCGATCCCCACCATCGGTGAGGTACCCGGAACGAAGCCTATGAAAAATGGGGCCGGAAATTCCGTACGATGCCGGGCTGCTTCAGATACGAAGCTGGCGCTGCCTTCGCCTGAAGCGGCACGCAAGAGGATGGCCAAGTGTGCACAGCCCTTCAGCCGGTGTCAATCGAAAAGATGTAAAAAAATTGCTTCTTTAAATTTTCGGAGTTGCATAATTCAACAGTGGCCAGCAGGGACGGGCGTGCTGGAAGTCGCGGCGGGGCGCGGTTCTCGGCGCGCGCGCATTACTGGGGCGGCGCCGACGTGTTCGCCTGCACCCGTATGGGAGTGAGGTAGAAGTGTACGGCGGGGGTGATGACGAGCGACAGCACCATGGAGATCAGGATGCCGCCGATGACAGCGATGGCCAGCGGTTGCAGCATCTGCGATCCCGCGCCCAGGGCGAGAGCGAGCGGCGACATGCCGGCAATGGCCGCCAGCGCCGTCATCACAATTGGCCGCAGACGGCGCCGGCCCGCCTGCAGCATGGCTTCCTCGGGCGCGAAGCCCAGGGCGCGAAACTTCTGGTCGGCATCGAGCAGCAGGATGCCGTTCTTGGCCACGATGCCCACCACCATGATCAAGCCCATGAACGACGAGATGTTAAAAGTCGTGCGCGTGATCAGCAGCGCGAAGAACACGCCTGACGTCGAGAGCAGCGCCGAGGAGAGAATCGCGATGGGCGCGGCGAAGCTGCGGAACTCGAACAGCAGCACAATAAACACGAAGACCACCGCCAGCACCAGAACGAACACCAGGTCGCGAAACGACTGCTGCTGTTCCTGGTAGGTGCCGCCGTAGACCACGCGGATGCCGGAGGGCAGGTGCAGCCCGGCCACCACCTTCTTCACCGCGGCGATGCCGCTGCCCAGGTCGCGGCCTTCCAGGCGGGCGGTCACGGCGACGTTGCGCTGCAGGTTCTCGCGCAGGATCTCGGTCTGGCCCGGCAATTCCGAAACCGTGGCCAGCGATCCCAGGGTAGCGGTCTTGCCGCTGGCGCTGTTCAGCAGGGTGTTGCTCATGGCGGCGAGTGACGCGCGGTTCGCCGCGGGAAAACGCACCCGGATGGTGTAGGCGCGGTCGTGGGTGATCACCGGCGTGGGCACGGGTTCGCCTTCGAGGATCGCGCCAGCATCGATGGCCACTTCCTCCGGCGTGAATCCGGCGCGCACTGCAATGGTGGGATTCACCTGGAAGGCAGTGGCCGGGCCGCTGATGGTGTTCTCGATGCCGTCCAGCACATCCACCACGCCGGCAATGTTGTGGATGCTCTCGGCCACGCGCGGCGCCCACACCCGCAGCAGGTCCGGGTCCTGCGCGAACAGCTTGATCTGCACCGGCTCAGGCGCGTTGGTGAGGTCACCGATCATGTCCTGCAGCACCTGCATGAACTCCACGCTGATAGCGGGCTCCTGCGCGGCAATCTGGGAGCGGACGCCGGCCATGATCTCCTCGATGTCGCGGCTGCGCTTAGCCTTGAGCTTGACCGCGATGTCGCCGCGGTTGGCTTCGGTCACCGCCGCGAGGCCGAGTTGCATGCCGGTGCGGCGCGAAGTGCTCTCGACTTCCGGCGTGGAATGCAGGATCTGCTCGAGGTGCGTCAGGATGCGATTGGTCTCCTGCAGCGAGCTGCCGGCGGGCGTGAGGTAGTCCAGAATGAAGCCGCCTTCGTCCATTTCCGGCAGCAGGTCGGTCCCCAGCGCGTGGTAGGAGGCCCACGAGGCCACGATCAGCAGAGCGCTGAACATAGCCATCCACCGGGGCCGCTCCAGCGCGAAGCGCAGCGCGCGCTCGTAGAAGCGCACCACCCGGCCAAAGCGTCCGGAGAGCGTGGCTTCTTCCGCTTGCAGCAATAGTTCCGCGGTGGTCGCGGAGGCGGGCTCGGCGGCGCGCTCGGGTTCGCGCGCGCGGACCAGGTACTGACTCAGGCTGGGCGTCCAGGTAAGGGCCAGGACCAGCGACGTGAGCAGCGAAACGCCCACGGTGGCGGCCAGCGCGCGGAAGAAAGTCGCGGTGACGCCGGTGATGGAAATCAGCGGCAGAAGCACCACAATAGGCGTGATGGTGGAACCGATAAGCGGAACCGTGATCTCGTGGAGCGCGCTGTGAATGGCTTCCAGGCGTCCTTGGCCGGCATCGCGGTGCAGGACGATGTTCTCGACCACCACGATGGCGTCGTCGATCACCAGTCCCACCGCCGCGGCCAGGCCGCCCAGGGTCATCAGGTTGAAGCTCTCGCCGAGCAGCTTGAGGGCGACGAAGGTGATGAGCACGGTCGCCGGGATCACCAGGCCGGCGACGATCGAGGTTCCCCAGTCGCGCAGGAACAGCACCATGATGGCGCCGGCGAGAATCAGCCCGATCAGGATGGCGTCGCGCACGCTGCCGATGGACGCGCGGACGATCTCCGACTGGTCATAGAAGGGAAGCAGCTCCACGCCGGGCGGCAGCGAGGGGCGCATCTGCTCGACCTCGGCGTGCACTTCATCGGCGACGCGAATAGTGTTGCTGTCCGGCTGGCGGTTGATGCTGAGCAGCACCGCCGGCCGGCCCTGGGCGGTCACAATGGTGTACACCGGCTTGACCCCAGGCGCGACGGCGGCCACGTCGCCGATGCGCACGGGAACGCCCGCCGGTGTGTTCTTGATCACGATGCCCGCAAGTTGTTGCGGGTCGCGCACCTGCCCGCTCACCAGCCCGAGATACAACTGGTGGTTCTGCTCGAGCAGGCCGGGCGAGTCGATGAGGTTGGTGCGGCGGACGGCCTCGAGGATGTCATTGACGGTGACGCTGGCGGTCAGCAGCTTGGCGGGATCGGGCACGATGTGAAACTCGGGTTCCTCGCCGCCCTGCACCAGCACCGTCGCCACGCCGTCGAGCCGGTTGAGCCGCGGCTTGAGCTCGTAGGTGGCCAGCTCCCAAAGCTGGGTCTGCGGCAAAGTCGAGGAAGTCAGGCTGTACCCGATGATGGGAAAGCTGGCGAAGGTCAGCCGGTGGCTCACGATCTTCGCCGTGGGCGGAAGCGATGACTGCACACGCGCGACCGCCGCATCTACGAGCTGCAGCGTCTGGAACATGTCCACGTTCCAACTGAAGAACAGGTCAACCTCGGCGGAGCCGCGGCTGGTGATGGAGCGCACCTGCTGCAATCCGGGAACGCTGTTGACGGCTTCTTCCAGCGGGCGCGTGACCGTGACCATCATCTGGTCGATGGGCATCACGCCGTTGTCCACGCCGATCACGATGCGCGGGAAGTTGGTCTCCGGAAAAACTGCGATAGGAATGGTGAAGGCCAGATACACGCCCACCAGCGCCAGCGTAATAATAAGGAAGAGGATGGGCTTGGCCAGGCGGGCAAACCAGTAGGGCGCCGGGCCGGCGCTGGGCGCGAGCTTGAGGCGATCGAGGAGGGAGCGAAGTCGCATCGCGGGCGCCGGCTACTCCTTGCTGGGGGAGGGCTTGGAAGTTTCGCTGCTGGGCGCGGCCGCCGCCACGCGGACCTTGGTGTTGTCCGGCAGGCCGTACCCGCCAGCGGTGATCACCGTATCGCCGAGCTTCAGCCCCTTAACGATCTGCACAGCATCTTCGTGCCGGATGCCGGTTTCGACCGCCTGCTGGTGCGCGCGTCCGTCGCTGCCGGCAAGCATCACGGTGGTGGCCCCGTCGGGAGCGCTGAGCAGAGCTGAAGCCGGGATGACCACCGCATCCGACACCGTCTGCGCCACCATCGACACCCGCACCGTGCTGCCCGGCCGCAGCTTGCCCTCGGGATTCGCCGCTTCCACCCACACCTCCACGGTGGTGCTGTTGGGATCGAGCGCCGGGCTGACCAGCGTCACCTTACCCGCGAAATCCCCGCTCTCGGGCGAGCTGATGGTGGCGGGGTCATCGCGCTTGAGTACCGCGGCGGCCTCTTGCGGGATGTGGGCGCGCGCGATCACCTGCGAGGTATCCATGATTGTGAGCAGGGGCGTGCCCGCGGGCGGCGTTTCGCCGGGATAAAGAGGACGGTCGGTAACCACGCCGTCGATCGGGCTGCGAATCTCCGTGTAGCCCACTTGTGCCGCTGCGCCGAGGTACTTTCCCTTCGCAGAAGTCAGTTGGCCGGAAGCGGCCTTCAATTGCTCTTTGTGCCCGACCGCTTGCAGTGCCGCGAAATGCTTCTGCGCGACCTCGTACTGATTGCGCGCCTGCACCAGCGCAACCGAGGCTTCGTCCAGCGCCTTGCGCGGCAGCGCACCCTGCTGAAACAGATTCTGCCGGCTGTCATAGAGCTTCTGCGTGGCATCGAGCGCCTGTTTCGTCGCCTGCACGTCCAGTTCGGCTTTCTGCATCTCCTCGGGCAGGCTCGCGGCGGTGGTGGTCTGATACGCCGCCTCCGCCTGCTCGTAGGTGCCCTTGCTCTCCATTTCCGCCGCGGCCAGGTCGCGGTTCTCCAGAACCGCCAGCAACTCGCCGCGATGCACTTTGCTGCCGCGATTGACGTAGAACTGCCGCACCGGCGCATTCACCTTGGGGGTGATCGCCGCCTGGTGCAACGGAAACAGGATGGCCTCGGCGGTGATTACGTTTTGGATCGAGGTTTGCCGCACCGGCGCCGTCTGCACCGTGACCACCGGCTCTTTTTCCGCCGGCTCTTTGGAGCAGCCGCAGATCGCCGCCAATCCCAGGATTGCAATCAGCGCGGCCGATCGTGTGCTGTGCGCAAGCATCTTTAGTATGTCCCCGTGAGCGTTTGCAGGTTCGCCAGCGCCAGCCGATAGCGCGCTTCGCCCTCGGCATAAGCGTTGCGCGCCTGGAGCAACGTGTTCTGCGCGTCCACGACCTCGAGCGCGGTGGCCTCGCCGCCCTGGTAACGCAGGTTGGTGAGGCGCAGGCTTTCGGCCGCCAGATCCGCCGACGATCGCAGCGTCTCCAACTGGTCGCGCGCGCTCTCGGCCTCCGCGTACAACGCGTGCAGGTCGGCGATCAGCCCGCGCTGCGCCGCCGAGAGTTCAACCCGCGCCTGCTGGCGGCGAAACTCCGCCTGCTTCACCTTGCTCTGGGTCGCGCCCCAGTTCCACACCGGAAGGCTCAGCGTGGCGGCGGCGGCGTAACCGAGATTGTGCAATCCATCGGTGCGGGTCGCAAAATGGCTGGCGTCGATGCCGTACCAGTAATCGAGCGTCAGGGTAGGGAAGTGCGCGCTACGCGCTACGGTGACGCCATCCCCCGCAGTCTGGGCCGCGGCCAGCGCCGCCCGCAGCGCCGGGTTGTTGCGTTGCGCCAGGATTTCCGTGTCGGCGAAGGTGGCGAGCGCGGGCGTGGCATTCAGGTCATCGGCAACGTTAAAGTCTTGGTTGAAGTTGGGGAAGAGCAAGACAGCGAGCGACAGCCTGGCTTTTTCCGAGCCCAGTTGCGTTTCGCGGAGGTCACGATCGCGGTCGTTCGATTGCAACTGTGCCTTGATGACGTCCGAGTGCGCCACCTCACCGCCCTGCTCCAGCTTCTGGCTGAGATCCAGGAAACTCTTCGCTTCCGTGGCCGCAGTCTGCGCGTTGCCGTTCTTGCGCTGCGCGACGACCAACGCGTAATAGTCCTGCACCACGGTGGCGACCAGTCCGCGCGCGCCAATCTCGGCCTTGGCCCGCGCCAGCGCTTCGGCGGCGCTGGTGCGGCGGAACTCGGCGATCTGTCCCAGTCCGAGGTTCAGAGCCTGGTGGGCATTGCCCTGGCTGAGATATTCGTGCACGCCGTTGCTGGCGATGAAGCGCCCTGAGGGCGTGCCGTTCCCCTCCGTGTACAGGTACTGGTTGGTGTAGCTGAGGCTGGGCAGCAGCGCAGCTCGCGCCTGCACGTAATCTTCATGCGCCACCTTGCTTTCGGTTATGGCAGCCTGGAATTGCACGCTGTTGGCGCGAGCGCGCTGCAACGCGTCTTCCAGCGTAATGGTGGGAACCGGCGCGGTCTGGGCCAGGGCGTGGAGCGACCAGGCCGCCAGCAGCAGTAATCCCCACCTTAGTTTGGGCATCGGCCAGCCTCGCGAGTGCGCCATTATGCAACGCCCAACCTTAAGCGAAGCTGAATGTTGAGCCGTTTTGCGGGTAGTGGGTCAGTTTCCCAGCCGCCGACTACCCAGGATTTGGCCCCGAACTTTCACCTATAAAGAAAAAGTGGAACTCTCGGACTCCGGTTCTCGTATGTGTCAATGACGAAGCGCGCCCTATTCTAGGTGGATTAACCTCCTCACGTTCTGTTCTGCCGTCGCTCCGGAGGTTCTGCAATGATGGAACGGATGGTAAAAGCGTCGCCGCGGTTCAAGGGCAGGATGGCCGGTGCCTTTCAACTGCTCGAAGCCCTGACGGCGGGATTTGGCCAGGTAATCGTTCTCGACAGGCTCGTGGTCGCTGGCAACGCCGCGGTTACAGCGGCCAATATCCTGGGACACGAGCGGTTATTTTGGTTGGGGTTCGCATCCTCGCTCATCGGGGTTGCGTTCCATATCGCTTGGGCGCTTCTCTTCTATGAGTTGCTTAAACCTGTGAACAGGAGCCTCTCTTTACTCGCAGCGTTCGTCATTCTCGTGGGATGCGCTATTCAGGCTCTTACCAGCCTCTTGTACCTCGCCCCCTTGCTCGTTTTGCAAGGCGGGAGCTCCATCAGCGCATTTACGGCGGAACAGTTACAGGCGCTGGCGCTCATGTTTCTCAAATTGAATTCTTACGCCTTCGACATCTACCTGGTGTTCTTCGGATTCTGGTGCGTCCTGATCGGCTACCTCATTCTTAGGTCGACCTTCCTGCCTCGAGCTCTGGGAGTGCTGTTGGCGATCAGTGGTTTGGGTTGGGTGACCTATCTGTACCCGCCGCTCGCATACCATCTGTTTTTCCCCTACATCGCTGCCGCCTCCGCCCTTGGGGAAATACCACTGGAGCTATGGCTCCTCGTGATGGGCGTGAACGTTCAACGATGGAAGCAGCAGGCCAGCGCAGCGGGGGCCATCCACACATGAAAGCCGCCGTCCATACCAGATACGGACCGCCGAATGTTGTCCAGATCACGGATGTCGAAAAACCTTCTCCCAAGGACAGCGAAGTTTTGATAAGAGTTCGCGCGGCTTCCGTCAATCCAGTTGACTGGCACCTCATGGAAGGCAAGCCGTCCTTCGTTCGCTTGTTCGGGCTCGGACTGCTCAAACCAAAGGACACACGACTGGGCCGTGATGTGGCCGGCCAGGTTGAAGCGGTTGGCAAGGACGTAACCCAGTTCAAACCAGGCGACCAGGTGTTCGGCGCGTGCCCTGGGGGGTTTGCCGAATATGCGTGTGCTTCCGAGTCGAGATTGGCCATGAAGCCGGATAACGTGACGTTTGAGCAAGCGGCTTCCGTAGCTATTGCGGCACTCACCGCGTTGCAGGGTCTTCGCGACAAGGGACAGATTCAGCCGGGGCAGAAGGTCTTGATTAACGGCGCGGCGGGAGGCGTGGGTACCTTCGCTGTGCAGATCGCCAAGTCGTTCGGCGCAGATGTGACTGGCGTATGCAGTACGAGGAATGTGGACATGGTCCGATCCATCGGCGCAGATCGGGTCATTGATTACACCCAGGAGGATTTCACCAAAAGCGGGCAGCGCTACGACCTGATTTTCGACCTCGTGGCGACCCATTCGTTGTCAGCATTCAGGCGCGTCTTGAATCCCACAGGGATATACGTCGGGGCCGGAATAGGACCGGGCGGATCAATGATCGGTTTTCTCGCTCGCGCCGCGCTAACAGCGCCTGTGTTGTCGCGGTTCGCGAGCCAGAAGTTCGTCATCTTTATTACGAAAATAACCAAACAGGATCTGACCGTCATGCGCGATCTCATGGAGGCGAGGAAGGTAACACCGGTCATCGAAAGGCGTTACAGGTTGAGTGAGGTCCCGGAGGCTATCCGGTATCTGGCCACAGGGCATGCCCGAGCAAAGCTAGTAATAACTTTGGAATCTAACAACAAAACCTAACAACGCGCTGCACCCGCCTTTACTCCGCTGCGCGTTGCCGCCGGGCGAACCGGAAACTGACCCACTGCCGTTTACTGGCGTCTCGCGAAATCCCGAGCGGAGCGAGCGAGCTATCGGTGTAGGTGAAATCGGCCTACGCCAGCGGCAGCTCGACCACCAATCGCGTGCCTTGGCCGGCCTGGCTGGATGCGCTGATGTTGCCGCCGTAGGCTTCGGCCAGGGCTTTGGCAATGGCGAGACCAAGGCCGTAACCGCCGGTGTCGCGCCCGCGGGAAGCATCACCGCGATAGAAGCGCTCGAAGATGTGCGCCAGCTCCGGCTCAGGGATGCCCGCGCCCTGGTCGGCGACGGTCACGCGCGCGCGGCCGTTCATCCGCTCCACCGTCACCGTTACCTGACCGTGCTGCGGGCTGTAGCGGACCGCGTTCTCCAGCAAGTTGGCCCAGATGAGTTGCAGGTCTTCGGGATCGGCGCTCAGCCACGCCGGCTTGCCTCCGGAGAAGCGCACGCCCACCGCGCGCGCCTGCGCCAGCCCGTTCAGGCGCGCGATCGCTTCCTGGCAGGTCTCGGCCACATTGACGGGCTCCAGTTCGCGCCGCAGCGCACCCGCCGCCCACTGTTCCGCGCGCGCCAGGCGCAACATCCACTGCAGCAGCTTCTCCAGGCGCGCCAGGTCTTCCAGCGCCTGCTCCATGCCGGCGCGATATTCCTCGGCGGCACGTGGCTTTTGCAGGATGGACTGCAACGTGGACTTCAGCGTGGCCACCGGCGTCTTCAGCTCGTGGGCGGCGTTGCCGAGAAATTCGCGCTGCTGCGTGAAGGCCTGCTTGAGTCCTTCGAGCATGGTCTTCATCGCCTGGGTCAGCGGAACCAACTCCTGCGGCTGCGCCGATGCCTTCTCCGGAAGCTCCCAGTTGCGCGTTGACACGCGGGCGGCGCTGGCCGCCAGTCGTTCCAGCGGCAACAGGCCGCGACGCACGCCCCACCACGCCAGCAGCACCGTCACCGACAGCGCGGCCAGGCCGGCGATGGCCAGATACGCGGCCGCGCGTGCCACTTCGCTGTGCATCTGCTGGGCGGGAACCGCATAGATGATGGAGAGCGTGGGCTCCGGCTGCGGGGGCGGACCTTCGCGATCGAGGATGGGCGCGTCACGCAGCCATATGGCGCGATAGGGAACGCCGGCCAGCACGAAGTCCCAGTGCGATTTCGAATCGGGAGCTCGTAGCTCCGACGGCCACTCCGGCGATTGCGCCAGCACGCCGGCTCCGTTCAGCGCCACCCGGTAGAGGTCGGGATGGCGGGGATCGAGTGGCGGCGGCAGCAGGCTCCGGTCAAAGAGCAGCTTGGAGGTGTTGTCCTCTTCGTAGCGCACCAGCGCGGCTGCCGTCATGGCGCGCCCGTGCAGGGTGGCATCGAGCCCGCTTTCCAAACGCCGCTTCGTGTAAGAGACGCCGACCACCACCAGCGCCGCCGCCAGCAGCAACTGCGATGCGACGATCGCCGCGATCACCCGGGTTTTGATCGAGTATGCCGACATCAATCGCGCAGGATGTATCCCTGCCCTCGCAGCGTGTGGATCAGCGGGTGCGCCGCGCCGTTCTCCAGCTTGCGCCGCAGCCCGGAAATGTAGACCTCGATCACGTTGCTGAACTTCTCCCAGTTGTAGTCGTAGAGGTGCTCCAGCAGCTCGGCCTTGGAGACCACGGCCCGCGGCCGATGCGCCAGATATTCCAGCACCCGGAATTCCATGGCGGTGAGCGTGACCCTGCGGCCGGCGCGGCGCACCGTGCGGTCCACCGTGTTCAGCTCCAGGTCGGCGACGCGCAACACCGGGGCGGCGTGGCCTTTGTCGCGGCGAATCAGCGCCTTGGCACGCGCAATCAGTTCCCCCAGGTCAAAGGGTTTGGTGACGTAATCGTCGGCGCCGGCGTTCAGCAGCTTGACCACCCATTCTTTCTCGTCGCGCGCGGTCAGCACCAGCACCGGGGTGTGCTGGCCGGCGGCACGCAGCCGCCGCACCACCTCCAGCCCCGGGAGGGCCGGGATCATGAGATCCAGGATGATGAGGTCATAGGAGTTGGCTTCCGCCATGAACAGGCCGTCTTCGCCATCGTGCGCGACATCGACGGCGTAGTCGGCATTCTCGCGCAGACCGCGCGCCACGTTGGCCGCCAGCCGGCGCTCGTCTTCGACCACCAGTACGCGCAAGGAAAGTGCTCCCCGCAACCGGCCTAAGCATATCCTGAGGCGGGCGGGCTGGCCAGAATCACCCTGGGTGCAGCCTACGGTAGGTCAAGGGCCATTCTGAGAGCGCGGCAGGCTGCGCAGCCCCGCCTCGACGCAGGGGCGCTAATACACCTTTTCTTTCTCCTGCTTTTCGTACACCAGCGTCTTGCCGTCGGAGATCCTGTGGGTCAGGGTCTTGCCATCGTCGGAGAGCGTCCAGGTGTCGGTCTCGGTCCAATCGGTGTCGGCAATCTCGGAGCGCACCAGGTGGTGCATGCGCACTTGCAGCACGTACTTGCTGGTCCAGCGCGTGCTGGCATAAGCGGTTTCGGCGCCGGTGGTGTACAACTGCGACTCTTTGCCGTTGGTGACGTAGTCGTGAGTCTCGAAGGGCGTGGGCGCGGCGCCGTTGAGGAAGTACACGAAGTGGACCTGGTAGGGCGATTGCAGCACCACCAGCACCGTGTCCGGCCGCCAGTCGGGCGCGCCCTTGCTCTTCTGCATGTTGAGCTTCCAGGTGCCGGAAAAATCAACCTGCCGGTCCTTGGAGGCCGCCATGGCGCCCGCCGCGGCCAGCGCCAACCACAATGTCGCTACCGTATTCCTGACTGCACGGTTCATAAAGTCAATACCACCTTCCCGAACATTTCGCTCTTTTCCAGCCGCTCGTGGGCGGCGCGGACATCGCTCAGGGGGAAGCTCTGATCCACCACCGGCTTCAGGCGTCCGCTGAAGGCGTGCTTCAGGCCCTCGTGGAAATCGCCCATCGTCCCCATGTAGGACCCCAGCAGCGAGTACTGGCGCGAGAACAGGAAGCGTATGTCCAGGCTGACATCGGCGCCGCTGGTGTTGCCGCAAGTCACCAGCGTGCCGCCCAGCTTGAGCGACTTCATGCACTCGTCCCACACCGCTTTGCCCACGTGCTCGAAGACGATGTCCACGCCTTCCTTGTTGGTGATCTTGCGGACCTCGTCCGAAATCTTCTGCTGGTAATGGTTGATGGTGAAGTCGGCGCCCAGTTGGCGTCCTTTTTCCAGCTTGCGCTCGTCGCCGGCGGTGGTGATGACGCGGCAGTTGAACAGCTTGGCGATCTGGATGGCGAGCGAGCCCACGCCCGAGCCGGCGCCGATCACCAGCACCGTCTGCCCGGGCTGGATCTTGGCCCGCGATACCAGCATGTGCCAGGCCGTCACCAGCACCAGCGGCAGCGCCGCCGCCTGCTCGAAGCTCAGGCTGTCGGGGATGGGCACCACGTTCACCCGCGCCGTGGCCAGCAGCTCGCAGTTGCCGCCGTCCACGCGGTTGCCCAGCACCGAGTATTGCCGGCAGAAGTTCTGCACGCCGGCCGCGCAGTACGCACAATGATTGCAGAAGACCATGGGCGCCAGCAGCACACGCTGGCCGGGCTTGAGGTCGGTGATGTACTCACCGAGTTCGGCCACTTCGCCGGCCACGTCGCTGCCATTGATGTGCGGCAGCGGCACGTTGCCGATGCCCTTGCGCAGCCACAGGTCGAGGTGGTTCAACGCGCACGCCTTCACCCGCACCAGCACCTGGTCGCGGCGCGGTTTGGCGTCGGGCACATCTTCGTATTGCAGGACTTCCGGACCGCCGTACTGATGGAAGCGAACCGCTTTCATCTCGCGCTCCCTCTGGGAACTGGATAGCTGACGGAAACGTACAACGTTATCATAAGCGCCGCTGGATAGGAGTGCAGGGATGCCCGTGTCCGCGCAAGCCGGTTCCTGCGCTGAAGTGCAACGCGCGGCGGCGCCGCCGTTCGCCGCCGGCATGGTCGCGATCATGGTTGGACTCAAGCTCGCGATCCACCTGCTCACCAGCGTTCATCGCTACGGATATTTTCGCGACGAACTTTACTTCCTCGACTGCGCCCGCCACCTCGACTGGGGATACGTGGACACCGCACCGCTCATCGCGGTGTACGCCAAGCTCGCCCTGATGATGGGGGGATCGTTGCCGGCGCTGCGCATCCTGCCGGCGCTGGCGGGCGCGGCGCTGATCGCGCTGAGCATGTTCATCGCCTGGCAGTTGGGCGGCGGCCGGTTCGCGCAGGCGCTGGCTGGAGTGTGCGCGCTGGTGAGCCCGGCGATCTTGGGTGTTGACGTGATTCTCTCCATGAACGCCTTCGAGCCGTTGTTCTGGATGGGCGCGATCTCTGTGCTCATTGCCGTCCTCAAGACCGGCAATTCCCGGCTGTGGCTGTGGTTCGGAGTGTTGGCCGGGCTGAGCCTGGAGAACAAGCACTCCACGCTCTTCTTCGGATTTGCGGTGCTGGCGGGCGTCTTGCTCACGCCGCTGCGCCGCGAACTGCTGAAGCCCTGGATCTGGCTGGGGGCACTGATCGCCCTTCTCATCTTCCTGCCTAACGTGATCTGGCAGGTGCGGCACCACTACCCCACGCTGGAGGATTTGGAGAACGTCCGCCACAGCGGCAAGAACGTGGTGCTGGGGGTTAAGGCGTTCGTCGGGGCGCAAATCCTCACCCTGCATCCGATCCTGTTCCCGGTATGGATCGCGGGCCTGGTGTCGTTTTTCCGCCACCGCAAGACGCGCGTCCTGGGTTGGATCTTCGCCGTGTTCTTCGTGACCATGTTTATCGCCAAGGCCAAGGACTACTACCTGTTTCCCATTTATCCCATGCTGCTGGCCGGTGGCGCGGTGGCCGTCGAACGCTGGTTCGCGCGGAGGCCCGCGCTCGATCGCAGTATGGCTCTGAAGGCAGCCATCTTCGCCGTGATCATCCTGCTGGCCATTCCAATCGACCTGCTCGTCCTGCCCGCTCTTTCCCCGGCTCAGTACGTTGCCTACACCCAGGCGTTGCATCTGGCGCCTCCCAAGACGGAGGTAGGGCATGAAGGCCCGCTGCCGCAACTCTTCGGCGACCAGTTCGGCTGGGAGGAAATGGTAAAGCAGGTCGCGGATGCCTATTGGTCTCTTCCGCCAGAAGAGCGCGCCCGCACCGGCATCTTCGCCACCAACTATGGCGAGGCCGGCGCCCTGCACCTGTTCGGCCCGCGCTACGGGCTGCCATGGGCCATTAGCACCCATCAGAATCATTTCTTCTGGGGACCGCCGGACTTCAAAGGGGACAACCTGATCGTGCTGCAGTGGGGCCCCAGAAGGCTGGACCGTTACTGCCAGTCGGGAGAGATGCTGGCCGAGCACTATCATCCCTACGGGATGGAGGAAGAGAACGGTCCTATCTATCTTTGCCGCGGGCTCAAGCATCCGCTAAGCGAAGTCTGGCCGCAGTGGAAGCTGTGGAATTGAGTTGTTGGCAACTCCGCGGAGCTTCTAAGAACCGAACAGGGCTTTGAATTCCTGGGTGTCCTGGATACAGGCCAAGTCGGGGTCTTTGCGGATCCAGTCCACGTTGGCGTAGCCGGCGTCTTTAGCGCGCTTCAGCATTTCCAGAGCTTCCGCCTTTCGCTGGAGGGTGCCGTAGGTGCAGGCGGCGTTGTAGAGGATGGAGGCATCCCCGGGCCGCAGGGCGACGGCCATCTGCAGATGGCGGATGGCGTCCTCTTCGCGGCCGAGGGATCCGTAGTCGGCGGCCAGCAGGATACGGGCGCGCACATCCTCAGGAACTAGCTCCAACTGCTGTTCCAGAACCCTCATCTCGCGCTCTCGCAGGCGCTGGGAAGCTTCCGCATCGCCCAGGCGCTCGAGCGCGTTCATGTAGGGGACGAACATGTTGTAATCGTCGCCATTGGCCTCGACTGCGCGCTCCACCACGGCGGCGGCTTCGCGGAAGCGCCCGGAGGCGAAGAACGACCGGCCCAGGATGTTGTAAGCGCCTTCGCAATCGGGTTTGCGGGCGAGGGCCAGGCGCGTGTACTCGATGGCTTCGTCGTAGCGCTGCTGGGTATAGAGGATGCGCCCGCGCGCCACCAGGGCCTCGGGGAGCTGGGGATCGAGGGCCAGGGCGCGGTCGCAGGCGGCGCGTCCCTGCTCGATCCACTTGGGATCGCGGCCGCGGGTTTCGTGATAGAGGCCGCACACGTTGGCGACGGCGGCGTGGGCGAGGGCGAAGCCGGGATCGAGCTTGATGGCCTGCTCGAACATCTGCAGCGCGAACTCCAGGCTCTCGCGCCGGGTGTAGCTGCGGCCGCGCAAATAGTAATCGTAAGCCTGCAAGTTCTCCGTGGGCTTGTGCGCGATGGTCTTCTCTTCCTGCGGCGAGAGGCTGATGCGCAAGGCCTGGGCGAGAGCGCGGGCGATCTCGTCCTGGACTTCGAAGACGTCTGCCATCTCGCGGTCGTAGCGCTGTCCCCACAGGGTGTGATTGGTGCGGGTTTCGACCAGTTGCGCGGTGATGCGCAGGCGGGTGCCGGCGCGGCGGATGCTGCCGCCCAGCACGTAGGCGGCGCCCAGCTCGGTGCCCACCTGCGGGGCGGTCACCGGCTTGTCGCGGTAGGCAAGCATGGCCGGCCGCGGAAAGACGCGCAGCCCCTGGATGTTGGCCAACTCGGTGATGATGTCTTCGGTCATGCCATCGCGAAAGTACTCGTCTTCCTTGGCGCTGCTCAGATTTTCGAAGTAGAGCACCGCGACCGACTTCTCGCTCTCCGCCGGGTGTGCGGCCGTGGCCGCCGGGATGTTGTGGCCGGAAACGCTCTTGGCCGGAGCGCGGCTGCCGCTGGACTCGCGGTCGCGCCGGAGGCGGCGCAGGTCGGTGCGCAGCTCGGACGCCGTCTGGTAGCGCATGTCCCGTTCCTTCTCCAGGATCTTGGAGAGGAGGCGATCCAGTTCCGCGGGAATTTCCGGGTTCGCTTCCGAGGGCGGCGCCGGCGTGCGGTTGAGGATGGCGTCGAAGATCACGCCCGCGGTGGTGCCGGGGAAAGGATGGCATCCGGCAGACATCTCATAGAGCACCACGCCAAAGGAAAACAGGTCGGAGCGCGCGTCCAACTCTTCGCCGCGCACCTGCTCCGGCGACATGTAAGCCACCGTTCCCATGGTGCTGCCCGGGCTGGTGAGGTGCTCTTCGGAGATGGCGGTGGCCTCGCCCGAAACTCCGACGGCTTCCGCCAACCGGGCCCGCTTCTGCGCCAGCTTGGCCAATCCGAAATCCAGCACCTTGGCCTGGCCGCTCGCGGTGACGAAGATGTTGGCCGGCTTGATGTCGCGATGCACGATGCCGCGCGCGTGTGCCGCCTCGAGCGCCTCGGCGATCTGGATGGCGAGTTCGAGCAGCAGATCGCCGCGCAGCGCCTTGCCCGCCATGCGGTGCTTCAAGGTCTGGCCTTGCAGGAGCTCCATCACCAGGAAGGGCTGGCCCTGGTAGTCGCCGATCTCGTGAATCGTGCAGATGTGGGGATGATTCAGCGCGGCGGCGGCACGGGCCTCGCGCCGGAAGCGCTCGATGGCCTGCGCATCGCGGGAGTAGTTCTCGGGTAGGAACTTGAGGGCAACATTGCGGCCGAGTTCGGTATCCTCGGCGCGGTACACCACACCCATGCCCCCGCCCCCTAATTCTTCGAGGATTTTGTAATGGGAAACCGTGCGGCCGACCAAGATGACGCGCCCCCCAAAGAGAACGGCCATGGTAGACGGCGTGGGGCGGGGAAGTCAACGGCAGCGGGGGGTTACTTCAACCCTTCGACGAGATACAAATCCGACAGCGTGCGGTGGTAGCCGTACACGCAGATCTTGCCGTCCTGGGTCAGCATGATGGGTCCGATGGTCTCGACCCCGGCGGGATCGGAGGGCATGAGCTGCTTGAAGGGGGTGTGCTGGCCGGTGTTGATGTCGAGCTTGGAAATCTGGGTGGGGAGGTCGCCGGGGCGGTAGGTGTAGAGGAAGCGGCCATCGCCGCTCCATGCGATGGGTTGCTCGCCGGCTGGAAATCCGTTCACCGGCTGGGGCTCGCCACCGGCGACGGGATAGAGATAACCGCGCTGGTCCGGTCCGATGCCGACCACGGAGCGGCCATCGGGCGAGACCGCAAAGGCGGTAGCGTGGACCCCTTCCGGGCTGAAGGCCCGCGGTTTTCCGCCGGTAATGTCCTGCACGTAGAAGCGCACCCCGTGGTCGCCCTCGTTGCCAGTGAAGACGAACTGTTTGCCATTGGGAAGCCACCGGGCCCAGTTGTGATTGATGTCATCCTGGGTCAACTGGTGGGATTCGCCGGCGCCGGTGGGCATCAGCACGAACTGTGCGGGGGTGGCTTGCAGTTGTCCGATCGCCCATTTTTCGTCGGGCGAGAGCGCCACCGCGCCGCCAGCGCCCAGCAGCACCGCGGGCGATCCGTCGGTCTTGCGGATGTAGACGGCATAGTTCAGGCCTCCTGACTTGGAGTAGGCCAGGCCGCCACCACCGCCTTCTTCGTCGAAGAGTAGCGTCTTGCCGTCGAGCGAAAGGTCGGCGGGATAGGTGTAATCCAGCCAAGAGAGATCGCGCTCTCGCCGTTCGCCGGCGAGCAGTCCGATGAGTTCGCGCCGCCAACTGGCACGCGTGAGCAGCACCCGGCCGTCTTTCCAGATGTCGAGCAGCAACAGCGTGCCCGGCATGCGGGCCACCAACCGCTCGCTGCCCGAAAGCGTGACCGCGTACAGGCTCCTATCCGCGCCAGTCTTGCTGGAGGTGAACCAGATTTCCTTTCCCTCCGGCGACCACGCCAGGCCCTGCGCCGTATAGAAGAACTCGCCGGTGAGAGACTTCTTATTGCCGTTCCGGTCCACCACAGCAATCGAACCCCCGTCGTCGCCCTGGATCGGGTGATCGATAAAAGCGACCAGATCACTTTTCGGGGAGACGCGCGGGTGGCCAATCCAGCCGCCGGTCTCGTAGAGCACTTTGCCCACGGGATATTCCAAGCGGTTCTTGCCATTCACATCGCGAACGATTGCCAGATTGGAGCCGTCGGGCGACCAGTCCGCCCACTGTACGTGTTCGACCACCGCCCGCGGGGCGCCGCCGGAAAGTGGGGCGCGGGCGAGCGTGCCTTCGTTGACCCAGGTACCCACGGAACGGCTGTCGAGCAGCACCGCCATTTCGCCGGTGGAGGAGACGGCCAGGAGTTGGGTATGGCTCAGTCCCATGGAGCGCGACTCGGGAGCTTCGGGACGCGCCGTGAACACTTCCGCGGGATTTCCCTGCCACGACGCGCTGTAAAGGATGGTCTGGCCGTCAGAGGCGAAGCGCGCCGCGAGTATGCTTCCGCGGCGGAAAGTAAG
>Ga0310038_10001225_pt1 | contig 19637 bp, 22 predicted proteins | sample Sb_taG_6_FD_200461 | JGI IMG/M metagenome (GOLD analysis project Ga0310038, IMG submission 200461) | Peat soil microbial communities from Weissenstadt, Germany - Sb_50d_4_PS metaG (v2) (version 2) | ecosystem: Environmental > Terrestrial > Soil > Wetlands > Peat | place: Germany: Weissenstadt... | reverse complement strand
GACAGGTTAATTTCGTGTAACAGAGTCACTCGGAGGAATTAGAAGAGAAGAGTGGTTCACCATCCAATACCGCGATCCAGAACGATCCTAGATGGGCGAATTGGCGGTTTGTAGAGCAGCTTCTACTCTCATTGAAATTCCCACTCTTTGCCGATTCGAAAAGCGGTCTCAGATTTCGATGCGACCACGAAACTTTAACACTGTTGATTTCGTCCAGCAGACTCTTCGAACTCCGGCACAACGAACTCCGCACGTTTGAATTGGCGATAAGGGGACCAAGCTTGCAAGCCTTTGCAATCCCCTGACCTCTCACAACGGGTTCCTGCACACAAAACCGGTGACTGTGGTCACAGCAAGAGCGCAGTTGCGACCAACCTTCTCGTGCAGTCACCCAAAACAGTCGCGTCTACTTAAAACAGGACGAATTATTCAAGCAGAAGCGGCAAAAGCAGAACTTGTTCACACACTTTTCATCTGCAGGTCATCGTGCCTTAACAATTCAACTGTAGGGTGATCCCGGTCGGTTCGTGCTCGCCCCAATTCCAACTCTTGACTTAAGAAGCGCTTCTTGCCTGGAACCGAACGCTTGGAGCTTGGCTGAAACGGGGTCGGTCCCCAAAACCTTTCAGTACTCTAAGGAGATATCGACATGACAAAGAAGGTGCTTGTCCTAACTGTGTTGCTGCTGGCAACCATGTTAGGCACAAACGCATTTGCGACTAACGACTGCTCAGGTGGGCCGAAGATCAAGGCCATCGGCGTCGGGTCATCCGCGCTGTACAACTCGCTCAGTTACGCGATGGTCGCAATCGTCAGCAACAACACGTTCGATACCAGCTCGTACAGCATGATCTCGAACAAGGCCTCGAATTTGCTTCTTTCCGACACCCGATTCACAGTCGCGCTCAACGACACGCCCACGATTACAGTTGTATGGAGCAACAACGACGGTTCTAACAACTGCAACGTCTACGTTTACTACAGCGTTGACTCTGGAATCGGCGTCAAGGACTTCTTCTCGTGGAAGAAGGTTCCCGATCAAGCGAACGATGGCACGCTCTTCAGTGTGGCCGCCGAGCTTCCGGCCTGGTCTGGCAGCTTCACTTCCGGAAACAAGGTGAACGGCCTGAAGGACAACCTCCAGGGCCTCTCCAGCCTGCCCTCAACCATCTTCACCGCCCTCAGTACTGCGCCCGTGCCGCTCAATAAGAACGACACTCCGCACGCACACGGCCTTGACTACTGCGGATATGAAACCGGCGGATCATCCAAGGCCGGGGTGTGGTGCTATTTCAACTTCGGTGCTTCCGATGAACGCCCGGAGGATAACCTGTTCATGGCCACTCGTGCCTTGACCACGATTCCCTCTGGCGGCGGGCTGACCGGGCTGGGCTACAACAACGCAACCTGCCTGGCCGGAACTGACCCCGGCGCTACACCGGCCCAACAGGGCTGTCCCATTGTGGATGCCTTTGGCGGGAACAGCTATTTCAACGTCCTCACTTATAAGCTGTCGGGCACCGATCCAATCGCTGCTGGCTCGATTCCGGCCTACACCAGCTTGAGGGCGGGCGTGGTTCCGATCCTCGTGCTGGCTTCCAACGCAGACACAGCTGCCCTGGGCTTCGGAGCGAAATACAAAGACAGCAGCAACGTTTCCCATTACACGTTCACCGACATCAACTTGAAGGCGTTGTCCCTGGTTTACGATGGCACACTGCATTGCACGGGTGATCTGCTTCCCGGCACGCCGGGCCCGGGCAACAACGTGTACGACAATGGCTTCATCGGCGCGCCACCACCGGGCCCCGGTCAGCCGATCCAGGTGGTCAATCGCGAGATGCTGTCTGGAACGTACACCGCGTTTGAATACACCGCCGTCCGGACTCTGACCGGCAGCGGAAACCCGTTCTCCACCAAGCCGTCGTCGACGTCCTGGACGAGCGATGCCGACAGCGGTCAGGAGCAGGGGAACAACCCCATCACTAACTTCAGCAACAGTTCCTGCGGCGGTACCGTAGCCCTCAACGCTGGTCTGACGTCTGCTCCTGACGGGACTATCGACTGCGGCGATCCTTTGTTCCTTCACACTGGCAGCACCAGCAAGACCTGCGGTCAAGGTCTGCGCCTGCGCGCCATCGGCACTGGCCAGGAAGTCCCTGCCGCTCTCGGCCAGAAGAATAAGGGCGGGAGCGTGGTTCTGGACGGCATGGGCTATGCCTTCTGGAGCTATGGCAACTTTGCTCCTGCGGCTACCAGTTGCGCCACCAACAGCAAGAGCCAGTTCACCACCTGCACAAACTTCGGCCACTACCTGACGGTGAATGGCGTTGACCCGCTGTTCATTACTGAGGGTGGCGAGTTTGACTCTGCCTACGGAGGCTCGAACAATCCTAACGGGGCGTTCAATTTTCCGCAGTGCAATTTCGCAGCTCTGGCCACCAACGGCAGCGGCGGCTCTTGCTTCCAGATCCCGTTTACCCATGTCTACGACGGAAAGTATCCCCTGTGGTCCTTTAACACAGTGGTAAGCTTCCAGAACGTGGGCAGCGGCTCGGGCCAGACGCTGTTTACACCGGTTGATGTACTCGGTCTGATCGCAAATGCCGAAATCCAGGTCGCCAACCCGAACCTGGCCCTGTCGGACTTCGTACCGGTCTACAAGAACATCAACACCAGCGTTAACCCACCGACCGGAGACCTGAACATTGGTGTCTTCCGTTCTCACTACAAAGAGACCAACAACCCGTCTAACGGCCACGCATCTTGTTCTGCTTCGTTCACCGGTATCCCGATCACCGGCAGCACCAAAGGCGCCAACGCTGGCTGCCTGATTGACGCCGGGGCAGATGCGGGAGGTTCCGTGTTGCCGGTTCAGGCTGACGTTGACTTCAACATTGACTTCGGTTCCGTCTCTGGCGATCCGAAGGAAATCTACAACCTGCGCCAGTAAGCTTGTCTGACTGGAGCACTTTTGCTTTGCGCTGGAGATCAGGAGGGGGCCAACCGCTCCCTCCTTCTCCGGCGGTCTTGTTTTAGGCTGTCGAGGTATCGGTTGACGCAAGTCTGGTTTTCGGTGGAAATCTACTCAATCTTTATGCCGGTCAAGGAGCAAGGCAGTTGAAATTCTCAATGGTTTTCATACTTCGTTTATTCGTCGTCCCGGTTGCCGTATGTTGTGCATTCTGCAGCGCTCTTGCTCAGCAGAGCACCCCGGCTAAACCGGATTCTCCGTCCTCTACACCGGTAGCGGCCGGAGCATCAGCGCAGTCCACAACCAAGTCTGTCCCCGCTCAGCCGCCGACTCCGTCGCCGAAACCGGAGCCCCTCGTCGATGAAAATGGCCACCCTCTCTATGAATTGATCGAAGAGGACTGGAGTTCATTGCAGGTGGGCGCGAGCAAGCTGGAACCGGAAAAGCCCCTGGTGGGGGAGGTTGCCGACAAGGAGAAGTTCACTCGGTGGCTGGTGCGGCTGAAGTGGCGGCCGGGCGATCCTGTCGACCTTTGGATCGTGCTCCCCAAGGGTGTCAAGAAACCGCCCGTGGTGCTATACCTGTACAACTACCTGGAGGAGCCCGAACGATTCCACAACGACGGCTGGTGTGAGCGAGCAACCAGCGGTGGGGTAGCGGCGGTTGGGTTTCTCTCGGCGCTGAGCAGCGACCGCTTCCGCAATCGGCCCATGACGCAGTGGTTCGTCAGCGAACTTCAGGAGTCGCTGGGGAGCACAGTACACGATATCAAGTTCATCCTCGACTACCTCGATTCCCGGGGTGATGTGGATATGACGCGTGTGGGCATCTTCGGAGAGGGGTCGGGGGGAGCGATCGCCATCCTGGCAGCGGCCGCCGATCCGCGAATCAAGGCCGTGGATGCGCTCGATCCCTGGGGGGATTGGCCGGACTTTCTGACTCAGTCTCCAGTCGTACAAGTTGATCCGGACAAGGAGAACTTCGGGAAACCGGAATTTCTGAAGAAAGTCGCGCCCCTCGATCCGGTCAAATGGCTGCCCACGCTGAAGACGCCGATTCGTGTGCAACAGATACAACGGAACCTTGCCGTACCGATCGAGTGCAAGGACGCAATCAAGGCGGCCTTGCCCAAGCAGGCGGAGTTGTTCCGGTTTGAGGGCGTGCCCGAACTGGCGAGGCGGGAGAGGGGCGGCGCAGTGTTCGAATGGATCAAGGGGAAGCTGCAGGATTTGCCTCAGCCGGGTTCGGAAGGGGATGCAAAGAAGGCAGTCGCGGAAGGAAGCAGTCCCGCTCCGACTTCGACTCCACACCCTTGAAAGTCGACATGGGCGACTCCAAGTGACGCTTGTCCAGCGATTGGCGCCGGTGAGAGCGGCCGTTCGCTGGCGTGGATGGTTGTAGAAAAACTCAAATCAAGAGGCTCCGCTGGGAGCCCCAGGAGCCTCGGTCTCCGGAAGGATCTGTGTGTTCAACGGCAGGGATTCACTATTGCTGTCTTCATGCCTAGTTCTTTGCCTGCTGGTTTCGGCCTGTAGCAGCAGTTCGAAGAATTCAAGCGGCGGTGGCGGGGGAGGCGGCGGAGGCCAATCGGGCTTGCATTTTACGTCGCCCGCGACTGGGCCCACCCTCGAGGCCACGGTCCCGCCCAGCAATCCGCAAAGTGTCACGTTGACGGTCAACCAGAACGTCACTTGGAGCCTGCTAAGCGGCAACGGGTCCAAGAAGCCCGTGGGCACTTTGACCAACCCAACGGCGACTTCGGTGACCTATGTGGCGCCGCAGTTGAGCAGTGGTACTATCTCGTGCAGTGGCAGCGCGGCGCCTCCCACCCCGGCACAGGATGTGGTGGCGGCAACCTCGCAGGCAAATTCCTCAGAATCAACCCAGATGGGGGTCGTCATCGTCGAGGCCCCGCCTTGTATTGCGACGGTACCCACCTATGCCGCCTGTCCGCCTCCCGGAACCGTGATCCCGCCCCCGCCATTGAACACCGGTCAGGTTTTCCAGGTGGGTGCCTTCAATCGGCTTTCATTCGTTGACGGTGGCAGTCAAGTCCACACTCCGTTCGGCGTGGGGCCGTTTACCTGGACGATTACTTCTGGTTCGCTGCCAAACGGCCTGGCTCTTGGTCCCGGCCCTGACAGCACCAGTGTGGTGATTAATGGCACTGCGGTTTCTTCCGGTTGCTCCGCAGTAGGTCTTCAGATTACCGACGCCACAGGTGTTTCATCCAGCCAGGTATTCGGAATCGTGGTCGTTCCACCGTCGCTGAAGTTCCAGGCATCGAGTTACCCGGATTCCTACGTGAATGTTTCTGCCAACGTCGGCATTCCATATCCCCCCACGACGTTCACGGTCTCCGGTGGCGTCCCGCCTTATACCTGGAATTACAATCCAATCTCCTCTGGCCCCCCGGATTTTCCTACGGGCCTCTGCCTGAGCAGCACCTTGAGCAATGTACCCTCTGGTTGTACGAGCAGTTCTCCTCCTGCTTCTTCCAACATTGGTATGGTCTGGGGCACGCCGGACCCAAATAACATCAATACCGAACTGAACAACGGTGGTCCGTTCCTGGTCCAGTTGCAGATCAACGATGGGCAACAACCCTACCCGGCGGTGGCGCTGCCCAATCTCAGCATGACGGTGTTTCCGTTGCAGCCAACTTGCTTCCAAGCGCCGGACATTCAGCCCACTGTGGTCAACGGCGGCAAGACTGGGCAAGGGTCGGTTCCGGCTAGCGCATATTTGCAGGGGTCTTTTGCGTTTCTGGCCCGCGGCTTTGACCAGGATGGTCCGGTTGCGATCGCCGGTAGCGTCGATACTGACGGTGCAGGACACATCACCAGCGGCGAGGAGGACATCACTCGCAGTAGCGGTTCGCAGAGTTTGGCTATTCTCGCCGCTGGCAGTTCTTATTCGATCGGTGGAGCGTTGCGAATCGTTGCCACGGGAGGGGCAGCGGCCGTCTACAATCGCGGCTGCATGACACTGGCGACTTCGGCTGGTACGACCACCACATTCGCTTTCAGTCTGGGCGGCTGTACAAACAGCTACACGGAAGGCGGCGTGACTACCACCAACGACAACGCCTGCGGGATGAAGCAAAACAGCCAGGGGCAGAACATAGCCGCAGGCTCCTACACCACCGGGCGCATCATTGAGTTTGACGACTCCACCGGCCAAGGGACGCGAGCCTCTGGCATCCTGCGGGCACAGGACCCTTCTAGTTTCTCCAGCGGCCTGAGCGGCCTCTATGCCTTCGGACTGAGCGGCTGGAACTCTTCAGGCGGACACTATGCCGTCGCCGGTTCGACGCAAGCCAGTTCGGGTAACCTCAGTTCCGCTGCCGCCGACATCGATGACGCAGGTGCTCTGAGCTCGCAACTGACCGGAGGCTCGGGGACCTTTGGCAGCCTGGACGCGAACGGAAGAGCACAAACTACAACTCCCTTGACGATAGGCACGGCCAGCCTCGACCTGGTTTTGTACAAGGTCAGCAGTAGCGAAGCGATCATGATTACCACCGATTCTTTGAGTTCGAGCCATCCTGTGGCGGGGGGAGAGGCGATCAAGACCGCTGCACCCTTCGGACCGGCATCGTTGCAGAACAGTCACGCATTCTATATCGGTGGAGTTGCCTCGGAGGGGCCCGATGTGAGCATCGGCGTCCTCCACTTTGACGGCGTGGGGTCCTTAACCGGCACCGTATTTGAAGATCAGGCGGGGACACTGGGAACGACCGCCGTGTCAGCCGTCTACACGGTGGATGCCAATACCGGACGGACTGTGCTTTCAACCCCGCAGATGGGCCAAACTCTCGGCAGCCATTCGTTCGTTGCCTATGCCATCCCCCCGCCGTCCGGCTTAACTCGAGCCAATTGCAGACGGCCCGCGAGCTGCATCACGGGATTTCTGGTCGGGACCGACAGCAGCGCACAGGACGGAATCCTGGAGTTCCAAACGTCATTGACATCTCCGCCGCCTCCGTTCGGTAACCTTTATGTCGAGGGAGACTACGTTTACGGCACCGTCGAAAGCCTGTTTTCAGGCACAACGAACATCGAGGGCACCTTGACCAGCAACAGCATAAGCCTGAGCACTCGGAACCAGGACGCAAGCTACGCCAGCCCCAGCTATTGCTTGGAGGCCAGTTGCCTCCTCCTGATGCCCGAGGAGACCCTGTCGAGTTCGTCTTTCACGATCAATGCCGATGGTACAGGAACGTTCGGCGGCCAGACTGGGGCAGTGACCAACGGCAACGTCATTTTCTACATTGACCAATCACCGTTGAACCTCCACCCCACAGTCACGGTGGCGGAGCAGTAGTCGCGCCAAACCGAGTGGACATCCTCGAACCCTAACAGCATCCGGCGCGGAATAAATCTTCGAGAGGTTGATACGAAATCGTCCTGAGCCGATTCGTGGCGTAGTTCCAAGACTTGTTGACCCTTTCTGCGACTCTCCGCGTGATGGGAGTCCGATCACTTCAGGCACTCACGATGGCGCTCGCTCCGTCCGCGGCCGTGCAGGCGTAGATCTCCGGCTTTCGGCCCGTGGTGCGTTGATATGCTCTGCTCATTCTCTGTATGAAGAAATCCACACGATCCTCATGAACCAGGTTCACGGTATACCCGCCAAATCCGCCGCCCGTCATTCGCGACCCACAATCTGCGTCACAGCCTGGCATCGTTTCTGGTCCGCATTAGAACTGACCCAAAACTGTACAGACTTTGCTACGGCACCGTGATGTTAAGTTGACCCTGCAGTGTTACACCCATAGTGTCAGCGAGGATCGCATGGCTGCGGCAAGGGCAATGCTGGTTGCGATTTTCAGCCACGCTGCGGACCGAAGCCGACTGAAAGCGGATTGAGCATCTGGCAATGCGAGTTTAGGTCCTTCACCATCATCGCGGCCAGGAACCGAACCGGATCTTGCCAAAAAATAGCGGACTGAGAGCGGGCTGGGGGGGCAAGACGCGATTCCGCCAAGTTCTTTGGAATGATGGTGGCCAGGGACGGAGTTGAACCGCCGACGCCAGCCTTTTCAGAGTGTGGATAACCAGTGTTTTTAAGAACTTACAAGGACACGTGGGACTGCCAAGTACTTGTAAGTAGCTGCAAGACGCGTTGAGTGCGGACTGGAATTGCGGACCAGCAATCGGCATCCCGCGTATGAAACTTCTAGCACGAGTGATTGACAGTTCAGTTTCTTCCGCAAGGACAAGGGATCGCATCTCCTCCTTCCGATTCCACAGTGGGCAGTTCCGTTCGGATCACGTTCGAAAATTATTTTCGACATATTTTTCCTGCCGCAGGTTCCTTTTATACATAGAGGGGAAAATCTCGCGCCAATGGAATGGAACCGCCTAGGGCAGTTGAGTGCGGCCATCGCTCTGTTCCCGTGGATTCCCTAAATGTACTTAAAAGCACTTCTAGGCGCTTTAGGCACTTTAAGCACTTGTTGAGAGGTTTTTTCGAAGTCAAGAAGAAAAAAGATTCTTTGGAAGGGAGCAACAAATGCGTCTTGTACGGTTTCTATACGAATAATGTTCTCGTCCGCCCATGACGCGAAGACTAACACCAGCCGAGTAGTGAATGGGCTCGAAATCTGTCGGACGAAGTCGGACGCCACAGCCGACCTTCAGACGACGCCGTGATTTCAGCCCGGTCTCGACTCTCGCTGCCGGGGGTTTTATGAGCGAGATGCACGAAGCAACTCCAGTCAGCCAGCCGTTCCATCATTTCGAGCGGTTCCTCGATTCTCGCGAGGCGGCAGCCTTGCTGCAAATCCACCCGAAGACACTTCAACGGCTCGCCCGCAAGGGCGAGATACGCGCTATGCGGATCGGAAAATTATGGCGCTTCCGCGCATCCGATCTCGACGCGTGGGTACATTTGCGGTTAAAAGTGGCCAGCTAGCTTCTGTGGCAACAGTCTACCTCGCCGCTAGTGATTGCAAAGTGATTGCCGAATCCCGCGACTAAAACTGGACGACCGACAAACCAGGGATCATCTGGAAGTGGCGGAGATTGCTGGTGGCTACGCTGTAGCCGAGTTCCAAGGCCGTCACCCCAATCAACAGATCGGAGAGCGGAAGACGAATACCTTTCGCTTGGTTCTCGCCGTCGATCTGTCCAACTCGAAGAGCAAGAGAGACCGTGATCGGATGGATAGGTAGGGCTGCGAGAAGCTCCCGAATGAACTGCTGCCGCTTCTCCTTTCGCTGCGACGTATCGGCACGGGCCGCGCCGTGGGCCAGTTCGATCAGAGTAACCACAGAGACGGCGATATCGGTATTCCCTGCCTTACCCGAGATCGCGGCAAGCATCTGCCGCGCGTTTTGCCCCTGGCGCTCGGCTGTGATCAGCACACTGGAATCGAGGATTAGTCCCATGCGGGCGGTTCGAGCGGCTCACGATGACTTTCGACAGCCGCTTCCACATCCCTAGCGAAATCAGGGTCGATGGTCGCCGTCGAGTCCTCTGGTAGCAACGCGATGCACTCCGAGATGGACCGGCGCGGCGGGACTGGTGCATGGATCACTGCCACCGGCAGCTTCCCACTCTCGATCACGATTTCCGCGCCCGCACGCACCCGCGCGAGCAGCCCAGCAAAGTCATTGGCGGCTTCCGCTTCCGAGATGTGGATCACATGGTCAGCCATGCCACGATTATACCGTCATTCCGTTAGGGATCGCTCATCGAGCGAGGACAGCAGTGACCAACTGCTCTTCAGTCAGATCGCCCTGGACAAACTGTTCAAAGAATAGCCGCACGTCAGCAGTGGGAGCCAGCCCCTCCAAACGCAGATCTGTCACCGCGTCGTCCACGGCTTTGCGCCTGAGAAGGCGATCGGAAACTGTTATTGCTCTGGGTGCGGCTGCCGTTGACATGTCTATCCTGAGTCTACTGTATCTGGGCACTGCGAATTCAGCGGCGGATTCTCTCGAAACGCAAGTCGCCGACGAACGGATATTCACTACCGTGTCAACAGACTTGATTCACCATCCCGTTTAGCGCGCAACCGTCTCATTCTGAGGTATGTCGCTTGCCACGATTGCAGTCGAAGCAAAGAGCTTGGAGATTGTCTAATGCATCAGAGCCACCTTGGGCTATCGGAATTTTGTGGTCAACTTCCAATTCGACCCCCGACCGTCCACACATGCGGCATCTATAGCGATCTCGCTTCAGGACAAAAAACCGCTTCCTAATCGAAAGAGCCTTCCGACTCTCGAACTTTGGTGTTGTCGTTAGCGGCAGAGTTGGCGCGTTGACCAGATCGTCAGGCGATGACACTGATCCGGCAGCGGCGACAAGAGCCTTTTTCCAACTGCCAAACCGACGCACGTATGTATCGCTGGAGACAGGGAAACCGAAGGCTCTAAGCTCCCTGCGATATGGACTTCGTCCAAATTTCTCGAGCGTTTGAGTCCAAAGCTCAATAAGGATCGAGAATAACTCCTCATCTGTGGCCTTCATAAATCGAGCAGGAGTCAGCCCGGACTCCTGCAGAGCCGTTCTGAGCGATCCGAATCGCTTCATGACGACCGATGAGCTTAATCGCCCATGAGAGTCGATGTCCCTCTTGGAGAGTGTTGCCTTTCCAAGAATTCCCGCGAGCCGCTGCAACTCTCGTATGATGGCCCCGCGATCATACGATTCGACGAAGTCAATTTCCGGTGTCATAAACGGTACAGTAATTGTAGCCCGACTGAGGAGGCGGTTTTCGTCCCGCACTTCAGGTATATCAACGTTGGGCATCTGGGCACCAGTTCGAGTTTTGCTTACGCTTTAGGAATTCCTTATTCCGATCCATGTGTCGCCCCGACGCTGGCCGGACCTCAGGCTAGGGACTGTGTTTGTCGGAGGCCGATCTGGTCGCGGGGTTGCCTGATGTCTCTTTGACCTCAACTCCGTTCACGAAGACATGGCCGCAGTTTGGACATTTGGTGGGCACATCAGCGGTACCTACAAGCTCCGAGCCACAACTCGGACACGCAAAAACCAGCGACTTTGACATTTTTCTCGTTCCTCCGTGGAACATCTGCTGCATATCACAGAGCGCCAAGCATGAATACCTACGCCCCGGACGGAATGTCTTTAATCAACTGTGCCGTCCAAACGCATCCACCGTTCCATCTTACGAGCTTCTTGCCGCAGTTGCATGAAAGGTCGTCCTTGTCGCGTTGAGGAACCTTGCGCTTGGCTAATAGCCATACGCGCCCACATTCGCAAGTGTTCTCGCCTTCGACGCCGGAATTGACTTCCATGTTTGAGGCTCTGGGTATTTTCGACCGTACGAAATTGCCCAGCGTCATGAGAGACTCATGTCTGTCCCACAGGAATGTATAGACACGGTCATTTCGGTCTCCGGGTATCATGAACGAAATCTCCATCCGTCCGTCGTCACGGTAGAATACTTCGGCAGGAGCCCCACCCGCCTCGCGGACGGTTTTCTCGGCAGCATTCAGCTCTGCTGGGCGGTCTATCGGCTCCGCCATCATCGTCCTCCGGTTTTGGCTGAGAAGCTGTCGCGGAAGTCGTCATACGACAGAATCTCCGTTTCCAGACCTGCAACCTCGGCAATTTCCTGCAAGCATTTCGCCTGCTCACGGTCAGCAGTTACAAATTTGTGGCAGTAGGGCAAGCACACACTCATGAACAGGTCGTTGCCACCCGCTGTGAACCTTTCCCCGGTCTGCCTGTTTTTCAAGGAAATGTCGTAATAAGACATCAGCAGAGCATAGATCATCGCACGGAAGGGCGGGCAGGCGTCAATGAACTCCTTGATGGTTGCCTCGTTGACATAAGTCTCGGCGGCGCGATCATAGATCCACTTGCCCATCCTCGACGTTCGTCCGCTCTGAGCAATAGCCTCTCTGAAAGTGGCAGGCTGTGCCTCCCCGTGGTCCGCGAAGATTCTTTCCAACTCGTCTCGCGGCTTCGCGAACACCTTCTTGTATGCCTTCTTTTGTTCAGATTGCTCTTTATTCTGCTGTGCAGAGAGTTGCTGGCCGCCGAAGAATTTACCTTCGCGGATTCCTTGCTCATATCCCGGTGCCCTGACATCCACGGTCTTCCAATCAAAGGCAGCAGAATGTGTGAAATGATCAACGATCAAGAGTCTGACCAATTCGTTGTGAGGATACAGGCAATCGCTCTGCCCACCCTGAAGCCCTTGGCAAGAAACTGATAGAGCGGCTCTCTTGGCGGCATCGGGACAGGCAAACAACTCGCCAACGCTCAAACCTGAGAAGCGAAAGAACAGTCCCGACTTCAGACCTGTGAGGAGGGGCTCTGCGCGAGGAGCATCCTCAACCAGCTTATTGTGAGCACTGGTGTCGAAGGTGACAATGGGAAGGTCGTTAACCATGGCTGCCGCCTCGCTAAAACGTTGATGGTTTCCCACCGCACAGGATCACGGCGCGCTTAAAAGCTTTCGTAAGTCGGCTGCGGTAACCGTTGTCGCTTACAAGAAAATTGTCGTCTGCCCTAGCTGCCAACTCCTCCCTAGAAATTAGCTGACCAGAAGTTAGGTGATTTACGTCTTCGGCCATCTCCCTCAAAACCGAAATTGTATGCCGGTTGTCAGTGATTCGGAATACGACCCGGCCTGAGGGATCTTGGTCGATGCTGTCCGGGTCCACGTCTCCCAAATCGAATTTCAGAAAGAACCGGTTTGCACCAGTTCTTGTCCCTTGCCGATAAATGATGGTACTCACTACCGTGAACGAGTGGCACGACGAGTCCTGCGTTGCGATGTGGAAGCTGCCGATGAAAAACCCTCCACCAATATTGGGCGGATAGTCTTCGTGGTACTCTACGCCGTCAGCGGAGGAGCTCACCATCCATTCGAGCGTGTCCGCCAGAGAAGGGCCGGTCGTTTGCTCCGCGGCAGCAGGCTCCGGTTCATCGGGAAGAGCGTGGGCTTTTGGAGACCGGGCGAGTAGCAACGGTTTTACATCGTTGATGGGGATGGCAAAATTCAGGTTCTCTCCGCCTACAAGATGGGAAGTCGTGATGCCAACCACTTCCCCTGCCATATTGAACAACGGGCCGCCGCTGCTACCGGGGGATATAGGCGCAGTGATCTGCACAAATTTGCCCCCGTCGTCCTCCACAGTTCGCATCGCGCTGACAATGCCGTTTGAAACCGTCGATTCGAGCGAAAGGGGATTGCCTATCGCCACAACTTCCTCTCCGACCTGGAGCCGATCGGAATCTCCGAGAGTCAACGTGCGAAAACCATTCCCGTGCGCTTTGATGACGGCGACATCGCGATCCTTGTCGGATGCAAGCACCCCATCAACAGCAAAGAAAGCACCGTTAGGGAGTTTAATGACAGCGGAGCTGCCGTTCCTGACGACGTGGTAGTTGGTCAGGACGTGGCCATCTTTGCTTATGAAAAAGCCGCTGCCTTTGGCGATAGGATGACCATCCTTGTCCGACATGACTATTGAGACAATCGCCCCATTTGCTTCTCGCGAGATTGCTGGAATATCTAGATGCCGCCCCTTGTTCGTGCTCGGTGCATTCTGCGCCGACATCGCTGCCACCAGCAACAGAACGGCTGCCATGTACTTCATGGACGAGGTCCTTCCCACCGGGGACGCAAACGTGCGTTATCCCTCGTTGAATTCCATCACGTAATCGGGAACCACTCCAATTACGGAAGTCATCCTGTCCTTTTCCCGGCGTTTTCTTTGCCCTCGCCCCGCGCGGCCCCAGTTCGTCAACCTGTCGGAGATCGCACGAGCGTGAAAAGCGGGAAATGCATGCGCCCACGATCACGAAAGTAACGTAGCAGGACCAATAAAAAGCGAACAGAATGTTGAGGAGGAGACAGTATGCCAAGGAATAAGCTTCTAATTCTGATGTTGCTCGTAATCCCCGTTGGTGCGGCTGCCAAGAATAAGGACAACGGGCGTCCGCCTTGCGCAACAACCTATTCCGTCATTCAAGAGGACAAACTCGGAAATGTCCAGCAGGGCATTTCCAAGTCAAAAGACTTGAAGTGGGCCGATAAAGACCTGGAGAAGAAATACCCTGACGTTTGCTATGCGGCTCCAGATCCCTCTGTAAAGACTGTGTTCGTCATCACCGTGGCTCCTGCAACATACAATGGGACGAAAGTCGTAACGAATACGGACACAACCCCAACATCAGGAACAGTTACTGATACGGACGGAAATACAGCTACCTACCAAGGCACACAAACCACCACAACTTCCACGGCAGTTCCGTACAGCTTTGAGTACGGCAAGTTTATGCTAACTGTCGAAACCTTCGGCGCTGATGGCAAACTTGTTGTGCGCCGAAGATTCCAGCAAAACGGAATCTACCACACGATGTATGGAGTGCCGCTCGGCGGGCGCGGGCATCATCCCGCCAAAGCCCTCATTGAAGATGCCGTGAAATGGATTCACGCCGGGGGCTTGGACGACCCGCTGCAGGGTGTTCGATAGGGTTGAAACTGGCCAAAGGCCAATCAAAGAAAGCAGCTTTCATGGCGGCAATTACAGTGCACCATAGCATCCGCCAGGGGACACTGAGATGAGCACGAAGAGGATGAAAGAGGAGCACCAAAAGTGCTGCGAAGCCATGCGGATGTTAATGCAGGAAGGCAGAGACTCCGGATGTAGCGGCCCTCCGCCCGAAAAGAAAGCACTCTATATGCGCCTGGCAATCATCCAAGACGTACTCGAATGGTATGATAGTTCATTGCTGCAAGCGGGTGAGCTGGAGTGCACGACTCGCATAGAAACGTTGATGAGTTGTAGTAAGTATTACGTCCTGGGCCCAACGGACACAGAGTTGTCCCAAGGCAGATGAATTGGAGGGGCGACGATGGTTTGCATAGGCACTACCTCCAGCGAAAAGCGCAAGGATTTCGCGAGGCAATTCAGTTTGTATGCCATAGTAACCTTTCTTGGTTTTTGGGTGTCCTCACCACAAATGTCCCGTCTGAAAGCTGCGGCAGCGGCCTGCCTTATTAGTTTCATTTCAACGTTCTTGCTGGTGGCCATCAATCGATCCTCACAGTTTTCCTATTTCAGAGGCTTAGGCTATCTCTATCCTCGAATATTGTGGGAGTATTTCTTTGGTCGCGCGCCGTTCGGCGATAAGAAAAATGACAACGGAAGAGTCGAACCGCTTCAATTCTAAGAAAAGCCCCGGAGTCATCTGCCGATGCCAAGGTAGTGGCCCGGTTCCATGATCTGCTCCTGCTTCTGCTCGCGCGTCGGATTCTCCCGGTCGATGGTCTGCACTGTTTCGGGAGTGGGAGTTTTTCTAAGTGGTTCCCTTCCTTCGAGTACGTTACCGTGCCCTTGCTCGCGGGTAATCGGCAGCTCTCGGCGTTCATGCTCGCGTAAAGACGGTTTCAGGGAACGTTCTTGCGCTTTGCGCGACAACTCGGAAGCGGATTGCCGTGCGACTGAGTGTGCTACCGACTCCCGCAGCAGGTCTTTATCGGTGGTCACAACCGCGATGCTGTCCCGGCCTCGCGACGCAGCCACGTAGAACAGCTCCTTTCGCATCCCATCAGCGGAGATGACGACGGCATCGACAGATTTCCCCTGACTGCGATGGGCAGTGACAGCGTATCCATGTGTGAATTGCTTGTAATTCTCCGGCAGAGCACGACCATCCTGCAGATGAATGCGGCCCTGCTCATCAATACGGGAGACCGTGACCAACTCGCCATTGGTAGCGCGAAAACCCGGCTCTCGCCGATTTGCTGTCAGCAGTAACTTGTCATGGGGAGCAATTTCAATGGGGAGCCGCTCATAGACATCAAAGCATTTCGCGTGCTTCGCTGTGAACTCACGTTCTTCGCCGCGTCCGTTACGGGCAAAGACCTTGCCGTTTTCCACTCCGATGACTTCCAGCAATTCATGCCTAGCAACGCCTTTGACCGCCCGATGAAATTCCAGCACCTGGCCTTCAGCATAGTTCCTCACGTCACTTTTCTCAGCAGTCGTCAAGTTCAAGGGAACGTGGTGCTGCTGATGAATACTCTGTCCCAGTTCCCCCGTGCGGGTACGCTCCGCGCGGATGGCCTCGGTAATATGGCCAATCTCTTCGTGCGTGGCGGCGACAACCAGCACACTGCGTGGTTGCCGTTTCGCATTGATTTGAGCCTGAGCTTCTGAGTAGGCTTGTTGAACCGCCTGTGCCCGCTCGGACCAAGGAACCTCGCGCACAGCCCCAATTTGTTCCAGCTTGTCGAAGCCGCGGTCAGGATCACGGCGCAATTCCTGAATCGCCTCGCGATACCCTTGGGTAGTTTGCCGCTGCACTTCGCTAAGCGAAACACTCCTCAACTGAGATTCTCTTTCCAGCACACGAAGAGCATCGCTGGCCTCCACACTCCGAATCTGCTTGGTGTCACCGCTGAAAATGACTCGCATTGATTGCTGATCGGCCAGCTCTAGTAGTTCGGACATTTGACGGCCGGAAACCATCCCCGCTTCATCCACGATCAGCGCTTTCCCGAACAAGTCTGCTTGAGCACTCTGGCCCTGTAACAGCCGTTCGACCGTGATTGCATCCGAGAAGCCGACTTTCTGTAGTTCTTCCACCGCGCTCATCGTGGGAGCCACCGCCAAAACCTCGCGACCGCTTTCTTCGAGGCCGCGTTGCAGCTCTTGCAGCGTGGCGGTTTTCCCGGTGCCTGCTGCCCCGCGAATGTTCACGGCCAGATCACGGGAATTCAGAACAAATTCGATTGCCTGTTTCTGCTCGGGGCGGAGGAAGGCGGAATCAGCGAATTCATGCTGCCCACCCAGCCGTTCAAACTGACCGATTCCACGATTGATCCGCTCGATCATGTCGCGCTCACGATCAAGACTCTCGCGTGTGGCGACTTCCTTCCCAGCCTGAAGGATTCTGCCGGTGCTTTCTTCCAGTGAAAACTCACCTTTCAGGTCCGCCAAGTCGATCCGGCCCCGGCCATGACGGAGTGCTTCACTCAGCAGTTCGTGGTCGAGCGCCACAGAGACGCGCTCAAAGACGTGTTGTTTTGCGTAGTCGAGAGAAGGAACCGCACTCTCTGGTTCTAGTCGCTGCGTTTCGGATCTCTCCCGGACTGCCTCGCGGATTCGCGCAAGGGTTAGGTTCTCCTCTGGGGTCAATCGAGCCGTTTGGCGCGAGTGCACCTCCGCAGTTGAAATCTCAACCAGCTTATCGGCCCGCGACTCACGAACCAGCACGGCGATTTCGTTGTCGCTGGGCTGGCGACCCTTACTTTCGACAAACTCGGCAATGGCACGGTCGCGCTGCTCGCTGCGCTGACTGTATTTCTCGAGCAATTCATCGGAGACACCCTTGATCTCAAAACCCAGGTTCTTGCCCTTGGAGCTGCGCCGGTCCTCGATCTCATAGCCCAGAGACCGCACTTCGCGGGCAAGCGCGTTCCGGTAGACTTCAGTCAGGTACGCCCGCTGCTCGTAGATATCGGAGGCTTGCAGCGCCTTCCAGCGGCCCTCAGCGCCGTCGTAGGTCAGATTAGCGGCAACCGCGTGGGTGTGAAGCTGGGGATCAAGTTCGCGGCTCGTGTCGTGATGGTAGACAGCCAATACAAGATTACCCGTGATGCGGTTATCATTCGCCCTGTCCCTTCGGACGCGGCTCGCTGCGCGATGCTCCAGCTCTTTCAGCGTTTCTTGAACGGCCTTCCCGTGAGCTTCCACAAGTCGGGCGTCCCCGCCCAGTTGGGCCATGATGGAAACTGACTTCGGAGCCGATATGGTGAAGTCGTAAAGGTTTCGGCCCCGGCTCTGGGTCGTGCCATCAGCGGCTGTGCGGTCGGCGCTGTGACGTTGCCGGAGGAATTCACCACTCTGCGGATCGACGCCCTGGCGCAGCGCCTCGAATTGTTCCGACTGAACTTCCCCTGCAAGGCCGAGCATCTCCGCTCCCCGGCCTTGCCATTGACCGGTGACACGCTCTCCTTCGGCGTAGTAGTCGCTGTGCTGCAAATGGCGTGCGGAGTAGCCTGCTCCGTTGGACATGGCGCGAATGGTGAGCATGTTTGAAGACCTTTAACGGCTCATTTGCAAGAAGACACCATCCCTAACGCTCCGCGTTAGGTCCGGTGTCGCGTGCGCGACCTGAATTCCGTCCGGTGTGCATCCGGCATCTGTCCGGTGCACATCCGGTATGTATCCGGTGAGCGTCCGGCCATCCCTTTGATCTCGGTTCGGCGTCTGTATCAGTACCGGCCAGATTTCATCCGGCCAGGTCCATCGGAGGAAATTGTGGACGCCAAATTTGAAGCCATACTCAACAGCCTGCCTACGAAAGAACCGCGCTCGCGTTTGGAACCTTACGGCGAGCTAATCACTGAGATGCGAAAGCGAGGTTACAGCTATCGAGAAATCACCCAGGTACTCAAGAAAGCTTGTGCCCTCAAGGTAGGCGCAAGCACTGTGAACGACTTCGTGCTCAGACGTTCGAGATCAAAAGCGAAGCGGTCTGTTTCGCCGTCCGGGACAATAGAGACTACGAAGAACAGAAGAGCACTTACAGGTACGTATAGGAACACTAAGGCTCAGGAGAGCACCAGAGAGCCTCAGAAGGAACCGGAAGGCACTGCAAAGACGATTAAGGAATTGAAAGACCGACCGCTGAAAGCGCGGACGAAAAAACTTTTATTTGAATACAACCCAGACGAACCGTTGCGGCTTCATCGTAATCAAAGAACGAAGGAGTAGCCATATATGTACGACTCGAAACCTACCGCAACAGCCGAACGGGAAAATTCCGATTCACGTTCTGTCGTCTCGTCCACCGCCCCATCCAAGCGCGTGATTCTCACCATGGGAGGAAAAGGAGGAGTCGGAAAAACTAGCTTTATGCTGGCCCTCGCCGAATGGTTCCAGAGCCATGAGATTCCGGTAACGCTTCTCGACCTGGACACCGAAAACAAATCTCGCGGAAGCTTGAAGCACTACTTCGACGGCACGGTGACCAAAGTGAACATTCACACCGCAGCGGGCCTTGATGCTTTTGTTGACCACTTGGCAGACGGTGCTCCCATCATCCTCGCAGACATGGGCGCGAGTTCCGGGCAAGTGACTCACGAGTGGTTCGACAGCATGTTTGAGGATGTGGCGACTACGGGTGTGGCGTTCACGGCCATCGGCATCGTCACTCCCGACCCGGCGAGCGTGGAAAGCATTCTGAGCTGGGCTGCCCGTCTGCAAGACAGAGTGAACTACGTTGTGGTTGAGAACGCCATGACACATCAAGCTGATTTCTCCTACTGGCGGGACAGCGAGCAAGCTAAGCAATTTCGCACGGTCTTCCAGCCAGTTGTCCTCACGATGGAGTTTCGTCTGCCGCAAATCGAAAACCCCGCCCGACAACACGGCGTCACACTCGGCCAGATCGCCGAACGCCGGCTTAAAGTCCCGGAGCTGCAGAGAGCCTCATTGGTCATCCGCGCTCAGAGCTATCGGCGGCGGCTCTTTGAGGAAATTGACAAAGCCAAGGGGTTGCTCTTGCCGTGAACCCCCAGCCCAAACTCGTAGAAGAACAATCTGCTGAGTCCGATTTCATCGACGACATCGCCGAACCGCTGCCCGCCGAACAGCGTCCGCTTTGGTATCGTGACATGGCGCACTTGCGCCGCTTGCCCGCCGATGACGAGATGCTACGGA
>Ga0310038_10001220_pt1 | contig 19684 bp, 19 predicted proteins | sample Sb_taG_6_FD_200461 | JGI IMG/M metagenome (GOLD analysis project Ga0310038, IMG submission 200461) | Peat soil microbial communities from Weissenstadt, Germany - Sb_50d_4_PS metaG (v2) (version 2) | ecosystem: Environmental > Terrestrial > Soil > Wetlands > Peat | place: Germany: Weissenstadt... | reverse complement strand
CGAGCCGGTGTCGACCAGCGCGGTGGACAGAATGGTGAGCGAGCCGCCATCTTCGATGTTCCGCGCGGCGCCCAGGAACTGGCGCGGCGGCAACAGAGCGGACGCGGCGACCCCGCCCGCCAGGGTATGGCTGCTGGCCGGGGCGGCCAGGTTGTAGGCCCGGCCCAGCCGGGTAATGGAGTCGAGCAGCACCACCACGTCACCGCCCGCCTCGACCAGGCGCTTGGCCCGCTCGATGGCCAGTTCGGCGACCCGGATGTGATCCTCGGGGGCCTGGTCGAAGGTGGAGAAGATGACCTCGCCGCGGACCGAGCGGCGCAGGTCGGTGACCTCCTCGGGCCGCTCGCCGACCAGGACCACCATCAGCTGCACCTCGGGGTGACTGGCCGCGATCGAGGCCGCGATGGCCTGCAGGACCATGGTCTTGCCCGCCTTGGGCGGGGACACGATGAGGCCGCGCTGGCCCATGCCGATCGGGGCCACCAGGTCGATGATCCGCGCGGTGCCGGACGGGTTCCCGTCCTCCAGCCGCAGGCGCTGCTGGGGATACAAGGGGGTCAGGTCGTCGAAGTGCGGGCGGGCCCGGGCCAGCTCGGGCGGCATCCCGTTGACGGTGTTCACGCTGACCAGCGGACGGTACTTGGCGTGGCCGCTGGCCGAGGGCCGGGCGGTGCCGTCGATCCGGTCGCCCTTGCGCAGCCCGTACTGCTTGATCTGGCCGGTCGAGACGTAGATGTCGGACGGGCTGGGCCGGTAGCCGGAGACGCGCACCAGACCGTGCCCGTCGGTTTTGGGGTCGGTATCGACGAGGCCGGAGACGGGGACGCTGGCTGGGGACTGGACGGCCCGGGCCGGCGCCACTGGTTCTTGGATTGTCGTGGTCATGAAGGGATTTCCTTTCGGGGAAACGGCGAATCCGCGCATGCTGAAAGAACGGCTGGCGCGGCGCCAGCAGAGAAGCGGAGGGGCTCTACCTGGGCAGATGAACCGGCACGGGAGAGCGGCAATCCGCTGGGAAAAGGCGCTCGACGTCACTACGACGGAGCAGGGAAACGTCACCTGAGACGTGACTGTAACCGACAACAGCGTCGGCCGCTAGTTCATTCCGCGGCGGTCACGGCGGCGGCGGGGCTTGCTGAGGGCCCGGCCGGGTGAGGCCCCGGCCCGTTAGGTCCTATTGAAAACCAGGAGGAACTCGAGCAGGCCGTGGTCCTGCGTGGTGACGAAGCCCGTGAAGCTCGGGTTCTGGATGTTGTAGTCGGCGAACAGCACGGGGATGCCGCCGACGACCTCGATCTGGCTGCCCTTGCGCTCGGCGGTCAGCGTGAACGTGACCTCGCGGGTGGTGCCGTGCAGGGTCAGATGGCCGTGCGCGGTGTAGTCCTTGATCACGCCGCCGGCCGGCGGAGCCAGCGCAACCAGTGACGGGGTCTCGTGAGCGGCATGCAGGTCATTATTCAGCCGGAACTTCTCATCCAGCTCTGGGCGCGCTGAACGCCAGCGATGGCTTCGTACTAGATTGGCATGCGAGATGATCCTGATCGTGGCCGGCGTGTCCGGGAGCGGGAAGACGACCGTGGGCGCCATGCTCGCCGGGCGGCTGCAGTGGCGCTTTGCCGACGGGGACGCGTTCCACCCGGCCGCGAACGTCGCGAAGATGCACGCCGGGATCCCGCTGACCGACGAGGACCGCCAGCCGTGGCTGCGGACCATCGCGGCGTGGATGGACGAGCGGATCGCGCAGGGCGAGTCGGCGGTGGTGACCTGTTCGGCGCTCAAGCGCTCCTACCGCGACGCACTGCTCGGCGGGCGCCCCGAGGCACGGATGATCTTCCTGAGCGTGGATCGCTCCGAGCTGGCCAGGCGCCTGGCGACCCGGCACGGTCACTTCTTCCCCGAACAGCTGCTCGGCACGCAGCTCGGCGCCCTCGAGCCGCCGCAACCCGGCGAGTCCGGCGTCACCGTCATGGCCAGCGCCGCCGACCCCGCGGACACGGTCGCGGCTATCATCGCGATGGTGCGGCCCGGTGAGGATGGACGCCATGAAACTGACGCTTGACCTGCATGACATTTACAACCGCGGGCAGGACATCGACCGCGCGCTGCAGGCGATTATCGACGAGGCGGTGGAAAAGAAGGCGCCGCTGGTGGAGATCATCCCGGGCAAGGGCTCGGGACAGCTCAAAAAGCGCGTGCTGAGGTTCCTGGAGCGGAAAGAGATCAAGGCCAAGTACCACCGGATCGAGAAGGACTCGAAGAACTTCGGTCGCCTGTTCGTGCATTTTCGCTGGTAGGCCCGAATGATATGGGGGCTTTCAGGGGCCCGCACCGGGGTACCCTGACGCGGGCGTCGGGCAGCCGAGAGTAGATAGCAGCAGTTAGGGAGCATTCAGGGCAGACTCTCAGTCAGCACTGAGAATCTGCGGCCCCGATATGGCAGTCCTCAGTGGTACACCCGACCGAGACTAAGGACGCGCAATGCGATTCCCACTCGTGGCTCGCCGGATCATCCTGGCACCGGCGCTCGGCCTGGCGCTCGCACTGGCGGTGGCCGCCTGCAGCAGCTCCGGCTCATCGTCCAGCTCGTCAGCTCCTTCGTCCTCGGCGCCCGCATCGTCCGCCCCGGCCTCGTCGGCGCCGGCGTCGCCGTCGGGCAACTCCGCCGCCGTGGCGGAGATCACCGCGAACTGGGAGAAGTTCTTCAACGCGAGCACGCCGACCTCGGAGCGGGTCGCCCTGCTGCAGAACGGGAGCACGTTCGCCGCGGCGATCACAGGCCTCTCCCATCTGGTGACCGGACTCGGGGCCAAGGTCACCGCCGTGACGGTGACCTCCGCGACCACAGCCACCGTGACCTACAACCTCACGGCAGGCGGATCGTCGTTGCTGTCCGGCCAGACCGGCAAGGCGGTGTACGAGAACGGTGTCTGGAAGGTCGGCGATGCCAGCCTGTGCAGCCTGATCAAGCTGGTTCCCGGCGGCTCGGTGCCGGCCGCCTGCAACTCGGCGAGCTGAGGCAGGGCGTTCAGATGGCCGGACCGGTCGAGACGGTCTCCGGTGACCAGCAGGGGATCGTCGCCCGCGGCCAGTCGCTGGCGCTCGCCACGCTGTGCACGCTGCTCTTCCTGACCTTCCTCGACAACACCATAGTCAGCGCCGCCCTCGGGGAGGTGTACAGCAACCCGGGCGCGAGTCCCACCGAACTGCAGTGGGTCGTCGGCGCCTACGCGCTGACCTTCGCCAGCCTCATGCTGGCCTGCGGGATGATCGGGGACGAACTCGGCCGGAAGAAGGTCATGCTGGCGGGCGCCGGGGTGTTCTGCGCCGGCTCGGTCTTGTGCGCGCTCGCCCCGAACGTCCAGGTGCTCATCGCCGGGCGGGCCGTGATGGGCATGGGCGCGGCGGCCAGCGAGCCGGGTACGCTGTCGATGCTCCGCCATCTGTATCCCGACGCCAGGGCCAGGAGCAGGGCGATCGGCATCTGGGCCGGGACATCCGGGCTCGCGCTGGCCATGGGTCCCGTCATCGGCGGCATCCTGATCGGGCTCTGGAGCTGGCGGGGCATCTTCTGGTTCAACCTGGCGTTCGGGCTGGCCGCTCTGGTCGTCGCGGCGGTCATCCTGCCGGAAAGCGCCGACCCCACGGCGGCGCGCGTCGACACGGCGGGCACCTTGATCGGCGCGGGGACACTCGCGGCGTTCGTGTTCGCGATCATCGACTCGGAGTCGGCCGGGTTCGGGTCGGCCGAGGTGATCGTGCTGTTGTGCCTGAGCGCGGCGGGGCTGGCGGCGTTCGTATGGCGGGAACGCCGCGCCGAACATCCGCTGCTGGACCTGCGTTTCCTGCGCATACCGCAGTTCACCACCTCGAACATCGTCGCGTTCTGCACGTACTTCTCCACGTTCGCCATCTTCTTCTTCACCGCGCTGTACCTGGTCATTGTGGTCTCGCCGTCCGGCTACCGGCTGGCCCTGGTGTTCTTGCCGATGACGGTCCTGTTGATCGTCGCCTCGGTGCTGGCGGGGCGCTGGACGGATGTCGTCGGGCCGCGCTGGTCGATCACGATCGGGTGCCTGCTGCTGGCGGTCGGGCTGTTCCTGGCGGACGGCTACCTGTCCCCGCATCCGTCCTACGGCCCGCTGATCGTCGCGCTCGCGCTGGCCGGCATCGGCATCGGCACCACCGTGGTTCCGATCACCTCCTCGGTGCTCTCGGCGGTTCCGGCGGAACGCTCCGGCATGGCCGCATCGGCCACCAACACCAGCCGGGAGATAGGCGCGGTCACCGGCGTCGCGATCCTGGGCTCGCTGATGTTCTCGCGGATTAACAGCAGCCTCACCACGCAGATGAACCATCTCCACGTGCAGCCCCAGTATCAGGGCCTGGTGCGCACCGCGATCGAGACCGGCAATTTCTCCGTACCGCCAGGTTTGTCCGGCGGCCTTCAGAAGCTGGAACAGGAGCTGACCGGCGTCGCCTACGCGGCGTTCCATGACGGCTTGCGTACGGTGCTCTACCTGTCGGCCGCGCTGTCCCTGGCCGCCGCGCTGCTCGCGCTGATCACGCTGCGCTCACGTTCAGTCGACGCAGGGTCTTGACTTTTCCCGCTCGCTGAGGGATCCAGGAATTAGACCGGCAATGGTGCACGGCCGACCCTCTACAGCACGCGAGCGAAGCGAGGCTGATCATGGTCTGTTATGCCCGGCCTGCGAGCAGGATGGCGGTGGCCGTCCTGGTGGTGGTGCTGTTGTTCGGCCGGCACGTCGGCCACTTCTTCGATACGGCGGCCCTGATGGTCGCGATCACGGTGGCCGCGGGGGGCGCGGCCGCGGCCGCGGCGCTGGCCTTCGCGGCGTTCCTGTCGATCCGCCGGCGGCGGGCGGCGGCCGGCGGGTGCGTAAGCTGCCAGCTCCGCTGCCAGCACGCCATGACGGAACAGCCGCACCGGCTGCTGGTCGTCCGGGCCACCGAGCGCGAGGCGACCGGGCCCCGGTGGCCGGACCGGCCGGCTTACCGCTCCGCTCCGGCTCCGCGGCCGGCTCCGGCTCCGCGGCCGACGGCGGCCCGGCCTGCCGGGCACGTCCACCGCCGGGAACGCGCGGGCTCGGCCGCCTTACCTGGTCAGCCGACAAAGATGCAGAACGGGTGCCCGGCGGGGTCGGCGTAGACCCGCAGCGGCTCCTGCGGGTCATCCGAGCGATCCTCCAGCAGCCGGGCGCCGAGCGCGAGCGCCCGCTCATGCTGGATGTCGAGGTCAGCCGCGGTGGGCACCGTGGTGTCCAGGTGCAACTGCTGCGGGACCGGGCCGGCCGGCCACGTCGCCCCGGGCAGCTCCCCGACCTTCTGGAAGGCCAGCGCCGCGCCGCCGGCCGGGTTCTTCAGCACCAGCCAGTCCTGCCCTGCCGGGTCCGGCTGGCCGGGTCCGGGCGGCTCATCGCCCGGGCGGTACCGCAGGCCGAACAGCTGCCGGTAGAACTCGGCCAGGCCGCGCGGGTCGGTGGTGTCCAGGACCGTCTGCCGGATGACCGGGAACGCCTGCTCATCGTCCATACCGCCACAGTAGGCACTGGTGCGGTCACACCTCCGCCCCTCCCCCGGTCAGGTGCCGACGTAGGCCGCGAGGTGCTCGCCGGTGATGGTGGAGCGGGCGGCGACGAGGTCGGCGGGTGGGCCCTCGAAGACGATCCGGCCGCCATCATGGCCGGCTCCGGGTCCGAGGTCGATGATCCAGTCGGCGTGTGCCATCACCGCCTGGTGATGCTCGATGATGATGACCGACTTGCCGGAGTCGACGAGCCGGTCCAGCAGCCCGAGCAGCTGCTCGACGTCGGCCAGGTGAAGGCCTGCGGTCGGCTCGTCGAGGATGTAGACGCCGCCCTTCTCGGCTAGGTGAGTGGCCAGCTTGAGCCGCTGCCGCTCGCCGCCGGACAGCGTAGTGAGCGGCTGGCCGAGGCTGAGGTAGCCGAGCCCGACGTCGGCCAGCCGCCCGAGGATGGCGCGCGCGGCCGGAGTGCGCGCCTCCCCGGTGCCGAAGAACTCCCCGGCCTCGGTCACCGACATCGCGAGCACCTCGCTGATGTCCCGGCCGCCGAGATGGTATTCCAGCACCGACGCCTCGAACCGCTTTCCCTCGCACTCCTCGCAGGTGGTGGCGACGCCGGCCATCATCGCCAGGTCGGTGTAGATGACGCCGGCGCCGTTGCAGTTGGGGCAGGCGCCTTCGGAGTTGGCACTGAACAGCGCCGGCTTCACGCCGTTGGCCCTCGCGAACGCGGTGCGGATCGGATCGAGCAGTCCGGTGTACGTGGCCGGGTTGCTCCGTCGCGAGCCGCGGATCGTGCCCTGGTCGACCGACACCACGCCCTCCCGGCCAGACACCGAGCCCTGGATCAGTGAGCTCTTTCCCGATCCGGCCACGCCGGTCACCACCACCAGCACGCCGAGCGGTATGTCGACATCGACGTCCTGCAGGTTGTGGGTGCTGGCACCGCGCACCTCCAGCACTCCCGACGGGGTCCGGATCGACGGCTTCAAGGAGGCCCGGTCGTCCAGGTGCCGCCCGGTCAGCGTGCCGCTGGCCCGCAGCCCGTCGACGGTGCCCGCGAAGACCACCTCGCCACCGGCCGTGCCGGCGCCGGGGCCGAGGTCAACGACGTGGTCGGCGATCGCGATCGCCTCCGGCTTGTGCTCCACCATGAGCACCGTGTTGCCCTTGTCCCGCAGCCGCAGCAGCAGCTTGTTCATCCGCTGGATGTCGTGCGGGTGCAGCCCGACCGTCGGCTCGTCGAAGACGTAGGTCACGTCGGTGAGCGACGACCCGAGCTGGCGGATCATCTTGGTACGCTGCGCCTCGCCGCCCGACAGCGTGCCCGACGGCCGGTCGAGCGAGAGGTAGCCCAGGCCGATCTCGGCGAACGAGTCAAGGGTCTGCTTGAGCGCGGCGAGCAACGGTGCCGCCGACGGCTCATCGAGGCCGTCGACCCACTCGGCCAAGTCGCTGATCTGCATGGCGCACGCCTCGGCGATGTTGATGCCCTTGATCCGCGAGGAACGGGCCGCCTCGCTGAGCCGGGTGCCGCCGCACTCCGGGCAGACGGTGAAGGTGACCGCGCGCTCCACGAACGCGCGGATGTGCGGCTGCATCGCCTCCTTGTCCTTGGACAGCATCGACTTCTGGATCCGCGGGATCAGCCCCTCGTAGGTCATGTTGATGCCCGCGATCTTCATCCTGACCGGCTCATGGTGCAGGAAGTCGTGCAGCTCCTTCTTGGTGTACGTCCGGATTGGCGTGTCCGGGTCGACGAATCCCGACGCGCTGTAGAGGCGGAAGTTCCAGCCGCCCGGCGTGTAGCCCGGGACCGTGAGCGCACCCTCGTTGAGCGACTTGCTGTCGTCGTACAGCTGAGACAGGTCGATGTCGGTGACGGTGCCCCGGCCCTCGCAGCGCGGGCACATCCCACCGGTGATGCTGAAGGTCCGCCGTTCCTTCACGGTCTTCCCGCCGCGCTCGAACGTGACCGCACCCGCTCCGCTGATCGAGGCGATGTTGAAGGAGAACGCCTTGGGCGAGCCGATATGCGGCTGCCCGAGTCGGCTGAAGAGGATGCGCAGCATCGCGTTGGCGTCGGTGGCGGTGCCGACCGTGGAGCGGGTGTCGGCACCCATCCGCTCCTGGTCGACGATGATCGCGGTCGTCAGCCCTTCGAGCACATCGACCTCGGGCCGCGCCAGCGTCGGCATGAAGCCCTGCACGAAGGCGCTGTAAGTCTCGTTGATCAGTCGCTGCGACTCCGCGGCGATCGTGTCGAACACCAGCGAGCTCTTGCCCGAGCCGGAGACGCCGGTGAACACCGTCAGCTGGCGCTTCGGGATCTCGACGCTGACGTCCTTGAGGTTGTTCTCGCGTGCGCCGTGCACGCGGATCAGATCGTGGCTGTCGGCGACGTGCAGCGCGGGCGACTTCGCGTCCGTCCTCGTGGCCATGGTCATCGTGTCTCCATCTGTCTGCTGGGCGGGTCCGCCTTCGCGGGTCGAAGCGGCCCAGTACTCATCGGTCCTGGAGCAGCCCGAGGACGTTGCCGTCGGGGTCGGTGACGGTGGCCACCAGACGGCCGCCACCGACGTCGCGCACCGGTTCCTTCACGGTGGCGCCAGCCGCGGTGACCTCGGCCAGCTTCACCTCGATGTCGGGCACGTGCCAGTAGGCCACCGGCGAGGTCATGCCCTGGGGACCGCCGCCCGGCACCAGCCCGATGTGCTGGCCGGCGGCCTCGAAGCCAACGTAGTAGGCCTCGTCGGTCTGCGGCGCCACGCCGAGCAGGGCGGCGTAGACCGCCTTGGCCTTCGCCAGGTCCGACACGGGATGCAGCACGGTCTTGATTCCCTCGGTGGAAGAGCCGGTCATGATCACTCCTTAATCGTGGGTCACATCGGCCCGGCGGGATTGCCGGGCTTTGAGGACGAACGGAGCCGGAAATCGACAGCCCGATCGCCCTGGCTAGCCCGCGCGCCTCCGGGACGCCGCGGGCGCGTCGCGGTAGAAGCCGGGCGACTCGTCCGGGTCGTTGACGGTGATGTGGCAGCACCGGGAGGCGAAGGTCATGCCGCCAACGCTATGCGGCGGCTTCCCCGGGCCGCTTCTCCATTCCTGCTCAGCATGTTCCCGGGCTTGCGGCCCTGGTCGCAGCCGGCTGGACGCGCTCCTCTGCCAGCCCGGCCCGGCAAGTGCCGTTGCCGCATCAAACGTCAACCTACGCTGTAGCGATCAAGTGGCTTAAATGGCGAAGGGGGCGGCGCGTGAGCGTCGCGACACGCTTCCCCACGGCAGTGGACACTATCGTCGTCGGCGCTGGAACAGCGGGTGCGGTGGTGGCCGGCCGCCTCGCGGCCGCTAGCTCCGAGCGCACGCTGCTGCTGGAGGCTGGGCCGGATTATGGGCCGGCTGATAGCGGCCGCTGGCCGCGCGACCTGCTCGACGCAGCGAGCGTCGCGCTGGAGTCCCACGATTGGGGCTATACGGGCGAGTTCGGCGGCCGGGTGATCCATTTCCACCGTGCGCGCGTGGTCGGGGGCTGTTCCGCGCACAATGCCGGGGCCGTGGTGTTCGGGAGCCGCTCCGATTACGACGGATGGGCCGCCGTCGGCAACGTGGGCAGGTCGGCGCGGGAACTTCTGCCGCTGTTCGGCTCGGCGTGGAAACAGCTGCGGGTACGGCGCGTGGGTCTTGATGAGCTGACCCCGTTCCAGCGCGTCTGCGGGGATGCGATCATGGCGAACGGGATCCCCGCGGTGGAGGACTTCAACGACCTCGACCAGAACGCCGGCGTAGCCCCCTTCCCCGTCAGCATCGACGGGGTTACCCGGGTCAACAGCGCGTTCGGGTACGTGGACCCCGTCCGTGACCGGCTCATGGTGGCCGGCGATGCTCCTGTCGAGCGGGTCCTGGTCCGCGGCGGCCACGCCGTCGGCGTGGCCGTGCGCGATGGTCAGCGGCTGGCGGAAATCGGCGCGTCGCGGGTAGTGCTCTCGGCCGGCGCCTACGGGAGCCCCGCGATCCTGCTCCGGTCCGGTATCGGACCCGCCGGCGAGCTGATCGCCATCGGGGTGGAGCCCGCGCTGGACCTCCCCGGCGTCGGACGCAACCTGCACGACCAGCCGTGTGCGGAGGTCGGCTACGAGGGAAGCGGCGAGCTGATCGAGAGGATGGAGCGCCACCAGGCGGAAACCGGGTGGCGACCAAACGAGCAGGTGATCGCGAAGTTCCCCTCGGCCGGATGCCGGCAGGGGTTCGACCTGCATATCTACCCGGTCGGCGGCCGCGTCAAGGACACCTCACAGTGGTTCTGGATCCTGGGAGTTGCATGCCTGACGCCGCTCTCGCGCGGGAGCGTGCGTTTGACCGGTCCCAGCCTCGACGACCAGCTCGCGATCGATCACCGCTATCTCAGTGACCCCGCTGGGTACGACCGCGCCCGGCTGGCCGAGGGCGTCGAGCACGTGCGCGAGGTGGCGGAGGTACCTGAGCTGCGAAGGCTTCTGGGCCGGGAGACGCGCCCGGGCCCGGCAATCTCGGGGAGACAGGCCATCGAGGGTTTCCTCGATCACGCTGCCGTGCACTATTACCACCCGGCCGGGAGCTGCAAGATGGGGCCGCCCAGCGATCCGGATTCGGTCGTCGACCCGGGCGGCCAGGTGCACGGGATCGAAGGTCTGTATGTGGCAGACGCGTCGCTGATGCCGGCCGTCATTTCCGGCAATACGAACATGGCGACCGCAGTCATCGGCGAGAGGATCGCCCGTTCGCTGCTCGGTTTACCGCGGCCTCCTGGCGTATTGGGGTTCCATGCTGCGGTGACGTTCCCGGGACAGACCGGGCGCAGCGGGACCGGTGCCCAGCTGGGGCGCCGGGCCGGTCCAGCTGGTGAGCCGGGCTGGTCAGATAGAGGCTTTCGGCCCTGTTCGCGGCGATTGATGGCAGCTCACGCTGATGGTACCGGACGCCGGCCGGCCAGGGCGGAGGGCACGTCATATGGATCACGTAAGCGCACACGGCCGCAAGCTCGCCTCCGCGGAGCAGGTGGTCAGGGGCGCGGTGCGGAATCACGGTGGCCACACCCTGAGCGACCAGGCTCTGCCATCACAAACAAGATCTGACTGCGCCCTCACCGGCGCCCTGCCCTGATGGAGGTCATCATGGCCGACCTGAATTCCGTGTTCGAGGCGACGGCGGCGCGTTACGCCGAACGCCCGGCTGTCCGCATGGACGGTCTCGTACTGAGCTACTCCCAGCTGCGGGATGCCGCCTACCGGATGGCGTCCCTGCTGTCGTCGGTCGGCATTGCACCGGGCGACCGGGTGGCCATCATGCTGCCCAACGTGCCCGCCTTCCCGATCGCCTTCTATGGCGCACTCGCCGCCGGGGCCATCGTCGTGCCGATGAACCCGCTGCTCAAGAGCCGTGAGATCACCTACTACCTCAGCGATTCAGGGGCAAGGGTGCTGGTCGCCTGGCATGAGGCCGCGGGCGAGGCCGCCCTGGCTGCCGCTGCGGCCGAAGTGCCGGTGCTGAAGGTGGACGAGCCCGACGCCGCAGGGCTGCTCACCGGCCTGGCCCCTGTTCGCGCGGGAGTGGGCCGCGCCGCAGACGAGGACGCCGTCATCCTGTATACCTCGGGGACCACCGGCGTGCCCAAGGGTGCCGAGCTCACGCACGCGGGCCTCACTCGCAATGCTTCCCTGACGGCCGGCAACCTGCTCAACGCGGGCCCAGATGACGTGGTCATGGGCTGCCTGCCGCTATTCCACGTCTTCGGCCTGACCTGTGCCTTGAACGCCGCCATCGCCGTCGGCGCCAGCCTGACCCTGCTGCCCAGGTTCGACCCGGCCGAGGCCCTGCGGATCGTCGGCCGCGACCGGGTGACGATCTTCGAGGGCGTGCCCACGATGTACGCGGCGATGCTGCACGATCCGGCCGGCGCGCGGGCGGACGCCTCGTCCCTGCGAGTGTGCGTATCCGGCGGCGCGGCCATGCCGGTGGAGATCATGCGCGGGTTCGAGCAAGCCTTCGGGTGCATGATCCTGGAGGGCTACGGGCTGTCCGAGACCTCCCCGGTCGCGTCGTTCAATCACCCGGACCAAGTGCGCAAGCCAGGCTCGATCGGGACGCCGGTCGAAGGAGTCGAGATGCGGGTAGTCGATAGCGAAGGCGCCGAACTGCCCGTGGGTGAGATCGGCGAGATCGTCATCCGCGGTCACAACGTGATGAGGGGATACTGGCGCAACCCCGGCGCCACGGCCGAGACGATCACTGGCGGCTGGCTCAGGACCGGTGACCTGGCCAAGGTCGACGAGGACGGCTATTTCTACATCGTGGACCGGAAAAAGGACCTGATCATCCGCGGCGGATTCAACGTGTACCCGCGCGAGATCGAAGAGGTCCTCTACGAGCATCCAGCCGTAGCCGAAGCCGCCGTCATCGGGATCCCGGATGAACGTCTCGGCGAAGAAATCGGTGCCGCCGTGACCCTCAAGCCCGCCGCGACCGCCACCACCGAGGAACTGCGCGTCTTCGTCAAGGACCGCGTAGCGCCCTATAAGTACCCGCGCTACGTCTGGATCACGCCCAGCCTGCCCAAGGGCCCGACCGGCAAGATCCTCCGCCGCGAGGTGCGCGCACCGTAAAACCTACGGCAGACGGCCCGGCCTGGCCGGAAGAGTATGCCCCTGTCGCCAAATCAGTTAACATGGTAAACTTTAGTTAATGACTGCTCTTGACCATCTCGCGCAGCGTTTACCATCGCCAGCAGCGGTGAGTAATGGAGCCCCCCACATGATCCGCGACCATCAACTGACCATCAACGGCCTGCGTATCCATGCCCAGTCGGCAGGCGAGGGGGTCCCGTTCCTGCTTCACTCCGGTGTCTGGAGCCAGATGCACCATTGGGGGCCGCTTGTGGAGCATCTGCACGGCTTCCGGGTGATCACCTACGACCCGCCGGGCGTCGGCTCCTCCGAGGTGCCGTCCTCGCCGATGTCGATGCGGGGCCTGGCCGATATCGGCGCGGGCGTTCTCGATGGGCTGGGCGTGAAGTCCGCCCATGTCCTGGGGGTCTCGTTCGGCGGCGCGGTCGCCCAGCAGATGGCCCTGTCCCACCCCGGGCGGGTGGACAAGCTGGTCCTGGCGTCCACCTCGTTCGGGGGCATGGCCATGCCCGGCCGCCCGTCGGCGCTGCTGCACATGATGCACCCTCGCGGCTATCGTCCCGACCGGCTGGCCCGGAGTGCGGGTGCCATGTTCGGCGGGAAGATGAGGACGCAGCCAGAACTGGCCGCGGGCCTGAGCATGACCAAGCCGGAGAGCAGGCGGGCCAGGTGGTTCCGCATGTCGGCCATGGCCGGGTGGACCAGCCTGCACCGCCTGCCGTCGATCCGGCACGAGACGCTGGTCCTGTGCGGGGACGACGACCCGGTGACACCGCACGTGAACCACCGGCTGATGGCGAGGCTGATCCCGTCGGCGCGGCTGCACATAATGAAAGGCGGCGGGCATCTCGTCCTGCTGGACAGCGCGCACGAGGTCGGCCCGCTGATCACCGCGTTCCTGCACGGCGCAGACAAGCAGGTGGAACCGAAGGCGGCGTGAGATCCTCTCACGGCTGTTCGGGGCAGGACACCCCAGTTCCACCCGTACGCCGCCGGGTGCGCCAGCGGCAAGAATTCGCTGGCGTCCGGGACAAACCCACGCATAGAGTGCCGCCGTGACCTGGATCGCACCCGACGTTGAGCGTTCGGAGGACTATCCGGCGCGCCGCAGCGAGCCCGAGCGGGAGATGCTCCGCGACTGGCTCGACTGGCACCGGGCCACCCTGCTGCGCAAATGCGCGGGGCTGGATGCCACTCGGCTGGCCAAGCGTGCCGTGCCGCCGTCGAACCTCTGTCTGCTCGGCCTGGTCCGGCACATGAGCGACACCGAGCGGGGGTGGGTCAGGCAGGTCTTCCGCGGCGAGCAGGTACCGGACCTGTACTACCGCTCCGATACTCCGGACGCGGACTTCGAAGAGGCAGACCCGGCCGGCGCCGAGGAGGACTTCGAGCGCTACCGGGCCGAGTGCCAGGCCGTCGATGCCGCGCTGGAGGGCGCGAAACTGGACGACACATTCACGTTCCGGGAGAAGACCACCTCGGTGCGGTGGATGTGGCAGCACCTCGTGGAGGAGTACGCGCGCCACAACGGGCACGCGGACCTGCTCCGCGAGGCCATCGACGGTTCGGCCGGCATGTGAGCCGGGCCCGGGGTCAGAGGCCGGGGCACGCCGTCTGCCTCCTGCAGCGTGCCGGGGATGGGCCGCGCCCGGTCCGGCGGGCTGCGAGTCGAACAGGATAACCCCGATCCGGACCGCCACCACCAGGCGCTCAGGCCGATCAAGGTCGGATACCCGCCCACAGTCATCGCGATCACTCCGTAGCGAGACCGCTGACCGGTTGTCTCAGCATGCTCATGCGATCCGTTCGCGCATCGATGCACCCGCCCCGCGCGGCAGGCTCGCGTCAGCCGATCTGTTCGGCCAGCGCGACGATGATGCCCGCAGGGCCGCGCAGATAGCAGAGCCGGAAGATGCTCTCGTACTGCGCCACCTCGCCGAGGAGTTCGGCGCCATGGGCGCGCAGGCGGGCGACGGTGTCGTCGATGTCGTCGACCGCGAACATGACCCGATGCAGGCCCAGCGTGTTGGGGGGAGGGTTCTCCGGCTCGGCGCCTGATGCCGCGGGGGTGTGGTACTTGGTCAGCTCCAGCTTGCTGTGGCCATCCGGGGTCCGCATCATCGCGATGTCGCTCCGGACGCCGTCGAGTCCGACGGTGCGGTCCGCCCAGGGGCCTTCGACCTGCCCCTTGCCTTCAAGCTCCATGCCGAGCTCGGTGAAGAACGCGACAGCCGCGTCTAGGTCGTCGACGACGATGGCCACGTTGTCCATGCGCTGAATGGTCATGTCTCCGAGCATAAAGAACGCGGCGAGCCGCTGTTGGCCGCTGCTGATGCTGTCATCTGTAGGCTGCTTCCATGGATGGCCAAGTGACCTTCCGGCCGGTGATGGAAGACGATTTGTCCTGGCTCGAAAGCCTGACAAGTGACCCGGCCGCCATGGGCCCGTATGAGTGGCACAGCTGGAGCGACCCTCAACGGCTCCGGAGGTCCTGGGCTGAGTCGGGGCTGCTCAGCAATGACGGTGGGGTACTGATCGTGCTGCACGGCACCGATCGCTTCGGCGTGGTGGACTGGCACAAGGCTCAGATTGGGCGGGCTGCCAGCAATTGGGCCATCGGTATCGGACTGGCGCCGGAGTTCCGGGGTCGCGGCTACGGTTCGGAGGCACAGCAGCTGCTGGTCCGCTACTTGTTCGCCCACACGCCGGTCAACCGCGTCGAGGCTACCACGGAGATCGCCAATGTGGCTGAGCAGCGGGCACTGGAGAAGGCTGGGTTCACTCGGGAGGGCATACTGCGCGGCGCCTCGTTCCGCCAAGGGCGCTACCGCGACTATGTGATTTACAGCGTGCTTCGTGATGAGGTCAAGCTAGAGGATTCCGCATCAGAAGATGGCACGGTCTGAGCCACTGCTTAGGAGGTCGTCGGCCCGTACATAGCGGGCCGGTCCGTCCCAGCTCGGGTGGCATCTCGGCGTCGCGCGAAGTGACCGTGAGTTCCCGCAGTTTACCGCCCGATCGGGCACCCAGCGGCACGCTGCCATCGCCGTCCACGCAGTGAATCCTCGCACTCGCCGCAGCCGATGTCAGCAGCATGGACGATGACGGCGAGACGCCTCACGCTCATCAATTGACCAGACATCGCGCACTGACTTGATAAGAGTGTCGGGAGGGTCGCCGGTTACCGTAGCTACATGCCATCACGTCCAGCGCGCCCTCAGCTGGGCCTGTTCGATAACCCGGCCGGCGCCTTCAGACTCGAAGAACTCACTGAAACCGTGCGTGCCCTGGAACGCCAGCGATCCGGCCGGAGCGCCGATGAGCTTTCCCGCGCCGTATTTGCCGAACTGGCCATGAAGCGGACCCGGCGTTCCGCCGAGCTCGTCGCCGAAGCGATCCGGCTGGCCCGGGCCGGGGAGCCACACGCCGAGATCAGCGGCTCGCGGTGGCAGGCCAGCACAGCGGAAGTCCGGGACTGGGCGCTGAACGCCGGCTTCGAGATCAGCGCCGACGGCAGTATCCCGGGACAGGCGATCACGGCATACAACCAGACACATCCCGACCACCCGTACTGAACGGTACGCGCACGAAGACACGAATGCCCGCAACGCGCTGCAGAAGAGAAATCATGCAACGCCACCTATCCAGTTACCTGATGGGTTGATCAGTGCCGGACCTGCCGTACTATCCGGGCGGCGTAACGACATTGGTGTTCTCCGCCGCAGAAATCTTCCACTCGCCATTTCTCTGCTCGATGACAGGCGTCATGACCGCATGGCGCACCTGCCCAGTACGGCAGCCGCATTTCGCTAGCTGACCAGGGCGATTTCGGCGTCACGGGCGAGTCTGGCGCGTTTGTGGAACCATCGTGAGCGGGCCTGGTGGCGGCGGGTCCATGCGTCCCAGTGGATGACGAGCCACCGGGGCGGGGGCCGGGTGGTGAGGGCGGCGAGGAGGCGCTTGATCTCCGGGATGGTCAGCGGGATCATGCCGGGCTCGGCGGGAGGCGGCTGATCTGCCCGGACCGGGGGCGGTGCCTGGGTGTCGGTGCGGTCCTTCAGCAGCGCGGTGGTGACGGCGCAGATGGCGAGGGCGGCCATGACGAGCACGGCGTGGCGGGCGATCGCGGTGTACAGCCGGGCCTGGCACTGGTCGAGCCCGAAGCAGTCCTTGCCGAACTCGAAATCTTCTTCTACCGGCCACCGGAGCCCGGCGGCGCGGATCAGCCGGGTCTTGGTCAGCAGCTGCCCTTCGGGCACGAAGCAGTAGTGAAACGCCAGGTCTCCGGTCTTCAGGTGGCGGCGGATGAGCAGGTGGTGGCGTGGGGAGGTGGTGGCGAGCCACGCCCAGGCGTACCAGCGTTCGCCCTTGGAGCCGGTGCCGGCGGAGCGGACCTCCCAGCGCCGGCTGTGCTTCAGCAGCGACTTGACCGCTTCCGCGCAGGTCAGTTTCGTGCCGGCCGCGAGCGTGATCATGAAGTTCGACGGCACCCGCAGCACGTAGGCCTGGCCCTCGGCTTCGAAGTGCCCGCGCAGCTGCGTGCAGTTGCCGTACACCTAATGGGCACATGAGCAGGTCACCGCCAGAAGCAGCCAGGGCCCGGGAGCCCCATTTCAAGATCGCGGGGCCTGCTCATGCCGGGATCACGCCTTGCCCGCTCCGCCGCCCGGAGCGCCTGATGAAGACCGGCGGATCCCCGGGGATGGCGCCGGTGCCGGGAACCCGCACCGTACACCAGGGGCATCACCTTTAGGACGAGATCCGGGTCCCGGCACCAGTCCGCTGCGGGCGCCAGCGGTCAGCCGATGATGCAGCCGCTGCTTTGATCGCGTCCATCTGGCCGGTCATCGGTGGCGCCGGGCCCGGGTCACCGGGCGCGCCGCGCGCCGGGAAAGGCAGGCCCCGGCCTGGCCCTTGCTTCCTGCCCGCGGGGCCGGCAGAGGCTCCAGGCCAAGCGTGGCTTCGCGTGTACGTCCGCCAGGCACTTTTCACCTGTGCTCGTCGTCCTGCGATGACAGCCACGCTTTGGCTGGAGGGGCCGGTCCCGTACCCTTGCGCGGCGCGTCCCCCGGCCCGAGCGCGGCAGCCCTCCATGGGGTGAGCGGCGGCGAAGCCGCCACCTTCTGGTCATGGCGGGCGCGGGACGGCGACGGGCCAGCCTCACCAGGTATCGGCGCACATCACTGTCCGTGCCCGGGTATAGCTGGTCGTGGCCTGAGCCACCCGCCAGGAGTAACCCCTCACCACGGCCGGAGCCGCGCCGAGCTCCGCCGAAGACCGGGGCCTGCGGGCAGCTGGGGTCACGAACGGCTGATCGGATGGCGGTGCCCTTGAGCCCTTCCATTAGGGAGCGTGCGTGCCCTGCATGGCTAAGACCAGCACGAACACTACTCATATCGAGGAGAACGCAATGAGCACACAGGTGTTCTGCGGCATCGACTGGGCCGAGGATCACCACGACGTCGCCTTGGTGGACCGGGACGGCCAGCTGCTGGCCCGCCGCCGGATCAGCGACGACGCGGCCGGCCTGGCCGCCCTGCTCGACCTGCTCGCCGAGCACGGCGACAGCGCCGGACAGCCCGTCCCGGTAGCGATCGAGACACCCCGCGGGCTGCTGGTCGCGTGCCTGCGCGCCACTGGCCGCAAGGTCTACCCCATCAACCCGATGGCGGTCGCCCGCTACCGGGACCGGCACTCGGTCTCCGGCGGCAAGTCCGACCAGGGCGATTCGGTCGTCCTGGCGAACGTGCTGCGCACCGACCTCACCTTCCACCGGCCGCTACCCGCCGACACCGAGCTGGCCCAGGCCATCGCGGTCCTGGCCCGCGCCCAGCAAGACGCCGTCTGGGACCGCATCACCGCGCACAACAGGCTCCGATCGTGCCTGCGCGAGTACTACCCCGGCTTCCTCGCGGCCTTCGAGGCCGCCAGAGGCGGCATCATGCGCCCCGAGGCCCGTGTCATCCTGGCCGCCGCGCCCACCCCCGCCGACGCCGCCAAACTCACACTGGCCCAGCTCCGCGGCCTGCTGAAGAAAGCCGGCCGCCGCCGCGGCATCGACGCCGAAGCCGCCCGGCTGCGCGAGGCGTTCCGCGCCGGGCAAATGCGCCAGCTCCCCCTGGTCGAGCAGGCCATGGGCCGCCAGACCCTGGCCCTGCTGCGCCAGCTGGATGCCGCCTGCGCCAGCGCGGAGGACCTCGAGCAGGCCGCCATCGAGTCTTTTAACCAGCACCCAGACGCCGGGATCATCACCAGCTTCCCAGGGCTCGGCCTGCTCACCGGCGCCCGGGTGCTCGCCGAGATCGGAGACGACCGATCCCGTTTCTGCGATGCTAAGGGACTCAAGGCCTACGCCGGAGCCGCCCCCATCACCCGCGCCAGCGGCAAGACCAAATCCGTCACGCACCGCCGCGTCAAGAACAACCGGCTCAACGCCACCGGGTACACCTGGGCGTTCTCCGCGCTGACCGCCTCACCCGGCGCCCGCGCTCACTACGACCGCCGCCGCGACGACGGCGACCGGCACGCCGCCGCCCAGCGCAACCTCTTCGGACGGCTCCTCGGCTGCCTCCACCGCTGCCTGGCCACCGGCCAGCACTACGACGAGACCATCGCCTTCCCCGACACCACGCAGAAACTTCCCACAGCAGCTTGACAACTTAACCGCATCGGATGTCTCGTCTCCGCAGTAGAAGTCCGGCCGGATCCCGTCGGCGGCGGCGTCCTTGCTGATGTCGATGGCCAGCTGCCCCTTGGTGCGGAACTCAAGATCCAGCGGCAGGCCCATGAGCAGGGCCTTGACCGGGTCCTCGATGTGCTCGCGGGGGATCCACTGCCGGGCGCCGATCAGCGCGTGCCCGGTCTTTTCCCGCACGTACGCGACGTGCACGGTGTTGATGCCGTTGGCCACCTGGCCCGCGCACCCCAGGTACTGCCGCTTGACCCCGCAGGTGGCTTCGCCGGCCTTTTCCTGCCCGGTCTCGTCGATGGCCCCGATCACCAGGCCGCGGCGCCGTTTCCCGCGCCGCGCCGCCTCCTCCAGCCCGGTCACCGCGAACCGGCGCACCACGCCCATCGCGGCGAAGGTGTCCCAGCTGGCGTGGTTGAGCAGCCGCTGGGTCTTGTCCGGCGTCCGGTCCCCGGCGTGCCGGGCGATGCTCCACCCGTTGCGCTCCGGCAGCTCGCTCATCACCGCGGCGGCGTACTTGCCCGCCTGCAGCCACGGCTCCGTCCGGGCGAAGCACGGCCGCAGCAGCTGCAGCAGCTCGGCCCGTTTCCGCAGCGCCAGCCCGGCGCCTATCCTGGCGGCAGCAGCCGCCTCTGATTCTGTACTCGTCACACAGGCATGATCACGAGGCGGCTGCGCTCACGCCCGCACATCCAGTAACAAGATCACACCAACCACGCGGGCACCTTCGCCCAGCTCACAGCACCAAGTGCGGCTGCCGTACCAGTGACCACCGCCACCTGGGACCGCTTGCGG
>Ga0310038_10001215_pt1 | contig 19741 bp, 15 predicted proteins | sample Sb_taG_6_FD_200461 | JGI IMG/M metagenome (GOLD analysis project Ga0310038, IMG submission 200461) | Peat soil microbial communities from Weissenstadt, Germany - Sb_50d_4_PS metaG (v2) (version 2) | ecosystem: Environmental > Terrestrial > Soil > Wetlands > Peat | place: Germany: Weissenstadt... | reverse complement strand
TCTGCTCATGAACTTTGCGAGAAATACAACGACGTGGCGACCGCCAGCCTGATCGAGGTATGGATTGATCAAACCGAGCGCCGCACGTGGTTCCTGTCGGAAGTGGTGCAAGATCTCTGAGACGTGCGGTCACCGACCAGGGCGGAAAGACCTTGCTAGTGCTCAACTAACATCTGGTCTCGACTATCGCGCGCAAATGATGTTGAGAGATGAGAGTTTACCTCGGAAACAAAGGCGGTTTCGAAGATTGCCGGGAGCGACAACGAGTTAAAAAGGCGCAACGCACCAGACGAGGACGGTACGACGTTGAGCGCGAGTTCGGTTTCACTGTGGGAGGCAAAATGAAGAAAGAAATAGGGTGTTTCGCTAACATTTGGCTTGGCATAGGCCTAGTGGCCGCCTTGGGAGTCGTCTGCCGCGCGCAGGCACACAGCGACGGTGCGAGATTCGTCGTCGATCCCGACTGGCCCAAACCGTTGCCCGAAAAGTGGGTAATCGGACAAGTCAGCGGTGTATGCGTGGATGCACAGGACCACGTTTTCATCGTTAATCGCAATGACATGACAGACAAGGAAGCGGAAGTTGCGCAGCAAGCGCCCCCATACATTGAATTCGATCCCGACGGAAATATGGTGAATAGCTTCGGCGACTGGAAGGTCGTTCCGAACATCACCCACGGCTGCACCATTGACTATGAAAACAATTTCTGGACTGCCGGCAATGGCGATGGAATCATCCAGAAATACAGTCACGACGGAAAACTACTGATGCAGATCGGGGAAAGAGGCGTTGTCGATACTTCCGATGGCACTCTCAAGGGCCGGGCACTGAATTCGAGTCACACGCAGTTCTACATGCCATCCGACATAGCGGTAGATCCCGTCAACAGTGACGTTTACGTAGCTGACGGTTACGGCAACAGCCGCATAGCTGTTTTCGATCGATCCGGGAAATTCCTTCGTCAGTGGGGGCACCAAGGAACAAAAGAAGAGGCCGATGCCGGTGTAGGTGGTGCGTTCATGCAGGTTGTGCATTGTGTGGTAATCGGCAACGACGGCTTAGTCTATGTCTGTGACCGGCAGGCCGACCGGATCCAAGTCTTCGATAAGATGGGAAACTTTAAAAACAATATCTGGATCAAAAGAGGAAACAGCCTTCCCGATAATTGGGGTACCACGTGGTGGATCGGCTTTCCTCCTGACCGTGAGCAGAAATACATGTACGTGGACGACGGAGGCGATGAGCAGGTCAAAATTCTCGACCATGCTAGCGGAGAAGTACTCTCAAGCTTCGGGCGTCCTGGTCACCAGATAGGTGAATTTACCCATGGCCACACTCTGGCGGTCGATTCCAGAGGCAATCTCTACGTGGCGGAGACCGATTGGGGCCGCAGAGTCCAAAAATTTGAGCCAGTCAAATGATGCTACCTCTCGCACAAACCGCTTTTGCGCCGTTATCGGATCGACCGTCAATCTACCGTTTGGTGCGTGATCGGCTCCCGCGGACGACTTTGTTCAGCGTGGGTCACAGGGCGACACTTCGCCCCTTTCAAAACGCAACTATTCGCCCAGCCCGACGGCGATGGGCCTGCTTTCATATTGGAAGTGCCCGTGTCGGGCATCATGATCCCCAGGCCTGGCGATGATCTAGCGCTCTGTTCGAGCCGCCACTTGGACGAATTGTTTCGAATCTGGCCGTATCGTAGCCCAGTATCAGCGCTACGCAACCTGCTGCGCCGCGCCCGCGCTGGGCAGGGTGAAATAGAAACTTGCGCCGCGGGGAGAGTTGTCGACAGCCCACAAGCGGCCGCCATGCGACTCCACGACAGATCGGCTGATGCGAAGTCCCATGCCGGTGCCATGAGGTTTGGTTGTGAAGAAGGCATTGAAGATTTGGTCCGCCTGCTCCGGAGGCAACCCGACGCCCGTATCCCTGACCGACAGCACAAGTTGCTGATTCTCCCCTCGCTGTGAGTTGATGGTGAGCTCACCTCCACCAGTCGTTCCCTTCATGGCATCGATGCCGTTGAGCATGAGGTTCATGAAAACCTGCTGCAGTTGGACACGGTCCGCCATGACCTTGGGAAGATCCTCAGCAAGCTCAATACTGATTGAGATTGAGTACCGGGCGGCCTCACTGCGCAGCAGAACGATCATCTCTCGAATGACTTCATTTACATCCACCAATTCTTGTTGCGGAGTACCCTTCTCGAAGAGCAGGCGGACCCGGCTGATGATGTCGGCTGCACGAGTCGCATCTTTGATGATTCTCGAGGCTGCTTCGCGCGCCTCTGCCAGATCGGGCTGATCGCGGCCAAGCCATCGCAAGCAAGTATTAGCGTCGGTGACCGCCGCCGCAATCGGCTGCTTGATTTCGTGCGCCAGGGAGGCAGTCAGCTCTCCCATGGTGGTCACCCGGCTGACGTGTGCGAGATCGACCTGCATTTGGCGCAACACCTCCTCTGACCGCGTGCGCTCGGTGACGTCGCGGACGGCAGCGGAGACAAGCGTACCCTGTTCCGTTTCCAGCGGACTGAGACTGATTTCCACGGGAAACTCTGTGCCGTCTTTCCGCCGTCCGTACAGTTGCAGGCCTTCACCCATCGGCCGTACCCGAGAGTGTGCGAAGAACTCCTTCCGGTGCTGGGGGTGTAGGCCCCGAAATCGTTCCGGCACCAAAACCTCAACCTCTTGCCCCAGGAGGTCGTCCCGCTGATACCCAAACAGCTTCTCGACTTGAGCATTGACCAACACGATTTTGCCCTGCCGATTCATGACGATTACTGCATCCGGAGCGGATTCCAGAAGCCCGCGGAATTTCTGCTCGGCTCGCTTGCGGTCGGTGACATCGATAATCGTGCCCACAAACTCCGGGTCGCTGGACTCCTTGGCCAGGAGATGGCCGACGCAGTGGGTATGCTTGACGGATCCATCCGGTAGCGCAAGCCGGGCCTCGAATTCATAATCCTTCTGCTCCCGGATTGCCGCGTCGAGGAGCGATTCCACGGAAGCCCGGTCGCCGGGATGAATTCGTTGCAGGACAGTTTGAAAGGACGGAGCAGGCTGTTCCGGATCGAAGCCCAGGATGAGGAATGTCTCTCGCGAGAACAGCAATGCTCCCGAGGAAACCGTCCATCCCCAACTGCCGGTGTGGCTCAGCCTCTGCCCTTCTGCCAGGAACTCCTCGCTCCGGCGCAGCTTTTCTTCAGCCCGCTTCCGGTCCACGATCTCGGCTTTCAGCTGCTCGTTGGTTCTGGCAAGTTCGGCAGTGCGTGCCCGCACCATGTTTTCCACGTCGTCGTAAGCTTTGTGGAGCGCCAGTTCTGCGCTGCGCCGCTCCCGGATTTCCCTTTCGAGCTCCTCATTGGCGGCGCGCAGTTGAGCCGGACTCGGGAGGGCTACGGCTTCCGGCACAAGGTGCACAAACAACGCCGCCGTGACCACGGAGGACGCCGCGGTAATGGCCTTGATCACACCGGCCAGCCGGTAGGTGCCGTGCCAGACCGTCCAGACTTCCATCAGATGCGTGGTTCCGCAGCCGAATATGAAGATACCGAACATTAAAAACATCCAGTGAAAGGGGAGGTCGCGTCGCTTTCGCACAAAATAGACCAGCGCCAATGGGATCACATAGTAAGACAGCGCGATCATGGTGTCCGAGATCGCATGCAGCCAGACGATCCCCGGCTGCCAGAGATAGCAGTACCCGTGTCCCATGAAATCGGACGAGAACAGTTTCGTTAGGAATTCGAGCATCTTCCCCTCCCCTTCCGCTCGGAGGTCGCTTGGTTAGAATTCGTCGAGTCGTCGCAAACGAAGCGTGAACAGATTTCACGCGGACCCCAGGGCCGACGTTGAAACCTTAGAACCGGAAGTTTGACAATTTGTGGAAAAATTGTAGCAGGGCGCTTGTGTTCATACTAGGACGGTAAGTTTTTGCGTGGTCACCCGGCTTGCGCGTGCGGGATCCGAGTTAGCTTGGCGGAGAGCCGCTTCGGCGCAGTTGCGAGATTCCTCAGCGCGCCGTTTCATCTCCAGTAGCCCTGTGACCAGCAAGGTCCCCACCATGAAGACTGTAAATCGAAGAAGGCAGCCGGTTCGTGCGCTGGAACAGACGTCCTCCAGAGAAAGAAACGTTCATAGGCTATTGCGGAAAGAGCGACGGAAAGGAGACCCGGCCCCAGCCCGGAAGAGACTACTCACCATAACGGCGAGGAGGAAACGCGACGCGGGCGCATCGATAGGCCATGCCACCGGCAGGGCAAGGCCGCAGGAAATTACGACCAGTCCATAACGTTGAACATTGTACTTTCATTCGTGAGTAGTTCCGGACGGCCCTAAGGTGCTTCTGACCGGCGGAAGCTCGAGCTTGGCCGCCATTCTCACCAATTCCGCCAGCGATTCAGCTTGCATTTTCCGCATCACGTGTCCACGTTGGATCTTCACTGTGACCTCACTAGTCCCGAGCTCAAAAGCTACCTGCTTGTTGAGCATGCCTGAAACCACCAGGCTCATGACCTCGCGCTCGCGCGTGGTGAGCGAATCATAGCGTTTTTGCAGCTCAGTTCGCTCTCCCTGCTGTTGGCGCATGATTCGATCGCGGTCCAAAGCTTGGTAGATCGCATCCAGTAAGTCCTGGTCGCGAAAAGGCTTGGTAAGGAACTCCACCGCACCGGACTTCATGGCCTTCACTGACATCGGAATATCTCCATGACCGGTGATGAAGATGATCGGAATGCGGATGCCGGCATCGGCCAACTCGCGCTGAAAGTCCAGCCCGTTCATTCCAGGAAGTCTCACGTCCAGGACAAGGCAACTTGGCCCGTCCGGGCGCTGGCTGCGCAGGAACGCTTCCGATGTAGCGAAAGTCTCGGAACGCAAGCCAACAGACTTCAGCATGCCTTGGATGGCGGCACGCACCAAGTCATCGTCATCGACGACGAAGACAACGGGGGGGGCGGCCTCGGACTTCATTCACCTGCCTCGGCTTGGATGGGCAGGGTGAGATGAAAGCTGGCTCCGCGAGGAGAGTTGGCGGCAGCCCACAAGCGTCCCCCATGCGATTCAACGATGGAACGGCTGATGCGAAGTCCCATGCCGGTCCCTTGGGGCTTGGTCGTAAAGAACGCGTCGAAGATTTGATCCGCCTGCTTCGGCGGGAGCCCGACACCGGTATCGCTGATCGATATCATGAGATGGCCGTCTTCGGCTTGCGAGGAGATGATGAGCTCGCGTGTACCATCTAGATCTTTCATCGCGTCGATGCTGTTGGTCATGAGGTTCATCAGCACCTGCTGCAATTGGACGCGATCGCCCATTACCTTGGGCAGATCTCTGGCTAGTTCCGCCTGAATTGAGACGTCGTGTCGCGTTGCGTCGCTGCCTAGAAGGACGATCATCTCTCGGATGATTTCGTTCACATCAATCAATGCCTGTTCAGGAGTACCTTTTTTGAAGAGCTGCCGGACCCGAGTGATGATTTCCGCCGCGCGCGTTGCGTCCTTAACGACTCTCGAGGCAGCCTCGCGCGCTTCTTTCACGTCGGGGTTATCGCGCGAAAGCCACCGTACGCAAGTACTAGCGTCTGTCACCGCAGCGGCGATCGGTTGCTTCACTTCGTGCGCTAAAGAGGCAGTCAGCTCTCCCATAGTCGTGATGCGGTTGATGCGGGCGACATCCGTTTGCGCCTGACGCAAGGCTTCTTCGGCTTGTTTGCGTTCGGTGATGTCGGTGGAGCTGCCAACGAATTGCACCAGATCCCCGGAAGAGTTCAGAACAGGATGTCCGACACTGCGGAGGTACCTTACGGCGCCACCTGGAAGAAGAATTCGGTATTCAACTTCGTAATCTGATTTTTCGTGGATTGCTCGATCGATTGCTTGTTGCCGCCCATCACAATCGTCCGGATGAATGCGCTCCAAACGTTTGTTCCAAGCCGACATGCCCTCTTTCGGATCGAAACCATAGACGCGATACCATTCTTCGGATAGATGCGATGCGCGACTATCAGCTACTTCCCAGACCCAACTCCCTGTATGGGTGAGTTTCTGCGCCTGGGCCAGATAAGCTTCACTGCGCTGCAGCCGTTCGTGTGTCAGCTTACGTTCAATGGCGATGCCCGCGAGGTGGGTAGCCATTTCCAGGGCGCGGTCCTCAGACGGACTCGGACCGCGCGGTTCGCGGTAGTACATGGCGAATGAGCCCAGCACGTTGCCCGAATGCGCGAGTATAGGAGTGGACCAGCAGGCGCGTAACCCAAAGGGCTTGGCCACTTCGCGGTACGCCTCCCAGAGTGGATCCTCGAGAATGTCGGTGACAACAACAGGTTCTCTGCGGTACATGGCCGTGCCGCATGATCCCGCCTTCGGTCCGATGCAACGACCGTCGATGGCGTCGTTGTAGGGCTTGGGAAGAGTGGGGGCGGCGCCACGCCGGACATGCTGGCCGTCCTCATCGAGGAGCAGGACAGAGCAAAAGAGGCCGGCAAATTGAGCTTCCATAGTCCGCACCAGCTTCTCCAGCGTTTCCTCCAGCGGAGCGTCGCGGGCTATCATCTCCAAAACACGGCGCTCTCCGTTGCGCAGCGCTTCTCCCCGCTTGCTGTCGGTGACGTCCATCATGGTACAAACGAATTGCTCCACATCCCCGGATGCGTTCAAAACAGGATGGCCGACCGTGTGAGTGTATTTGACAGTGCCGTCCGGAAGAAGAATTCGGTGATCCACTTCGTAATCTGACTTTTCATTGATTGCTCGATCTTTTGCCTCCTGCACCTTGGCTTGATCCTCCGGATGCATGCGCTGCATCCGGTCTTTCCAAGCCGACAGGCCCTCTTTTGGATCAAAGCCATATATGCGATACCATTCCTCGGAGAGATACACCGCGTCTTCTTCTGATACCCGCCAGGCCCCACTCCCGGTATGCGTGAGCCTCTGCGCTTCAGCCAGATAACTCTCGCTCCGCCGCAATGCCTCTTGCGACCGCATGCGTTCGGTGACATCACGGACGGCAGCGGAGACAAGCGTGCCCTGTTCGGTCTCGAGCGGACTGAGACTGATTTCCACGGGAAACTCCGTGCCGTCTTTCCGCCGTCCGTACAGCTGCAAGCCTTCACCCATCGGCCGCCCCCTAGGCTGGGCGAAGAACTCTTTGCGGTGCTGGGGGTGTAGGTCCCGAAATCGCTCCGGCACCAAAATCTCCACCTCTTGCGCCAGTAGGTCGCCCCGCTGATAACCAAACAGTTTCTCGACCTGAGCATTGACCAATATGATCTTGCCCTGCCGATTCATGACGATCATTGCATCCGGAGCGGATTCCAGAAGCCCGCGGAATTTCTGCTCGGCTTGCTTCCGCTCGGTGACGTCCATCACCGCTCCTACGAACTCTAAAGTGCCCGATTCATCGCCTACGGCATGAGCCACAACGTGGACATGCTTGAGGGAACCATCCGGCATGAGCAAGCGATGTTCATGTTCAAAATTCTTTCCATCCTGCGTCGCGCGTTCAATTGTCTGTTTCACGAGCGCCACGTCTTCCGGATGAACCCGTTGGAGAATGAGTTCCACAGTCGGTGTCGTCGTTCGGTCGTATTGGAAGACTCGAAAGGTTTCCTCTGACCAGATGATCTCGCCAGTGGAGGGTTTCCAACCGAAACTGCCCGTGTGGCTGAGCCTTTGGGCTTCCGCCAAGTACGCCTCGCTTCGCTGCTGCTGCAGTTCAAAGATCTGGGCAGCGAATCGTCTATCCACCCAGGACGTCAGCAGAGCCAGCCCGAGGACGATAAAGGTGACGGCGACAATTCCGGCAATGCCGAGTGCCGAGATGCTTACGGCGTGAGACAGGTCGGCCGGCATGCCGGAGGACGTGAAACTGGCGGCGGCCATGCCGGTGTAATGCATGACAGGGATCGCAGCACCCATCACGACGGCTCCGGCTAACTTCTTCCGGCCGACCCCCGTTTTCTCATCTCGGAAGTGAAAGGTAATCCATAGCGCGGCGAGAGAGATCAGAACCGCGAACGCGACGGACAGGACGACGAGAGAGGAATTAAATTGGCATGTAGCCGGTAAGCGCATAGCGGCCATGCCGATGTAATGCATACCCGCAATACCCGCACCCATCAGGACACTTCCGGCGACCGCTTGAGACGCGCCCATTTTCTGTCGGCTCACCGCGTACAGCGCAATGGCAGACGCGAGAATGGCCGCAAACAGTGACAGCAGAACGGTTGGCCAGTGGTAAGCCACGGGAATTGGCAGGATGAACGCGAGCATCCCAATGTAGTGCATTGACCAAATGCCTGTCCCCATCGCAAAGGCACCGCCCAGCACCCAAAGCGCACGAGTCCAACCGCCCGCAGCCGTTACGCGACTTGCGAGATCCAGAGCAGCGTACGACGCAAACACGGCGATGAATACCGAGAGCGCCACGAGCGAGTAGTTGTAGGAGCCAATCAAGTTCACGGCAGCCATTTGACCGGACCCGGGTGCCACGAGGAACAGCCACCTGCGCTTCAATCAAAAGAATTAACCGTCTTCCTAGCACTTGATCATCCGGATGGACGCGTTGCAAGAAGCTAGTCCAGAGCGCAGACACCATAACTTTAGCTCGGTTTCAAAGCCATTACAATCAAGCGCTGCCTGCCTAAATGGTGTTAGGGTGGTTGTCTCTCTACACCCAGGCTTTGGCGCCCAACGCCAGATCCACTGTCATGGCGTATGTGCAATACATCAGCCAAATACCAGTAATGAATTGAAGCAGTCCTACGAGGCGGCCACCAAAATTCCAGGACAGTAAGCGTGTAGGAATCTCAATCGCATAAATCAATGCCAGGCCGACAAAGATCAGCATTACGGGGATGTCACCGGCACGCCGAAAAACGTCAGCGCCAAGAATGCTGAGAAACAGGAATGCGATGGCCATCCAGCCATCCGGCTGCGCGCTGGAATCGATATATCGCCGGTACGACATCGCGAACCAGTGAATGCCATAAGCGGTGAAGGCCAAGCCAGCCATGTACAGTGGAGCCGCTTTGCCGAAGACATTGAACCAGGTTAGTCCGGCCAGCAGAAAAATCCCGGTCAGGAACTGCATGAATCCCGGCATCCAGAAACCCCATAAGCCCAGCGTCCGGTTGACTTCGGGACTGCTCTTCGGAAAACCAAACAAGGCCTGACCACCCCAGATGAAATAGCCGGTCCCCAATCCAAAAAATCCGAGAGCGACTGGCACGAAAGGCGAACTTGCAAATGTGAATACTTGATCTGCCATTTTTGACCTCACTCTGTCACATGCCGAGTGCACGTTTTATTCCAGTCAATAGAAGGATGGACAGAGGGCCCACGTGCAAATAGATCCGTCCACTTACGAGCGTCTTTCGTCGAACTTCACTTCGATGAGAAGAGACACCACTACGAGCCCGTCCACATACCGACGCCCTATCCTCCTGCCGACACTCGAGACCTCGTTGAGTTTTACAGCCGAGCGCGAAACCCTTCCAAAACCCCATTCCCCAGCGAGGCGAGGTTTGGAGATCTGCATGCAATCAGTCGAAATGACGTAGCCGCCAAAAACTGACGGCCTGGAGTGAGACAGTTCCCCCAAGCTCCAGGGTTCGAACAGCCAACGGGCTACGTCGAGAATTGCGGTGCTGTAGGGATCGGAGAAGTGACCCGGAAAGGAAGGAACCAAAATGGCGAATCAAATGATGAGGAAGTGCGCGCACATACCGTGCCTGTGCGATGTACAGGATGGAGAAGAATATTGCGGTGAAGCCTGTCGTGACGCGGGAAGTGAAGACGTGGAGATCGCCTGTCAATGCAGCCATCCGGCCTGTCCGCTTACGTTTCGGCAGTTCGCGTCTCAAAGTACCGCTGACCTGGCGAGCTGACCATAGCTAGAGGTGCGACCGTACGTCTACCGGGAAGGATATGCAGGAGTTCGCTGATCTGACCCGTGGAAGGAGAATTGATTGTGAGGTTCATAAAACAGAGTTTGTCGCTTTTTCTTTCGTTTTGCCTTGTGTTAGCCACTGCGCCCGGAGGCTTCGCCACGCCGGCAGACCAATCCACCGCACAACCGCCGGTTCAGGCCGCGAAACAGACGCCGGAACAGTTGCAGCAATTGGTAGCGCCAATCGCATTGTATCCGGATGCGCTGGTGGCGCAGATCCTCGCAGCGGCTACTTATCCCGATCAGATTGTAGAAGCAGACCGGTGGCTGCAACAACATACCGATCTCAAGGGCGAGCAACTCGGTAAAGAAGTTGACAAGCAGCCATGGGATCCGAGCGTGAAGGCCCTCACCGAGTTTCCTTCCGTGCTCGCCAACATGGACAAGAATCTGTCCTGGACTTCGTCGCTCGGCGATGCTTACGTCAACCAAGAGCGGGACGTAATGAACGCTGTACAGGTAATGCGTGACCGGGCGGAGAAGGCCGGGAACTTAAAGAGCACATCGCAAGAACAGGTAAGCAAGCACGGGCACGACATCGAGATCGAGCCTGCCGACCCTGAGGTGGTTTACGTGCCTGAATACGATCCGTGGCTTATCTACGGAGAACCCATCGGCGTCTGGCCGGGCTGGTATTGGTATCCGGGGCTCTATCTTACCGGGCCCGGATTCGGATGGGGCTTAGGCTTTGGAATTGGCTTCTTTGGTGGATTTGGCTGGGGATGGGGGCACTGGGGATACGATTGGCATCACCACGGCATTCTCTTCGACCACCACGCCTACGTTTCTCACAGCAGAATTTTCGTCAATCGCAGTCACTTCAATGCTGCCAGAGGCGGATCTAATCATGGCGGCGGATTTCATGGCGGAGGGGCGAGAGGCTTCTCATCCCATGCCCAGGCCGGCACTCACTCCGGAGCGTTCAGTGGCTTCAATCATGGGGGAGCGGCGAGAGGCTTCTCTTCTCGCGGGCAGTCGAGCTTCGGCGGGGGCTTTCATGGAGGTGGTGGCTTCCACGGAGGTGGAGGCTTCCATGGCGGCGGAGGCGGTGGTCGCCGGTAATTCGGATCAATTACTGCAAACGAGACTGAGAATATAGGAGAAAAAACTCATGCGCACGAACAATATGCAACTTGAAGCATTTACAGTGAGGTTTGCTTGGGGGTTCGCATCCATCGTCTTTTTATTACTGGTAGTGGGTTTTCTGCTGTTTATAGCGGGCCTCGCTGGGTCGAGCTTTGCTCAGGAATCACAACCAAGAACTTTCTCATCTCCTGGCGAAGCTAGTGACGCTCTCTTTCAGGCTGCGCAAAAAGAGGATGAGCCGGCTTTGGAAGCCATCCTCGGAGCGGGCAAGGAAATCACTTCCTCGAGCGACGAAGAGGAAGACAAACTCGAACGCGAGCAGTTCAGCCAGAAATATCAGGAGATGCACCGTCTGGTCCAAGAACCCGACGGCAGCGCAGTTCTGTACATCGGCGCAGAAAACTGGCCCTTCCCCATCCCGCTGGTCTCGAAGAACGGCGTATGGTACTTCGATTCCGAGACCGGTAAGCAGGAAATCCTGTTCCGCAGAGTAGGAGAAAACGAGGCCACCGCGATTGAAGTGGCTGAGGAATTTGCAATGGCTAGCAATGCGAGCGCCCTAAAAGCAGCGAGCAACGATCCGATCACCCGATTTGCCGAGAGCCTGCGTTCTGCCGCCGCAGCAAATACAGACAACAAAGAGTCCGGTCCTTTTCACGGATACTACTTTCGAGTCGTGACCCAGGATTCTGCGTCCGTGAGCGCCCACAACAAGACGAAAGGAACATTGACTTTGGTCGCGTATCCCGCGGAGTACCAGTCATCAGGAGTCAAGACTTTCGTAGTCACCTGGAGGGGAATTGTCTTCGAAAAGGACCTTGGGCCCGAAACAGAGACTCTTGCTCCACATATGAAAGCCCGCACGGGTTCGAGTTGGCACCCGGCGGCATGAAAACCCAGATGCGAAGAGAAGAAAAGGACAATCGTAGTGATGACAAAGCTGGCATTCTTTCTTGGTGTAATGTTCCTTGCATCTCTCGGCTGTGCAGAGAGTTCCTCGTTGCCGGAAGCTCCACAGGTGCAAGCCAGGAATCACGTCGTATCCGTTACGCTGCATGCGGTGAATGAAAACGGCAGGGATGCCTTTGCCTTCAATGGCGAGCCGGTCGCCCCAGTGATCCGCGCTTCTCCGGGTGACGTTCTCAAAATCACATACATCAACGATCTTCCTTCCACGTCCTCGGAGAAGTGTGCCATCAATCCGTGCATGGACATGACGAACTTGCATTTTCATGGGCTCACCGTGTCGCCCCATGCCCCGCAAGATGACGTGCTAACAATGCTGGCCATGCCTGGCCAGGTATTGCACTACTCGGTCCGCATTCCGCGCGATCATCCGCCGGGGCTGTTCTGGTACCACACTCATCCTCATGGCGAGAGTCACCGGCAAGTGTTGGACGGAATGTCAGGAGCCATCGTTATTGAGGGAATGGAACGCTATGTCCCTGAAGTAGGACGGCTGCGCGAGCGGGTGATCGTTGTTCGCGGCCGCTCTATCGAACACGATCCAAATGCCAGCGCACTCGTGCGCGATGTTGAAGTCCCAGCGCACGGATGCGGGGGAGGAGCCGAGTCCGTCGAGGAAATCTTCACTGTGAACGGAGTGCTTCGACCGCAAATCGAGATCGCGCCTAAAGAGCGGCAGTTCTGGCGCATCGTGAACGCTTCGGCCGACCGCTATCTGGACCTGCAACTGGATGGCGAGACCTTTGAAATCGTAGCGCTTGACGGGATGCCGCTTGCCTACCGCGATCCCGAACACCCGAAAAGAATCACCGATCACTTGCTGGTGGCACCTGCGAGCCGGCTCGAAGCAATCGTCACCGGGCCACCCCCTGGTGCACACACATCTCTCCGTACGCTTTGCGTAGATACGGGCCCGGTTGGGGATCTCAATCCGGAGATGGTGCTGGCAGATATAGTGTTACCCGGTTCTGACCAATCCAATAGAGACTCACCGCGCAGGCGAGCGCATGCTGTCAACGACCGTCCGCCGGTTTACAAGCCAGTTGACGTTGAGCCGTTGAAGAAGACTGCATCGGACTTCATTGTCACTTTTACCGAAGACAAGAACGGCTTCTACATCAACGGCCGCAAATTTGCCGCCGATGCGAGTCCGATGACCAGCGCTCGTGTTGGTACCTACCAGCATTGGCGGATTGTCAACGAAACTGCCGAACTGCATCCTTTCCACATTCACCAGGTTCACTTCTTGGCTTATGCACAAAATGGCGTGCCACTCCCTGATCCTGCATGGCTGGATACGGTGAATGTTCCGTACGCTGGCTCCGTGGACGTCATCCTGGACTTTACCGACCCCGTCATCAAGGGTATGTCGGTATTTCATTGTCATCTGCTGAATCACGAGGACAAGGGAATGATGGCCAAGATCCTGTTCAAGTAGACCTGTCGATCCCGTCTGCCATACTGCCAATCCACAGTTGAATTCACGAAACTCCGCGACGGCAAGCGATCACGACGGACGAAAGAGTGTCTGTCTGTGGTCGTTGTCATGAGACACGTTCGAGCAACGGGTTTCTCGGGCTGCTGGCGTTGGCAGTTGGATTGCATTCTGGAGTGGAACTGCTGGAACGCGATTGACGCTTGCAAACGCTCATTAAGAGGAGACCAGGATGGACAGCGACTATGTGCTTCTCTGCGGAGTGATGTGGTGCAGACTCGGACAGCCAGACGTGCATTCGGGAAGTGTGCAGTGACGCCGAGCTGCATCACATCTAGCCACCGATGTGCACCATCGTCCGCGATGGTGGCTGGAAGCCGGCTTCGCCGATATGATGCCTCTCTTCCTTGTGGGCGACTGCACTATGGATAAACTTCATGAGTTCGTGGTCAGAGGCGCCGCGACGAAATAGCTCGTGCAGATCGTGGTCCCAGACAGAAAAAAGGCAAGTACGGATCTTGCCGTCGGACGTGATTCGGATTCGGCTGCAGTGGCTACAGAAGGGATGAGAGACAGGGGCAATGATTCCAATCTCACCAACTCCGTCTTCGAACCTATAGCGCCGGGCTGTTTCACTGCGTTCGCGAGGAATCTCTACCAGCTGAAGGTACTCAGCCATGCGGCGCAAAATCTCGCTCATGGTAACCACGACTTCCGGGGACCAGACGCGCCCCTCTTCGAGGGGCATGAACTCGATAAAGCGCACCACCACGCCTTCGTCACGCGCGAACTTGCCGAATGGCACGATTTGATCGTCATTAAATCCACGCATTAATACGCAGTTTATCTTTACCGGATCAAGGCCCGCGCGCCTTGCGGCTCGCACGCCGGCGAGCACGTAAGCGAAGCCTGCTGGAACACGCGTAATCCGGGCGAAGGTGTTCGGATCCACCGCATCCATGCTGATAGTGACCCGTCGGAGGCCAGCATTCTTAAGTGGCTCTGCCATTTCTGCAAGAAGATGGCCATTTGTGGTGATGGCGATGTCTAAAGCTTGTTCATCCACATTGCGCAGCTGCGACAACTCTCGTACGAAGTTGATGACACCCTTGCGCAACAGCGGCTCGCCGCCCGTAATCCTGACCTTCTTGATTCCCGCGCTGGCGAAGAGCCGAACTATGCGCAGATATATGGGAAAAGGCAGGTCACCGTAAATCGTACCCTCATTACCGGTGCGACAGTACACACATTTGTAGTTGCAGCGGTCCGTGATCGAAATTCGAAGGTCGGTAATCGCGCGGCCAAACTTGTCCACTAGGCGCATGAAGGACCAACTCAGATCTTCTCCGGTTGCGAGTTCGAACTCTTTAACGAGTGGAGGTGACGTCCAAAGGCTTGCAGAAAATCCATGGCCGCGGCCAGCCCGCGAAGACTGTCTTTGCTGGTGAATCGCCGAAGCAAGCCGAATAAGGTGACCGGTTGGTCGCGCTCTGCTGTCGCCTTGGCTATTCCTTCTGGAATAGCCTGGAAAATACCCTTGAACCATTCCGGCTCGATGCTTCCGAGAATTTGGCGCCAGAATAAGAGGTTCCTGATGGCTCGAATCGCTTCCGGCGTTTTGACGTTGTCCACGACAGTCTCTAGAATCTCGTCGCTCGCCATCAGGGCACCGCGCATGATCTCAAGCACACCGCGATTGTGCAACTGCTGGAGCACTTCGTACGCCGCTAAGACCGCTTCAGCATGGTCCTCCGGAGCATGCTCCAGGCGCGACTGCAACTCTGCGCGTGGGTTGCGCGGCGGAATTTCCAAAGGAATCGGTTGAGCCATTTTCTTCTCCTCGTGTCACTTCTTCGTCTGCAACTGAACCAGCCCATTTCCATTTCCTGGAGATGCATAGTCGGGTCGCTTCCATTTGCGTTCGACTTCCACTCCATTCTGCGGCGTTGGATGACCGAAGCGGGGGTTGATGCGGGGCAACGGACTCTCGCCGACTTCTGCCAACACATTCATATGAACGCTGGTCTCCTTGTAAGCCGGGGTGTTGGTAACAGGATCCGTGTGGCTGCTGGTCAATCGATTTACCGGACTTTCCACGGAGTTCATCGGCATGTAGAGTTCGTGCCCCTGAACCCGGTCTGTAACCAACGCACGAACCCGCACTTGTCCATATCGCGAAACCAGTTGTACCCATGTCCCGCTTTGGATTCCGCGTTCTTCCGCAAGTTCAGGGGAGACTTCCACAAAGACATCAGGAGTCTTCTCCCGAATCCCTTCAGTTCGGTAAGTTAAGTTGCCCTCGTGAAAATGCTCGAGCAGACGCCCATTGTTTAAGTGCAAGTCAAACTTAGAGTCCGGTTGCTCGGTCGGGCCAATCCAAGAGACGGGGAACAGCCTCGCTTTTCCGTCGGGAAAAGCAAAGCGTTTGGTGTAAAGCAGGGGCTCATCGGTCCCATCGGCCTCGACCGGCCACTGCAGAGATTTGTAGCCCGCCAGCCTGTCATAGTTCACGCCGGCGAACAGCGGGGTTAGAGAAGCAATTTCATCCATGATCTCGGAAGGATGCTGATAGTGCCAACTTGCGCCCAGCCGGTTCGCAATTTCCTGCGTGATCTTCCAATCTGGCCAACAACCCTCGATCGGCTCAAGAACCTGGTAGCGTCGCTGGATACGCCGCTCGGTGCTGGTGAAGGTGCCTTCCTTTTCAAGACTCGGTGCTCCAGGCAGTACAACATCGGCATAGTGGCACGTGTTGCTGAAGAAAATGTCCTGCACGACAAAGAAGTCGAGCGTGTTGAATGCATCCCCAACATAGTTGGCATTCGAATCGACAATGCTCATTTCTTCGCCGAACAGATACATCGCCTTGAGCTTGCCCTCATGAATCGCTTCCACCATCTGATGGTTATCCAGCCCTTTGGTGGAAGGTAGCTTCACTTTCCATGCGCTCTCGAATCGCTGGCGCACTTCGGGATCATCCACCGATTGGTATCCGGGTAAGTCGTTCGGCATGGCCCCGTGGTCGCTGGCGCCCTGCACATTGTTGTGACCGCGTAGTGGATAAGCGCCCGTTCCCGGTCGCATGTAATTGCCGGTGATCAGTAACAGATTCGAAATCGCGGTGGAACTGTCGGAACCCTGGGAGTGCTGGGTTATCCCCATCGCCCAGAGTATGCACATTGCTTTGGCTTCCGAGATCATATGGGCGACGGTTTTGAGAGTCTCCTCCTGCACACCGGAAATGCGCGCAGCCGCTTCCATGGTGAAAGGCTCAAGGCTCTTGCGATATGCGTCCAATCCGTTTACCCATTGATCGAGGAACTTAGTGTGGGCGAGGCCGTTCTCCAGTAAATAGCGGCTAATCGCGCTCAGCCAGACCAGATCCGTACCTGGCTTCGGGTGAAGGAAGAGATCTGCACGTCTCGCCATCTCATTTTCACGCAGATCGGAGACAATAAGCTTCTGCCCATCAAGTTTGTGAGAGCTCTTTACCCGGGTGGCAATGACCGGATGACTCTCTGCGGTGTTGCTGCCAACGATGAGAACAAGGTCCGCCTTCTCCACGTCGGATATGGACCCTGAATCACCGCCGTACCCGACTGTCCGAAACAAGCCCGCGGTCGCAGGCGACTGGCAATAGCGGGAGCAATTGTCTACGTTGTTCGTGCCGATGACCGCTCGCGCCAGCTTTTGCATCAGGTAGCTTTCTTCGTTCGTGCATTTGGACGAAGAGATAAAGGCGATTGAATCGGGGCCACTTTTGGCCTTGAGTTCCGACAATTTGCGGGCAACGAGGGCGAGGGCTTCCTCCCAGCTAGCCTGGCGAAACTTGCCCTCCTCGCGAATCAGCGGTGTGGTAAGGCGATCCTCGCTATTGATGTGGCCCCAGCCGAATTTTCCTTTTACACAAGTAGAAATGCCATTGGCCGGGCCATGCTCAGGCGCCACTTTGAGAATGTGGCGATCTTTCGTCCAGACATCGAAGCTGCATCCCACGCCGCAGTAAGTGCAAACCGTTTTCGTCTTGCGGACGCGGTGAGTCCGCATCGCGGATTCCGCCTCGGAGAGCTGCATGATGGTTCCGTAGCCGGTCTCCGGTTCAACTCCTTTGACTACCTCGATCATGCCGCTGAGCGCGGACTTCTTCAGCGAGGTCAAGAAGCCGGCGTGGCCCAGCATGCTCTTTTCCATCAGCGCATTGCAGGGGCAAACCGTGACGCAATGGCCGCAGGAGACGCAGCTCGACTCGCCAATGGTCGAGCCTCCGTCCCAAAGTACGCGGGGATTCGGATCCTCCCAGTTGATCGAAAGCGTTTCGTTGACCTCGACATTCTGACAAGCTTCAACGCACCGGCCACAGAGGATGCATTGGTCGGGATCGTAGCGGTAGAACGGATTCGTGTTATCGACCTCATAGGGCTTCGATCGAAAAGGAATTTTCTGGTGCTCAATGGCTAACAGCTTCGTCGTGTTATGGACGGTGCAATTGCCATTGTTGTTATCGCAGACTGTGCAATAAAGAAGGTGATTACTCAGGATCCGGTCGAAGGCTTCCACCTGGGCAGCCGAAGCCTTCGCCGATTTTGTGGAAGTCTTCATTCCATCGGCAACTTTGGTCGCGCAGGACCGAAGCAGATGGCCGTTCACTTCGACCATGCATGTGTCGCATGTCTGAACAGGACCCAGCTGCGGGTGGTAGCAGACGTGAGGAACCGAACCGCCAGCACGGTTGATCAGATCGATGAGGAACTCGTCGGGCTGGGCTTCATGCACAACTCCGTCAATCGCAACCTTAAGCACGATATTCCTCCTCTCTCCATTCACATCAAGTCCAGTCGTGTGCGGAGCCGACGCTGCCCAAGGCCTCGCTCCCAAAGCTCACGCCAGTCGGTTTGACATACGCCCTGGCATTTGAACTCTTTACCCCGGCCTCCCATTCTTCCGCCACATTCGGGACACACCCAATTCAGAATGCTGGAGACCACATCTACTGTTTTTCTGACCGTGTTCCACCTCATTAATGCCATACACACCTCAGCAATAACTCAGAATTGAACGCGATTCGGCGAACTCGGTCCAGCCAAAAAAGACCGCGAGGCGGTAGCATATTCCCGTATCCTAACGGAACGTGAATCGCAAACCGGTGAGTGCATTTCCAGTTCCACAATGCGAGAAGAGGGTTTACAACTCGATTTCAAGCGGAGCCGGAAGTGACTTACATAAAACGCAACTAGGTTGTGGGCCTTGGCATCAGAAGGCCATGATGGCAATTCGCCAGGAGCGACGCTCGCCTTCGCAGTCCCGCCTCCCTAGAATCATCAACGCCACTGCGAAGGCGGCTCGCTGCTTTTATCCGTGGTAGCCGAAGCAAGCCTTCCACATTTGCGCCGGCATCCAAACAATACGGTCGAGGAGAGCCCCAATCTCTCGCGCCGGACATCGGTGTGACTCGTTTTGGAGTCCGAACCCTGTCGAAATGAGGACAGCCTGTCGACCAGAGGACGCATACCTGTTTCTCACAGGGCAATCCCTCCACTGCGTAGTCGCCTATTCTGCGCAAAATACTCAGTTAAACCATTGGCGCTTGATTGGAATGCGACGTGCCTCATGCTGTTGTAACAGGAGAAAGAACGTGCAAGAGGCACAGACACACACCGGAAGCGAACCACGGCTCAACGGCTGCAGCGTAAGCGAGGAAATGAACAGGGCTCTTTCGCGCTGCCGGGCCTCGTTCTTCAGAAGCGCTGATCGCATTCTGAAAAATCCGGCAGACGCAGAAGATGCCGTTCAAGACGCGCTTCTGTCCGCTTGCAAGCACATCGACCAGTTCAGGGGTAAGGCGCAGATGTCCACATGGTTAACCTCTATTGTGTTCAATTCTGCGCGCATGCAATTGCGCAAGCGGCCGCGTCAGATCCACGTGTCACTCGACGAACCCATCGGTGAGGAACAGGAACACTCCATGTCAGAACTATTGGCGGACTGCCGGCCGAGTCCTGAGGACGAGTGTCAAAGTTCCGAACTGCAGGCGCGCCTCAAACAACTTGCGACGCAGCTCTCGCCTCCGTTGCGCAAGGCATTCCAGATGCGCGACTTGGATGGTCTGACCACGAACGAAGCAGCGCGCATTCTAGGGGTGGCGGATGGAACGGTAAAAGCCCAGTTGGCACGGGCACGCGCTAAACTCAGGCGATTGCTGCGCCGGGCGCGCGGCCCACAACCTCATGCACGTCGGACCTACACGACGCCAAGCATGTCCGAGAAATAGAGCTCAACCAGGAAACGATTTTATGTGGATTGTTCG
>Ga0310038_10001214_pt1 | contig 19761 bp, 19 predicted proteins | sample Sb_taG_6_FD_200461 | JGI IMG/M metagenome (GOLD analysis project Ga0310038, IMG submission 200461) | Peat soil microbial communities from Weissenstadt, Germany - Sb_50d_4_PS metaG (v2) (version 2) | ecosystem: Environmental > Terrestrial > Soil > Wetlands > Peat | place: Germany: Weissenstadt... | reverse complement strand
TAGATGGCGCGGAATCTTCGGCGCTATCTGGCCGGGATGGAGCCTGCTGTGTGACGCGCTTCCAATGGGTTCCGCGACGGGCCCGATCTGGCCCGCCGGGAGTCGGATCGCTGGATCAGGAGGGCAGGCATGGGCTGGTGGACTGCGAAGTGGTTGAGGAAAGTGACCATGCGGTCCAGAACTGCTCGGTGGCCAGGGCGTCGGCTTGGGCGCTGCCGCCAAGCCCTGCTACGCCGGTATTGGTGAAGACGGGGAAGTACGGGGGGAAGCCGAAGTAGTAGGCCCGCCGCTCGGGTCGGTGTCATCAGCCGCAAAGTAACTCACGGATAGATGATGATTCCTTAGAGTAGTTTTCCTTGTGGGCGTGCGCGGCGTTTCGCGCCGTTCGTTGTCGGGGGGCTTGCTCGAGGAAGGGCCGCTGGCATGCGCCGCGAGTGGGATGTGGAAGACCTAGTCGAGTGCAGAGCACTTAACAGACTTAGCAGGTGCGGTTACGCGGAGCCCTCCTGCGGCTCAGGGAGGATGAGGGGGCGGAGGGTGCTGGCAGCGATCTGAAGTCCCTGCTTGGTCTTATCGAGTGTTCCGCCCCATATCGGGTCTTCATGCTCGACGGCGACAGCTCCGCTGTATCCCGCGGCGTAGAGAGTGTCGATGATGCGGTTCCAGTCGAGCTGCCCGCGGCCGGGAACACGGTAGCGCCACCATCCGGTATCAATGGGCGAGCTACGTCCCGCGGTCTTGCCGAAGACCCCGTAACGGGTGCGGGCACGCGTGTCGATCTCGATGTCCTTGGCCTGCACGTGGGCGACCAGGCCGCGCTGCAGGGCATGCTCCAGGGCGTCGAGCGGGTCGATGCCGAGCCATGGCAGGTGGGATGGGTCGTAAGTGAGCTGGAAACCGAGACCGGACATCCAGTCCCATAGCTCGGGTGAGTAGGCGAGGTTGGCGGGGTACCCGTCGGGGTGCCATCCTTCCATCGGGCAGTTCTCGGCCAGCAGCGTGACGCCGCGTCCGGCGGCGTAGTTCACCAGCGGGGGGAGGTGGTGTTCTGCCAGCTTGAGGTTGTCGGCTACCGGCTGGGTGACATCCCGGCCGATGAAGGTCGTGACGTAGGGGACGCCCAGAGTTGCCGCGGCATCGATACAGGCCCGTAGGTGCCGGTGGATCCGGTCACGTTCTGTGTCGTCGCTATGCAGGTTGTTGTCGCAGTAGGTCACTGCGGAGATGGTGAGCCCATGCCGGTCAAGCAGGTCCGCGACGCGCTCAGCGTCGGCGGCGGAGAAGCTGGCCACGTCTATGTGAGCGGCGTGGTAGATATGCGTGCTGTCGGCAGGCCAGGCGGCCACCTCCAGTGCCTCATACCCGGTCCGGGAAGCCCATGCGGCCACCTCGTCGAGGGTGAGCCAGGGCAGGCAGGCGGTAAGAAGTCCGAGTTTCATCTGTTCTCCTGGGGAGCTAGCGAAGTGCGGTGAGCCACCAGTCAGTGTCATGTACGTAGGGGTGGCCGGGTGCGAGCATCCTGGCCTGCAGCCAGCGGACCCGCTTGAGCTCACGTAGCGCCTGCCGGCGCGTGCGGGCGCTATCGGGGCGCATGAGAGTACGGGCTACTGCGAGGTACTTGCGGGTCTCGAGCGTGTCGGGATGGCGGCGGCCCTGAACACGCCTTCGGTCTGCCAGGAGCGGCCGCAAGACCGCGAGAGCCTGCGCCCCGTCTGCGGCTTCCTGCACGAGCAACTTTCCCTTGGAATGCCGGGCATCGAGGGCATCGGCATGATCAGGACCCAGCTCAGCGCACCGGTCGGCGATGACGCGGTCGTAGCCTTCTGCCGATTCCCGTACTAGCCCTTGCTGTCCTACCGTCCAGGAGCGTTTGCACTGGACGTGCCTGAGCAGCGGGGTGAAGCCCGGTACATGGATCATCCGGGCTTCGAGGGCGCGGAATCCTGATTCGGCCTCGCGGGCCTGTCCTGTGCCGGCCAGCGCCCACAGCAGCAGCTGGCGGGTGCGGAACGTCTGAGGATCATCGGCACCGAACACCCCGATTTCGTCTTGGCTCACCTGGCGCAGCAACATCAGAGCTTGCTGGCAGTGCCCGAGCTGAAGCAGCGCATAGGCGCTCGCGCGGCGCACTGCCAAGGCGGCAGGATGGCTGCGGCCCAGCTCCTCAACGTGCGGGAAGGCAGCTTCGGCCAGATTCCGGGCCGTGTATTCGTCGCGGTTATCGATATACGCTTCGCATATCGACGCCGTGATAGCGAGAAGCTGTGCCGCGCAGTCCCGGCCGAATGTCCCGGCCGGGCACTGAAGCCGTTCCTGCAGGCGCGTGGACACTCGCCTGATCTGCCTGCGGCGGGCGGGAGACATCGTCCGCAGGTCAATGCCCCGCAGGGCATGGTTAAGAGCTTCCGCGCAGGCGCGGTGGAAATAATCCGGCATTGCCTCACCGCTGCGCGGAGCGTCCGCCCATCCAGCCGCCTGGCACATCCAGCTCAGCGCCGCCGCCACCGCAATGCCGAGGGAGTAGAAGAGGCTGAAGATCTGCAGCGAGTGGCTGTGCAGGTCATCGGCCCATTCCAGGTAGCGGATGTGGGCCCGGGAAGTCTGGCCATAGGAAATCCCGGCGGCGCAGCTGATGAGTTTTTGCGCCGCCCATCCGCAGAACCCGCAACATTCGGCGGCCAGCATCCCGAGAAGAACGCCGAGCAGTATCTCCTCAATCATCTCGCCCCACCTGTCAGTCGCCGACCCGCGAGCCGGGAATACCGAAGAAACGGGGACACGGGCCCGGGTTCCGGGCCATTCCTTGGTTCCAGCATCCTGCGGAGGGCTCCAGGCCGACGTTCGGCCAGCACCGCGCGGGCGGCAACTTCCCCGGCCGGGGTAAGGCGGTAGTAGCGGCGGGGCGGCTTACCGGGTTGATCGCCGGAGGCCTCCCAGCGCCCAGTGATCCAGCCTGCATCTTCCAGGCGGTCAAGCATCTTGTAAGTAGTGGCGCCCGACCGGCGGGTCCGCTTCTTAATCTCCCAGCCATAAGGTTCTCTGTTCTCGCCCATCGCGTTCAGGAGGATCTCCAGCACGTCCAGTAGCGCGCCGGTGATGCGGGCGGGACCATCCATGACCCTTATATTACCTAGGTTCTCTAAGGAGGGGAAGATGCCTGCCAGGCCCGGAATCTGGCTTCACCCCACGGCGCGCCATCAAACGAAACGCGCATCAGCCCAAACGGGGGCAAGCTGTCGGAGTTGAGCGGCTTGGCGGACACGATGACGGCCCTCGGCTGTCGTCCCGTAAATGGTCATTTCCGGGACCGCCGCCGCCGACAGCGTCCACCCAGGTCAGCCCGTCCCGGAAACTAGTCCCGGAACCGCGTGTCGCAACCCGGATACCGGGATGGTATCCGAGACGATGGCGCCATGACCGCCGCGCCTGCCTTTGATAACAGCGTCCGCATCGGCTACGCCCGGGTCTCCACCCGGGCGCAGGAACACCAGGCCCAGCTCGACGCGCTCGCCGCCGCGCACTGCCGGGAGATCATCACCGAGACCGCCAGCACCCGCGGGGACCGGCCCAGGCTGCGCCAGGCTCTGAGCCAGCTGCAGGCCGGCGACACGCTGGTGATCTACAAGCCGGACCGGGTCGCCCGGTCCATGAAGGAACTACTCGTGCTGCTGGAAGACCAGCTGCACGCCCGCGGGATCAACCTGCACATCCTGACCGGCATCTGCGCCGGGATCCACCGCCCGCACGGGGCGACCATCGCGGACAAGATGCTGTTCATGGTCGCCGCGATGGCCGCGGAGATGGAACGTGACCTGATCCGCGAGCGCACCCTGGACGGGCTGCGCGCTGCCGAGGCCCAGGGCCGGCGCGGCGGCCGCCCCGCCGTCGTCGATGACGACGTCCTGGCCGTCGCGCGGGCCCGGCAGTCCCGCGGTGAGTCGGTCACCGCCATCGCCCGCCACCTGAAGATCGGCCGGTCCACGCTATACCGGGCCCTGCAACCAGACGAGACGGATCTTGCCCTGGCCGCCGTGGAGCCGACCCGGTAAGGCTCGATCACATGCCGGGCGTACCTGACCAGACGGCGCTGGCTGCGCTCGGCGAGGATGGCCGCGCGGAAGCGCTTCGCCGCTGGGAGGTCCTGCGGGCACACCTCGAGGACGGCGTTCCGCTGGCCCGCGTGGCCGCACTGTCCGGCATCCCGCACCGGACGTTGCAGCGGTGGCTGGCCCGCTACCGGGTCGGCGGGCTGGCTGGCCTGGGCCGGGCCCCGCGCGCCGACCGGGGCCGGTCCCGCTTCCCCGAGCCGTTGCGGCTCCTGGTCGAGGGCCTGGCGCTGCGCACGCCGGCCCCGTCCGCCGCGCATGTGCACCGCCAGGTCACCGCGGTCGCGGAGCGGGAAGGATGGCCGGTCCCGTCCTACTCCTCGGTCTACGCGATCATCCGCGGCATCGGCCCGGCGATGGCCACCCTCGCGCACGAGGGCTCCAAGCGGTACAGGGAGGTGTTCGACCTGGTGCACCGCCGCGAGGCCGCCAAGCCGAATCAGATCTGGCAGGCCGACCACACCCTGCTGGACCTGTGGGTGCTCACCCCGTCGGGTAAGCCGGGCCGGCCGTGGCTGACCCTGATCGAGGACGATCATTCCCGGGCGGTCGCCGGGTACGCGGTCAACCTCGGCGCCCCGTCGGCGCTGACCACGGCGCTGGCGTTCCGCCAGGCGATCTGGCGCAAACCGTGGCCGGGCTGGCACGTGTGCGGCATCCCGGAGGCGTTCCACGTCGACCACGGCTCGGACTTCACCTCCGCGCACCTGGAGCAGGTGATGGCCGACCTGAAGATCCGGGCCTATTTCTCCCTGCCCGGGCAGCCCCGCGGGCGGGGCAAGGTGGAGCGGGCGTTTGGCACCATCAACCAGATGTGCCTGCCATCCCTGCCTGGATACGCGCCGCGCGGCACCGCGGACCGGGCCGGGCAGGCCCGGCTCACCCTGGCCGAGCTGGACGCGGCGATCGGGACCTTCATCCGGGAGGTCTACAACCTCACCCCGCACGGCGAGACCGGGATCGCGCCGCAGCAGCGCTGGGAGGCCGGCGCGTTCATCCCGCGGATGCCCGACTCCCTCGAACAGCTCGACCTGCTGCTGCTCACCGTGGCCAAGCCGCGCAAGATCCACCCGGACGGCATCCACTTCCAGGGGCTGCGCTACCTGGACCCGGTGCTGGCCGCCTACGTCGGCGACACCGTGATCATCCGCTACGACCCGCGGGACATGGCCGAGATCCGCGTCTTCACCGGTACCGGGTTCTTGTGCCGGGCCATCTGCCCCGAGCTCGCCGGGACGACCATCAGCCTGAAGGACATCACCGCGGCGCGCAACGCCCGCAGGCGCGGCCTGGCCCGCGGCCTGCGCGAGCGGGCCAGCGTCGTGGACCGGCTGCTGGCCGCCCACCAGGAACAGCACCCGCCGGGCCTGATGTCGGCGCCAGACGAAGACACGCCTTCTCCCACGGCCCCGCCGCTCAGGCTCTACCGGACGGAGTAGCCCCCGGCATGACCCCCGACACCGGACCAGAGACCGTCCAGGCACCCAGCACCCCGGCCGATCCGGCCAGGGCAAGCGCGGACGGCCGGCCGGCCAGCCCGGCGCCGTTCATGGTCACCAAGGAGCACCGCAGGTTCGCCGAGTTCGCCGACGCCGTCCGCCGCGACCGCTACATAGGCCTGTGCTACGGCGCGCCGGGCGTCGGCAAGACCCTGTCCGCCCGGCACTACGCGGCATGGGACACCGTCGAGCCCTACCTGCGAGCCTTCAGCCTCATGGAGTCCGTGCCCGCGCCCGGGCAGGCCCTCGCATCCCGGTCCATCGTCTACACCCCCACCGTCGCCAACACCCCGCGCACCGTGGACAAGGGGGTCGCCTTCTACCACACCCGGCTGAGCTGGGGCATCGGGCTGACCCTGTACCCCGGTGAGGACCTCGATGCCCGCGCCGGCTTCGGCGAGGCCAACGGGCCCTTCGCCGAACTGCTGATCGTCGACGAAGCCGACCGGCTCAAGACCCCCGCGCTCGAGCAACTCCGCGACCACCACGACCGGACAGGCATCGGGCTCATCCTGATCGGGATGCCCGGCATCGAAAAACGCCTCGCCCGCTACCCCCAGCTCTACAGCCGGGTCGGATTCGTCCACCACTACCGGCCGCTATCCGCCCAGGAACAAGCGTTCGTGCTGGCCAGGCACTGGCCCGAACTGGGCCTCGGCGACACATCCGACTTCACCACCAGCGAGGCAGTCGCCGCGATCACCCGCATCACCACCGGGAACTTCCGCCTGACCTGCCGCCTCGTCGCCCAGATCCAGCGCGTCCTAGACATCAACCACCTCTCGGTCGTCACCAAGGAAGTCGTCGAGGCAGCACGCGAATCGCTCGTCATCGGAGTCATCTGAGGGCTCAGCTGCCGCCGTCACAAGCCCAGATGTGACCCCCAGCGGTAGATGTCACCCGGGATATGCGGCGACCTGGGCATCTGTCGCGGTTTCCCAGCGGTAGGTGTCACCGATTCCCAGAGATAGGTGGCACCTGAGCGAGTTCCGAGCGTTGACACCGCCGGGGCTGCGGGCGATGACCAGGCCGTTCATGCCCTCAGCACATCGTCCTGGATCTTGGTGACAGATGGTTCTGGGAAGGCGACATTCATCGATGGGCGTCACACCAGATCGCGCATCAAGAGGCCCGGGCCAGATAGCGTCGAAGATTCTCCGCCACTTATCGCCGAAAGTCACAACGCTGTGACTTGGCGGGCGTAGTGCGGCGCCGCGGTGAACGGCGGTGTAGGGCTAATGGTCGTTTCCCCTACACAGGGACGACCGGGTGGCCCGACCAAGATCATCGCTAGCGCCAATGGCTGTACGGCCCTACCAGTACCAAAACCCTTGTACGTATGGGCAAAGCCCGTCAGCTATCATGCCGGCCGGGGTAGGTTCCACAGGCGCGCTGTCTTGTCGTTGCTGCCGGCCAGGGCCTGCATCCGGCCCTGCCCCTCATGCCCGGCCGCCTCCGCCAGCGCCCAGCAGATCGCCCGCGTCCCCGGCGACAGCGCCGCCACGTAGGCGAACGCGACCTCCGCGCTGCGGCGCTGCGCCAGCACCCGGCCCTGAACCGCCCTGACCTGCGCATCCACTTGGGCAGCGCACGCCGCCACGCCTCTATCCTGGCCGCTGCGGCCGTGTCGTATGTGTCTTGTTCCCCAAGCCAGGCAACGGAAGACCTTTGGCCCTGAACGTGGCGTTGAGGACGATGAATGATGTGATCTGGCGCCGAGGAGCGTCTAACGCCCCGAGCACGGGAGGATTCGTATGACCTCGTTGTCTGAAACTCCGGCTGCCCCGCTGCTGCTGAAGGCCCCGACCGGTATCCGGGGACTGGATGAGATCACCCGGGGTGGGCTGCCCCAGGGCAGATCCACGCTGGTGACGGGCGGCACCGGCACCGGTAAGACCCTGCTGGGCCTGCAGTTCCTGGTCGCGGGCGCCCGGGAGCACGGCGAGCCTGGTGTGCTGGTTACTTTCGAGGAGTCAGCCGAGAAGGTCACCGCCGACGTGGCCTCGCTGGGCTTTGACCTTGACGGGTTGCAGCGGGACGGGATGCTGATAATCATCGCCTTCCCGGTGGAGGCGGCTGAGATTGTCGAGACTGGCGAGTTCGACTTCGGGCCGCTGTCCCTGGTGCTGGACGACGCGATCAGGCGCATCGGGGCCAGGCGGGTCGTGCTCGACAGCATCGAGGTGCTGTTCGGGGCGTTCAAGGCACGGGCGATCGTCCGGGCTGAGCTGGGCAGGTTGTTCGGCTGGTTGCAGGGCCGGGAGGTCACTGCGGTTGTGACCGGCGAGCGTGCTGACGATGCGCTGACCCGGCATGGGATCGAGGAGTACGTGTCGGACTGCGTGATCGTTCTGGACCACCGCGTGCACGGGGGGGTCGCCACGCGGAGGCTGCAGGTGATCAAGTACCGCGGGTCGACGCATGAGACCAACGAGTACCCGTTCCTGATCTCGGTCCGTGGCTTCGAGGTACTGCCAGTGACGGCGGTCAGCCTCGACTACGGCGCTTCCAGCGAGCGACTGTCGACCGGCGTGCCCCGGCTGGACCACATGCTGTCCGGCGGCCCGTACCGGGGGTCCACCGTCCTGGTCAGCGGGGCGCCGGGTACCGGCAAGACCACGCTGGGGGCACACTTGATCGACGCAGCGTGCGCGCGGGGCGAGCGGGCCCTGCTGGTCCTGTTCGAGGAGTCGCCGGATGAGGTGATCCGCAACATGGGCTCGGTCGGCCTGGACCTGGGACGCTGGGTGGAGGCGGGTCTGCTGCGGATCTGGGCCGCCCGGCCATCGGCATTCGGGCTGGAGACGCACCTGACGATCCTGGCCGGGCTGATGGATGAGCAAAAGCCGGCCATCGCCGTTCTCGACGGGATCACCAGCCTGACTCACCAGCCCCCCCAGGCCGACGTGGTCTCGATGGTGGCCCGCCAGATTCACCTGCTGAAGAGCCGGGGGATCACCGCTATGGCGACCACGCTGGTCCAGGATGACGAGGCGAGCGGGGTGGGCATGTCCTCGCTGATCGATACCTGGCTGCTGCTGCGCAATGTCGAGTCCAACGGCGAGCGTAACCGGCTGCTGTTCGTGCTCAAGTCGCGAGGCACCGCCCATTCCAACCAGGTGCGGGAGTTCGTGCTTACCGACCATGGGGTGGAGCTTGCCGACGTCTACGTGGGCCCCGGCGGGGTGATGACTGGTTCCGCCCGCGTCATGCAGCAAGGCCGGGAGCGCAGCGAGCAGCTGGAGCGCGAGGAGCAGCTGATGCGCCGTAAGCGAGAGCTGAAAGCGCTCGCCGCGCAGGGGCAGGCTCAGCTCGCCGTACTGCAAGAGGAGCTCGCGGCGCAGCAGGCCGAGCTGGAGCAGATCGCGAGCCGCGAAGCACGCCTGGCGGCCGAGGCCAAGGCGACCCGGGCGGCACTGGCCGCTCAGCGCCGGGCAGATCCCGGCTAGCCGCGATGACAGAGCGCAGTGATGACCCCGCCGCGCGACGCCGGTGGCGACACCGATGACGCGGTTCAGCCAGCGGCATCTGCCGAGGAGACCTGGGAGTTGCGGCTGTACGTGACCGGCCGCACGCCCACGTGCGTCCGCGCGCTCGCCAACCTCCAGCGCGCCTGCGCGCATTGGCTGCCGGGCCAGTATCACATTGAGGTCATCGACCTGATGGAGAACCCGCGCCGGGCCGCCGAGGACCAGATCGTGGCCGTACCGACGCTGGTCAGGATGCACCCGCAGCCCACCCGCAAGATCGTCGGCGACCTCACCGACACCGAGCGCCTGCTCGTCGACATGCAGCTGCGGCCAGGACCAGCCAGGCTGACCGATGAGCGTGGCTGATCAGCGGGTTCCTGTGGGCGTGTGGCCCGGCGTGCGCCGGGCGGGCCTCCCAAGGCAGAGCCCGAGCGCTGACGCCATCGCGGTCACCGCGTCGGCTGCCGCCTGTGGGCTGTCGATGCCGAGGGCGACGCCGCCCTAAGCGCAGCGCCGCCTGGGTGTCTTCCGACAGTCCCGGCACCAGCAGCCCGGCCGCTTCGCGGGCCTCGGCGACCAGGATGCCCGGGCCGCCGCCGTTGGTCAGCACCGCGACCCGCCGTCCCCGCGGGCGCCGGCTGCGGCGACACCACCGCGACGATGTCGAACATCTCCTCCAGCGTGCCGGCGCGGATCACCACCGCCTGGTGGAACAGCGCCTCGACGGCCAACTCGCCGGCCTCCATCGTCGCGGTGTGCGAGGACGCCACCCGGCGCCCGGCGCCGGTACGGCCGGCCTTCAAGGCCACGATGGGCAGCAGCAGGGCGCCGATGCTGGCAGCGCGTCGGATACGTTCATCAGTCCGGTCGTCCCCGGTTGCCATGGAACTACGTGAACGCTGATGCGCAACGAGCCGCCAGGGGGCTCACCCTGCCAGTAAAGTCCAACGGCCCGCTGCCCGGCCCTGCGGACCCAGTCTCAGGGGCGGGCGGCCCTGGTTGTGGCCAAGAACCCGGGCCCGTGGGCATGACGGTGGGCGCTGAGGGCGTGGCATCCGGGCCCTGAGTCCGAGGATCTGCCCTATTTGCACGGGGTTAAGATCGGCCTTAGCCTGCCGGGAGGAGACCGTGTTGCCCCGGACCTTGGAGGCACGGCCGTTATGGCCGGATCGGACTGAGGTGCCTCAGCGATGTGCCAGCCAGCACGGGCGTTGCGCGGGAGCAACCTGATGTCTGACACTGCTTCTTATCCTCGTGGAGGCGCGGCCCGACCGGGGGCGGCTCTTGCCGAGATTCCGCTTGAGACCCTGCATTTCGAGGATCTCGGCCGCTACCTGCTGCTACCGATGATGCAGCGCGTGCGCGTGGCCCGGCAGCGCGCCGGTGAGCTGCTGGGCGGACGGACGGTGTGGATGGTGAACTCCACCGCTTTGGGTGGTGGAGTTGCGCAGCTGCTTCGTACGCTGCTGCCGTACTGGAAAGGTGCAGGGATCGACGTCCGGTGGATGGTGCTGCGCGGTTCTGCCGAGTTTTTCCGGGTGACCAAGCGCTTTCATAACCATCTGCAAGGCCAGCCAGGCGATGGCGGCGTGCTGGGGACCGAGGAGCTGACGACGCTGGACCGGGCCGCCCTCTGCCACGCCGAGGCGCTAGCGTCCCTGCTGTCCCCGGGAGACGTGGTGGTGCTGCACGACCCCCAGACCGCGGCCATGTCGGTGCCGCTCGAGCGGGCTGGCGCGACCGTGATCTGGAGATGCCACATTGGCACCGACCACCACAACGAGTACTCCCGGAACGCGTGGCGGTGCCTGCGGCCGCGCCTGGTCGGCGTGCGCCGCTTTGTCTTCAGCCGCCGAACCTCGCTGCCGGAGTGGCTGGGCGGGGCGGAGACGTCGATCTTGACGCCGGGCATCGACCCCGGGTCGACGAAGAACCTGCCGATGTCTTATGGCGCCGCCCGGGCGACTGTGCAGCACCTGGGCCTGGCCGCCGGGGTCCCGGCTGCCGCCCCGCGCTACGCCCGCACGGATGGGTCGGTGGCGACGCTCGCCGCTGGTCCCACGGTGGTGGACTCCGACGGCCCGCCGGACTGGGGCCGGGACCTGGTGGTGGTCTCGCTGGCCCGATGGGACCGCATCAAGGACCCGCTGGGGATCCTGGATGGCTTCGTAGAGCGGGTGGTACCGGCGACCGGCGCGCACCTGCTGCTCGCGGGCCCCGACGCGGGCCAGGTCGCCGATGACCCCGAAGCCGAAGCCGTGCTCGCCGGCGTCCGCGAACGCTGGCGGCGGCTGCCGCCCCGCGCGCGGGCCCGGGTTCATCTCGCCTGCCTCCCGCTCACCCCGCCCGAGGAGAACGCCGCGATGGTGAACGCGATCCAGCGCCTAGCCGCGGTGGTGGTCAAGAAAAGCCTGCAGGAGGGGTTCGGCCTGGGAGTGACCGAGGCGATGTGGAAGGCCCGTCCGGTCGTCGCCAGCGCGGTGGGGGGCCATCTGGATCAGGTCCAGCACCGGCACAGCGGGCTGCTGGTCGACGACCCTGCCGACGTGGCTGCGTTCGGCGACGCGATCGTCGAGCTGCTGCGTGACCCGCCGCTGGCCGCCCGGCTCGGCCAGGCCGGGCGCGAACGGGCTCGCGCGCTGTTCCTCAACGACCGGCACTTCGTGAGCTGGGTCGACGTCTTCGGCGCGGCGCTCGAGCCGCGGGCCGGTGCCAACAGATCGACAGGCCCCGGGGCGGGCGTGCCAGCGCCACTAGGGCCCGGTGCCGCAGCGCTCGACCCTGCCGACCACGACGCCCTGACCGGCCTGTGGAATCGCCGGCGCTTCGAGAACGAACTCGACCGCGCCCGGCAAAACACCGAGCGCCTCGCGCTCTTGTCCATGGACGTGGACCGATATAACGAAGTGATCCGGCGCCACGGTGCGGCCGCCGCGGAGGCACTGATCCAGAGCATCGCACACGTGCTGGCCCAGCGCCTTCGGCCCAATGACACGCTAGCCCGCATGGGAGGCGACGAGTTCGCCGCCGTATTCCCCTCCGCGACGCCCTCGCTGATCCAGAGCCTGGCCGACGGGCTCTGCACCGCCGTGCGCGAGCAGACACACACCACCGGCACCAACTCGATCCCCGCCACCATCAGCATCGGCGCCGCCTTCTTCGACGCGGGCACCCAGACCCACCACGAAGCGCTGCGCGCCGCCGACGCCGCCCTGCATGAGGCCAAGGTCGCAGGCGGCGACCGCGCCATCGTGCACCAGTCCTTACAAGGCGCCTAGCGCAGGGCGAGGATGCGGACGGCGTGGGGGTGGTCTTTGCCGCGGGCGATGGCGTCGTGGTAGAGCCGGGCGGCCCAGGGGCTGGCGTGGCGGGAGTTGTCGGCGAAGTTGCAGACGGCGTCGCGGAGCTGCTTGTCGGCGGCCCAGCGGAAGTCGACGAACGGGTCGTGCGGGGGTGATAAAGCGGGTAGGGGCTCTCCATTTAACCGGAGTAGCGCACGTCAGCGCCGTGCCAGGAGCAACCGAACGAGTGGGCACTTTTGCGCCGTGACCAGCACTAATGGCGGCTACCTGCCACGCGCAGATCCGCTTAGATGGAGAGCCCGAAAGCGGGTTATCACCCGGTTAACGGACCGCGCAATCGCGGCTCAACCGGCGGGCAATGATGCGCTGGCACGATCGGTCTCAGTCCCAGACCCAAGGGGCGGCCTGCCCGGCACCGGCCACTGGCCTGATATCCGGGCCGCCCCCAGCACAGACCAGGTGATTGAACATGACAACGAACCAGCAGCCAGGCCACCCGATTAGCCGGTGGGCGAAGACCGTGATCGGCACCTTCCGGAACCTCAACGACGAACTGCTCGGCGCCGGGGAAGCCATGGCCCGCTCCAACCGCTTCCCGCAGCCCGGCCCGCAGGCAGACCTGGCGCGGGCCAAGCAAGTTCACCCTGCTTCCAGCGGAAAGGTGCTGACCGGGGTCTGACCGCCAGCCGGACCGATCCGTCCACGACCACGACGCCCCGCCGGTTAACCGGCGGGGCGTCGTCATGTGCAAGGAGCGGGGGATGGCATGGCCCCTCAGCCCCAGTCCTCGGCGTTCGGGGTTATCAGAGGTTCGGGCTCTCCATCTAAGCGGATCTGCGCGTGGCAGGTAGCCGCCATTAGTGCTGGTCACGGCGCAAAAGTGCCCACTCGTTCGGTTGCTCCTGGCACGGCGCTGACGTGCGCTACTCCGGTTAAATGGAGAGCCCCTTCAGAGGTAATGCCACATTATTTCTGATAATGCGCATGCCATCCTGCGGGAACGGCGCCTGCGGCGGGACCTGACTCCCGCACATTATCTCCGATAGCGCACCTCGCGCCCGAATCGCAGCGGAGAATGCCGCCCTCTGCCGTCGCGAGCTCGGCCCATCGGGAACAACCGAACGCTCATTGGCGGGCAGCGGGCCCTCCGGGCGACCTGGGCGGCTGTCTCGGCGTCGGTATTGATCCGGGTCTGCCGCCCGGCCAGCACATCCTGGTTGACCGCGCACAGATGGGCCACTACATCGCGGACCAGCCAGGCCGGGCATGCCGGCACCCGGGTGGCCAGCGCCGCCTCATCCAGCTGCGACAGCAGCACGACCAGGCGCTCGCGAGTGTCGTGATACAGCCGGCCCAGATCCGGGTCCGCCGCACGCACTGCCACGGCCACACCCTACGTACGGCCAGGGCACGCGGCAAGACAGCCAGTTAAGGCCCCCAAGTTTCGTCACAGGCGCGCAGACACGGTTGATCCGTGCCCAGCCGTCCACCGGAAGCACGAATCGGCACGGCGCGCCGAGTCGGCGTTATGCGCCGAATGTCCGGTTGTCGCGCTCTTGGGACGTTCACTCTCCGTAATTGCGAAATCAGAAGGCGACACAGCCTGGGAGGAAGTAGGTAGCACGCCCTCACCACCGGAGCCCAGGCGTTACCGGTATCCGCGAAGATCAATCCTTGGCCGGTTTTACACGTATCTCGGTCGTTCCCGGGTTTGGGGCCGACGCCGCCCGGCGGGAAACGCAAACTCGCCCCGGCGCCTGCCAGGTGCCGGGGCGAGTCCGTGACTACGCCGACCTGATGCCGTCCGCCAATGGCTTCGGCGGCGGGGGCCGGAGCCCGTAGGCCCGACGGGACTTGCCAGCCACTTCATGCTGGCCGATTCGCACTGGCACATTCCACCCGCACTACAGGCCTGCAGTTCCTCGTGCACGCGGTGGATCAGGCACCACTGAAGGTCGGCATATCTTCCCGGCCGGATGCGGGCACGGGACAGCCTCGGCGACGGAGACGTGGCGATCGCGGGGCCGTGAGGTCCTAATTAACGATCAGGAACATGATGGTTACGTTGGTCGGCAACGCGTGGCTCGCGTCAATCGTGAAGCTCTCTGCGCTACGGGCGCCGATCCACAAGAGCTCCTGCGGGTTGTCGAGTGGCGTCAGCAGGATAAGGCTGTTTGGGGTCGCGGCAGGGTTGCTCACTGTCAGGGTCTTCGTGTGTGCTGCCATGGTGACCGAGCCCACCGAGTTTCCCTGAACTTCTACCTTCCCTATCACCTGCAGCGCTACGCCCGTAGAGCCGCCGTTCGCTGTTACGCCGACCCCACTGTCGGTGATACCAGAGATCCCCGTCGAGGTAAGGCTACTGCCCTGAACCCCGGGGCCGCTCTGGCTGCTGCCTTCGACGGCGATCCCGCTGATACTGATGGCGTTTACGCCGGGGCCGGTGGAACCGGTGGCGGTGACGCCGGTAGTTCCGTTCGCTTCGAGGGCGAGCCCTCTGGTACTTCTGGCGATGACTGCGGTCAGGTCGTCAGCGGTGGCAAAGACGCCGGTGCCAGGACCGCCCTCAGCAAAGATCGCAACTCGTGGGTCCAGCGATGTCGTGGCGCTGGCTCCTCCGCCAACCGCGTGCACGCCAATCCCGCTCTGGCTTTGGGCGAAGACACCAGCGCCGCTTTCGCTCACCACGCTGACGCCGGCGCCGGTGTCACTGCTGGCGTCGATCCCGTCTGCGCCGTTGGTGCCGGTGGCACTCACGGCAGGCGTCCCCCCGACATTACTGTTAAAAACGGCGTTGGTCATCTGTCTTTCTCCTCCCCCGATCCAGTGTCTTTCTCCCCCCGATCCGGGAAGCTCACTGGATGCGACCCTTTCTAAAGGACCAGAGACGGGTTGCCGGCTGGGTGATACATCTCAGATTCCCCGAACCGGCCGCTGACCGTGTTCGCCGTCGAGTACGTTCCCGTTCCTGGCTGGCCGCCTGCCAGCCACGCGACCCCGCGGGAGGCCCTGGCCGAGCCGGTGAGCCTGGCCGGCGAGCTGCGGGCCATGGGCCTGATGTAGGGCGCAGGGAAACACCCGCCCGGCCGTATCTGGCCAAGGGCGGGTGTCCTGCTTCCGCGTTACTTCTCACCAGCCTCGGGCGTCCCCGAAGGCATGTCCGTCCGGCATCCCGGTGCGACCATCACAGTTATCACGATCGGCCAGGCGGCTCCGGGCCGCCTTCCTGGATGGCCCGCACCGCGATGAACTTCCCGGGGCAGTCTTGGCACAGCATGAGGGGGGAGCTTGCCCGGCTCGCTGGGCTCATCCCCGGGCGGGTGCACGTCTGCGTCGGGCGCGCAAATGCAGATCTTGCCCGCCCGCTCCCTCAGCGGCCGCGGCCGAGGTACCCGGCGAGCACATATCCGGGCGGACAGCTTGGGCTGCTTGCCGCGCAGCTTGCCCTTGGCGCGGGCGACGGCCATGCCCTCGCGGGTACGCATCCGCAGCAGGTCGACCTCGAACTCGGCGAACGTGGCCAGGATGTTGAAGAACATCTTGCCCATCGGGTCGGCCGGGTCGTAGACCTGCCCGCCGAGCGACAGCTTGATGCCGCGGCCGGCCAGGTCGTCGCCGATGGCGCGGGCGTCGGGCACGGACCGGGCGAGCCGGTCGAGTTTGGGCACCACGAGGGTGTCACCTTCCCGGACGGCCGCGAGGGCCTGATCGAGGCCGGGGCGGTTGCGGGTGGTGCCGGTGAGCCCGTGGTCGAGGTAGATCCGGTCCTCGGCGACGCCGAGCTCGCGCAGCCGGTCACGCTGGGCGGTGAGGTCCTGGGCGTCGGTGGAGCAGCGCGCGTATCCGATCAACGTCTCGGTCATGACCGGGAGCGTACGGATAGCCCCCGACATTCGAGATTTTCACCGGACGGGTTATCTGCGACGCAGCAGGCCCAGGTCACAGCCGGCGGGGCGGGCGGGCGCTGGGCGTGCGTGGAGGGTTCCCCTTACGGACACATGACGAATCACCAGATGGGCAGCGGCTTCAGGGCGGTAAGCCGCGTGCTGAAATCCCTCCGGGCGCGCGCCTCAGCACTCATCACCGGCCGACCCCTTCTCCTCAGCGCGAAGGGCCCCTTTATGCGGCAGATATCTGGTCGGGCTGCTTACGTGAGACGGCCCGGCAGCATCGCTGCCTGGGCGCGTGGTTTGGCGGCGCTGCGCGGGCCGCCGGTGGCGGCGCGGGGAAGAGGCGGCGGGGCGGCTAGATATGAACCCGCGCACCGTGGTGCAGATTCAGCGTCTGGACGAGATCGCTATGCTGGTCTACCGCGGCCCGGGCCGCGAGGTGGACGCGGAGGACCGCGTATACGGCGAGACCGGCGGCAGCGACGCCACCGAGGCCCAGCGCCGCGCCGACAGCGAGAACTGGCGTATCGCCGAAGCCATGCGGCCCAAGATCAGGCGCTTCATCCTCATCGTCTAGGGCGAAGTCCGCCGGATCTGGCCGGTCATGCCCGTAGAGACCTGGGCGGAGGAAGACGGAAAGGTTGCGCTGTCCCCGGGCGAGCGCCCGCTGACCCCCGAGGAGGTCCGCACCCGCTACCCGGCGCTCGGCATGGCCGTCGGCGGCGAACGCCCAATGCGGCAGGGCCTGATGCGCGAGTACGTGCCGGTCGACGGCACCCCCAGGGCGAAGATCACCGATGACAGGTTTCCGTGGAAAATCGCAGAAAAAACTACGAATATCGCTGACCTGCGGGGATGCGGCCTGGACCGCTGGTTAGCTTCTTACGGACGGGTAAGGCAGGGAGGCCGGCGTGTAACGAGGCTGGCGCGGCCGGGACTACCGGGTCGGTCCGCGGATCACTGCGGGTCCTCCCCACGCAAGGAGAAGGACATGCGCAAGCGCGTTTGCCTGGCAGCGGGCGGCAGCCTGCTAGCGGCAACGATCAGCCTGTTCGGCGCGGCAGCCTCTGCCAGCGCCAGCACCACCTCACCGGTCGTCGGCTACACCTACCTTGACGACAACACCGCGACCGCTAATACCATCGCCGGGTTCGACCGGCACGCAGACGGCTCGCTGACCCCGATCCCCGGTTCACCGTTCGCCGCCGGCGGCGCGGGCCTCGGTTCTGGCCTGGCCTCTCAGGGCGCGATCCAGGTAACCAGCGACGGCAGGTACCTGCTGGCTGTCGACGCCGGCAGCAACCAGATCTCGGTGCTGCGCATCACCGCGGACGGCGTGCCGGTGCTTGTCGGCCCGCCGGTGTCATCTGGCGGCACCAAGCCGGTAAGCGTCGCGGTCTCCGGGACCGGCCTGGTCTACGTCGCGAACTCCGGCGCTGGCGGCAGCGGCTACTCCGGCTTCCGGCTGAATCCGGTCGGCAAGCTGATCCGGGTCCCGCACTCGGCGGTCACCGTCCCCGATGTCTCCGGCCTGGGCGACGTGTTCTTCAACGCCACCGGCGACCGCCTCATCGGCACCCGCACCGGCACCTCACAGATCGACAGCTTCGTGGTGCTGCCCAACGGCCGCCTGCTCGCTGCCCAGGGCTCTCCCTTCACCGGGCAGGGTCTCGGCCAGCTCGGCGCCGAGTTCTCGCCTGCCAGCCCCTCACAGCTGTTCGTCAGTAACGCGCACAACGGCGCCGGCCTGGGCACGGTGTCCGCGTACCGCGACAGCTTCTCCGGTCAGCTCACCTCGATCGGATCCTCGCCCTACGCCGACTTCCAGACCGCGCCGTGCTGGGTGGAGATCAGCCACGACGGCCGGTACCTGTTCACCGTCAACACCGGGTCGGGCAACATCTCCAGCTACTCCATCAAGCCGGACGGCTCACTCGCCCTGATCGGCAGCTTTGCCATCACCGGCGGCGGGGCTGACATCGACGCCCGGCTCTCCCCGGACGGCAAGTACCTGCTGGTCGACGGCGCTGGCCACAATTTCGTGTCGGTGTTCGCGGTCAGTGGCGGCACCCTCACCGAGCTGTCCAGCTCCCCCACCCCGCTGCCCGCCGGGGCCGCCTCATCCGGGATCGTCAACACCTAGGAACGACTAGCCGGCTTGCCGGCCAGCGGTCCCTGGCCCGCCCGCCCGGGCGGGCCAGGGACCGCCTGGTCGTGCCGCATCCCCGGCAGCAGCCGGCCTGCTGCCCTACGACACCGGGTATGCCGCCAGCGACGTCGCGGAGCGGCAGCCCGTGGTGTCCTGGCCCGGCACTGCAGGGGCGGCCGCGCGAACGCTGACCCAGCGGCCGGTCCCCCGGCAGAGGCAGCGACCGCGACGGCCTCAGCGGCCGGTGACATGGCTGACCGCCCGCGCAGGCGGTGACGCCCCGCGACATCGAGGGCCTCAGCAGCCAGGAGGTGTGCAGCATGCCGGAGATCACCCAGGCCAACCAGCCAGTGCAGCCGTACCCGGGCCCGGGCCGGCGCCGCCAGGTCATCAAGACCCGGTCCGGCAGGGCGTGATGATGTTCCCGGCGCTACGACTGCGCCGCGACATCGCGTGCCGGCAGGCGGTCGAGCTGGTGACCGGCTACCTGGAGGGCACGCTCGCGCGCGCCGGCCGCCGCCGCCGCTTCGAGGCGCACCTCGCCGGCTGCCCGCACTGCACCGAGTACCTCGCCCAGATGCGCAAGACGATCGAGCTGACCGGATCCCTCACCCCGATGACCTGACCCCGCCGATGCAGGACAAGTTCATCGCGATCTACCGGCAATGGCGCGCCGGCCAGGACGGCTAGCCAGCTGGCCCGCGGGCCTGGCGGCGGCGCCGGGCCCCAGGCAGGCAGAGCCGGGGTTCGAGACCATGGTCAGAACGGGGGGCCTGCGGAGGGCCAGCGATCACTCAAGATCATCCCGCCGGCCGAGGTCTCCTTGGCTAGCGTCCGTAAGGGGATCCCTTTCGTACAGCCGGTCAGCGGCGTCGGTCATGGCACTGGTGTCGCGACGGAAGGCTTGCGAAGGGCGCGGTGGCCGGTGGGGTCGAGTTGGGCGAGTTCGTGGTCGATGTCGACGGTGATGGTGCCGATCAGCCCGATGGTTCCGGACTGCGCCGGGGACAGGTGCGCCAGCAGGGTGTCGTCGACCAGCCGGCCTTGGGAGCGTAGCTGCTGCACAGCCAGGCCGAGGTATTCGGTGGTCCAGGCGGTGATCGCGTTCGCAGCGAGGGTCAGGCACCAGGCCTGGTCGTTTTGGTGTTGCAGGTGACGGCGCCGGATGGCGCCCTCGTGGGCGTAGAACACATCCCGGCGCAGGGCGTGCATGCTCTCGCCCTTGTTGAGCTGGCGGCCGATCTTGCGACGGTAGTTCGGCCGGGCCAGGTACCGGGCGGCGTAGATGGTACGCCGGAGCGCCCCGTATTCCTTGAGCGCAGCTGCGAGGGTGTTCTGCCGGTCG
>Ga0310038_10001203_pt1 | contig 19888 bp, 17 predicted proteins | sample Sb_taG_6_FD_200461 | JGI IMG/M metagenome (GOLD analysis project Ga0310038, IMG submission 200461) | Peat soil microbial communities from Weissenstadt, Germany - Sb_50d_4_PS metaG (v2) (version 2) | ecosystem: Environmental > Terrestrial > Soil > Wetlands > Peat | place: Germany: Weissenstadt... | reverse complement strand
CGCCGCACCACTTTCGATACGCCGGGTCTGGTGCTGTTCATCATGTTCGTCAGCCCGGTCATTTTGGCGCTCGAGCAGGTGCAGCGCATGGATGCGCGGACCTTGCCCATGGCGTTCGGGCTGTTGGCCTTCGGCATATTCTCACTGGTAGCACTGATATGGCAGGAGCAGCGCAACACCGCGCCGCTCCTGCCGCCGCGGCTGTTCCGCAACCCGTCGGTCTGGCGCAGCGACGGGCTGGCGACCTGCCATGGCGCTGCGCTGGTCTCCTTGATCACGTTTCTGCCGATCTACCTGCGTGCGGTCCGCGGCGCGTCGCCGGCGGAAACCGGCCTCCTGCTGCTGCCGCTGACATTCGGCATCGGGCTCGGCTCGCTGATCACCGGCCAACTCGTCTCCCGAACCGGCCGCACCGCCATTTACCCGACCTATGGGCTGGCCGCGACGACGGTGGGATTGGTCTTCCTCGCCTTCGGCCTGTCGCGCCTGAGTCTCGGCCAAATGCCGTGGGTGTTCTTCGTCATTGCGCTGTGCATGGGCAGCGTCATGGCCGTGGTGCAGATCACGGTGCAAACCGAGGCCGGACCGCGCATGCTCGGCACCGGCGCGGCCATGGTACAATTCTCCCGCTCCGTAGGCGCGGCGTTCGGCACTGCCACGGTCGCCGCGGTTTTGTTCTCGATTCTCGCGGCAACGGATCGCAATACGGCGAACCTGTTCGGCGCCATTATCGACCAGGGCCCCGATGCCATCGCGGCGCTGCCGGCAGCGCGACAGGCGATCGTGCATTCGGAAATCGCCGACGCGTTTCGCACCGCCTTCCTCACCATTGCGCTGTTCACCACCGCCGGCACTTGGCTCGCCTGGTCCATGCCGCTGCGCCGTCTCTAGCGGACGCGAGGCATTGCGGCGCGCGCCGACACGCGGCAGACTCGTCATTATAAACACCTAAGACATGACCAAAATCCTGCTGATCCGTCACGGCCACGTCGAAGGCATCAAGCCGGAGCGCTTTCGCGGCCGGCAACCGCTCGACCTGACCGAACGCGGCCGCGCCGAGGCGCAAGCTGTCGCGCGGCGCGTTGCCGGCGCCTGGCGGCCGAGCAAAATCTTTACGAGCCCGATGGGCCGCTGCATCGAAACCGGCGCCGCCATCGCCAAGGCCTGCGGCGCGCCGACGGAGATTTGCGACGATCTGACCGACATCGACTACGGCGCCTGGCAGTTCAAGACTTTCGAACAGGCGAAAAGCGAAAACCCGGCGCTGTTCGCGGCGTGGTTCGCAACCCCGCATCTCATCCGCTTTCCGAATGGCGAATCCCTGCAGGACCTCGTGGCGCGCGCCGCCAATGCTTTGCGGCTTGTACTGACCCGTCATCCCGGCGACACCATCGTGCTGGTCGGCCATGACAGCGTGAACCGCGCATTGCTGATGCAACTCGTCGATCAGCCGCTGTCGGCCTATTGGCGCCTCGCCCAGTCGCCGTGCTGCCTCAACGAGATCGACGTGACCGGAGGCGAGATCAGCGTGCAGCGTATCAACGAAACGGCCCACCTGGAGGCATTGGCGCGATGAACTTCGTCGGCCGTTCGGTGGCACGTCTTGAAGATCGACCGCTGGTCACCGGCAATGGCCGCTTCGCCGCGGACGTCTCGTTTACCCATCAACTGCACATGCGCGTGGTCCGTTCGCCGTATGCCCATGCACGTATTCGCTCCATCGACACGGCCGCGGCACGAAACGTTCCAGGCGTTGTGGCGATCTGGACCACGGCGAATGTAGCCGACATTCCGCCGATCGATTTTCGCCTCACCCGCATCGAAGGCCTCGATCCCTATCGCCAGCCGATCCTCGCCACCGATCGCGTACGTTATGTCGGCGAGCCCGTCGCCGCCGTGTTCGCGACCGATGCTTATGTCGCAGAGGATGCCGCCGATCTCGTGAGCATCGAGGCCGAGGTTTTGCCCGCGCTGACGCAGGCCGACGCGCCGCCCGTCGCCTTCGATGCCGGCCATTCGACCGAGGTCGCCTTGGTGCGCAAGAGCTTCGGCGATATTGACGCGGCATTCGCGCGCGCCCACGCCGTCGTCGCGCTCGATCTAAAGATCGGCCGCCACAGCGGCGTGCCGCTGGAGACGCGCGGCGCCATCGCCCGCGTCGCGCGCGGCATTCTCGAACTGCACGGCGCCGCCAAGGTGCCGCATTGGAACCGCGACGCGCTGGCCCGCATGCTCGGCCGCGAGCCGTCGAGCATGCATCTGCACGAGGGCCACGTCGGCGGCGGTTTTGGCGTGCGCGGCGAAATTTATCCTGAGGACGTTCTCGTCTGCGTCGCGGCGCTGCGGCTTGGCCGCCCGGTGAAATGGATCGAGGACCGGCGCGAGCACTTGATGGCGGCCAATCAATCGCGCCAGCAGCATTTTCGCGTCCGCGCCGCCGTCGATGCCGATGGCCGCCTGCTCGCCATCGACGGCGAATTCTTTCACGACCAGGGCGCCTATGTGCGCACCCACGCGGCCACCGTGCCCGATCTTGCCGCCGCCATGCTGCCTGGTCCTTATCGCATGGCGGCCTATCGCATGGTCGGCCGCATCAGGCTCACCAACAAGACGCCGTGCGGCACCTATCGCGCGCCTGGCCGCTACGAGAGCACGTTCGTGCGCGAGCGGCTGATGGATGCGATCGCCGACCGGCTCAAAATCGATCCGATCGAAATCCGCCGCCGCAATTTCATCGCCAAGAGCGAGATGCCATACGTGCTCGGCTTCGACACGCTGGGCACGGAAATGGCCTACGATTCCGGCGATTACGCGGGCCTGCTCGACAAAGCCCTGGCGGCGGCCGGCTGGGACAAGCTGCAAAAAGACTTACAACGACGCCGCGCCGGCGGTGAAACGGTCGGCGCCGGTTTGGCCGTGTTCGTCGAGAAAAGCGGGCTCGGGCCGTTCGACGGCGTGCGGGTGACCGTCGATACCAGCGGCGCGGTCGAAGTTGTCACCGGCGCGGCTTCGGTGGGCCAAGGCGTCGAAACCGTCGTCGCGCAGATTTGCGCCGATGCGCTCGGCGTCGATTATCGCCAAATCAACGTCGTGCACGGCCAGACCGATCGCATCGCCTACGGCATGGGCGCCTTCGCCTCGCGCGTCACGGTGATGACCGGCGAAGCCACCCGCATCGCCGCGACAAAAGTGCGCGACAAGGCGCTCGCCGCCGCGGCCTCGCTGTTGCAATCCGCACCGGAGACGCTGGACATCATCAACGGCAAGGTGGTGCGCAAATCCGCAGCCCAAGGACCGTCAGTGACGCTCGGCGAAATCGCCCGCGCGCTGGCGCCCGCCGCAAAACTCCTCGGCGATGCGCTGCCCGGCTTGTCGGCTGAAGGCTGGTTTGAGTCGCACCACATGACCTACCCTTACGGCGTGCATCTCGCCGTGGTGCGCGTCGACCGCGACAGCGGCGCTGTCGTCGTCGAGCGCTATGCCGTCGCCTACGACATCGGCAAGGCGGTCAACCCGATGCTGGTCGAGGGCCAGATCGCAGGCGGCGTGGCGCAAGGACTTGGCGGCGCGCTGTTCGAGGAATTCCTCTACGACGCGCGCGGCGAGCCGCTGTCGGTCAACTTCGCCGATTATCTGATGCCGACGGCGCGCGAAATTCCGCCGATCGAAGTCTTGATCACCGAGGACGCGCCGAGCCCGCTCAATCCGCTCGGCCTCAAAGGCGCCGGCGAAGGCGGCGTCAATCCCGTCGGTGCCGTAATCGCCGCGGCAATCGACGACGCGCTACGCATGCCCGGCGCCGTGAACGAGCTTCCGGTCACGCCGCAGCGGCTGCGCGCGCTGCTGCGGCCGCATCAGCAAAGCTGACGTTATTTGTTCTTCGCCGCCGCGGCGAAGATGGTCTTGACTGTCGCGTTCAGCTCCGGCTTCGACGCCGACAGATCCTCGGCGATGCTGGAAATCTTGGCGAGCATCGCCGCCTGATCCGCCTCGGGCAGGTGGACTGCGCTACCGCCGGAATCCTTCCAGATCTGGCGCTGCGCGTCGAAGAATTGATCGACGAATGGCACGATGTCCATCGAGACTTTGGTGGCGTCGTCGCGCACGATCTTCTGCAGATCGGGTGGCAAGCCGTCGACCCATTTCTTGCTGAGCACGGTGATTGACGTGACATAGGGCTGGTCGGTCTCGACCACGTATTTTGCCGCGTCGATATAGTGCAAGGTCGTATACTGGGTCATCGTGGTGAGCGAGCCGTCGATGGCGCCCTGCTGCAGTGCCGGCAGCACGTCGGCGAGCGTCATCGCCACCGGCGAGGCATCCATTCGCTTGATCATTTCCAACTGAAACGGCGAGGCCAGCACGCGAATCTTCAGGCCGGCGTAGTCGGACAGATGCTGAATCTGCTTACGGGTGATGATCGAGGACGGGCCGATGGGAAAAATGCCGGCGCCGACCAGACCCTTGTTGGCGCCCAGTCCCAGCATCAGGCTGGTCACCGTCGGATCCTTGACGGTGCGCTCATACTGCTCGCGGCTGGTGAACAGGCCGGGCGAGCTCATCGCCTCGTAGCGCTCGTCGACGCCGACCAGAAACTCGGGCGGGCCGCACCAGCCCTGGATCGAGGCGAACTGCACGCCCTCGATCTGCCGCGGAATGGCGCCGAGCTGGCTCGCCGGATAGACTTCGGCCTTGATGCGGCCGCCGGAATCCTTTTCCACCGCGGCAGCGAAGCGCTTGAGCCACTCGTGCTGGGTGTCGTTGAGCGTGGCGGTCGAGAGCTTCATGGTGATGGGGGCTTGCGCGGCGGCCGGCATCGCCTGTAGCGCCGCAACGCCGGCAATGACGACGGCTATGCCGATCGTCCGAACGGCCGCTTTTCGCTGTCCAGCCATGATTTCCCTCTCCCCGTTTGTGCCGCGCGGATAGTGCCGGACCTTGGCAGGCCGATCAATGGACAGCGTGCCACAGGCGCTTGCCTGCAACGTCAAGTGTCCGCGGCGATGAAATGCGTCACCTTGGGCGCGCCTTGCAGCGAGAACTTGTGCAACGCGTCCTGCACCAGGCGATCGGCGTTGGTGACGCGCTCGTGCTGGCGCAAATGCTCCATCCACGATTCGACGAGGAAGGTTTCGAGGATACGGCCTGCCTCGGCGGCATCCTCGAACACGCCCCAGCGATAGGCACCGTCGCGGCGCCGCTCGTGCTCGAGCTTGGCGATCGCCTCGAGGAACGCGTCGCGGTCCTGCGGCCGGATGCGGTATTCGACCGTCACCAGAACCGGCCCGCGATCCTGCTCGATGTCGAGCGCCGTGATCGGCGATGGCCAGTGCATCGACGGCGTCAGGTCGGTGCCCATGGCGGTTTGCAGCTTCCAGCGCCACGTCAGCGGGATGGCGGCGATGGCGCCGGCAGCGGCAAGAAAGTGCGCCGCCGGCAATCCGACCCACGCGGCGATCTCGCCCCAGGCCGTGCTGCCGAGCGTCAGGCAGCCGAAAAACACCGTGGTGTAGAGCGCAAGCCCGCGGCCGCGCACCCAGTCCGGCAACGCTACCTGCGCCGACACGCTCAATGTCGCCAGCGATGCGATCCACGTCGCCCCGGCCAGCGCGCTCGCCACAAGCGCGATCGCGGGCTCGCTGGCGACGCCGTACAGCACCATCGCCAGCGCCTGGCCGAGCGCGCCTAATGCCATGAGCCGGTCCGGCCCGAGTTTTGTCTTCAGCCACGGCAACAAAAACGCGCCGCTCACGGCGCCGGCGCCGATGACGCCGAGCAGGATGCCGTAAAGCTCCGCTCCGCCCGCGATCTGGGAGCTGGCGACCAGCGGCAGCAGCGCCCAATAGGCGCTGGCGAACAGAAAAAATCCCGCCGCCCGCACCAATGTCGCGCGCAGATGCGGATTGTGCCGGGCGTAGCGAAGACCGGTCGTCATCGCCGGGCCGAAACGCTCGGCCGGAAGCGGCGTGCGCGCCGTGCGCTTTGGCCGCCACCACAGCAAAGCGCCGACGATGCCGAGATTGGCAACGGCGTTGGCCCAGAACGGCGCGGCAATGCCGATGGCGGCGATGGTCGCGCCGCCGAGCGCCGGACCGATGGCGCGGGATATATTGACGCCGACGCTGTTGGCGGCGATGGCCGGCGGCAAATCCTCCTTGGGGACAAGTTGCGGCACCACGGCCTGCCAAGCCGGAACGGTGAGCGCGCCGGCGGCGCCGATCAGGAAGGTGAACAAGAGCAGATTGCCGGGCGTGGCCAGGCCCAGCCCGACCATCGCCGCATAGATCGCCGACACCGCCGTGGTCAGCGTCTCGACCACGATCAAAAATTTGCGCTTGTCGAAAATATCGGCGAGCGCTCCGGCCGGCAGCGCGAACAGGCAGATCGGCAGCGTGCTCGCCGCCTGCACCAGCGCCACGATCAACGGATCGGGATTGAGCGTGGTCATCAGCCAGCCCGACGCCGCGCTGTACATCCAGCCGCCGACATTGGACACCAACGTCGCCGTCCAGATCACCGCAAACACCGGATGGCGGAACGGCGCCGCGAAGGATGTCGATGAACTTGCGCCCGCCGCGTTGCTCATTATCGGTAACATAAGCCGGTCCGCTGTCGGCTCAAGTTCCGTGATCGGCAGATTCCGGGTGGGCTTGCGCCCTGAGGAGTTGCTAGCCTTTGCCCGCAGTGCAGATCGGAGGTCATACCATGCCGACCAAAACCAGCGCCGCCCTGACAGCCGCCGACGAAACATCCGTCGACCGGCGCATCGACGCATACGATTGGAACGCGATCGGCAACGATCTCGACGGCTTCGGCTGCGCCGTTCTGCCTGGCCTACTGACGGCGGACGAGTGCGGCGACATCGCCGCGCTTTATCCGCACGAAGAGCATTTCCGCAGTCACATCCACATGGCGCGGCACGGATTCGGCAAGGGCGAATATCGCTATTTCAAATATCCGCTGCCCGCGCTGATCGCCGAATTGCGCACGGCGCTCTATGCGCGCGTCGTGACATTCGCCAACGCCTGGAACGAGCGGATGAATATCGCCACGCGCTATCCGAAAGCGCACGCCGATTATCTAAAAATCTGCCACAAGGCCGGCCAGACGCGCCCGACGCCGCTGTTGCTGCAATACGCCGCCGGCGATTTCAATTGCTTGCACCAGGACCTTTACGGCGACCTCGCCTTCCCGCTCCAGGTCACCGTGCTACTGTCGGCGCCCGGGCGGGATTTTGCCGGCGGCGAATTCGTCCTGACCGAGCAACGGCCGCGGATGCAGAGCCGCGTCGAGGTGGTGCCGCTGCAGCAAGGCGACGCCGTGCTGTTCGCCGTTCACAATCGGCCGGTGCAAGGCACCAAGGGCCCCTATCGCGTCAATCTGCGCCACGGCGTCAGCCGGCTGCGCTGCGGCCGCCGCCACACGCTGGGCGTCATCTTTCACGACGCGCGATGAGAGACTTCAAGCAGCCCAGCTGAGCGGCACCAGATAGGCGGCAGCGGCCAAAATCCCGAGCGCGGTGCGGATGGCGTGCTGCCGCGCCCATGTCACGATCAGCGCCCGTGAGGCGGCGGCCTGGTTCTTTGCCAGCGCATTGAGCTGATCGTTGGTCGGCTTGACGACGATGAACGTGTAAGGCCAGTTCGCCAGGATCAGCACCGCGCCGGGCAGCCAGCGCCAATCCTGCGCCTGCCACGCCGCGATCAAACCGAAAATTCCCGACAGCAAGGCGAGGCTCGCCTGCATCTTGAAGCCGCGCGCGTAGCTGAGCTTCCATTCCGCCAGCAGGCTCGCGTCGTCGAGCGCCAGACGGGCGGGCTGCTCGGCTTCGTTGACGTAAAATGCCGCGCCCGCAAACGCCGCGGCGAAGGCGAGCGCGGTTGGACCAGCTATCATCGTTCGACTCCTCGTTTCACGCCGGCGCCCGATGCGCCATCCAGCGGCCGGCTTCGGCCGCGGCAAAAAGTTCGGCGAGCGCGGCGTTGACCGCGGCCGGCTCCTCGGTGGTGATGGTGTGGCTCGCGCGCGGGATCACCAGAAGGCCCGCGGTCGGCGCCGTGCGCTTGAGAAACACGCTGCCGTCGAGGCAAGACTCGTCTTCGTCGCCGACGATGATCAGGAGCGGCACGGAAAATTTCTTCAAGTCCGCTTCCAGGTCCCACAAGGTCGGCCGCTTGCTTTGCAGCATCGACATGGTCAGCGCATGGCCGAGCGCGGAATGCTCCGACAGCATGCGGATGAATTCGGCATAGCCGCGCGGGTCTTTGTATTTGTGGGTCTGGCGCATCTGGCCGTCGCCGTAGATTTTCGCCGCTTCCGCCATGCCTTTTTCGATGAACATCGCCGATGTCTCGAGCGCCACCTTGCGCATGGCGGCGCGCTGCGCCGGATCGGGCAGCGAACCCCAGCCGCAGCCGGCAGCGGCCACCGAGACGCAGCGGTCGGGATGACGCAAGCCGACATGCACCGCGGTATAAGCGCCCATGGAATGGCCGACCACGTGCGCCTTCTTGATGCCGAGCGCGTCCATCAGCGCGATGACGTCGGAGCGCGCCATGTCCTGGCCGTAACGCGTCGGATCGTCGGGCACGTCGGACGGCGGATAGCCGCGCTGGCTATAGGTCACGCAGTGATGGCTGCGCGCGAAATAGCGCATCTGCGGCTCCCATTGCCGGTAGTCGCCGGCGAATTCGTGCACGAAGACGATGGGCGCGCCGGCGCCGACTTCTTCGTAGTAGAGGTTGGTGCCGTCGGCGGTTTTGATCTTTGGCATTTTTGCTCTGCCTCGTTTGAATCAGGACCGGATGATGCCGCGCGCGGCGTCGCCGAGCGCCTCGACCGGCGCATCGCCGGCATCAAAAATCGCCAGCACGCGGCACGGGCACGCTTCGAGACCCTCATAGCGCCAGGGAAAGGCGCCGATGACGCAGCGCTTGCCGAGCACGGTTTCCAGATCGCCGCCGAGATTTTCGGCATGCAGCAGGCCTTCCTGGAAGGCGTAATTGTGGAACGGAAACACGTCCTGGCGAACCTTGCGCCCCGAGCGCTTGTGCACGTATTCGAATGTGCCGAAATAGTCCGCCGGCGCCTTGCCGGTTGCCTTCTCGAATTCGCCGGCGATGTCCGGGCGCATATGGCGGATCGAGGTGTTCATCGGATGATCGCATGAGCCGGTGTCCATGCCGAACCATTTGATCTTCTTTTTCAGCATCCATTCCAAGGTCGCGAGCGTCGGGCCCGGGTGATAGCAGAAATAGCGCACCAGATCCTGCTGGCTCTGGCCTTCGTAATATTTGTGCCAGCCGGTGTGCAGGATGAGAATGTCGCCGTCGCGAATGTCTGCGCCAGATTTTTCGATCATCTCCGGCGTGATAGCCGACCAGTCCGACACCTGTGGCGCGAGATCGACGACGACGCCGTGGCTGACCAGGTAGTCGAGCGGCAGCGAGGCCATGTCGCCGGTCCGGCCGTCGGTGGCATGCATGGCGCCGTCGAAATGGGTGCCCGAGTGCATCGAGGTCTCGACCCGCTGGGCGACGATGCCCACGGTCTGCAAGTTCTGCGCGTAATACATCTTGTTGCCGGCATAACCGACCCAGCCGGGGGTGTGGATGCTCATGGTGTGGGACAGATCGACGATCTTCATGGGCTTTTCCGGCCTGTTGGCGTGCCGCGCCAGCATGGTACAAAAACCGCGAGACTGGCAAACCCCATGAAGCTCGATCCCCTTGTAAAACCGCGTTCGGTCGCCATCGTCGGAGCCACCGATCGCGGCGGTCCCGGCCGCGCGGTCATCGAGTCGCTGGGCGCCATCGGCTTCACCGGGCCGATCTACCCGGTGAACCCGAAATATCCCACCGTGTTCAACATCAAATGCTATCCGAGCCTCACCGAATTGCCCGAGGCGCCGGACATCGTCGTCTTCAGCATCCGCAATCCGCTGATCCCCGAGCAGATGCGGCTTGCGGTCAGGCGCGGCGCGCGCGCCGCGGTGATCTACGATTCCGGCTTTGCCGAACTGGGCGGCGACGGCACGAAACTCCAGGACGAGATCGCCGCCATGGCGCGCGAAGCCGGCATGCCGGTGTGCGGCCCGAACTGCATGGGCATTCTCAACCCGCCGGCGCGCGTCACCACCTATAAGCAGAACGTCCGCGATCCCGCGGCGATCGTCGGCAATGTCGGCATCGTGTCGCAGAGCGGATCGGTCTGCATCGGGCTGCTGTCCGACCTGCGCCGCTTCGGCGTCAGCCTGTCGGTGTCCGCCGGCAACGAGGCGGTGACGCGAACCGTCGATTATCTCGATTTTCTGATCGACGATCCCAATACCAAGGTGATCGCGACGTTCACCGAGACCGTGCGCGAGCCGGAGCGCTATGTCGCGGCGCTCGACCGCGCCGCCGATGCCAGCAAGCCCGTTGTCGTCATCAAGGTCGGCCGCACCGAGCGCACCCAGCGCGCCATCACCAGCCATACCGGCGGTCTCGCCGGTTCTTCGCGCGTGTTCTCGGAACTGCTGCGCGCGCACCGCGCCATCGAGGTCGACGATCTCGATGAGATGACGGAAGTTTTGGCGGTGTGCCAGGGCAAGCGCTGGCCGCGCGGCCGCGGCATTTCGGTGGTCACCGGTTCCGGCGGCTTGTCGGAACTGATCCTCGACAATGCCACCGCGGCCGGCCTCGATCTGCCGCCGCTCTCGGCCGAGGAACGCGCCGAGGCCGAGCGCGTCATCGGCCGCATCACCGGCGACGGCAATCCGTTCGACGCCTGGGGCAACGGCAACTATGCCGTCAACCTGCCGCATGCCATGGCGGTGGTGGACAACAGTGCGCGCATCGATTCGATCGTCTACTGCGCCGACACCTCCAACGATCCGATCATCGGTCATCCGAACCGCGTGATCGAGAATGTGGAGATGCTCGCCGCGGCGGCGCGCGCGAGCCGCAAGCCGTATTATCTGATGAGTACCCGCTCGGGCGTCATGAACCGCAAGCAGATCGACGGCATGCGCGACGCTGGCCTGGTGGTGATCGGCGGCACGCGCCAAGGTCTTGGCGCGCTCGATCGCATCGGCCGATGGAGCGCCGGATTGCAGCCGGTTCGCACCAGCGCGCCACCGCACGGCCGCGTTGCCGACGAACTGAAAGTTCGGCGCACCATCAACGAATTCGATGCCAAGCGGCTGCTCTCGGCCTACGGCATCCCCGTGACTCAGGAGCAGCGCGTTGCGTCCGAAGCGGATGCGCTCGCAGCCGCACGCGCGCTCGGTTATCCCGTGGTGCTGAAAATCGTGTCCGATGCCATCGCGCACAAGACCGAGCTCGGCCTCGTCGCCGTCAATCTCAAAAACGACGAGGAACTGACGCGCGCCTATGCGCGGCTGCACGAGCGCCTGGAAAAACTCGACGCGCGTCCGGCCGATGCCGCTTTCCTGGTGCAGGAATTCGTCGCCGACGGCATCGAGGTATTCGCCGGCGTGTCGCGCGATCCCGACTTCGGTCCCTCTCTCGCCTTCGGCATGGGCGGCATCGCCATCGAGGTGATGCGCGATTTTGCGCTGCGCATGCTGCCGCTGCGCGGCGGCGATGCCGAGGCGATGATCGCCGAGACGCGCGGCGCGGCGCTGCTCGGCGCGGTGCGCGGCCGCCCGGCGAGCGACGTGAAAAGTCTTGCCACGTGTCTTTACGCGCTTGCCGACTTCGCCTGGCATCATGCCGCTTCGATTGCCGGAATCGATCTCAATCCAATAAAAGTGCTCCCCGAAAACCGCGGCTGCGTTGTGGTCGACGCACTGATCGTTGCGCAACCGGCAGATAAAAAATAAGAAAGATATAAGCCGCTAGGCCATAACCGGCGCAATATCGCAGACTTGCGTTACCGGCTCCGGCAAGGCGGCGCCGGCCAGATCGTAGCCGACGACTCGCAAAATTCCCGACGCGGGACACATGGCAACCGCAAGCCGCGTGTAAGGATTGAGCACCGGCTCGCGCACCCAATCGAAGCGGCCGTCCGCCAATGAACCGTCCCAATTAGCCAACGCGTCGCGGCGCGCCCGGCTGTACCCTGTCGCCTCATCGAACGAGCTGATGAGAAACCGCCGCGTGCCGATGCGGCCTTCCCAGCCCGGCCGCGGCGGCACCCAATCGTTGGCGGCGCAGGTGTCGTCCTCGCGGGTGACGAAACCGGTCTCGGTGCGCTCGATCACGCAACGCTCGTTGGTGCCGCAGCCGATCAGCGTAAAAATCACCGGCCGCGCCACCGGCGTCGTTTCCAGCATGCGCCGAGCAGCGGAATAATCCTCGCAGGTCTCAAAAGTTTGGCGCAGCAATTGGTCCGGCGGCATGAGATCGGTGCGCCGCCAGATCTTCAGAACGTTCACCGCAAAATCGTAGGGACGCAGCCAGCGATGCCGCATGCGCCGCCACATCGGCGCCTGGTTGATGCTGGCGGCAAAGCGGCCCGGCGCCATCGCGGTCAGCGCGCCGACATAGCCGGGCCAGGTCACGCTGAAGAAATCGCTGCCGCCGGCGCCGCGCATCCGCGCCACGGCAATGTGGCGGCCGAGACCTTTGAACGGCCAATCCAGCGTGCGTATAAGCCACGGCGCGCCATGGTGCTCGACGGCGCGCGCGGTGCAGCCCCATTGACAGGAGGCATTGAGCAGCCAGATGCCGGAGAAATCGAGCGTCTCGGCGATCCGCGCGATCTCGGCCACATAGGGCGAACGCGATCGCCCGAGCCAGCGGCGCGACGCCCAATCGAGCGCCGGTACCAGCGGCTTCGCCGCGTCCGGAAAAAACTCGAGACAGGCGTCGCGCAAGGCGCGTGCCTGCTCGGCGCTTTGCCGCGCGTGATCGAGCGGTCCGCCGTCGCGGATGTCGATGATCGGAATAGCCGGCAGGCTCATGATGCGAAATGCCGCTGTTTGCGCCCCTTCCCGACGATTCGACCGATAGTATAGTGCCGGCCATCCGACGGCCACGAGGGAACGCCATGAGCATCGCACGCCGACATTTCCTGAACCTTACCGCAGGCGCCGTCGCGCTGCCGGCGGTGTCGCGCATGGCACATGCGGACGCCTATCCCTCGCGGGCGGTGCATCTGATCGTGCCACAGGCGGCCGCCAGCTCCACCGACATCCACGCCCGCCTGATCGGCCAATTCCTGCAAGACCATCTCGGGCAGGCCTTCATCGTCGACGTCAAACCGGGCGCCGGCGGCAATGTCGGCACCGAGGTGGTGGTGCACGCGACGCCCGACGGCTACACGCTGCTCACGGTCAACTCGCAGAACGCCATCAGCCCGGCGCTCTATCCGGATCTTACCTTCAATTTTCTCCGCGACATCGCGCCGATCGGCCAGATCAGCCTGGCGCCGTTGATCATGGAGGTGAACCCGTCGGTTCCGGCCAATACGGTTCCCGAATTCATCGCCTATGCCAAAGCCAATCCCGGCAAGATCAGCATGGCGTCGGCCGGCGTCGGCGGCCCGCAGCATCTCGCCGGCGAATTGTTCAAATCCATGACCGGCCTCAATCTGGTGCATGTGCCTTATCGCGGCTCGACGCCGGCGATCACCGATATGCTCGCCGGCCAGGTGCAATTGATGTTCGACGTCACGCCGACGGCGATGCCGCAGGTCAAGGCCGGCAAATTGCGCGCGCTCGCCGTGACCACCAAATCCCGCCTCGATGCGCTGCCCGATATTCCGTCGCTGTCCGATTTCCTGCCCGGCTATGAGGCCGAAGGCTGGCTCGGCATCGGCGCGCCGGCCGGCACGCCGCAAGCGATCATCGACACGCTCAACAAACAGATCAACGCGGCGCTCGCCGACGACAAGGTCAAGCAGCGCCTGAGCGATATCGGCGTCGTCGTGCACGGCGGCTCGGCTGCGGATTTCGGCAAATTCATCGCGTCGGAAACCGCGAAATGGGGCAAGGTGATCAAAGACGCCGGCATCAAGCCCGATTAGGAATTCGCCACATTCCCTCCTACACTGCGCCGCGGGCGCGGGCGCGGGCATGAACGGGAGGCCACAATGTGCGAGCTTAGTGCGGCAAGAGCCGCAGCGCCGCGGATTGCGCGGCGGAATTTCTTGCGGCTCGCGGGCATCGCGGCCGGATTGGCGATAGCGCCGCGCGCCTTCGCCAAAGAGACCAAGGCGCCGCCGAAGCCGGAGAATGTGCTGTCGCCTGATGCTGCCCTCGACCGGCTGATGAAGGGCAACACGCGTTACATCGACGGCCTCACCAAGCGCCACGACTTCAAGCATGAGCGCGAAGTTTTGAGCAAAGGGCAAAATCCGTTTGCCGCCGTGCTCAGCTGCGCCGACTCGCGCATCGCGCCGGAACTCTGCTTCGACACCGCGCGCGGCGACGTCTTCGTCTGCCGGGTCGCCGGCAATTTCGCCGACGAGGAAATCATCGCCAGCTTCGAATATGCCGTGTCGGTGTTGAATACGCCGCTGATCATGGTGCTCGGCCACGGGGCCTGCGGCGCCGTCGATGCCACCATCAAATCGATCAAGGACGGCACCACGCTGCCGGGGCATTTGCCGGCGCTGGTGCATGCGCTGACGCCGGCAGTCCAGGCCGCACAAAAAGAGCCCGGCGATCTGCTCGCCAACGCCATCCGCAGCAACGTCGCGATGAACGTCGACAGGCTAAAGACCACCGCGCCGATTTTGCAAGCGGCGGTCGACGACAAGAAGCTCCGCGTCGTCGGCGGCATCTACGAGCTCAAAACCGGGCGGGTCGAACTCTTGAGCTGACGGCGCACGCTTGCGCGCCCGCATCACTCCGCCTTGATGCCGGCGGCCTTGATGATCGGCCACCACTTCTCGATCTCGGCGCGTTGCAACGCACCGAGCGCCGCCGCGTTCTGCTGCTCGGGGGATGGCACGTCGAGGCCCAAATCGGCAAAGCGCTTTTGCACGGCCGGATCGGCCATGGCGGCCATGGCGGCGCGATTGAGTTTTGCGATGATGTCGGGCGGCGTGCCCTTGGGCGCCCACAAGCCGTACCAGATATTGATGTAGAGACCCGGCAATCCGGCCTCGTCCACGGTCGGAATGTCGGGCAGCGATTTCAGGCGCGTCTTGGCGGTAACCGCAAAGGCCTTGATCTGATTGTCGCGCACGCGCTGCGTCGCCTCCGACACCTGGTCGAACATCATGTCGATACGTCCGGCCATGAGGTCGAGCAGTGCCGGATCGGTGCCGCGATAGGGCACGAATTGCAGATGGGTGCCGGTGAGATTTTCGAAGTAGACGCCGGAAATGTGCGAGCCGGAGCCGACACCCGCGGTGCCGATGGTGGCGCTCGGATTGGCCTTGATCCAGGCGACGAGCTCGGTGAGGTTCTTCGCTGGCAGCGTATTGCGGCTGACCACCAGCATCGGATTGGCCGGCAATTGGGCGATCGGCTCGAAGTCGCGAATGAGGTCGTAGGGCTGCGCGTAGATTGCGCCGTTGACCACGTGCGTGCTCCAGTGGCCGATGCTCAGCGTGTAGCCGTCGGGCGCTGCTTTCGCGACCCGGCCGACGCCGATGCTGCCGGCGGCGCCGGTGACATCTTCCACAATGACATTCTGTCCAAGCGTGCGGCCCATATGCTCGGCCATCAGGCGTCCCACCACGTCGGTCGGGCCGCCGGCGGCGAACGGCACCACCATGGTGATCGGACGCGACGGATAATCGTCGGCATCCGCGGCAACGATCGCGCCGCAGCCGAGGACCAAACCGATAACGATTGCCGACAGCGTTTTCATCGCTCCCATCTCACGCCTCAAATTGCGCAAAGTCGATCGGTTTAAGGCGATCGAGCGTGCGGCGAATTGGCGGCAGCGGATATTTCAGGCCGGTGGCGCAATTGAACAGCACCACCTGGTCGCCGCCTTTGACCCTGCCGTCGGCGAGGCTTTGCTTATAGGCCGCGTAAGTCGCGGCGCCTTCCGGGCACATCAAAAAACCCTCCTCGCGTGCCACCTCGTCGAGCGCTTGCGCTATCGCTTCGTCGGACACCGCGATGGCAAAACCGCCGCTCTCGCGCACCGCGCGCAGGATCAGAAAATCGCCGATCGCCTGCGGCACGCGGATGCCCGCCGCGATGGTGTGCGCGTCTTCCCAGCGCGGCGCGTGCTCCTCGCCGGCCTCGTAGGCGCGCACCATCGGCGCGCAGCCCGATGCCTGCACCGCGACCATGCGCGGGCGCTTGTTGCCGATGAAGCCGATCGCCTCCAATTCGGCGAACGCCTTCCACATGCCGATCAGGCCGGTGCCGCCGCCGGTCGGATAGAAGATGACGTCCGGCACGGTCCAAGCGAGCTGCTCGGCGAGCTCGAGCCCCATGGTCTTCTTGCCTTCGATTCTGTACGGCTCCTTCAAGGTCGAGACGTCGAACCAGCCGACTTTTTCTTTGCCTTGGCCGACGATCTTTCCGCAATCGTCGATCAGGCCATTGACGCGATACACCGCCGCACCCTGGATGCCGATCTCGCTGAGATTGATTTCCGGCGTGTCCTCGGGACAGAAGATCGTAGTCTTGATGCCGGCGTGGCTCGCATAAGCCGCCAGCGCCGCGCCGGCATTGCCGTTGGTCGGGATCGCCATGTGCTTGATGCCGAAAGCCTTGGCCATGCTCACCGCCATGACCAGGCCGCGCGCCTTGAACGAACCGGTCGGCAAACGGCCTTCGTCCTTCACCAAAATTTCGCCGCCGCGCAATTTTTTCGCCATCCCCGGCAGCGGCACCAGCGGCGTCATCGTTTCGCCGAGGCTGACGATGTTTTCGGCGCGCCGCACCGGCAACAGCTCGCGATAACGCCAAAGGTCGGGCGGTCGGTTCGCCAGCGCATCCTTGCTCAGCGCCTTTTTCACGCCGTCGAGATCGTAGCGGACCAAGAGCGGCTTGCCGGCACTGGAGAGATTGTGAATCTCATCGGCGGCGTAATGTTCGCCCGTCATCGCGCATTCGAGGTGGGTGACGAAGGTCGGCCGCTCGGTGGTCAGGTTTTCGTTGGCGTGCAAGGTGCGTCTCCGGTGGCAATCTAGGCGGGCGTGGATTTCGTTCCTATCGAGCACATCTTGCCCGCTTCGTCACCACCGGGCTTGACCCGGTGGTCCAGGCTGAAGTGCCGTGATGGCGACGCAGAATGAACCGCCAAGCCCCATCGATTGCCGGATCAAGTCCGGCAATGACGCAGGGGTCACAGCCCCAAATACGCCTTGCGGATCTCCGGCTTCGCCGCAAGCTCCTTCGGCAGGCCTTCCATGAAGATGCGGCCCTCGGCGACGACGTAGGCGTAGTCGCTCAGCGCCAGCGCGAGATGCACGTTCTGCTCGACCAACAAAATGGTAAGGCCCGCTTCCTTGAGCCGCTTCAACGTCGTCAGCAGCTGGTAGACCACGACCGGCGCCAGCCCGAGCGAAAGCTCGTCGATGATCAAAATGTCCGGGTCCGACATCAGGCCGCGGGCGATCGCCACCATCTGCTGCTCGCCGCCGGACAGCGTGCCGGCCTGCTGGCGCGCGCGCTCCTTCAATCGCGGGAACAGGCTGAAGACCTGCTCCAGGCGGTCGGCGTATTTGGCCGCGGCGCGTTTGGCGAAGGCGCCCATTTGCAGATTTTCGGCGACGCTCATGGCGCTGAACAATTGCCGGCCTTCCGGCACCAGCGCGAAGCCGCGCGCCGCCTTGGCGTGGGTCGGCATGCGCGTCACGTCCTCGCCTTCGAACAGCACGCGGCCGCGCCACGGCGCGATGGTGCCGGCGACCGCGCGTAACGTCGTGGTCTTGCCGGCGCCGTTGGCGCCGACGATCGCCGTGAGCGCGCCGCGCCGGGCCTTCAAGGAAAGCCCCCACAGCACCTGCACCTCGCCGTATCCGGCTTCGAGGCCGTCGACTTCAAGGAGCGCGTCCGCCATCACGCGCTCCCTTGCAGCGCCGCGGCGAGCTTTGGATCGCCCAGATAGGCTTCGATCACTTGCGGGTTTTGCGCGACCTCGCTCGGAAGACCCTCGGCGAGCTTTTCGCCGTAATTGAGCACGACGATGCGGTCGGACAGGCTCATGATCGCCTGCATCAGGTGCTCGATGATCAGGATGGTGACGCCGCGCTCGCGGATGCGGCGGATGACGCCGATCATGTGCTCGACCTCGGTCGGGTTCAGCCCGGACAAAACCTCGTCGAGCAACAGCAGCGTCGGCCGCGCGGCGAGCGCGCGGGCGAGCTCGAGGCGTTTCTTGCCGGCGATGGTCAGATGCAGCGCCAGCATCTGCAGGCGATCCTCGAGCCCGACGAAAACGGCGGCTTCGCGCGCCGCGTCACGCGCTTCCTTCAGCGGCAAATTCTCGCGGCCGAAACAGGCGCCGACGGTGCAATTGCCCTCGACCGTCATGTTCATCAGCGGCTGCACGATCTGATGGGTGCGGGCGAGGCCACGGCGCGCAATCAGATATGGCTTCTCGCCGGTGATGTCTGAGCCGCTAAACACGATCTTTCCGGTCTCGGGCGTGTAGACGCCGTTGATCAAGTTGAACAGCGTCGATTTGCCGGCGCCGTTCGGCCCGATCAGGCCTAAAATTTCGCCCTCTCCCAACGTGAAGCTGAGATCGTTCACGGCATGCAGGCCGCCGAAGCGCTTGCTGACGTGGTCGAGCTGCAGGATCGCCGTCATTCCAGCACCTTCTGGGTGCGCGGGAAGCGGTTATAGATGAAACCCATCAGCCCGCCGGGAAAGAACAGCACGATGAGGAGCAGCAGCACGCCGGAGATGACCAATTGGAAATGCGAGAACGTCCCGGAGACCAACAGATAGCCGCGCAGCTCTTCGTACAGATACGCGCCGAGCGCCACGCCGGTGACGGTGCCCTGCCCGCCCAGCATGGCGACGACCAGCGCCTCGGTGGACAACGACAGATCGAACGCGTCGGACGGCTGGATGAAGGCGCTCTTGAAAAAATAAAGCCCGCCGGCGACGGCGGGCAGGATGGCGGAGGCGCTGTAGACGTAGGCTTTGTAGCGCGGCGTCGGCACGCCGAGGATGGCGGCAGCGTCTTCGTTCTGGCCGATGGCGAGAAGCCCCAAACCGAATTTCGAAATCTTGATGCCGTAGCTGAGATAAAGCGACAGCCCCATGGTCGCGACCAAAGCGAAATAGATCACCCACAGCGCCTGCGCCGGGCCGCCGAGCGGCGTAAACACTTCGGGCGAGATGTAGATGCCGGCCGAGCCGCCCCACGGCTCGAAATTCTGCACAAAGGCCTGTACGCCCTCGACGATGCCGATGGTGGAAAGCGCGAAGAACGGGCCGCGCAGGCGCAGGATGCCCAGGCCGAAGATGAAGGCGAGCGCGCCGACGCCGATGCCGGCGGCGAGGAGGCTTGCCACCAGCGGCCAGTGATGCGCGTCGACCAGCCAGACGCAGATGTAACCGCCCAGACCGAAGAACACGATGCTGCCAAAATTGATGTAGCCGGCATAGCCGAGCATCAGATTGAGACTGGAGGCGAGCGTGATGTAAACGGTGGCAAGCGCCAGGCTTTCGCGCAGCTCGACATTGTCGCCGAGCGCCGGAATGAGGATGAACGCGGCAACCACCAGCGTGATGATCCAGAAGAACGGCCGCAGCACCATCGCCGACATCACAAGGCTCCGCGCCGCGACGTGAAAATACCGCCGGGAAATGCGATCAGCACCAGGACGAACAGAGCGAATTCGATCACCAAGGTCCAGCTCACCGGCACGAACGGCGTCACCGCGCCTTCGAGCAGGCCGAGCGCGACGCCGCCCAACAGCGCGCCCACAGGATTGCCGAAGCCGCCGAGCACGGTGACGACAAAGCCCTTGAGCTGATAGCCGTCGCCGGACAGCACGGTGAACGGAAACAAGG
>Ga0310038_10001202_pt1 | contig 19908 bp, 19 predicted proteins | sample Sb_taG_6_FD_200461 | JGI IMG/M metagenome (GOLD analysis project Ga0310038, IMG submission 200461) | Peat soil microbial communities from Weissenstadt, Germany - Sb_50d_4_PS metaG (v2) (version 2) | ecosystem: Environmental > Terrestrial > Soil > Wetlands > Peat | place: Germany: Weissenstadt... | reverse complement strand
GGCGCTATGATTCCGGCTTCCAGCGCTTCGCCCAGGCGCTCACCACCGCGGTCGACATGGCGGCGCGCGCCTATCAGCGCGACGGCAGCCTGTCGGGGCTGGCCACCGGATTGACCGACCTCGACAACCGCATGGGCGGCTTGCAGCACTCCGATCTCATCATCCTGGCCGGCCGCCCCGGCATGGGCAAGACCGCGCTTGCCACCAACATCGCCTACAATGTCGCCAAGGCATTTACGCAAGGCGATGTCCGCGCGGATGGTCAAAGAGAAACCGTCAACGGCGGGGTAGTCGGCTTCTTCTCGCTGGAAATGTCGGCCGAACAGCTCGCCACCCGCATCATCTCCGAGCAGACCGGCATTCCGTCGAACAAAATCCGCCGCGGCAACATCGACGAGGGCGACTTCGAGAGAATCAAGGACGTTTCGATCGAGCTGCAGAGCCTGCCGTTCTATGTCGACGAGACCGGGGGCCTCTCGATCGGCCAATTGGCGGCGCGGGCGCGCCGGCTCAAGCGCCAGCGCGGTCTCGATCTCCTGGTGATCGACTACGTTCAGCTTTTGCAGGGCAACAGTCGCCGCGCCGCCGAAAATCGCGTCCAGGAAATCACCGAGATCACGACCCGGCTGAAGGCGCTTGCCAAGGAGCTGAACATCCCGATCCTGGCGCTATCGCAATTGTCGCGACAAGTCGAAAGCCGCGACGATAAACGGCCGCAACTTTCCGATCTGCGCGAGTCGGGCTCGATCGAGCAGGATGCCGACGTGGTGCTGTTCGTATTTCGCGAAGAATATTATCACCAGATGCGCAAGCCCATGGAATCGAACCGCGAAAAATTCGATGAATGGCTGGCCGAGGGCAACCGCGTCGAAGGCAAAGCGGAAGTCATCATCGGCAAGCAGCGCCACGGCCCGACCGGCACTGTGGAACTGCAATTCGAGGCCGCCGTCACGCGCTTTGCCAATCTCGATACTGCGCACCAGGCCAGTTATTAGGTGTCGGTCGTCATGTCCGGTTCGAAGCCGGATGGGCCATCACATCGGTACGGCCGAAGTCGTGGCCCTTAAAGAGGAGAGGAGCGCGCAATTCTGTCGCTACGGCGTAGGCCATGCAGTCGCCGAAGTTCAGCCTAGCCGGGTGTCCGCTGGCTCGACCGAAGGTCACGAACGCCTTCGACGCGACATCGGCCATGGTACGACCAAACGGGATGACAGAAATACTCTGTACAGCGACAAAATCCTCCAACCAGCGCGAAGTATGTCCCGTCAGATTCATTGCGCACCACGCGCGAGTCTCGACAAGCGTCGGCGCCCCGATGGCGCAGTCCTCGGCGATAAGAAGATCGAGAAGTTGCTCCGAACCTTCTTCACCTTTGATGATTGCAACAAGAACCGAGCTGTCAAGCACGATCATTTGGGCAGACCCGTGGCGTCGTCGTAGAGTGCCTCCACGGGCGTCTCGACCTTTCCTGTTCGCCGCTTGCGATCGTCACGTAGCAATCGGTGCCAGTTCTCAAGGCGCCCGCGAGAACCGGGTCCACGGTGATCCGGACGATATTGTCTCAACGCATCGAGAACGACCTCGGTGATCGTCTTGCGAGCCTGCCGCGCCAGCGTGCGAGCCAGATGCGCGGCTTCTGCATTGCGAATATGGACTTGATCCTTCATGGCAAGCCTTGACCATTGTGTTTAGCTGAAATGCTGGGCTGAAGTACACGTGTACCTCACTTTAGCCCTTTTGCCAAGTCTCCTGGCATTGCGCCGCTTTACCGCCGCCGCCTTGGCGGCCATAACCCCGGCATGGCACTCGCGGAACCGCTTCCTGAATCGGCCGACACGCTGGCGGAGCCCGAAACCGGCGGCACGCTGAGCATCGACCTTGCCGCCATCGCGGCGAACTGGCGCACGCTGGCGCACCAGGCCCTCACTGTCGAATGCGCGGCCGTGGTCAAGGCCAATGCCTATGGCTTAGGCCTGGAGCAGGTCACGGCCACCCTCGCCAAAGCCGGCTGCAAGACACTTTTCGTCGCCGATCTTGCCGAAGCGCGGCGCGTGCGGGCGGGCGCGCGCGACGCCACGATCTATGTGCTCAACGGCTGCACACCGGAAGGATCGCCGGCCTTCGTCGAGCTCAATGCCCGGCCGGTCATCAACAGCATGACCGAGCTTGCCGAGTGGGACGCCTTCGTCGCCGCCCGCGACTGGCGAGGCGGCGCGGCGCTGCAGGTGGACACCGGCATGAACCGGCTCGGCATATCGCCCGAAGAGGCCGCCGCGCTGGCGCCGCGCACACAGACCGAAAATCACGGCATCACCCTGCTGATGAGCCATCTGGCCTGTGCCGAGATCGCCGACCATCCACTCACCGTGAGCCAGATAAAGCTGTTTCGCGATCTGCGCGGCCTCTACCGCGGCATTCCGGCCTCGCTTGCCAATTCGTCCGGCATTTTCCTCGGCGACTCGGCGCTGTGCGATCTGGCGAGGCCGGGGGCCGCGCTATACGGCATCAATCCGACGCCCGGCCGGCCCAATCCGATGCAAGGTGTCGTCGAGCTTACCGGGCGCATCCTGCAAATCCGCAGGGTCGCGGAAGGTCAAACCGTCGGCTATGGCGCGACCTGGACCGCCAAACGCGCCTCGCGCATCGCCGTCGCAGCGGTCGGCTATGCCGACGGTCTGCTGCGCTCCGCGAGCGCCGGCGACGGCGCGCCGGGCGGCAAGGCGATCGTCGCCGGCAAGCCCTGCCCGTTCGCCGGCCGCATTTCCATGGATCTCGTCGCAATCGACGTCACCGATCTGCCCGATGGCGCCGTCCACCGCGGCGACGTCGCGACCTTCATCGGCGCCGCAATCCCGATCGACGATTTTGCCGCCGCTGCCGGAACAATCGGCTACGAGGTCCTTACGCGACTCGGCATGCGTTGCCATCTTGTCTATCGCGGACTTGATCCAAACGCGTGATTTTAAGGTGCCCCAATGGCGGCGCGCACACAGAACTATGTCTGCCAGAACTGCGGCGCCGCTTACGTGCGCTGGTCCGGCCGCTGCGAAGCCTGCGGCGAATGGAACACCTTGGTGGAGGAAGGCTCCGCCGCGCCAGCGGCGCGGTCGTCGCGAAAAGGCCGCCTGTTCGTGGTCGAGCCGCTCAAGGGCGAGCCGCATGAGGCGCCGCGGCTGCCGTCGGGCATGGCCGAATTCGACCGGGTGACCGGCGGCGGTCTGGTGCGCGGCTCGGTGCTGCTCCTTGGCGGCGATCCCGGCATCGGCAAATCGACGCTGCTGTTGGAGGTCGCGGCCGCCTTCGCCCGCGCCGGGCATCGCGCCGTCTATATTTCCGGGGAAGAAGCCGTGGCCCAGGTGCGGCTGCGCGCCGAACGGCTCGGCTTGGTTGACGCCACCGTCGAGATCGCCGCGGAAACCGCAGTCGAAGATATCATCGCGACGCTGTCGCAAGGATCGACGCCGCGGCTTTTGGTCATAGACTCGATCCAGACCATGTGGACGCAGCGCGTCGAAGCGGCGCCGGGCACGGTGACGCAGGTGCGCGGCTCGGCGGGCGAGTTGATCCGCTTTGCCAAGAGTTCCGGCGCGGTGGTGATCCTGGTCGGCCACGTCACCAAGGACGGCCAGATCGCCGGCCCCCGCGTCGTCGAGCACATGGTCGACGCGGTGATGTCGTTCGAGGGCGACGGCTCCCATCAATTCCGCATTTTGCGCGCGATGAAAAACCGCTTCGGGCCGACCGACGAAATCGGCGTGTTCGAAATGACCGGCGCTGGACTGCGTGAGGTCGCCAATCCGTCCGAACTGTTCCTGTCCGAACGCGACCTCGGCAGCCCCGGCACGGCCGTGTTTGCCGGCATCGAGGGCACCCGCCCGCTCCTCGTCGAGATTCAGGCCTTGGTCGCGCCGACAACGCTCGGCACGCCGCGCCGCGCCGTGGTCGGCTGGGATCCGGCCCGGCTGTCCATGGTGCTGGCCGTGCTCGAGGCGCATTGCGGCGTTCGCCTCTCAGGCCATGACGTCTATCTCAACGTCGCCGGCGGCCTGCGCATCCAGGAGCCGGCAGCCGACGTCGCCGCCGCCGCGGCGCTGGTGTCTTCGCTCGCCCGCGCGCCGTTGCCGGCCGATGCGGTCTATTTCGGCGAAGTATCGCTGTCGGGGGCGGTGCGTCCGGTGGCGCAGACCGCGACGCGGCTCAAGGAGGCGCAAAAACTCGGTTTTACGCGCGCGATCGTGCCGGAGGCGGCGCGCACCGAAGCGCCCGAAAACTTCTCGCTCTCGACCATCGCCACGCTGGCGAACCTGGTCGCCGATATCGCCCACGACGGCACGCCGGCGCTCCGCCGCGTCGGCCGCCAAGACAGTTGAGGTCAGTTGAGGTCGTTTGCTGACAACGTGGTTAATGCCGGTGGCTGGCCGCGATCATGACCATTGCCGGGCGAGCCCGGCTTGCCCATGAAGTAGGCGATGAGAAGACGGGTGACGGCGTGCCCGCGCCCGGCTATACACCCGGCGGGTCTTCGCCGTCGCCGCGCCAACGCCACCGCCTCGGGTTCGCAGGAACCATGCCGATCACGCTGCTCGACATCGTGCTTATCGTCGTGATGCTGGTCTCGGGGCTGCTTGCCATGGTGCGCGGTTTTATGCGCGAGGTGCTGTCCATTACTGCCTGGCTGCTGGCCGCCGCCGCGACCCTTTATTCGTATGGCAAGCTATTGCCGCTCGCCAAACAGTACTTCAACAATGACATCGTCGCCGCGGTTGCCGTGGTCGGCGGCGTATTCCTGGTCACCCTCCTCGTCGTTTCGGTGCTGACCATACGGATTTCCGACATGGTGCTCGACAGCCGCGTCGGTGCGCTCGACCGCACGCTGGGCTTCCTGTTCGGTCTTGGCCGCGGCCTGGTCATCGTGGTCGTGGCCTTCCAGTTCTTCACCTGGCTGGTCCCCGAGCGCAGCCAGCCGGAATGGGTCAAAAGCGCCAAATCGCGGGTGGTCCTGGCCGGAACCGGGCAATGGCTGATGTCGATGTTGCCGGACGACCCCGAAAGCACCATTTTAAAAAAGCTGAAAAAGCCGCGGCCTGAGGATACCGACAATCCGGATGCGCCGCGGCCTGCGGATCAGCATGGAGAACTCGGCAATCCCGCCGACAAGCTTGCGGACGCGGGTTATGATCGCGGCGGCCGAATCGGGATGCCGCAGTTGGTCGAGGCCTTAAAGGTGGCGCGGTGACGCGCTTGGAGAGCCGATGACGGAACCTGAGTCCGCCCTCTTCGATCCTGATGCCGACCGGCTGCGCGAAGAGTGCGGCGTGTTCGGCATTTTCGGCCATCCGGATGCGGCCGCGATCACGGCGCTCGGCCTGCACGCTTTGCAGCACCGCGGCCAGGAGGCCGCCGGCATCGTCTCCTTCGACGGCAAGCGTTTTCACTCGGAGCGTCGTCTCGGCCTGGTCGGCGACGCGTTTTCGCGGCGCGAGGTCATCGAGCGCCTGCCCGGCAATACCGCGGTCGGCCATGTGCGCTATTCGACCACCGGCGAGACCATCCTGCGCAACGTGCAGCCGCTGTTCGCCGAGCTCAATGCCGGCGGCTTTGCCATCGGTCACAACGGCAATCTCACCAACGGTATCTCGCTGCGCAAACAGCTCGTTCGCGACGGCGCCATGATGCAGTCGACCACCGACACCGAGGTGATCCTGCACCTGGTGGCGCGCTCGCACCGCAATCGCTTCGTCGACCGCTTCATCGAGGGCTTGCGCATGCTCGAAGGCTCGTTCGCCTTCGTCGGCCTGACCAACAAGAAATTGGTCGGCGCGCGCGACCCGCTGGGCATCCGGCCGCTGGTGCTGGGCAAGCTCGACGGCTGCCCGATCCTGGCATCGGAAACCTGCGCGCTCGACATCATCGGCGCCCAATATGTGCGCGACGTCGAGAACGGCGAGGTTTTGATCTTCGACGAGGACGGCGCCCATTCGCACAAGCCGTTCGTGCCGATGCCGCCGCGGCCCTGCATCTTCGAATACATTTATTTCGCGCGGCCGGATTCGATCATCGGCGGCCGCAGCGTCTACAACGTGCGCAAGGCGTCCGGCGCGGAGCTCGCCCGCGAGGCGCCCGCGACCGCCGACGTGGTCGTTCCGGTGCCCGATTCCGGCGTGCCCGCGGCGATCGGCTATGCCCAGGAATCCGGCATACCCTACGAGCTCGGCATCATCCGCAATCACTATGTCGGGCGCACCTTCATCGAGCCGACCCAGCACATCCGCCAGCTCGGCGTCCGCCTCAAACACAGCGCCAACCGCGCGGTGGTCGCCGGCAAGCGTATCGTGCTGATCGACGACTCGATCGTGCGCGGTACGACCTCGGTGAAGATCGTGCAGATGATGCGCGAGGCCGGCGCCCGCGAAGTGCATTTCCGCATCGCTTCGCCGCCGATCACGCATCCGGATTATTACGGCATCGACACGCCCGAGCAGGACAAGCTGTTGGCGGCGACCCACGATCTCGAAGGCATGCGCAAATTCATCGGCGCCGATTCGCTCGCCTTCCTCTCGGTCGAGGGCATCTATCGCGCCATGGGCGAGAAGGGCCGCGATCCGGTGCGGCCGCAATTCACCGATCATTGCTTCACCGGCGAATATCCGACCCCGCTGACCGACCGCATGGCGCAGGACGCCTCGCCCCGCCAGCTCTCGCTGCTCGCTGAAGCCAGCTAAGCCCAGCTAAGCAATGTTGCCTCTTACCGATCGTATCGCGCTGGTCACCGGCGCCTCGCGCGGCATCGGCTATGCGACGGCGCTGGCGCTGGCGCGTGCCGGGGCGCACGTGGTTGCGGTGGCGCGCACCACCGGCGGCCTCGAGGAACTCGATGACGCGGTGCGCAAGGCCGGCAGTTCGGCGACGCTGGTGCCGCTCGACATGCGCGATTACGACGGCTTCTACCGGCTCGCCTCGGCGCTAAACGAGCGTTACCAGCGGCTCGACGTGCTGGTCGGCAATGCCGCGGTCGCGGGCCAGCGCTCGCCCCTCGATCACGTCCAACCCCAGGCCTGGGACGAGGCCATGGCCGTCAACGTCACCGCCAATTGGCACCTGATCCGCGCCATGGACGGTCTGCTGCGGCGCTCGGCAGCGGGCCGCGCCGTTTTTTTGACGTCAGGCGCCGCCACCAATGCCCGCGCCTATGCCGGCCCCTATTCGGTGTCGAAAGCAGCGCTGAATGCGCTGGCACGAACTTACGCAGCGGAAACGAGTTCGACGCCGGTGCGCGTCAATCTGTTCAATCCCGGCCCGACCCGCACCCGCATGCGCGCCGCCGTCATGCCCGGCGAAGACCCGATGACGCTGCCGACGCCCGACGAGGTCGCAGAGAAAATCCTCGCTCTGTGCCTGCCGAGTTGTGCCGAAACCGGCAAGCTCTACGATTTCTATGCCAAAAAATTCCTGGACTTTGCTCCGCCCGGGTGACCGCTCGCGGCGCGATCGCGCAATTCAGTGGCGGCGCTTTTTTTTGCCGGCGTAGGGGTTTTGCTTGGCGCGCAGCGTCAGCCTGATCGGCGTGCCGGGCAGCGCGAAATTTTCGCGCAAGCCGTTGACCAGGTAGCGCCGGTAGGTCTCGGGCAGCGCATGCGCCCGCGACGAGAACAGCACGAAAGTCGGTGGCCGCGCCTTCGGCTGGGTGATGTAATCGAGCCGCAGCGCGCGGCCTTTGACCGCGGGCGGCGGATGCGCCGACACGACTTTGGCGAGGAAGCGGTTGAGCGCCGACGTCGAAGCGCGGCGATTCCAATTGGCGTAGCTTTCCTCGACCGCCGCCATCAGCCGGTCGAGGCCGTCGCCCGAGCGCGCCGACAGCGTCACGACCGGCACGCCCTTGATCTGCGGCAATAACCGATCGACCTCGGCGCGAAGCCGCGTCAAGGCGCCCTGTTCGCGCTCGACCAGATCCCATTTGTTGACCGCGATGACGGCGGCGCGCCCCTCGCGCTCGACCAGGTCGGCGATCCGGATATCCTGCTCCTCGAACGGGGTCTGTGAATCGATCAGCACGATGACGACTTCGGCGAAGCGAATGGCATTGAGCGCATCCGCCACCGAGAGCTTTTCCAGCTTCTCCTCGATCCGCGAACGGCGCCGCAGGCCCGCGGTATCGTGAATGCGAAAATGCCGGCCGCGCCATTCGAGATCGACGGCGATCGCATCGCGGGTGATGCCGGCTTCGGGGCCGGTCAAGAGCCGGTCCTCGCCGAGCAGGCGGTTGATCAGCGTCGATTTGCCGGTATTGGGGCGGCCTACCACCGCGATCCGGATCGGCTTGTCTGCGTCGGCCGGGATTGCGATGTCCTCGCTCTCACTCTCGGGCTCGGCGGTCGCGTCGGGCAATGCCGCGCGCAGCGCGTCGTACAGTTCGGCGAGACCCTCGCCGTGCTCGGCGCTGATGGCAACAGGCTCGCCGAGGCCGAGCGCATAGGATTCCAGCGCACCCGCCGCGCCGGCACGGCCTTCGCTCTTGTTGGCGACCAGGATCGTCGGCTTGCCGGAACGGCGCACCAGATCGGCAAAAGCGCGATCGGCCGGCGTCGCGCCATCGCGCGCATCGACCAGAAACAGCACGACGTCCGCCTGTGTTAAGGCCGCGGCCGTCTGCGCCTGCATCCGCCCCGAAAGAGTTTTGCGCTCGGCGTCTTCGAGGCCTGCGGTATCGATCACTTTGAACGACAGATCGCCGAGCCTGCCCTCGCCTTCGCGGCGATCACGCGTCACGCCGGGCTGATCGTCGACCAGCGCCAGCCGGCGCCCCACCAGGCGGTTGAACAGGGTCGATTTGCCGACATTCGGACGGCCGACAATGGCGACGGTGAAAGTCATGACGACGCTTCGCTGATTGGAGCATGATCCCGAAAAGTGGATACCGGTTTTCGGATAAGATCATGCTCAAACAAAGATTCTAGACCATGATCCAATTCAGTTGAATTGGATCATGGTCTATGCGGCGGCAATCAAAATCTCCCGCCCGCGCTTGAATGCGCGGCTTACATCGTTAGCGGCGCGGTGAACAGCCTGGATGTGGCGATGCCGCAGCCGGCGGCGCCGCGTTTACTGCGTCCCGGGCTTGGGCGGGTCAGGCCATCGCGATTCCACGGTCGGAGCCGCCTGCTGCGCGGGAGCAGTCGGCGGCGGCGGCGGAAAAGGCGATTGTTGCGACTGCTGCGACGAGGCCGGCGGCGCTGGCGCCACTCCTTGCGGCGTAGCGGGCGCCGCTTGATTTGGTTTCGGACCGATATTGATGCGCCGCGGCGGCGTTGCAGGCGCACGCGCCACTTTCGGCTTGGGTTTCGGTTTGTTTTTTGCCGCTTCTTCCGCAGCCGCGTCGGGCGCCGTGGTGTCGGCAGCCTGATCGGGCGGCGGCTGATAGCCCTTGACCAGATCCTGCGGTATGCCGGAACTCGTGCCCGGCACGCCGTTGGGGAATACCGGCTCCCGGTCGCCTTTCAGCTTCGTCTTGGTGTCGAACATGTCGTTGGCGAACAGCGACGTCGGATCGAACTGACCGCCAGGCGTGCAGCCGGCGAGTGCGAGTACGACCACGGCCGCCGAACCGGCCCGAGCCAGGAAAGATGCGCGTCGCGTCGCGGTCATGCCTAGCCCTTGCCGCTCGCCGCGATCAACTCGCCCAAAACTTCGGCGCGGCTACGCGTCGCTTCGGGCGATTGCGGATCGGTGATGATCATGTCGGTCCACTGCCGGGCCGCGGTCATGTCACCCGACTTCCAGGCGGACAGCGCGAGCAGCTCGCGCGCGCTGTGGCGGAAAATCTTGTCGGCGCCCGTCAGCGGCTCGAGCCGAGTACGGATTTCGGCATATGGCGCGGTGTCGACCAACAACAAGGCGGCGCGTAACGCCGAAAGCTCGTCGATGACTTGGCCGGCGCTCTTGTCGGCTGCGATGTCGTCGTAGGCCTTGACCGCCGCGGCTTTGTCGGTGCGCGCCAGCTCGGCAGCCTCGCGCAGCCGCGCCAGCGTGCGATAGCTCGCGGTACCGTCGGTGGCGAGCTTGGCAAAGGCCGCCTCGGCATCCTGATGCTTGCCGGCTTCGGCGAGCGACACCGCGGCTTCGAAGGCGGCGCCGGATTCGGCCGCCTTCTTGGCTTGCCACCAGTCATAGCCGCGCCAGCCGGCGACCGCGACGACGATGAGGATGCAGCCGGCAATGGCGAAGTGGCCGTAGCGCTGCCACAGCTTTTGCAGCTGTTCGCGCCGGACTTCTTCATCGACTTCTTGAAAAATGTCGGCCACGGACCCGTCCCCAACACCCGCCAAAAACCCGCCCCAAAAGGCTCGCCCCAAAAGGCTTGCCCAAAGTCCCGGAAAAAGCCTGTCCCGAATGCGCCCCGTGGCAGGAGCCGGCTTACCGTATAGAACGCGGGCAAATTAACGAAATCCGGGCCAGAAGTACCCGGAAAACGCCGCCGCAATTAGCCTAACGATGTGGCGCGAGCAAGGCAAAGACCAAATGCCGCAATGCTTTATGGGGGAACCGGCGGCCCACCATCGCCCGCCTAAACCGGGGACCGGATCGCTACTTCTTGCGCATCCCGTAGACGTTGTCGGGACCCGGAAAGGTGCGGGCGCGGACTTCCTCGGCATAGCCTTTGACCGCCCGTTCGATCGAGGGCCCGAGCTCGCCGAAGCGCTTGACGAATTTCGGCACCCGCGGCGACAGCCCGAGCATATCCTCGAGCACCAGAATTTGGCCGTCGCAGGCCACGCTGGCGCCGATGCCGATGGTGGGGATGGCGACCTGTTCGGTGATGCGGCGCCCGAGCGGCTCGGCGATCGCTTCGAGCACCACGGCGAACGCGCCGGCATCGGCGACCGCGCGCGCATCGGCCTCGATCGGCGCCCAATCGGCCTCGTCGCGGCCCTGGGCGCGGAACGAGCCGATGGTGTTGATCGCTTGCGGGGTCAGACCGACATGCCCCATCACCGGCACACCGCGCTCGACCAGAAACGCGATGGTTTCCGCCATGCGGCGGCCGCCCTCGACCTTGATCGCGCCGCAGCCGGTTTCCTTCAGGATACGGGCGGCCGACATGAAGGCCTGCTCGCGCGAAGCCTCGTAAGAGCCGAACGGCATATCGACGACGACCAGCGCGCGGCGCGAGCCGCGCATTACCGCGTGCCCTTGCAGGATCATCATGTCGAGGGTGACCGGCACCGTGGTCTCGAGCCCGTGCATCACCATGCCGAGCGAGTCGCCGACCAGGATCACGTCGCAATAGGCGTCGAGAATGCGCGCAGTATGCGCGTGATACGACGTCAAGCATACGATCGGCTCGCCCGCCTTGCGGGCGCGGATGTCGGGCGCGGTCAACCGCCGAATCTCGTTTTGCACCGACATCGCTAGTGTCCGAATGCCGGCGTCCCGAACGCAGGCACGCCAATCACGATCGGATGAAATACCAGGCCGAGCGCGAGATAGACGATGGTGCCGACGACGATGGCGATGATGTCATTCCTTCTGCCGCCGAGCGGGATCGGCGGCGCGCCCGGGTCGCTACGGTGCTTGAGCGTGATGCGGTCATAAACCGCCCAGGCCAGCACCGAAGCGAACAGGATGATGCCGCCGAGATCGCCATTGGCGCACAGATGCGCGAAGGCCCAGGTTTTGACGCTGACCAGCACCGGGTGCTTGAGCACGCGCTTGATGTTGCCGGGGATATAGGCGGCGACGAACATGATGCTCGCCGGCCACATCAGCGCCACCACGATATGGCGAGTCCAGGCTGGCGGGTTCCACACGACGATGGGACCGGCGGCGCGGTAGCTGGCAAATCCATAGGCGATCAGCGCGAGGCCGACGATGGCGACCAGCGAGAATAAGCCGCGATACGGCCATTCGCCGATCTTGGCGATGAGCGCGGCGCGCCGGTCGCGCATGGTGACGAACGAATGCGCACCGAGGAAGATGACGAGGCCGAGGATTTCGACGGCGAGACCCATAAGACTACTCAACGTTACAAGCAATCGGGAGTGTAAGGGTTGGCGGCCGCTTACGCCAGCAGGTGGGGCCGGCGGCTAAGACGCATAGCCGTTGCTGCGATCGAGATAACCCGCGGTATCGACCAGCACCTCGCGTTCCTTGAACGAGACCATGTCGCCGCGCATCGAAGCGGCGCTGCCGTCGCGGGCGATCGCCGCGAGCACCCGCTGCATGGCTTTGATCGCAGCGCGCTGGGTGTCGCTCGGGATGATGACGAGGTGATAGCCGAGCGCCTCGAGCCGTGCCACCGGCAACAGCGGCGTCTTGCCGCCCTCGAACATATTGATCAGCTTCCAGCCGGAGACCGATTTGGCGATTTCGGCGATCTCGGCTTCCGAGGTCGGCGCCTCGACGAACAGCATGTCGGCGCCGGCCTCGCGGTAAGCGCAGGCGCGATCGATCGCTGCGGCAAAGCCTTCAACCGCAATCGCATCTGTGCGCGCGATCACCACGAAGTCGGGATCGTGCAAGGCGTCGCGCACCGCCTTGAGTTTTTGCACCATCTCGCCGACCGGCACGAGGCTCTTGTCGTCGTAATGGCCGCATTTTTTCGGAAAACTCTGATCCTCGAGATGGAAGGCGGCGACGCCCGAGCGCTCGAAGGCGCGCGCCGCGGCTTGCGCATTGAGCGCATTGCCGTAGCCGGTGTCGGCGTCGGCAATGATCGGAATGTCGACGACATCCACCATCGATGCGAGCCGATCGACGATGGCGTCGACGGGGATCAGGCCGAGATCGGGGACGCCGGCCGATCGCGCGATCGCGCCGCCGCTGGCATAGACCGCAGGAAAGCCGGCAAGCGCTACGAGCCGCGCCGAAAGCCCGTCATAGGCGCCGGGCGCGACCGCGATGTGGCCCGAGGCGAACAGGCTCCTCAATTTTGTCGCAGCGCCCACGATTGTTCTCCCCTTCGCCTGACTTGCGCACCATGATACGTCTTGCTGAGGCTGCGGGGGAAGCGGGGGAAACGCAATGCGACGAGGCGTGTTGGCGGCACTCGCCATACTGTTCGGCACGCTCTCGGCTTTGGCGCAGGATTGGCCGACAAAGAGCGTTCGCATCATCGTGCCGTTTGCCGCCGGCGCCACGCCCGATCTGGTCGCCCGCCTGATTGCCGATTACCTGCACGACAAGCTCGGCCAGCCTTTCGTCGTCGAGAACAAGCCCGGCGCCAGCGGCAATACCGGCACCGATGCCGTCGCCAAGGCCGACCCCGACGGCTCCACCATCGGCGTGAGCATCGGCGGGCCGCTCGCCATCAATACGCTGCTGTTCAGCAACCTGCCCTACGATCCGAAGAAGGACCTGTCATTGATCACCATGCTGGTGACGATGCCGAGCGCGCTTGCAGTCAATGCCGGCCTCGGCGTGAAGACCACGGCGGAGCTGATCGACCTGATCAAGCGCAATCCCGGCAAATACGCCTACGGCTCGATCGGCACCGGCTCGCTGTCGCAGCTCGCCATGGAAGCCATCGCGCTTAAGGCCGGCACAAAACTCGTGCACGTCCCCTACCCGTCCTCGCCGCAGGCGATCCAGGCGCTGATGCGCAACGACGTGCAAATGGTCTGCCTGCCGGCGATCTCCATCACGCCGCAACTCGCCGGCGGCGCCATCAAGATGCTCGCCGTCTCGACCGCGGAGCGCTCGGCGCTGTTGCCCGACGTGCCGACGCTCAAGGAAGCCGGCATCGACGTCGAAGCCGACGCCTGGTCGGGCCTGGTCGCGCCGGCCGGCGTGCCTGACGCGATCATCCAGCGCATCAATCACGAAGTGGCCGAAGCCATCACCTCGCGCGCCATCCGCGAAAAGCTCACCGCGCAATTGATGGAGCCGATCCCCGACACGCCGGCGCAATTCCGCGCCCGGATTGATGCCGATCTCGCGCGCTGGGCGCCGGTGATCGCGGCGGCGAATATCAAGATCAACTGAACGCCATCAGCGAAATCGGCCTTGCAACGCTCAGTCGCCTCGTTTAGAACATATAGTGAACGACACGAGAGGCAGGCCGCACGCAGAAAGGCGTATCGGCGTCTCCAATTGGGGGGATAAAAATGCGTTTGCTCGGATTGCAGATTGCCGCCGCCATGGCGTTGTTTGCTTCGTCGGCCGTCGCTTTCGCCCAGCCCACGCAAACCAGCAAAGCTAGCGTCGAAGCGACCCTGCAAAACATTTTGAATCTGGACCGTCCCGGTCAGGATGGATACGCCACCATTTGGGACGGCAACAAATACGTCCAGTGCAAACGGTTGCCCGATCGCGGCCTGCGTTGCGAAGCGGCGGGAGCGCTGATGCAACCGTCCCTTGAGCGTGTCCTCACGCCCGAACGAGTCGGTCAACTCGCGGCGCTCGGCTGGCGCCTCGATCCGAGCTTTGGAAATTACGTGCAGACCTTTCCCGCCGGCATTACGACGGGCGCAGTGGCCGAAAAGATCCTGCAAGTCCTCGTCATGGCGTACGATGCCGACGCCGCCAACCTGCAAGTTGAAAGTCGCTGGGTTAAGAGCGAATTGTGTCCGCCGCGCAATGGGCCGACGCAGAACCTTGCCGGCATGGTCAACGACGCATCGTCGATGGCGACGACGGCGATTTATGCGTGCGCCTACAAGCCCAAGCAAAATGCGGGACCAAACCTCCCGCTCGGCTCGACAGAGGAATTGATCGACTTCTACGGCGTCAAAGTAACAAACGAGATCCAGCGTTTGCGTGTGAACATCGATCGAAACGTTTTCGCGGTGTTCGAAGCCGGCATTGGCTATGTGCAATGCAAACCGGACGCTCGGCCGCCGTCAATTTACTGCGAGGCACAATCGGCGGAGAGCTGGGAGGCGCTCGCCAGCATTCTGACTCCCGAACGCGTGGCGCGTTTGCACGCGGCTGGATTTGCCGACCCCGGCCGGGGTCCGAACTACTGGAAGGCGTACCAGATAGATCAGCCCGATGATGCCGCAATTGCCCGCGAAATACTGACCATCCTGCATGACGTTTACGGCTACAATGGTCAGCCGGCACTCAAGGTGAAGACCGAATAAACGACCTCGCCGAACGCGGTTGATCGCGACTGCGGCTATCAGGATTGCGATTAGACTGCCAGCTGGCGTTAAACGCTCACGACTTTCTCGCTGTAAAGTTCCGGCTTGAAGCCGACCACAAGCTTGCCGCCGCCGAGATCGAGCACCGGCCGCTTGATCATGGACGGCTGCGCCAGCATCAGCGCGATCGCCTTCTTCTCGTTGATCCCGGCCTTGTCCTTGTCCGGCAGCTTGCGAAACGTCATGCCGGCGCGGTTGAGCAAGGTCTCCCAGCCGACCTTCTTGCTCCACTTGTCCAGCCGCTCGCGATCGATGCCGGCGGTCTTATAGTCATGAAACGCGTAGTCGACGCCGCGCTTGTCGAGCCAGGCGCGGGCTTTGTTCATGGTTTCGCAGTTTTTGATGCCGTAGATGGTAGTGGGCATTCTCATCCTCAATAATTTATCTCCATGCGCAGTCCTTTAGCATCACATTTTAAATCGCCGATCGAAGCAGTTGCATCGCGCGCTGCTACTGCGCACGCACAAGCATCGATCAGATCATCGCGGCCTATGCCTGTACCGAACCGAAGGCCCAACCACCGCTCAATCTCGCCAAAGCCTGACCTCTTCAAAATTATCATTCGTTCTTTTCGCCCAACATCAGTTTTCTTCTTTTCCAAGTTTCGCTTTCGATTACGAGACCAAAATACAAGCTCCGGATGGGTCTCGCGGATGATGCGTTGACGATCGGGCGTCATGATATCGTCGACCTGTTTTATTTTGCACTTGAGACCCCAAAGCTGACGAGAGATTCCAAAGCCCTTGCCCTCATGCTTCCAGTAATAGGAATTAGCTTCGTTTGGGTTTTCAAATCTAAGAAGGTTTCGTCTCGCACCTAAAAATACTGAAGAGCCTAACCAGTCTTGTGCTTGAACGTCACAAGTTCGATATCCCCTGTCCGGCAATCCAATAGGGATGTCGATCATTGCTCTTTTGTGAGGGATTCGGATCAGACTCAGTAAGTCGCCCGAATAATCAAAACCCTGTCGACCGAGATCATCAATCCACGCCGCAACCCAGCCAAATCGAAAACCATCCAAACCGAGATATTGAGCCATCGCTTTTACTCGACCATCTCTGGCCGCTTACTTGTCATGTTATAGACCGCTAACACCGCAAGCAACGAAAAGCTATCCTCGAATCTGTGTGATAATCATCGACACGTTGCAGCTGCTGGCATAACGCACGGCCCGCTGGAGATATCGCCAGTACACCGGCGATGTACGTTCGGGAATAGCCAGATGGATTGTCCTCGACTTTATCTGCGCTAATGCCAAGTCATTTTGCGAATGAGGAGCGTAACCGGCAACCGCATCGACGTAGATTTTTAGGTCATCGTAAATTCCTTCGGGATTTTCGATATATTCAGGGGCGAGAGTGTACAGTGTCTCGGTGCTGATCGCTTCGCCAGACCTTGGGTTAAAGAGGTGGAATATCTCGCTTTCAGGACCGAGATCCTCAGCACCTGGGAGCTGTTTGCAAACGTACTCTCGCCAAGACACCCCTCACTCCCAGTCAATCGTCCCCGGCGGCTTACTCGTCACATCATAAACCACCCGGTTGACGCCTTTGACCTCATTGATAATCCGCGTCGCCACCGTGCCGATGAAATTCATCTCGAACGGATAAAAATCCGCGGTCATGCCGTCGGTCGAGGTCACCGCGCGCAAGCCCACGACAAAATCATAGGTGCGGAAATCGCCCATGACGCCGACGGTGCGCACCGGCAGGAGCACAGCAAGTGCGCAGTAACCGTCGCCGCCACGCGCCTAATGACCGCCCGCGGCGGCGAAATATTCGCGGATTATGCGATCGAAATTTTTCTCCCAAAATTCGGACTGCATGCGAATTTGGGCTTCATCCCGGTCGATCTGGGCCTTGGGACAGCCTCCCATGCATACCGGCAGATATTGGCACTCTTTGCAGCGCGCATGGGTGAATGGGTCATAGCGATCCCACCGGTCCGGCGGCAGCATGCGTGCCTTGGCGTCCGGTTCCGGTCCCATGGAGCCGTCCAAATTCAGGGCGGCGTGAGCACGATGCTGATCGCCGACATCGAGCCCGCATTTGTACATTCGCCCGTTCGGACCGAAGACAACCGCATTGTTGCTCACCGCCGAGCAATTGATCATCACCCGATTGGGATAATACTGAACCACCTCAAATGACTTTTCGTCGCGATAGCGCCGAAGCCTTTCGTAAAATTCCTGCTGAATCCCATGAAATTCCTCGTTGAATTCCTCGAAACGTTTGGCTTTTGCGATAAAACCACAGTGTTCCGTCATGGCGTTGATTATCGCGACGTACGGATAAAACCGCGTATCCGGGTCGAGCCAACCCCGAGCGGCGCACGCATCGATCACGTCCAGACAGTCTCGTCCGATCCATGGATCCACGTTGATCCGCAGGTAGATTTTCGTTCGGCCGATCAGGGCATCGATGGTGCTCATCACGGTATCGAAAGATGCCGTGCGGCCCGCTCCACCTTTTGCATCGATCAGGCCTCGCCGCTTGTCGTGATGCTGACGAGGTCCATCCAGCGAGAATTGTATGCTGTGCAGCCTGTTTCTTTCGACAAATTTAACGGGATCTGGCGGCCAAGCCGTACCGTTGCAAATCATTGAGGCCTTGTAGGCGATGTGGCGTTCGCCGCAAAAGGAGATCATCGCATCGGAGTAGCGATCGATGACCGCCTGATTTAACATCGGCTCGCCACCATACCAGTCCACATAGAGCCGCGAATGATTCTCCTTTTCGATCTTGGCCTTGGTCCACGCGGCGATCGCGTCGCACATGTCCGGCGACATGCTCTCCAGTTCACCCTCTTTCTGATAGCAATAGTAGCACCGCATATTGCAGTCCAAGGTCGTCGTGATCGTGACGAAAAATGGCGCGTTGGATCGGTTGGCTATATATGAGCGACGCAAATCCTCACGCTCGTCGCAAACGTCCGGGACGAAAATCCCACTGTCGATAAATTCATCAAATCTGCGTGCAATGCCCGCCGGCAGGTCCTGGCGTGTGAATCTCGGCGGGTCCCAGTCGGCGTAGCCCGTTCCCGCCTTGCGCGCGCGCTCCGAGCCCAGCAATGGAGCAAGGTCGCGCTCCATGCCCTTGGTCAGTCGCAACAAGCCGCCTGTTATGCCATTGAACAACAGCGTCGTTGCGCCGGATGCAACGCGAAGATTGTAATACGACGCTTTGAAACGCCGACGTATGGCCATGCCGCCGTACGAAATGCAACGGCGGCGATCAATCAGGATCGACGAACGCCAAACAGACGTTGCGGCAGCCGCACAATCGCGCGGCAACGGCAAACGATTTTGACTTGACGTTGTCCGGCGCGCGAACGAAAAAACTGACCTTGACAGGCTTGCGCCGTCCTATCGTTGCTGCAACGGCGCGAGCAGTCTGGTCCGTTTGAATGAGCGTTATTTTTCTTCCGCTGGCTTTGCGCCTCGTGCTCTTGGCCATGACCATCCCCTCACGTTGACCTGACTGGAGACCGCCATGATACCCGCACAGATTGCAACAATCAATATCTCCGAATCAGGCTAGAGCGGCAGGCGACCCGTCCCCTACTCCCACTCGATCGTCCCCGGCGGCTTGCTCGTCACGTCATAAACCACCCGGTTGACGCCTTTGACCTCATTGATAATCCGCGTCGCCACCGCGCCGATGAATTTCATGTCGAACGGATAAAAGTCCGCGGTCATGCCGTCGGTCGAGGTTACCGCGCGTAGCCCGACGACAAAATCGTAAGTGCGGAAATCGCCCATCACGCCGACGGTGCGCACCGGCAGCAGCACGGCGAAGGCTTGCCAGATGTCGTCGTAGAGGCCGGCGCGGCGGATTTCCTCGATGAAAACGTCGTCGGCGCGGCGCAGGATGTCGAGCTTTTCGCGGGTGATGGCGCCAGGGCAGCGGATGGCGAGGCCGGGGCCGGGAAATGGATGGCGGCCGACGAAGGCGTCGGGCAGGCCGAGCTCGCGGCCGAGCGCGCGGACCTCGTCCTTGAACAATTCGCGCAGCGGCTCGACGAGCTTCATGTTCATTCGCTCGGGCAGGCCGCCGACATTGTGGTGCGATTTTATGGTCACCGACGGCCCGCCGGTGAACGACACGCTCTCGATGACATCGGGATAAAGCGTGCCTTGGGCCAGAAATTCGGCGCCGCCGATTTTCTTTGCTTCCGCCTCGAACACGTCGATGAACAATTTGCCGATGGTCTTGCGTTTGATTTCGGGGTCTTCGACGCCGGCGAGCGCGTCAAGAAAAGTATCGCCCGCATCCACATGGACCAGCGGAATGTTGTAGGCGCCGCGGAACAGCGCCATGACCTTCTCGGCTTCGCCAAGCCGCAACAGCCCGTGATCGACGAACACGCAGGTGAGCTGATCGCCGATGGCTTCGTGGATCAGCACGGCGGCAACGGCGGAATCGACGCCACCGGACAGCCCGCAGACCACTCTGGCCTTGCCGACCTGGCGGCGGATTTTCTCGATCGCCTCGTCCTTGAAGGCGCGCATGGTCCAGTCGCCGGTACAGCCGGCGATGTTGCGCACGAAATTGCGCAGGATGGCGGCGCCGTGCGGCGTGTGCACGACTTCGAGATGGAATTGGGTCGCATAGAACTTGCGCGTGTCGTCGGCGATCATGGCGATCGGCGCATTGGCCGAGGTGCCGATGGCGACAAACCCTTGCGGCGGCTTGGTGACCCGGTCGCCATGGCTCATCCAGACCGGATAGCGCTGCCCAACCTCCCATACGCCGTCGGTGAGCGGCGA
>Ga0310038_10001201_pt1 | contig 19909 bp, 17 predicted proteins | sample Sb_taG_6_FD_200461 | JGI IMG/M metagenome (GOLD analysis project Ga0310038, IMG submission 200461) | Peat soil microbial communities from Weissenstadt, Germany - Sb_50d_4_PS metaG (v2) (version 2) | ecosystem: Environmental > Terrestrial > Soil > Wetlands > Peat | place: Germany: Weissenstadt... | reverse complement strand
CATGAAAACGATCTTCTGGGAGACGTGCCGGGCCGCGAAGTCGCGCTCCGTGCCGAGGCCGTGCTGCCGCAGGTAGTCGAGGAAGGCGTTGCGCTTTTCGAGGTTGTCCTCGATCAGGTTGGGGTGGTGCAACTCGTCGCCGCCGCGGCGCACCTGGACCCAGACGGCGCCGCGGTCGAACAGCTCGCCGGACCAGTTCTTGACTTCGATGAGCGAAATCATCTTCGGCGTCAGCACGATCAGGTCGATTTCGCGGCGCATGCGGCGGCGAGGGCAGGGGACGCGCCGGCCGGCGAAGAGATACGCCCCCTTGTGGTTGAAGTGAGTCGTGACCAGCTCGTGCAGGAACAACTCGGCCTGGCGCCCGTACCGCACCGCCGGGTCTTCGAGGACGGGCCGCTCGCGCCGGGCGGCGAACCACGCTCGCAGTCGATCCGTCAACGACATGACACGTTTCCTCGCAGGGCCGCTTGCGGCTCTTGGTCAATCGATCCTCATGACCTTGCCGCCCTCGGTGATGGCGCCCGCGCTGAGCTTGGGGTCGGGGTCCCCGGGGTCGGCCTTCTTGTAGTGCAGCCAGGCACCGCCGCCGACCTCCTGAAACTTCAACGAGCCGTCCCTTGTCAGCGTCACGACCACGCGGGCGCCGCCGCGCAGGTCGCCGCGGAAGTTCACGTCCTTCGCGGTGATGGTCACCTTGGCGCCGCCGTCGATCTTCGACCCGTCCTTGCCCACGGCGCGGGCGCTCGGCTCGACGAAGGTGACGTTGCCGTTCGGGGCGCTCACCTCCAGGGTGGCGGACCCCTCCACCGGACCGTTGAAGCGGACGGCTCCGCCCGGGGCGCTGAGTTTCACCACCGCATTGCCGTCGATCTTGCCGAAGAAGATGATCTCCCTGGCCTCGAGCCCGGAGGCGTCGAGGCGGCCGGAGTTATCGACGAGCGGGACCTTCAGTATCTTGACCTTGCCGCTCAGCTTGACGGCCGCGTTGCCGGTAACCGGCTCCATCTCGTACTCCCCGTCCGGCCGATTCAGCTGGCGCTCATTCCCGCTGAGGACTTCCTTCGGCGTAGGCGGCACGTGCGGCGGCTTCATCTCGGTGCCTCGTTGGGTGGCAGGCGGTGGCTCCCGGGCGGACGTGGGCAGCCGGGCCTCGACGGCGCGACTCGTCGGCCGGTCCGGCTCCGTCGCCGTCGCCTCGATCCGTGGGCTCGGCGGCGGGGCAGGGGGGTCGGCCGCTTGATTGAGGAGAAGGACCATCCCGACGGCGATTCCGACCGCCGCGATTACACACGCGACGAGCAATCCTTTCTGTCCCATCACGCCCCCCGTCTTGCGAACGCGACCCGGCCGTCAGCGGTCGATTGTACTCCGCACGAGGAACGGGCGACAACCGCGGCGCTCGTTACTGGCCTGTTACACATCCGCGCAGGCGTTTCTGGTATCCTCCACGGCGCCGGGATTTCTCCCGACCCAGCGCCCCGCTTCGCGAAGGTTTGCTCACGACCATCGACATGGATAGGTGGAAGAGTGGTGTCAGACCGCCCCGGTTTGAAGGAGGGTTTCCCATGCGACGCTGCTTACCCGTGCTGGCCGTTCTCGCCGGGCTGCTGGCCACGGCCGGCCTGGCCCGCGCTCACGGCCTGCTGATCCCGGAGGAGAAGAGCCTGCCGCCGTTGGCGATGCTCAACCACAAGGTGAGCATCACCATCGAGGACCAGGTCGCCGTCACCAAGGTCGAGCAGACCTTCCGCAATCACACCGACCGCAACCTGGAGGCCACCTACGTCTTCCCCGTGCCCAAGGGGGCCGCCGTCGATAAGTTCCGCATGGCGGTCAACGGCGCCGACGTCAAAGGCGAGTTGGTCGAGGCCGACAAGGCCCGGCAGATCTACACCAGCATCGTCCGCCGCACCCAGGACCCCGGCCTGCTCGAGTACCTCGGCGACCGCCTCTTCCAGCTCAAGGTCTTCCCCATCGCCCCGCGCAGCGACCAGAAGGTCACCCTCAGCTACACCTCCGTCGCCGACCGCGCCGCCGACCTGGTGGAGTATGTGTATCCGCTGAAGACGGACGGCAAGGCGACGGCGACCTTGGAGACGTTCGGCATCGAGGCGGTGATCAAGTCGCAGCACGCGGTGCAGAACGTCTACAGCCCGACGCACGCCATCGCGGTGAAACGGCAGAGCGACAAGCAGGTGACGGTGGTCTTCGAGCGCAGCCAGGGCCTGCTCGACAAGGACTTCCAGCTCTTCTACCAACTCGGCGACAAGGACGTCGGCCTGACGGCCCTGGTGCATCGGCCCGTGGCGGCGGACCCCGGCTACTTCATGGCCTTGATCACGCCCAAAGTGGAGATGAAGAAGGAGTACCAGGTGCCGCGCGACGTGGTGCTGGTACTGGACACGTCGGGGAGCATGCGCGAGAACGGCAAGCTCGACCAGGCCAAGAAGGCGCTCAACTACTGCCTGAACAGCCTGGACAAGGGCGATCGCTTTGCCTTGATGAACTTCGCCACCACCGTCAACCGCTACAAGGATGGCCTCGTCGATGCCGACCCGGACCGCGTGGCCCAGGCGAAAAAGTGGGTCGATAACCTCGACGCGGTTGGCGGCACGGCGATCAACGACGCCCTGCAGTCGGCGCTGGCCCTGCGCCCGAGCGACGAGGGGCGCACGTTCCTCATCGTCTTCTTCACCGACGGCGAGCCGACGATCGGCGAAACGAACGTCGATAAGATCCTCAAGAACACCTTCGCCAAGAACACGACCAACACGCGCATCTTCACCTTCGGGGTGGGCGACGACGTCAACGCCTCCTTCCTGGATCGGTTGGCGGAGGGGACGCGGGCGGCGAGCACCTATGTCCGGCCGCAGGAGGACATCGAGGTCAAGGTCAGCGCCCTCTACAGCAAGATCAGCCACCCCGTCCTCGCCAACCTGAAGCTGACGGCCACGGGTGACGTGTCGCTGAGCGAGGTCTACCCACCGCAGCTGCCGGACCTGTTCCACGGGCAGCAGCTGGTGGTCCTGGGACGGTTCACGGGGCAGGGGGCGTCGGCCCTGAAGCTGACCGGCACCGTGGGCAAGGAGACAAAGGAGTTCGCTTACGACCTGAAGTTCCCGGACAAGACCAACGACGCGCACGGCTTCGTGGAGGAGATCTGGGCGCGGCGCAAGGTGGGCTACCTGCTCGACCAGATCCGGGCCAACGGCGAGAAGCCCGAGCTGAAAAGCGAGGTGATCGCCCTGGCCAAGAAGTACGGCATCACGACGCCGTACACCAGCTGGCTGATCGTGCCGGACGGCCCGCTGCCGGTGATTGGCGGTCCGGTGAGTCGGGGCGGGTTCGGCGGCGGGACCGGTGGCGGCCCCGCCCCGGGGTTGGCACCCGCCGCGCCCGGCGGCGCTGCGCGGCCGGTCGCGGAATTCGCCAAGGAGGTGCAGGGCAAGCCGGGTGACCTGGCAGGCAACCGCGACCGCTTCGAGGAGGAGCGACTGAAGCAGCTGGCGGGTGACGCCAAGGGCGACAAGGACGTGCGCCGGATGCTGGACGAGGCCAAGGCCAAGAAGGCGAACCTCGATGGCACGAACAAGGCCCTGGGGGAGGGCAGGCAGGACTACGTGCAATCTGGCAAGAGTGGCGTCGATCTCGCGATCTACAGCTGCAACCTCCGCAACCAGGCGCGGCTGGAGCAGACGGCCCAGCGCAACGCCTACGGCCGTAACTGCGTCGAGATCGGCGGCGTCTGGATCGACGAGAAGTTCGACGCCAAGACGCCGACGCTGGTAGTCAAGGCGCAGAGCGACGCCTACTTCCGCATCCTCGAATTGCAGCCGAAGATGAAGGACGTCTACCGCCTCGGCAATCACCTGGTGTGGACGGCGCCCAACGGCACGGCCCTGGTCATCGACACCAGCGAGGGCAAAACGAAGCTGGACGACGAGGAGATCAACAAGCTGTTCGTCGCCAAGAAGTAACCTCCCGCGGCCGCTTGTGGCCTCGCAGGTCTGCCGTGCGAAGCCGCAAGCGGCTGCCCGGGATTATTTGACCCCCGCGCCGGTTTCGCCCACCGGCGCGGGGGTTTATTTCTGCGCCGCCTTGACACGGCCCGACCCGCGCGTTACCCCAATAGCACGCCTTCGACCATGCATTCACCTTCGCGCAGGAGACCGCAACATGATTCCGCACCCGTCGCGCCGCCGCTTCCTTCAGGCCGCCGGCGCCGTCGCCTTCGGCCTGGGCGCCGCCCCGTCCGTCCTCCGTGCCGAGGAGAAGAAGGACGACCCCTACGGCGGTTTCACGCTCGGCTGCCAGAGTTACACCTTCCGCAAGTTCAACGTCGAGCAGGCCCTCAAGCACATCAAGGACCTCGGCCTGCACTACGTCGAGTTCTACCCCGGCCAGAAGGGCCAACTCAACGTCGATAGCAGTCCCGAGCAGATCAGGGCGATGTTGAAACTCTGTAAGGAGTACGACATCACGCCCGTCTGCTGGGGGGTGAGCGGCTTCTCGAAGAACCACGACGCCAACAAAAAACTATTCGACCTGGGCAAGGCGCTCGGCCTCAAGTCCCTCAGCGCCGACCCCGACCCGGACAGCTTCGACAGCCTGGACAAGCTGTGCGACGAGTACAAGATCGCCATCGCCATCCACCCGCACGGCCCGCAGCCGGACAAGAAGCTGCACCGCTGGTACTCCGCCGAGAAGATCATGGAGGCGGTAAAGGACCACAACGAGCTGATCGGCTCGTGCCTGGACACCGGCCACCTGATCCGCGCCGCCCAGCTCGGCGAGGTACTCGACCCGGCCAAGCAGGTGCTCGTGATGGGCAAGCGCAACTTCGGGCTGCACCTGAAGGACCACGACAACAAGCGCGGCACCGACGTGGTCTTCGGCAAGGACGGCGGCGTGCTCGACATGGTGGCCCTGCTCAAGGCGCTGCGCGAGGTCAAGTTCAAGGGGCACCTCAGCATCGAGTACGAGGCCAAGGCCGACGAGCCGAGCGAGGACGTCGCCGCCTGCGTCGAGGTCTTCAAGGAGTCGGTCAAGAAGTTGTCCTGAGGCGCTTTCTGTTTAGCCGCCGCCCTCGGGGCGGCGCGTGGAGAGCGCCGCCCCGAGGGCGGCGGCTAAACGTGAGCGCGAAACGTGAGCGAGCGCGGTCCCTATAATGGAACGGGTCGAGCAGGGCAGGGGGGGGCGCGGGCGCATGACAGCAGAACAGATCGCCGGATGGCGGAGGCAGTCCTACAACGCGACGGTGGTGCGACTGACGAAGCCGCACTCCGACCTGCTCGTCATGCGCGTCCGCCCCGACTACCCGCTGCCGGCACACAAGCCCGGCCAGTATTCCACCCTCGGCATGGGGTTCTGGGAGCCGCGGCACGAGGGCTGCCAGGCGGAAACGATCCTCGAAAAAGACCTTCCCAAGGTCGTCAAACGAGCCTACTCCATCAGCTGCTCGGTGCTCGAAGGCGGTGAATTGCTCGACCGCAGCAACGCCGATTGGCTGGAGTTCTACGTCGTCCTGGTCCGCGATTCGACCAAGGAGAAGCCGCCGGCGCTGACGCCGCGGCTGTTCCTGCTGAACGAAGGGGAGCGCCTCTTCCTGGGCGAGAAGATCGCCGGCCACTTCAACCTCGACCCGGTCAAGCCGGGCGACACGGTGCTGTTCCTCTCGACCGGCACCGGCGAGGCGCCGCACAACTACATGCTGTGGGAGTTGCTGCGGCGCCGGCACGAGGGGCGGATGCTCGCGGCCTGCTGCGTGCGCTACCGCCGCGACCTCGGCTACCTGCCGGTGCAGGAAGAGTTGATGCGCCGCTACCCCAACTACACCTACCTGCCGCTGACCACGCGCGAGGCCGACACGGTGGGCAACAAGGTGTACATTCAGGACCTGATTACCAGTGGTCAGATGGAGCAGCGCTTGGGCGGGGCGCTCGACCCGGCGCGGACGCACGTCTTCCTGTGCGGCAACCCGGCGATGATCGGCGTGCCGTCGCGGGACCCGGCGAGCGGGCAGTGGGCCTACCCCAGGCCGCTCGGCGTCGTCGAGCTGCTGGAGCGACGCGGCTTCCAGGTGGACCGGCCGCAGGTTAAGATGAAGGGGAACATTCATTTCGAGGAGTACTGGTAACCTGGCGGGTGTCGCGCCGTGAGCGGAATCGGGAACAGGAGTCGGCCGTGCCAGACGAGGTAATCGCCGGCTATCGCCTGGCGAAGCACATGGCCACCGGGCAGACGAGCCAGGTGTGGGAGGTGGTGGAGCTGGCCAGCCACCGGCACTTCGGCATGAAGCTGCTGTTGCCGGAGCGGGTGCGCTCCCCCGAGCACCGCCGCATCCTCTTCCACGAGGCGGAGGTCGCCCGGAAGTTGGCCCACGAGAACATCATCAAGGTCGTCGCCATCATCCACGACGCGACCAACCCCTGCTTCGTGATGGAGTTCTTCCACGCGGGCAGTCTGCGCGACCGCCTGGTGGACAAGGGGAAAGGGGCCGCCTTCCTCCGCAAGAGGATGCCGATGCTGCTCAAGCAGGCGGCGACGGCCCTGGCCTTCACCAACGCCCAGGGGTGGGTCCACCGCGACGTCAAGCCGGACAATTTCCTGGCCAACGCCGCCGGCGAGCTGCGCCTGATCGACTTCGCCCTGGCCACGCGCTTCCAGGGCGGGGGGGGGCTCCTGGCGAAGCTCCTTGGGCGGAAGGCGAAGGCGATGGGCACGCGCAGCTACATGTCGCCGGAACAGATCCTGGGGCACGCGATCGACGGCCGCGCCGACATTTACAGCTTCGGCGCCACCTGTTACGAACTGGTTACCGGCCGCCCCCCGTTCCGAGGAGCGTCGTCCGACGAGCTGTTGAAAAAGCACATCCGCGAGAAGCCGCAGACGCCGTGCATCCACAACCCGGACGTAACCGAGGAGTTCGGCGCCCTGGTGCTGCGGATGCTGGCCAAGAAGCGCGAGGAGCGGCCGAAGGACTTCCACGAGATCCTGATCGCCCTGCGCGGCCTGCAGGTCTTCAAGCCCGACGCCGCGGCGAAGCCGGGCGACGCCGCGCCGAAGTCGGAGTGAGGGCCGGGTGTGGCAAATCATCCGGGGGCGACTCCCGTGCCCGTGCCCGTGCCCGTGCCCGTGCCCGATTCTGAACCGGGCACGGGCACGGGCACGGGCACGGGCACGGGCACGGGCACGGGCACGGGCACGGGCACGGGCACGGGCAGGGGGCGCGGATGGGCCCCCGAAAGAACTGCCAGGCCCGTGAGGGCTGCGCGCCGCCGATCCCGCCTGGAACTTTTCCGACCACCTGCTACACTTTCCCGTTGATTCGGCAAGCCATCGCCGGGGGTTTGGGGGGAGTGTGTTCCGATGAAGCCGCTGCGCCTGCCGTTTGAGAAAGAGATCTACGAACTGGAAGACCTCCTCGCCAAGCTGGAGGGCGACGCCGCCGGCGCGGCCGGCGAGGAGGTGCGGCGCATCCGCCGCGAGCTGGTCAACCTCAAGCGGAAGATCTACAGCAACCTTTCTCCCTGGCAAACAGTGCAGGTATCGCGGCACCGCGACCGGCCGCAGACCTGCGACTACATCGAGCTGATTTTCGATGAATTCGTCGAGCTGCACGGCGACCGGGCCATCGGCGACGACCGGGCCATCCGCAGCGGCTTCGCCCGCCTGGGCGACTTCCGCGTCGTCCTGGTCGGCCACCAGAAGGGCCACACTCTCAACGAACGCGCCGAGTGCCTGTACGGCTGCGCCCACCCGGAGGGCTATCGCAAGGCCATGAGCAAGATGCGCCTGGCCGCCAAGTTCCGCCTGCCGATCGTCTGCCTGATCGACACGCCGGGCGCCTACCCCGGCATCGGCGCGGAGGAGCGCGGCCAGGCGCAGCTGATCGCGACGAGCCTGCTGGAGATGTCGCGCCTGCCGACGCCGGTCGTGTGCGTGGTCATCGGCGAGGGGGGCTCCGGCGGGGCGCTGGGCATCGGCATCGGTGACCGCGTCAGCATGCTGGAGCACGCTTACTACTCGGTCATCAGCCCGGAGGGGTGCGCCGGCATCCTGTGGAAGACGGCGACGGACGAGACCAAGCCGCTGGCCGCCGAGGCGCTGAAGCTGACGGCGAAGGACCTGCTGCGACTGGGCGTGATCGACGACATCATCCCCGAGCCGCTCGGCGGCGCCCACAGCGACCCCCGCGAGATGGGCAACACGTTGAAGAGTTACCTGCTGCGCTACCTCCGCGAGCTGCGCAACGTCCCGCCGGACGACCTGCTGGACGGGCGCTACCAAAAGTTCCGGCGCATGGGCGTGTTCGTGGAGGGGCTGACGACCGAAGACGAGGCGCCGGCGAGCGACGATGTCGGCTGACCCATCGCGACGTTAGGGAAGGGAGGAGCGCATGAGCACGATTACTCGACCGCCCGAGGAGGGTCGCACCCGCGCGGTGCCGTTCCTCGTGAATGGCCAGCTGATGAAGCAGCCGGAGTTCCACCGGCGCTATGAGGCGTGTCCACCTGACGAGAGGTGGGAGCTGATCGGGGGGATCGTCTACATGGCGTCACCGCTGCGCTACCCGCACGGGAACTACGATTTTTCGTTCGGCACGGCCCTTGGGCTCTACGCGGTGGCCACGCCGGGCGTCGAAGGGGCGCATAACGTCACCTCCATCCTGGGGGAGGAGAGCGAGCCGCAACCCGACCTTGCGCTGAGAATCGCCGCGGAGCACGGCGGGCGTTCAAGGATCAACGAAGCGGAGTATCTCGAAGGTCCCCCCGAATTCATCGCCGAGATCGCCTACAGCAGTCTCGACATCGACATGCACCGCAAGCGCGAGGACTACCAGGAGGCCGGGGTCGCCGAGTACCTCGTCGTGTGCATCGAGGAGCAGGAGCTGCATTGGTTCGACTTCCGGACGGGCCATCCGCTCCGGCCGACCCGGCAGGGGGTCTACCGTTCGCGCGTTTTCCCCGGCCTGTGGATCGACGGAGCCGCACTGCTGGCCCGTGACTCGAAACGGCTGATGGAAGTCGTTCAGCAGGGTCTCGCCAGTCCGGAGCACGCCCGCTTCGTCAAGCGCTTGCAGGCCGAGTGGCGCAAGCGCTCGCCGAAGTGATGGTCCCCGCCCGGCGATTTCGCGGCTGTCGGCTGGGAAGCGGGGGGAGATGAGCGAAGCGGTCCGGGGCACTCGACCCTGCCGGTTACGGAAACGCTCCCGGTGGTGCTGGAGAGGCGCCGCCGCCCGCCGGACGCCTCCGCCGAACAGGCCGAAAGGCTGTCTCCCGACAACAACATCTGCCGATCTCCTCCCCTAGCGGCGGCGCCTCGGAACGCATACCGTCTGCGGACCGGACGTCGTCGGCCACCGCTCTCGCAAGGACGGAGGAGAGCGGCGCCCAGGTTCCTCGTGCCGGTCGAGACGTCCGGCAGCGTTCACGGTCCCGCATCCCGGGGTGCGGATCAGCCGTGGGGCGCTGCGGCGTCCCCGCCGGCGCTCGTCCCGGCCGTCGAGAGGCTGCAGCGCGGCGGCCCGGGTCGAAGCGGGGGATCGGTTAGCACCTTTGCCTTCCTCATCCGTCACGCAGGCGCACCCCGCCTCCGGAGATGGTCCCGCCGACACGCCCGTCGCGCGGGCCGACGGTATCTTCGGAGACGGGACGCCTGCGTCTGTTAACTCCCTTCCGATGCAGGACGAGTGCCGCAAGCGCTCGCCGAAGTGAGTCGCGGCGAGTGGCTTACTCGGGCGATCCCGGTTGGTTCCGGTCGCGATCTTGCCCTGTTTCGGGGGCCGGCACCTCGGTCTTGCCCAAGCCAACTGGATTCAGGGCGCCGAGGATACTGCCGACAGCCCAGCCGATCATCGCCCCGTGCAGCGGGACGGTGAAGGCGGCTGGCTGGACTTCGCCCGCAACCAGTTCGCCCAGCTGAAAACCATACGCCGGCCAGAAGAACGGGGTCATGCTCAGCACTTGCACGAAGGAAACCCAAGTCGCGGTGTTCGTCGCAGCGCCGCGCGACCGGGCGACGAGCCAAATCACCACCAGCAACCCGAGGCCGACCCCTTGGAAGGCGGCCAACAGCCAAAACCCCCTCAACCACCACTCCAAGAACCCTGTTCGGTAAGGCCTGCAAGCGAGTATCAGGAAAAATATCAGTGCAAACCCGAAGAACGGCATCAAGGGCCGCCCCCCGAGCAGCCGGACAAGCCCTCGCTCCACCGGCGAGTCTGTTGTGGACCTTCCGTGTCCCAGGTCGTACTGCCCTCCGAGCATTCGGGCCAGGCCCCGCACCAGAGCCATCATCAGGGCCGCCTGAAAGAAGAAAGTGCAGAGCCATTCCGGGCCGGGATCTGGCCACCGGCCAAGACGCCACCGAATACCTCCGAAGTGGATCAGCAGCAGCAGGCAGCCCACCACCAACCCCTCCCAGGCACCCCGGGCCACTTCGGTCAGAGCTGAACGGCGCAGCTCCGAGACGCTCCGGGGGGACCGGCGCAGGCGCAGGTGGAGGCGCGGGCGCCGGCGCTGGACGGGGCACGGTCCGCCGTCGAGATCGAGCCCGCCGACCACCACAGGAGGGCCCAGAAGACCGGCCACCACACGAAGACGAACAGGAGGCCAAAGGTTGCCGGATGCATCCGCACCCAGCGAAACCCACGGCGGAGTCGGCCGGCCGGCCGCGCCTGGACCCCTTCGCCCCGGAGCCAACCCTCCAGTTCGTCGGCCAGCGCCGCCGCCGACGGGTAGCGGTGGTTCGGGTCCTTCTCCAGGCACTTCAGGGCGACGGCAGCCAGGTCGGTGTCGGCCTTCGGATTCAGCGCGACCGGCGGCGCCGGGTCCTGGTCGCGCACCTGCAAGAGGGTGTCCAGTGGGGTCGCGGCGCGGAACGGGGGCCGGCCGGTGAGCAGCTCGTACAGGATCGCCCCGAGCGCGTACACGTCCGCCGCCGTGGTGAGGAGTTTCTCCGCCCGGGCTTGCTCGGGCGGCATGTACGACGGCGTGCCCACGATGGCCCCCGACTGAGTGGACCCCGCATCCCCCGCGAGGCGCTTGGCGAGGCCGAAATCGGTCACGTGCGGCTGGCCGTCCTTGTCGAGAAGGATGTTGGCCGGCTTGAGGTCGCGATGCAACAAGCCGCGCTGGTGCGCGAAGTGGACCGCCCGCGCCACGGTCTCCACCAGCCGGGCGGCCCCCTTCGGGTCCTGGGAGAACTCGGCTATCCTATGGTCGAGGCTGCCGCCTTCGATCAGCTTCATGCTGAAGTAATGCTGTCCCTGGTGCTCGCCGACTTCGTAGATGGGCACGACGTTGGGATGGTCCAGGTTGGCCGCCGCTTCCGCCTCGGTGCGGAAGCGGCGCACGTCGGCCTCGGAGGCCAGCTGGCCGGCGAGGATCATCTTCAGGGCGACGACGCGGTTGAGGCTGATCTGCCGCGCCCGGTACACTACTCCCATGCCGCCGCGGGCGATCTCCTCCAGCAACTCGTAGTCGCCGAAATAGCGCACTGTGCCGAGCGGGGATGAGGCGGCCGGCGCGGCGAGTTCCCCGGCCGCGCGCAGGAAGCCCTCGCGGTCGGCGAGGAACGCGCGCAGGTCGTCGGCCAGGTCGGGATGCCGCAGTAGCCACTCGTCGCGCCCCGGGGCGCGGCCGGCTTCCGCCGCCTCCAGGTAGTCCGCGATCACCTCATCGAGGCGCCGTTCGCCCGGCGGTGTGGTTTCGGGGGAAGAGGTCATGGCGTCACTCCGGCGCTTGCAGGTTGCCGCGGAGTTGTTGCAGCCCGCGCTTGATGAGGCCGGCCACCGCGGCGTGACTTCGTCCCAGGTGCTCGCCAATCTGGGCCAGCGACCAGCCGTGCCAGTGCTGGAGGACCAGGGCCTCGCGCTGCGCTTCCGGCAACCGGGCGAGGGCAGTGGCGAGCTGCAGCGCCTGCTCGTTCCGCTCGGCCCCCTCGCTCGGCGACGACTGGTCGGCGGCCAGCCACGAACCCAGCCGGGCCGACGAATCGTCCAGGGCCGCTTCCAGCGAGCGCTCCCGGGCCAGGTCGCGCTTGCCGGCGGCCAACTTGCGCAGCTCGTCGGCGAGGTTGTTGGCCAGGATGCGCCGCAGCCAGGCCAGCTCCTGGGCCGGGTGGTCGGCGCGGAACTCACCGCGCTTCTGGTACGCCTCCAGCACCGTCTGCTGAACGACGCCCAAGAGGTCGATCTTCGCCCGCAGCCGCGGGTCGAGCTGCACCCCCGCCAGCACCGACAAGTAGTCGCGCCAGCGCTGCGCCTCCTGGTCGTGGTCCATTCCAGCACCTGGGGATAGTAGCGTGCGGGCCGCGGAAAGTAGTCGCGCCCGCCAGGATATTTCGTGCCGCGGAACCTGGAGTCTACGGCATGGTGCCGTCCGAGGGAACAACCTGGCTTGCCGTCCCGAACGGCCGGAAAGCTCGTTGGCGCAACGGGTTACGGCGCCGAGCGTCAATTAAACATAAGGGGCATTATCGGACGTTGCCCTCCGCCGCTTGCGGCTTCGCAGGCTTGACCCGGCCGGCCATCAACGTCCGATAATGGCTGTTATGTTTAATTGACGCCGGCTCGACCGGGAGCTGGTTCCCGCCGGCGCCGCCGCTTTCCCAGTCTGCTGACCTTGACTCGCGGCCGCGGTTTCGTGTCTAACATCTACCCGCACCTTCGTTCACCGCCCCCAGGGGAGACGACCCGATGCCGCGCGTCGTGTTCACTAACAACCTGCAGCGCCACGTCGCCTGCCCACCGGCGGAGGTCACCGGACGGACGGTCCGGGAGGTGCTCGACGCCGCCTTCGCCGGAAACGACCCGGCGCGCGGTTACGTCCTCGACGAGCAGGGCTCCCTCCGCAAGCACATGCTCGTCTTCGTCAACGGCCGGCAGGTCGCGGACCGTGACACCCTGTCCGACCCCGTCCCGCCCGGGGCCGAAGTGTACGTGATGCAAGCGCTGTCCGGCGGCTGAGTGCCGCGTAACAACCACCCGAAGCGCCAAGGAGGAGAACATGGGCGAACGGATCCTGATCGGTACGCGGAAAGGGCTGTTCACGGTGGAGCGAGCGGGCGGGGGTTGGGCCGTCACCCGCTCCGCCTTCTTCGGGGACAACGTGTCGATGGCCCTGTCGGACCGGCGCGACGGCCGCACCTACGCCGCGCTCGACCACGGACACTTCGGCGTCAAGATGCACCGCTCCGCCGACGGCGGCCGGACCTGGGAGGAGTGTGGTACCCCCGCCTACCCGCCGAAGCCCGACGGCCCCGACGAGCCCAACGGGATGGGGCAGGTCGTGCCGTGGAAATTGCACCGCGTCTGGGCGCTGGAGGGCGGACTCGACGACCAGCCTGGCCTGCTCTGGTGCGGCACCATCCCGGGCGGGCTGTTCGTCTCGCGCGATCGCGCTTCGTCGTGGGAGTTGGTCCGGCCGCTCTGGGACCACCCGAAGCGCAAGGAGTGGTTCGGCGGCGGAGCCGACTGGCCGGGGATCCATTCGGTGTGCGTCGATCCGCGCGACGGCCGCCGCGTGCTCGTCGGCGTCTCCTGCGGCGGCACCTGGGTGACCGAGGACGCGGGGCAGACGTTCTCCTGCCGCGCCGAGGGGATGTGGGCCGCCTACATGCCGCCGGAGCGCCGCAACGACCCGAACATCCAGGACCCGCACCGCGTCGTCCGCTGCCCCGCCGCCCCCGTGTACCTGTGGGCCCAGCACCACAACGGCGTCTTCCGCACGACCAACGGCGCCGCCTCGTGGGAGGAGGTCACCGGCCTGCGCCCCTCCTCCTTCGGCTTCGCCGTCGCCGTCCACCCCCGCGACCCGGAAACGGCCTGGTTCGTCCCCGCGATCAAGGACGAGAAGCGCATCCCCGTCGGCGGCCGCTTCGTCGTCACCCGAACGCGCGACGGCGGGCGGACGTGTGAGGTGCTTAGCCGCGGGCTGCCGACGGGGGACGCCTACGACATCGTCTACCGCCACGCCCTCGACGTGGACGACACCGGCGACACGCTCGCCCTCGGCAGCACGACCGGCTCGCTGTGGGTCTCCGACGACGGCGGCGACTCGTGGCAGGCGGTGTCGAACCACCTGCCGCCGATCTACTGTGTGCGCTTCGCGGCCTGATTGCGATTCGATTGAGGAGCGGAGAAGGGGAGAGCACGAAGTGCGCGTCCGCCAACGGGGCGGGGGCGCGGGACCAGACCCTAAACGCAGGAGGGAACATGGTGACGAAGAACGGTGTGAAGGCGATCCCGACGGGGCATCATGTGGTGACGCCCGCCATCACGGTGCGCGGGGCCGCGGAGGCCATCGAGTTCTACAAGAAGGCGTTCGGGGCGGTGGAGGAATCGCGCTTCGCCGGCCCGGGCGGGCGCGGCATCATGCACGCCCAAATCCGCATCGGCGACTCGCCCATCATGCTCGCCGACGAGCACCCGAACATGGGCTGCAAGTCGCCGGCGTCGCTGGGCAACTCGACCGGCACCCTCATGCTGTATGTCGAGGACGTGGACGCGGCGTTCCAGAGGGCTGTCGCGGCCGGTGCCAGGGCGGACATGCCGCCGGCCAACATGTTTTGGGGCGACCGCTTCGCCAAGGTGACCGACCCCTTCGGCCACGCCTGGTCGCTGGCCACGCACATCGAGGACGTCAGCCCCGAGGAGTGCGGCCGGCGCGGGCAGGAATTCTTCGCCCGGATGGGGAACGGGTGTGGGTGAGAGCGGGTGCTCTTGACGCTGTGTAGCCGCCGTCGAATTATCGTTTCGCGAAACGATAATTCGACGGCGGCGGCTACACAGTCCCTATCATCATCAGAGAGGAGCCGCCTGCACCTGCCGGGGACGCACGCATGGGCCGGAGCATCGGGGCCGTCACACTCGGCTTCCTGTACGCGGTGGCGGGGATCTGGCTCACCCAGATGATCCTGTGGTTCAGCATCCCCGAAGAGCCGGGGGCCGAGGACACCGAAGCGGTCCCGGAACTGCGCCTGGCCCTGACCGTGTTTCTCACTTTTGCCAGCTCCTTCATCGCCGGCTTTGTCACCGCGCACGTCGCCCGCCAGGTGGAGTTGGTCCACGGGCTGGCGCTCGGCGCCCTCCTCGTGGCCGTCCTGGGCGTCACCACGATGGTCGTCCAGACGGAACCGACCCCGGCGTGGTATCAACTGGCCCTTCCCGCGGTCGCCCTGCCCGGCACGCTGCTCGGGGCCACCCTGCGCGCGCGGGTGCCGCGCCCTCCCCCCCCTGCCCCGCCGAAGCCGCCCGGATGAGGCCGCTGGCGGGCGCGACCGCGGCCGCTATCCTATCGGGATGCACACCTCAGCGAACCTCACGGGCAGCCGCCTGCGCGCCGGCATGGTCGGCCTGGGCATGATTTTCGACGAGACGTACCGGCCGCTCTTCGAGCAGCTGCACGCCGAAGGACTGTACCGCCGCGACTTCGGCCTGGTCGATGTGGAGCTGGCGGCGGTCGCCAGCCGGACCGGCGGCCGGGCCGAGCGCTACCGGCAGAGCGCCGCCGGCCGGGTGGCCGACTTCGCCAGCTTCTCGGGCGACGGCGCGGTGCGGCAGCTCCTGGAACACGGCGTCGATGCCGTCTGCGTGGCCACCCCCGACGACCGTCATTTCGAGGGGGCTCGGGCGGCCCTTCTTGCGGGGAAGCACGTCCTCATCGAGAAGCCGTCCGTGCTACGGTTGCAAGAACTGGACGAACTGGATGCGCTGGCTCGCAAGAACGGGGTGCTGGCCAAGGTGGTCTATCACAAGCTCGCGGACCCCGATCACAAGAAGCTGCGGACCCACGTCGTTGACGGCGTGCTGCGGCACGTCAACAACGGCTACTGCTCGCTCCTGGAGCCGAAGCAGGTCAGCGGCAGCCAGTTCGCGGAGTGGATCAGCGGCCGCAACCCCGGCACCTACGTCGCCGTCCACTACGTCAAGCTGATCGACTTCACCTTCGCCTCTCCTCCCCTCGCCCCTCCGGGGAGAGGGGTTGGGGGTGAGGGGTGGCGCCTGGCGCGCGTCTCAGCCACCGGCCAGCGCGGCCTCGTCGGACCGGCGGACGGCCCGACGTGGGATTCGGTACAATTGCAGATGGTGTATGTCTATCCCGATGGCCGCGAGGCGGCGTTCGACATTCACACCAGCTGGGTGACGCCGGACAACTTCCCCGGCTACGTCGAGCAGGAGGTGCAATTCCGCTTCGATAACGGCGTCTGGGCCGCGCATCAGCGCAAGCGCGGCGTCGAGCTGACGGTCGAGGGCCGCACGCCGCATGAGCTGAAGATCACGCCGAACCACCACTACAACGGCACCTTCGTCGAGCCGTGGGGCGAGCGCTCGCAGCGCGGCTACGGCGTCGAAATCCTGCGCCGCTTCTTCGAGGAGGTGGCCCATGTCGAGTACGCCGGCCCCCCTGCCCTGCGCGACCGACGCCTGGAGGAAATGCGGGCGCTCGCTTACAACGACGTTTCCACGGATCGCAACACGGTGGCCGTGGTGCAAGCGCTGGAGGCGATCTTACAGCGACATGCGGCCGGACAACCGGGCAGCGTCGTGACGGTGAATGGCGAGCACGGCGGCCTGGCGCTGTGGGCGCCGGGCGGCGCCGCGCCGGCGGTACTGTACGCCGGCCGCGCCTGAGCCACGACGCCAGGGGAGGAATCATTCGCGCCGGCGCGGCCGGCGTTTCGGCGCGGGAGGAGGTTGGGGGGCGGTCGATTCGTCGTGAAGCCGACGTTCGAGCCAGGCGGCTTCCTCGGGCGTCAGGGGCGGCGTGGGCGGTCGGCTGTAGTCAATCTCCTCGTGGTAGCGGCCGCCTTCGTAGACCGCCTCGATCAGCGCTTGCAATGGTAGGGAGAGGTCGGCATCGGGCTTCGCCAGCGGCACCGGGACGACCGGCAGTGGCTGGTCGAACAACCCCGGCCAGACGTGGCACAACGGGGCCTCGTCCTCACGGGCGACCAGGACGTAATACGGACTGTCCGGCAGCGGGTCGTGCATCGGCATCCGGTCGCCGCCGCGCAGCAGGTCGATTTCCACCAAATTGGCCTTCCCCAACAGGAGGGCCTGGCGCTTCCGCAGATACTTTTTCCACCCCCGCGAGCGCCGCTTCTTGTTCGACGGCGAGAGCACTTCGATACTGGTCACCAGGCGCCGCTCGGGACCCGACTCGTAAATGTCGATGAACTTCTCCTCGAAGTCCTCCTCGATGAAGGCGCGTAGGGCCACCGGTTCGCTTGCCTTCGTCGCGGCGCCCCCGCCGAGACTGCCCGGCTTGTCGGCGCTCTTCTTTGGGCCGCGCGGCCCGGTCAGACTGATGTCGGGGACGAAGGGACGTCGCCTCTTCTGCTCGGTTTCAACGAAGGCGATGTACGACCGCTTGCGCGGTCGGGCCAGGTACCGTTGCGGCAAGACCGCACGCAGGGCACGCACCATCTCCGCGATCAGGTCGTCGTGGAATTCTGCCCACAGCTGGCACGCTTCGATGTATGGGTCCATCCCGGGGAACGGCGACTTCATGAACTGCCCCTCCGCGAACGCCAGGCAGGTTTCCCTGAAAAGTATCGCAAACCAACGCGAGCTGCCAGGGAGGTCATTTGCGCCGGCCGCCCCGCCGCTTGGGCGTGGCCGGCTCTTCGGCCGGCGCCGCACCGCGCAGGCGGCCCTGGAGCCAGGCGCTTTGCTCGGCGGTGAGCGGCGGCGCCAGCGGTTTAGTGTAATCGATGCGGCGGCCGTACCGCGAGCGCTTGAAGATGTCATCCACCAGCGGTTGCAAAGGGAAGGCCACGTCCGGGTCGCTGTTATCCAGGGGTATCGTCAGGTCGGGCAAGGGGCTATGGAAGTAGGCCTTCCACACCCGACAGTAAGGAGCGCGTTCCTGGCGGCAAAGGAGGATGGAATAGGGGCTGTCGGGCCAGGGGGCGAGCATCGGCATGCGGTCGCCGCGGCGCAGCAAGTCGATTTCGACGTAATTGGCATGACCCAGGAGAAAAGAGCGCCGTCGCCGCAGGTGCGACTCCCGCCCCACGTGGCCAGGACGTTTGTTGGCCGGCGACAAGAGTTCGACGCGCGTGACAAGTCGCTGCTCGTCGCTGAAGTCGTACACGTTGACAAAGCGCTCGCGCAGCGGCTCGTCGATAAAGGCCCGCATCGACACAGGCTCGCCCTCTCCCCGTGGACGCTGAGACGAGGGCGCGGAAGCACAAGCAGCGATCACGTGGGGCGGGGTCGGTTCGATACACTCCTCCTCCGAGTAGCAGATAGCGGTGTACTCCCGGCTGCCGATGCGTGCGGCATAGTGCTCGGGGAGACGATCGTTCAGCCGGTTCGCGATTTCGCAAATTAAGCTGAACGAAAAGTCCCCCCACAGCTGGCACACCTCGATGTACGGGTCCATCCCCGGAAATGGCGACTTCATGAGCGCGGCTCCGCAAAGGCCCGGGCGACACGCCGCGCAGCATACCGCGGAGGGCAGGAGAGAGCCACGCCAGTCTGTCGGAACTTCTGTTCACCCCCCTGCCCTGCCCCGACGTTTCTGTTGCGAATTTGTCAATCTCGCGCCGTCGCGGACGAATAAGAGATTAACACACCCTGGGCCGTGACTTTCGTTGAGGGACTGCACGATGATCGCCGGGACCGTGTCCGCCATCCGCAAATGGGCCGCCCGCCGTAAAGCCTTGCTGGCAGCCGTCATCCGTGTCGTCACCAAGCCGGCCCTCGCTTACGCCAGCGGCGATCAGAACGTCGCCGACGCCTACGGCGACCTGCTTGGCAACGGACTCGCCGAGGCGCTCGACCTCGTCGCTGGCGACGCTGAAAAAAAGCCGTCCCCGTCCGACGCCGATGCCGCGGGCCTTTGGCAGCGCCTGGAGGAGATGGCCCAGACCTCCTCCGCCCTGCTCGACAAGCTGGAAAAGATGCCCGAGCTGGCGTCGCTCCCGCCCGACCTCGCCGCCGTCGAGGACCACGTCCGCGGACTGCTCCGCAAGAACGCCGCCTTGCAGGCCGACTTGAGCGGCATCAGCCAGGCCCTGCTCGAACAGGCGCTGTCGATCCCGCGCATCGAGAAGAAGCTGGAGGAGGTCTGCCACGTCGTCCTGCAAATGCGCGACGTCGCCCTCGAAGACTTCAAAAAGCTCCTCATCAACTCGCCGTTGTTCAAGGACTGGGAGGAGTTCCACCGCGCCGACCCCGATGCCGTGCGCCTGCTCAACGAGGCGGACCGCCACTTCCTGGCCGGCCGGCGCAAGGAGGGGATGGAGTGTCTGCGGCGCCTGTTCGAGATGCGCGGTGTCGGCAACGCAACGTTGGCCCATCACCTCGGCCTGCATCAGATGGGCAACGGCGACTTGGCCGGGGCGCGCGCGACCATGCTCGCCCTTGGCGATCGCGCCGATCTGCCCGCCCAATTGAGACAAACGATGATCGCCGCCTCGACCTTTGGCCGGCAGGGCCATGTCGCCGTCTGGCGCAGCCTGCCGCGCGGCTTCGAGATCAACGGCAAGTATCGCATCGAAGCCGAGATCGGCCGCGGCGGCATGGCCAGCGTCTACCGCGCCGTCGGCATCGACGACCTCAACGAAGGAGAGAAGTTCGCCATCAAGGTGCCCGCTCCCGGCCTGCTCCGCGACAAGGAGATGATCAACCGCTTCGGCCGCGAGGTCGCCATCGCCCGCAAGTTGTCCGACGGCAGCCCATCGCAAATCGTCCTCACCTTGCAGTACGAGAAATTCGCCGATCCCATCGACGGCGGCATCGTGTACGCCCTGGTCATGGAGTTCATCGACGGCGAGAACCTCGCCCGCTTCCTCGCCCGCCGCCTGACAGAGAACCGCCCGCTGAGCCGCGATGAGATCGTCGCCATCCTCACGCCTGTCTGCCAGGCCCTCCAGCTGGCGCACAGCCGGAAAG
>Ga0310038_10001176_pt1 | contig 20114 bp, 20 predicted proteins | sample Sb_taG_6_FD_200461 | JGI IMG/M metagenome (GOLD analysis project Ga0310038, IMG submission 200461) | Peat soil microbial communities from Weissenstadt, Germany - Sb_50d_4_PS metaG (v2) (version 2) | ecosystem: Environmental > Terrestrial > Soil > Wetlands > Peat | place: Germany: Weissenstadt... | reverse complement strand
CTCCTGGGTGTCCGATCAGACTTTGCCAGTCTTTTCTACATCACCTCTACAACACTGGTCCCGGATTTGTCTACGACTCCGTCCCTTAAACAGCGCAGTGACGACTCAATTTCCCGTCAACCCGATCTACTTCGATGGCGGGGGATCGGCCTCCACATCTTTGAAGAATGGAATCACACCCGGGATCAGCCACTTTTGCCACATTTCATCGATCTTGCTCTGGAAGTAATCGATATCATCGTTGGTAAAGTGCGCGAAACGCCCTTGCTTTAATAAATAATCTCGAACCGGCTGCCGGCGAATCTTGCCGGCCGCGATCTGCTCGGTCCTGCCGGTCAGTCGAAGCACGCGGTCCTCCACTTCATACAGCGGCCAAACGCCGGTATTGATGGCCAGTTCGCCCATTTCGTGCGAGAGGTAAGGATCGTAGTCCCAGCCCTTTGGACAAGGATCGAGCGAATGAATGAACGTCGGTCCGCCGATGGCCAGCGCCTTGCGCATGGCGTTCATCCCATGCAGCCCATACGACATGCAAATGGTTGCCACATATCTGCATTCCGGATGACCCGCCGCCATCATGCCCGCCATGTTCTTTTTCCAGCGGCGATGCATGATTCGTTTCACCGAACCCGGCGAACTGAAGGTAGTGTTAGCACCCCACGGAGTGCTGCCGGAAAGCTGAATGTCGGTGTTCGCATAGGACTCGTTGTCGTACATCAGGATCAACGAATTGTACTCCGCGTGAGTCAGGGTCGCTGAAATCGCGCCCACTCCCATGTCGGCGCCGCCGCCGTCGCCGCAGAAGGCAATGACGTTGATGGGTTCATTCTTCATCTTGCCCTTGCGCATCAGGACCTTCAGCGCGGCGGATGTGCCCAGGGCTGCGGATCCGCTGCTGCCGAGCTGAGTGTGCATCCACGGAACTACCCAAGCCGTGCTGTAGTAGGTGGTGTTCGCCACATACATGCAGCCGGTGCTGCCCAGAATGATCGACCTGGGGCCGGCAGCCTTGGCCATCATCTTCATCAACAAGGCCGACTCGCAGCCCTGGCAGGTCCGGTGGCCGGAGGTGAAATATTCCTCCAACGGAAGCTTCTTGACAGACTTGAAGGGATCGAGTTTCTGTGTGGGATCAATCTGAATGTAAGTCGCCATAACTTGTCCTTTCTGACGGTCCAACCACGCCAGCAAAATTTGTTATTCGCGCAAGCCGATCCATTGGGTCAGGGGTTGCGACTTTCCTTCCGCCGCTTTGTAGACGGACGCAGCCACTGTCTCCACGTCGGGAACGGTTACTTCTCTACCTCCAAGACCGGCAATAAAGCCCAGCACCGGGATCTTCGGCCCAGGCGCCGAATACATCGCGGTACGGACTTCGGTTGTGACCACGCCACTCATGTAGGGCGAGCCAAATGAATAATCGCGATCAATCACGCCAACTGCTTTGAAACGGCTGAGCGATTTCGCCAGCTCGGCCGCGGCAAATGGACGGAACCAGCGCATGCGCACGAAGCCGACTTTCTTCCCTCCGTTGCGCATTTGCCGGATGGCAACGCGAACCGGCGTCGAAAGCGTGCCCATTCCCATGAGCACGATGTCGGCGTCGTCGGTCATATATTCCTCGAAGAACGGATTGCCATAGGAACGTCCAAAGATGCGCTCAAAGTCGGCATAAGCTTCTTTGAGAACCACTGACACGCGCTCCATGGCGGCATAGTTCTGCCGCCGGATTTCCATGACCCAGTCTTCGTTGCCCTGGGGAGCTACGGTGATCGGGTTATCGGGATGCAGCAGCAGGTCAGCCCGGTTATAGCGTGGCAGGAACTCATTCACTTTTTCCTGGGAAGGAATCTGCACCAGCGCCTGGGAGTGGGTGAGAAACGCGCCATCGCAACTGATGGCACACGGCAGAAAGATGCGCCGGTCTTCGGACACGCGATAAGCGATGAGGGCGGTATCAAGAGCTTCCTGCGCGCTGTCGACCCAGACCAACTGCCAACCAAGGTCACGAACTGCCAGAGCGTCGTTGTGTTCGACGCCGAATGCTCCGGGATCGTCGAGAGCGCGGTTGCCCACCATGGCCACCATCGGTATGCGCAGCGCGGGCGTGACCGTGAGCGCCTCCATGGCGTACATCTAGCCGACTCCGCTCGAACCGCAGAAAACCCGCGCCCCGCACGCGCAGGCGTGTTTCACAATTTCAAACTGTGAGTGCTCGCCCTCGGCAACGATGTATTCACAATCCATTTCACCGTTGGCGACCAGCTTGCAAATGTATTGCATGACCGTGTCGTAGGGGCGAATCGGGTAGGCGGTGATCACATCCACATCGGCCAGCTTGCAGGCGACCGCGATCGCCTCGCTGCCGGTAATGAGCGCTGTCTTATCTGTGCTGCGCTTTTCTTCAACTACGGTGGCCGTGGCCATATCCAATCTCCTGGTTCAGAAATCTTGTTTAGCGATTACTTGTCACCTGCCACTTCGAGTGCCGCCGGGACTTGTTCTTCATACTGCCCGCGGTAACGGAAACCATGCGACCGCTCGGGGTGGGATTTGATCTTGTCGGCCAGCCATGCTTCGTAGCCTTTCTCGTCCTTCCTCCAGGCTTCCCATTGGCTGCTGTTATCTTCGAATTCGGTCTCGTTCACCATGGTGACGCACTCTTTCACCGGGCAAACCGCCTCACACACACCGCATCCGCAGCAGGCCTGCATATTGGCGTCGTACAAACCCTCGGGAGTGACGTCGAAGCAGGAATCAGGGCATTGCAGCCAGCACAGTGTGCACTTGATGCAGGTATCAAAGTTCACCACCGGCCGCATGGTGCGGGTGGTGTATTTCTTGAACGTAGGATTGCGCTCCGGCCGCCATCCGCCGCTGGCATGGGTCGTCGGATCTTCTACGGCGCCGCCCGCGGGAATGCACGGAATGGCAATGCCATCTCCCATTTCATGCCATTTGGGGAAGTTGAAATGGTAAGGAACTTCGGGATTGCCCGTGCCGGGTTTCACCGGAACGGTCTCAATCCGTTCATAGGCGCGGGCCGCGGACTCGGCCTTCACCTTGTCGTTCCACTGGTCCACGATGACCTTCTGCACCGACTTCAGACTGAACAGGCCGGGCAGGAGCTTGGCAACTGCTCCCAGAATGCGCACGTCGGTGTGGTCGTCCTTGTACACCCAGAGGCCGGAAAAACTGACTGTCCCCTTCAAGATGGCTAGGTTATACGGTGTCTCCTTGCGATGCGCCATCTGCAAAAGAGCTTCGGGTTGCTCGCGCGAGGTTACGATCAAAGTCCCGCCGGGTTTGAGTAATTTGTTGACGGGCTGCAGGCCGTACCACGCCCATGACTCCACGCCTTTACACAACGTGTCATCCACTACGATGGTGACGTCGACTTCCTTGGGCTCGTATTTTGCCATGCCCTCTTCGAGCGTCTGCGCATCATCGGCCACAATGGCAAAGCCTTTGGCGGGAATGCCGTTGCGCTCCGGGCTGTCGCCGTAGCGGCCAAAGGAGATACCCAGCTTGCCATCCTCATGCGCGGCCAAAACAATGGAGCGCGTGAGGCGCGTAGCCAGGGTTTTCTGGAAAATTCCTCGGTAGATCACTTCGATCGCGAATAACCGGCCCATGGGAGATCCTCCGAAAATTTCGCTATAAAGATTTTTCCAACTCGTGCAGAACCATTTCCTCAACGTCTTCAATGTGGCGGCGCATGGCAGCCTTGGCGGCCTCCGCGTCGTGCCGCTTGATGGCGGACAGAATCCGCCGGTGACCGGCCACCGATTTTTCCGGGCGGCCCTCGACCTGCAAGTTGCGTTCTCGCGTATCGCGCAGCAGGTCCATCAGCGTATCCAGCACCTTGAGCACAACGCTGTTACCCGAAGCTAACGCGATACTGTAATGAAACTCCGAGTCCTCAGCGATGGCGTTGTCGCCCTGGCGCAGCTTTTCCTGTTGACGATCCAGAATGTCTTCCATCTCAGAAATTTCGTCAGCGGAGGCGTGCGTGGCTGCACGGGCAGCCAGCGGCGGTTCCAGCATCTTGCGAAAGTCGAGGAGTTCGTTGATCAGCTCTTCTTTGCGCTTGAGCGCGTTGGCCAGCGGATTTACGACTGATTCGGCGGAGATTTCGCAGACGATGGTACCCACGCCCTGGCGCGGTTCCACCATGCCCATCAACTCCAGACTGCGGATCGCGTCTCGAATGGAACTTCGGCTGACCTGCAGCGTCTCGGCCAGTTCGCGTTCCGAGGGCAATTTGTCACCGGGTTGCAGTTTCTTGAGAATGAGCCGCTCGATCTGGCGAGCGACTTCCTCGTAGACCTTGTTGCGACGAACGGTCTCGAAACTGGAGTTGAGAGTAGCGGACAAGCTAAGCCCCAACTGGTCTGATAAGTGGACCAGCCCGAAAAGTATACCCCTTTTGTCAAGCACCGGAAGAGATTTTTTTAACGGCGGGAGAAAAGACGAGAAGAGACCGTCCAGACCAGCAGTTAGCAATTAGCATTTGGTCGTATGGCCAAGTGCCAGGTGCTAAGTGCAAGTGTTACTTAGCGGCTCGCAGCGTCGTTGCCTCGCGGCACGGCGCCAGCAATTTGGCGCAACTATACACGGCACGCGTGTGAGGCATGGGGACACCCACTCTCTCGCCCAACTCCACCACCGACCCAACTAGGGCTTCCAGTTCCATGGGCCGGCCGGCCTCGAGATCCTGCAGCATTGAGGTCCTGTGCTCGCCGACTTTTTCCGCGCCAGCCATTCGCTGATCAATCGAAACCGGCAGTTTCATTGCTAGTTTTTGCGAGACTGCTTCGACTTCCTGCATGATGTTGCGAATCACTTCAGAGACTCCGGGATCGCGAATCATCTGACCCAGCGTGGCGCGGGTCAGTGCACTGACTGGATTCAGCGAAGCATTGCCCAGGATCTTCACCCAAACCTCCTCACGGATGTGGGTCGTGATCGGGCAACGCAAGCCGGATGCGACTAGGGCCTCCGCAATGCGGCGACAACGCTCGGAACGCTCGCCGCCGGGCTCGCCCAAAGAAATGCGGTTGCCCTCGATGTGTTGAATCACTCCCGGCGCAGTAATTTCGGTAGAGAAATAAACGATGGATCCCACGACGCGCCGAGCTTCGATGGCCTCAGAGATCACACCGCCGGGGTCGATGCGTTCTAGGCGCAGGCCCTCCCATTGCCCGCCGAAACCCTGAAAGTACCACCACGGAATTCCATTCTGCGTGCTGACCACCGTGGTATCGGGTCCCAGCACTGATTTCAACTGCGGCGCAAGGTGGGGCAGGCTGTGGGCCTTCACGCCCAGAATCACGACGTCGGCTGGGTGTGCTTCTTCGAGGGAGCCGACAACTGCGGGCCGGGCCTGGAAATCTCCGTCCGCGCTCCTCACCTGCACGCCGTTTTGTTGCATTGCCTGCAGGTGGGGACCGCGCGCGAAGAGCGTGACGTCGAGTCCGGCACGGGCCATTCGCGCGCCCATGTAGGCGCCGATCGCACCCGCGCCCACGATCAGAAATTTCATGCCTCGTGGTTCCATCGGATTGATTGCGCCGCCCGTCCCATCATTTTGATTCGCGAATGATTTCGTTCCGTCACTCTGACGACTGGTCTTCCAGAATGGCGCGCGCAACGGCACGACGCCGAATCTTCCCCGTCGCCGTGGTCGGAATGCTTTCCACCAGATAAATTCTGCTTGGGCATTTGTATTCTGCCAGAAATTGGCGGCAGTGCTTTATCAGTTCACGCTCGTCCGCTTTCCCGGGTTCGTGCAAAACGATGGCGGCGGCCACTTCCTCGCCGAGCGTGGGATGTAGGCAGCCGAACGTGACTGCGGCCGCGACCGCCGGATGCTTGAGCAAGACCTCGTCCACTTCATGGGGCGCGATGTTTTCTCCGGCGCGGATGATAATGTCCTTGATCCGTCCGGTCAAATGCAGGTAGCAGTCTTCGTCGAGCATCCCTTGATCGCCGGTGCGAAACCACCCATTCACCAGGGCATGGGCATTGGCTTCGGGGTTGTTTTCATAACCCCGGAATACACTCGCTCCCTGGATCACGACCTCGCCGACCTGGTTGGTTCCGAGGTGATGACCTTCCCTGTCCATGATGCTGACCCGTATGCCCGTACCCACGCCGACCGAACCGGCCTTGCGATGCCGCGGAGGCAGCGGATTCGAGGTCATCTGATGTGAGGCTTCGGTCATGCCGTAGGCCTCCACGAATGGCACCCCGAAAAGGCCCTCGATTTTGTGGATCAGTTCCCACGACAACGGAGCGCTGCAAGAACGAATGAAACGCAGGGTGGCAGCCTCGGTTGGATTGTGGTGTGCGCGAGCCAGCAAAAGCTGGTGCATCGTGGGCACTCCCGAATACCAGGTTACGCGGTGTTCACGCACAGTTCGCCAAAAAGACAGCGCGTTGAACTTGGTTGGAACTACCACCGTACCGCCGGAAACCAGGGTGGCCATGGCTGAGCCGATCAATCCATGAACGTGAAACAGCGGCATGATGCACAGCGCCACATCTTCCTCGGTAAGCGCGTAGGTGTTGGCGATATTGGCTGAGGAAACCGCCAGGTTGAAATGCCGCAGCGGCACGCGTTTCGGCCGGCCCGTGCTTCCGCTGGTGTGCAGGACGAGCGCAATGTCGTCGGCGTTCGGCTCTGTGGCTTTCGCCCCAGTGGGAGCATCCACCAGGTGCACGAAGCCCTTGTCCGTCATTTCCACCGGGAATATGGGGATCTTGAGATCGCCGGCGGCGGCGCGCACGAATTCCGCGCCCACCGGCGGACAAAGCAAAGCGCGAGCCGAGGTGTCGCGCAGGAAAAACAGAAACTCTTCATACGGGTAGGCTGGATTCAACGGCGCCGCCGTTCCGGCGATGGAAGCGGCCAGGAAGCTCACGATCGCAGGCAGGCCGTTGGGCAAAGCGATCGCGACCCGGTCTCCGCGGGAGATGCCGGCAGAAGCCAGCGCGTCGGCCATGGCCAGGACCTGCTGCCGCAGCGAATCGTAAGTGACCACGACTCCTAATTCGGGGACGGCAACCGCAGCGTGACTGTCCGCAAAATGCAATACGTCAAGCAGCGTGTGTACGGCCTTCAGGGTCATGCGTGACCGCCTTCAGTGCGCGTGCTTGGATGATGAAATCTGCTTCCTAGTTACTGCCGGAGGGTTGTAGAGTGCCGCGTTTTATCGAATATGATCCAACGCGTCCTTGACCGCGCTCTCCTCCGGCTTGCACTCATGCTTTTCGAAATCAGACTGAAGCTGCAGCTTCGCCTTATCAGAATCCAGCAAAAATTCCTGCCGCGTCCGGAACGTGAGGCGGCACACATCGCAAAAAGCTAAACTGGGCGTGTCTCCAATGAATCTCACGATCTTGAGATTGCGCTCTGGCATCGCAACATAATGGCAAGGCACGCCCGTTGAGTCAAATGCGCCAAATCTCCAGTCGATTGTCATCCTGAGCAAGCCGCTTTTGCGCCGCGAAGGATCTGGGCGAGCCGCGCGATGTGTCGCGTTCTATGCGACACAACAATCGCGCGTTTGGCTCGCTTCCTTGCCAAACTGACCCACTGCCAAATCCTCAATCGCAGCATCGCATTCGTTTACTCCGCAAGCCTAGCAAGGAATGAAGCCCAGTTTCAGTGACATTTGCACGCGTCTCTGGTTCGGCTCAAGAACTTTCTCCGCGAGTGACCTGCGCCAATCACTGACTCTGCCCGAACCCGGGTGTAGCATGTGAAGCGCAAAGGTGAACGTCACCATGGTGCAAAGTGAAGTCGAAACTTTAGCGCGAGAGCTGCTGTCTGCCTATGAAACCGGGCAGATGATTTCTGCACCGCTGTCGTCCCGCCCCGGTTTCGATCTCAACTCCGCGTACGCCGTGGAAGCAATGCTTAAGAACTTCCGCGAATCGGCCGGACATCACGCAGTCGGCCGCAAAGTTGGCTACGCCAACAAGGCCATGTGGCGTGTGTTCAAGCTTGAAACTCTGGTGTGGGCACACATGTATGACGACACGGTGCACTACAGCGAGAACAACACCGCCAGTCTCGCGCTCGCTCACCCGCGTTCGCTGAAGATTGAACCTGAAATTGTGTTCGGCTTGAAGCAGCCAATTACTTCCGGCAGCCTCGATGCCGCTGCAGCCATCGGGTACGCGGATTGGTTGGCGCTGGGATTCGAGATCATTGATTGTCCCTTCCCCGGATGGCAGTTCCAGCCCAGCGATTTCGTCGCCTCTTTCGGCCTGCACGCGGCGCTCGTGATCGGCGAGAAGATGCATCTGCGTGCAGAGCTGGTTCCGAAGGTCGTGGATGAGTTACCACGGTTTACCGTACGCATGTCGAAGAATGGCGAGGTTGTGGAAGAGGGATCCGGCAAAAATTCTCTGCGCAGCCCAGCCTTGTGCCTGGCAGAACTCGGCGCAGCCATCCTGCGAAGGTTCCCGGACGAGCCGTTGAGCGCCGGAGAGATCATTAGTTCCGGTACGCTCACCGCGGGACATGCAACGGAAAAAGGCGACCACTGGACAGCCGAGGTCGCTGGTCTGGCCCTCCCACCGCTTACCCTCCATCTGACTTAGCAATTTCCCCGATCCAACCAGCGCACAACACGAGTTCGAAAACGATAGTAACTTTACAATTATTCCGCAAGTAATACCTTAATAATTTGGTACTGAATTCGCGGGATTTGGTCCATCCGAAGGGATAACGACGATGAAAAAAATGGCAAGCCTTCGAACAAACTACACGGCGTGGCTTTGGCGAACCCTCGCAATTGCTCTCGCCTTGAGCGGCGTTCCCGCCCATGCCCAAGAAACCGTGGTCCTGGTGGGATCGGGATCGACGGTTCCTGCTCCGCTCTACAACCGATGGGCGCCGGAGTACGGCAAGCGCAGTTCCAAGATCCAGATGAAGTACCTTCCGATCGGCACAAGCGAAGGGATCAAGCAGATTTCCCACGGCACGGGTGACTTCGGCGCCGGCGAAGTTCCGCTGAGCGCCAACGAACGGTCCGAGGGGGCTCTGATTGAAATGCCTGTCGTCATCATCGCGATCGTGCCGATTTACAACTTGCCGGACATTCACCACGAAATTCGGCTCACCGGCGAAGTATTGGCGGGGATTTTCCTCGGGGACATCAAAAACTGGAATGCTCCTCAGATTGCCAGGCTTAATCCGGACGTGAGTTTGCCAGAGCTGCCGATCCACGTGGTGAATCGGCCGGGCGGCAAGGGATCCAATTACGTCTTCAGTGAGTTCTTGTCCAAGGCGAGCTCTAAGTTCCGTGAACAAATCGGAGTCAGTCCTTCGCCGAAGTGGCCGGTGGGAGAGCCGGCAGAACGCAGCTCGGATATGGCCGACAAAGTGAAAAGTCAACCCGGCGCCATCGGCTACGCGGAACTACAATACGCGGTGAAGGGCAACATTCCCCACGCGTCCGTGCAAAACCCATCTGGCAAGTTTGTCCAGGCGTCTCCGCAAAGCATGGAGGAGGCTTGCCGGGCAGTGGAAGCGCCGCACTGGAATAACTTCTCCGCGTCGTTGATCGATGCCCCAACGGCAGGCGCTTTCCCAATCACCAGCTTCACCTGGATCTACGTGCGAACCAAGGCCTCTGATTCCGCCCGGGCTGCCGCGTTGGCGGACTTTCTCGACTGGATGTACAAGGATGGTCAGCAATTCGCTGAAGAGGAAGGCTATGCCAAACTGCCTCCATCCCTCCTCACTGCCGTGCAGAAAAAATTGAAAACACTGCAATAGCAACTTGGGGCGCGGCCGTGTAGAATCGCATACTTCCGAGAGGAAGAAATGCGAAACTATCTGGCCGGGATTTGTATTGTTTTCTTGAGCGCGCTTGGGCTGGCGCAACAGCCGCCAGCGAAGGCGCCCATCGAATTTGGTAAGTCCTCCGATGCGTCGTCCCAGTCCAAATTGGACGCTATGTTCCAAGCCAATATCCGTGCCGAATGGGAGGCCGTGAAGGCGAAGGACAAAAAAGCGTATGGCGACCTGCTGGCAGAGGACTATCAGGGAGTAGAAGTCGATAGCCGCGGCGAACGTAACAAGATTCAGGCTATCAATGAGCTGCCAGAAAGCAATGTCTCCAGCTACACGCTGTGGGGCTTCAAACTGATTCCCTTAGGGCAGGATGCGGCGTTTGTCATCTACGAAGTCACCCTACAGTTCCCGCCCAAATCAGCCGTGCGCTATTCGAGGGTCTACATTACCGAGCTTTGGGTCAAGCGCGCCGGAGAATGGAAGGAGTTGCATTACCAAGAGACCCACGTCAAGTAAGACCGCTGCCCCGCTACCCCGCCGCGATGGGCATCCGGAGTAGCCGCCTGAGCATCCCAATGTATATACTTAGTAAGTCCGCGTGGGGGTGGAACATGGTAAAGACCCTGCTGTTTTTGCTTGTCCTCAGCGCCTGCATCCCAGTCGTCGCCCAAACCACGAACTCAAGCCAAGCAGCTAGTCCCGATCAACAGCATTCGAAAAAGTCGAAGGACCAGATCACAGTGAGAGGCTGTGTCGGCAGGCAGAGCACCGACTACATCCTGACTCAAGCGGACCAGGGCAATAGCTACGAACTCGAGCGGAGCCGCAAGTTGCGCCTGGCGCCGTACCTTGGTCAGGAAGTGGAAGTGACCGGTACGGAATACCCCTCCATGAGCACCAGTTCCGATTATTTGACGCGATCGGGGTCGGCCAGCCCGGTGACCATAAGAGTGACAGCGATCAAGACCATCGCCAAGCGGTGCACGGCAAATTGAAGTCAACATAAAGTAGAGACACGCCCGCCGCGAGCCCTAAGGTACCACGGGGGACGAAAGAAGGCAGGTTCTGTTACAGTCTCAAGGGCCATGAACGACTTATCCCGCCTGGCCGTGAACGGTTGTGTGGCACGCCGTGCAAAGCGTAATCAGGTTTTCTTCGGAATCGTCGCCGGCTTGACTGCGAAACTCTTGGTGATGAACTTCAAGATTCGACATGGTGCCGCAGGCTTGGCATCGCCAGCCATCCCGGCGGAGTACTTCGTAGCGGAGTTCTTCGTATGGCTCGGGATCAAGCCGCAAGCGCGGGCGTTTTGGTCCTACCGCATTCATGACGCCTTCCCGGTGAAGTGATCCAGAAACGCTTTTCTTTCTTCTCCCGGAAGGAACTTGAAGAACCGCAAGACCGACTGCAGGAGTACACGTGAGTTGCCGTTGTCCAGGTTCGCTCCTGCCAGGAAGTCGGCACAGATCATTTCCAAACAGTAGCCGCGGGACTTGTCCGTTCCCAGCATCAGAGCCGCCGTCTCAATCGCCTGCTCGATGACCAGAATCTGGCTCCTGTAGAGTTTGAAGTAGATAATTTCCGATGGCTCCGTTTCTCGCCCGGTCAGTTCCTTCTCGACTTCCTGCTTAAACTCCTCTTTCGGCATCTCGTGAGCTTTGTGCAACCAGGTTGCACAATCGAACCTCTGCCCATCCCTCCGGGCCAGCTTGGCCAACTCCAGCCCTTTGGTCCATCCCACTTCCTTCAGTTCCTTCCGCGCCTGCGGGGGCAGGTGCTCGTGGATCGACATCAGGTAGTACGCCTTCCTTCTGGATTCCGGGAACCGTCTCTCCAGAAAATCGTCAAACGACGCCAGCTTCTCCACCCGCCAATACTGTCCGGCCCGGACTTCGCACAGATAGCGTCCGAGCTCGACGAAGCGTGTGTCCCGCTCCGCTTCCTTCTGCTTCTCCCAGGCCAGAATCTCGTCGATTTTCGTGAGCACGAACAGGGCTCGCCGGCGATTGAGCTTGGGCAGCATGGGTGGGGTCCTAGTAAGCAAGCTCGTCAAGCCAACCAAGGTTTTTCGCTCCCGGACGTCGTACCAGATCGATCTCGACCAACTGCTGTTTCCCCAGACAGAGCCCGACATAGGGGCAGGTGCTACAGGGGTTCTGGGGAAAGCGAATGCCGCTGTGCGGCAGGAACTGGGCCGACTCGATGCGGGCAATGGTGTCGGCGACCAACTGGCCGAATTCGTTGCGCTGCTCGTCGGTGATGGTGGTGTGCAGGTACTGGACTTCGACCAATCGCTTGCGTACGAAGACGACCTGGGCGACATCGGCGATGCCGGTCATCCAGGAGTAGCAGACCAGTTGCGGATCCAGGGCCAGCAGGCCGTCGGGTTCGTCAGGGTAGCGGCTGGAAGTGGTCTTCCACTCGAGGAGACAGCGGTTACCGTCGAGTTTTCCAATCGCGTCTACATAGGCGACGAAGTCATTCGTGTTGGACACTGGCCGAGTGAACTTGATCTGCAAGTTGCGGCGGGGTTGGCGAATGCGGATGCGGTCGTCCTGGCAGAAGCGGTCGAGCAACATGATGCCCTGCTGCAGCATGCGGTCCCAGCTGTTGCCGCTCGAGTAGTGCAGGTGCTGGTCCTGGAAGGCAGCCCATTCGCGGAACAGGACTGAGGCAGCGTCCTCGCGGAGGAAATAGGCGCTGAGAGCCCGTTCGAAGGCCCGGCCGAAGAGCATGGCGGCGCGGGTGTCCTTCTCCTGCCAGCCGTCCAGGTAGCGGTGTCGATAGCGCTTCGGGCAAGTGAGGTACTGACTGATCTGGGTGTAACTGTAGGTCATCGCGCCACCTCCGCATGTGAAGTGCTCGCAGGAACAGTGCTGGACAACTCCTCCCACCGGCTGGCGGGAGCGAAGCCGTCGAGATTGAGCAGGGAAGCGCCGTTGACGACCGTGTGACTGATCTTGATCACCCCGCAGAGCCCGGCCAGGCCCTTCTCGTCGATCTCGTCCCGCCCGAGCAAATCGCTGTCGTAGCCGAAATCGCGCAGGAACCAGTTGAGCTTCCACAGCGCGCGCGGTGTGCAGTAGAGACGGCCGGCAAAGGAGTGTCCGGCGAGTTCTTTGGGTTCTAGGACCGAAAAGCGGACGAGATAGAAGGGTTTCCGCGAGTCCCAGCGATGTTGGGCTCGCTCGACCCGGACCAGGAGCAAGCCATCGCGAACGTGGCCCACAGTCGATTGATCGGCCTCGTGCAATCCCTGGATGCGGCGCCTCATGCGGCACCTTCTTTCTGGCCGAGATAGCTGTTGAGCTGGCAGAGCAGGGCATTGCGGTCACTCTGCGCCCACTCGGCGAGATGCGCGACGAAGTTTTCGACTTGCTCACGGGTGGCTTCCCGCAGGGTCTTCACGCCACAGAAATCGGTCGCGTAGGACTTGACCAGGGTGGCGTCGAGCTGATGCTGACGGATCAGCTGGCAAAGGCGATCGCGGACGGTGCGGCCGCCGTAGTTTCCGTTGCCATTGGCGGGCTGTGGAAGCTTTCTGGAGTCGCGAGCCGAGTCGGATTGTCCGGAAAAGGAACCGATCTCCTCGACCGAGCAGATGCCGATGCCGTAGGCTTTGCGCAGGGCGCGATTGACGGCACGAGTCTCGGCGACGCGCATCTCGGCACCGTGGACTAGCGCAGATACGTTTGAAGGATCGGCGTCACCGAAACCAACGAACCCGCGGCAGGCTCGCGACTTGTAAACCGTCGCTTCGAACGCCCAACGCTGTGACGAAGGATCACAAAAGGTTGAAACCGGCCGCACGTGGATACCCGCGCACCGGTTGCGGCGGGCGAGTCCTAGCAAACCTGTGTGGGTCACGTACCAGCCGTTCTCCAGATAAATCAGATCGCCAGCCGGAATGGAGAACTTGTGCTGCTCTATGATTTCTCTGAGCCTGCTTAGCGCTTCCCGCGAGAGGTTGGTCCAAATCCGTCGCGCCATGCGAACGGAGGCGCAAGTACGATTAATTGATTTCATTTCTGGCTCCTTCGCTGCGCTGTTCGTTCAACCGGGCGCACTTCCTGAGCGCGAAAGTCAGGCTCTTGTGGCGGGAGATGGTCCTGCTAGTGCCTCTAGCAACAATGCGCCAGTGATATTTCGCCTCGCCCGTGGGAAACACCTGGAACTCAGGGTGCGATTTAGCGTAGGTGAGCGGCGCGAACGGCCGCACAATGCGTGTGAACAACTGATGAGGATTTGGGGAATTTGCTAGAGTGGGTGTAGCCACGTTGGCCTCCTTCGTAGGCTGATTTGTGGTCAGAACCGTTCGAGTGTTCCACCACTCGGGCGGTTCGTTCTTCAGCTCACACTCTATCCGCACCGCTGCGCATTGTCAAGGACTATATGCGGCGCAATTTCATTGGGTTACGCACCGCTGCGCATAGGTGGATAAAATTCGGTGATAAAAAACAAGCCAATGACTAAAAAGAATGCTGCAGCGGTCGAGCTAGGCCGCAGAGGCGGTACTGCGACAGCGCGAAAGCTTACGCCGGAGGAGCGCAAGGAATCCGCCCGCCGCGCCGCCCAGGCAAGGTGGGCCAAGGCGAAGGAAAAAGGGAAGAAAGAGAGAGGCTAATCAAGCCCGTCTCCTCGTTAGGCGGCACTTGCATCCTTAATTTCTGTTCCATGCAGCTAATCTGTTAGAAGTGCTGTGTTGATGGCATGCATTGTTCCCAATCCGCTCCCAGCTTGGAACTCAAGAAATTAGGACGAACCACTAGGTCTCTCTCGAGCATCTAACTGTGCAGAGGTGAGCGTTGAGTATGTCGGGATCGCCTCAGCGCCTTCTCGCCCGACCGTACAGGGTACTCTTGGTCGGGCTGATCTCTGCGGGCTGACCCGCGCGACAATACCCGACAAGAAGTAAGGGTTATATGTCGACGCGAAACCGCAGGCGGCGAATTGAGCGACTCGAAGAGAAAGCGCGGCAGAAAGCCGCCGAGCCCGGCGGATCGGTCGAGAGCAGCGGCACAGCAGAAGGCGCAATGAGCTCGATCCCGGCGGGGGAAGCCACCAAGCCATGTCGCTTCCACCATGGCTAGAACTCCAACAAAAGACCGCTTGCTATAGCTTAAGCGGCAGGAAGTCCAAAGCCATGGCAAGCTATACCGAAATTTATTAGCGATTGCCGGCGGAGGGTGAAGTGGTGCGAGTTGAGTCTGCCGGCCGTGAACTTGGGATTGCGGTGAAGTGCACGAACCCGGATCAGCTCAGTTCGAAGCGCCGCTCAGACAGGACCATGATCTTGCAATGGTTTTGTTAGGGGCTCTTAGGGCGTTAGGAGCGATTCGAAACCCTGGAAACCGAATTTCGTCACAGGCAGAGGCCAAGTTGCGTCGGCCAGAAAAGTTCTAAAATCGTCTGCTAGGGCCGACCAATCTTCATTTTTTACCCTCTGAACGATCAGGTCGAAGGGCTTTCTCTGTAGGCGCAGTAGTCACGCAGCCTGCGACGCAGTTCGAGGCACCATCTCTGGCACTTCCAGTTCGTTGTCGCACGCAACTCCGCAGATCGCGCAGAGAAATTCGTTCGTCGCTATATGACCCCGCCGCCGCGCAGCAACGTTCATCTACCACACTCAACAAAGCGCTGTACATTCCTGCGGTCAGTTGCTTCCCGTCGTGTCAGTCTTTCGTCCGGATGGAGCTTCTAAGCCATCGATCTTGCGAGGCAAGATGAAGGAGATTGAGCGTGTCGGGACGACAAGGTTTCGGCGCAGGAGCCGGTTCAATTGGACGCCGTCAATACGTCCAGTTTGCCGTGTTTTACCACGCCGTGACACCAGTCGCATGCCACCCCTTTTTCGGTAACGTGTTTACTGTGGATGAATGGAGCGCCAGCGGTCAGAAGTGTGGCCGGGGCTTCGGCATGACAATGATGGCACTGGCGTGCTTCCACAGCCGGGGAACCCGAGGCCGCGTGTTCGTGGCAACTCATACAGGCAGCATCGTTCGCCGCGACGCCGCCAGCGACGTGATCGAAGCCGCCCGCGGTTTGCGTCGGAACACCGTGACAGCTGACACATCCAATAGCGGTCGCGGGGCGCGCTTCACTGGCTGCCTTGAAGTGGCAGGTGAAGCACGCGTTCGTGTCCACCGCAAAATGACTTTCGGTGTTGACGGCGGTGTGGCAACTGGTGCACTTCAACTCAGGACCGCGGGCGATCGTGCCCAGGTGTTTCGCGTGGTTGAAGAAGTAGGTCTGCCGGACGTACAAGGGCTGTGCCAAAGCCTCGATGGAGTGGCAGCCGCTGCTGAGGCAAGTTGTGTTGTTGACCTGCGCAACCGGCCGGTGCGCCTGGGTGTGAGTGATCGTGGCAACCAGCTGCGATGTTCCTCTAAATTTGGCTTTCATGTAGCCACGCACGCCGGGCTCATAGTGGCAGGTAGCACAACTGATGTCGGCGCGCGCGTGCGCTGAGCCTTTCCAGTTGGCGAAGTAAATTCCCATGTCATGGCAGGAGGCGCAAAAATGCGGATTAGAGCTGGTGCTTACTCCCCAGCTGCCAAATGTCGCCAGGGCGAGAACTCCCACCGGTAGCACGTATGCAAAGCGCCCGTACCAATGCGCCGGAGGTGCGAACAGCAGCGGTTGTCGGAAACGCAACCGCCTGCGGGCAGCTGCGGCCAGAAAAACCAGTCCCAGCAGAATGCTTCCATACAGGAAAAATGCGACCAGGTGCTGTCCGAAGATGTCGGCCGAGCTCTGCACAAAGTTGTAGGCCAGCAGGGCAAGGCCAAGAGTAGCGCAATAGATGAAAATCTCCTGCTGCGTCCATAGCAATAGCGCCACCCAGACCGCCATAGCAACCAGCAACACCAGCCGCGACACTGCCAGCGACGCGGGCGTCGGCCACAGCGCAAAGAAACTCGCGGTGAGTGTAGCTGCGACCGCGGCGGCGTAGAGGCTCCAACTGCCGCGGGTATCGTTTAGCTGCTGGCGGCGCCGTCCGAGCATGACCAAAACGAAAGCCGCGGGGATGAAGACACCCAGGCGATTGGCTTGGGTCACCACTGGGAAAGCGGGCAGGAATTCGTAGATCCCGAATACACCTGCCAGACCAGCCCCCACGAGAAACGCCCGTTCCTGTGTGTATCGCGACAACTGGAAGAAGAGCACCAGATATGCAATTCCGGTCAACCAGCCCAACGTAATCGCGTTCCCGAAAGGCAGCGTCAGGAACAAGAATGCGCCGAGCAGGGCGCCTGCACTGGTCGCCAGTTCAAACGGAAACGCGCCTCGTTGGTATGGGCCTCTACGCAGCCACGCCGCGAGGAAATAGAGCGCGATTGCTCCCGGCAGGAAATACGGAAGGAAAATGCGGGGCCCGACGCTTACGAAGGTTGCCAGGAAATAGGCAGCGACGGCGCAGCAGGCGGCTGGATAGAAATAGAGCCAGAAGCGGTGAGTGACGCCAATCCAGGCGTACAGCAGCGAATACAAGAACAACGCCACTGCTGCCGGCACATAAAGCCCCGTGAAGATCAGGATGGCAACGCTATACACCGCCAGCAGCCCGCTGGCAACCTCCACGACCAGGGCAAAAGCAAAATCGCGCCGGCTCTCTGACGCGCGGCTCACCAGCAAATATGCCACTGGCCACCATGGCGCGGCATAGACGCCGACCCCATGACAAGGATAGAAGAGCGCCAGCGAAACTCCGGTGCAGAGGAACCACATGAAGTAGAAAAATTCGTACCAGCGGTTCTGCTTGCGGAGCAAGGCGTAACCCACGCCGGCAGAGATCAAACCGAAAAACAAATAAGGCAGACCGAGGGCTTCTCCGCGGATTCCGAGCGACCACTGCACGACGTAGATCCAGAAACCCAGAACAACGGGTAAAGTGAACAAGACCGCCGGCTGCCTCACCTTGATCAGCGCCAGCGAAGCGACGATGACAAGCACACCCCCGAGGAACAGCGCCTGGGAAAGCGAACCGGGGTTGCGCATCACCTGCAGAATGCAAGCGGCAGCGACCGGGACAGCGGCGACATCCCACAGCGATTGCACATAAGGTCGTGGCAGGATGTTACGAAGCCAATATCCCGCGGCAATCAGACCGAGCAGCAACAATGCGCCGGAATCCAGGGTGCTCGCGAAGATGCCGTGCGGTGCGAAACGGCGCTCTGCCAGAAAATAGGCGAGGGTGAAAAAGATGCCCGCCTGGTAGACGTATATGTTCCGCCTCACCAGGATATGCGGTTCCTGGCGCCATCCGGCAAGCAGACTCACCAGTCCCACGAACAACGCGACGCCCGCCGAGGAGTAGCTGGTTGGAAAGCGCTGCCACACCAGATACGCCAACGCGGCGAACGGCGCGACTCGCCCCAGCCCAACGAGCACCCGGGCCAGGCCGACTCCGATCAACGTCACGGCGCGCTTGGCGAGTTCGCGACCCGTGATCCAGAACACAACGAAAAGGATGGCTAGATAGGCAAGCGCCACCAACACCGGCTTCCATGGATAGAAAAGTGCAACTGGAACCAGCGCCAGCACAATGCCAGCCCCGAACAGCGGCACCAGTCGTGGCAGAGGCGCCGCGTGCGGGCCGAGAATCGGAACCTCTTCCGGGCGATAGAGTTCCAGCGCAAGGTGCAACCACATTGCGGCCAGGACCAGGTAGCCCAGTGGCAACCGCGTCGCCTCAGCGGCGGTGAATGCCGCGAAGAGCAAATAAGCCCCTACCACGGTGAGAGCGAGAGTTTCCGTGCGACGCAAGATGCCCCGCGAGTAAAGATCGCCGAGCGCCAGCAGCCCAAGCAGAGCACCCGCTGCCAGCGTGACCTGGCTGTGACTGTAAAGCAAGAAAAGAAACCCACCGCTTCCGAGGATGACGGTCGCCAGCGAGTGCGCTGCCGTTTCGCTCTGCCGAAAGCGCAGCCAGAAATTGACGGCATAGCCGATCAGGGCCAACGCGGTGACGACTGCGGCCCGTTCAAAGAACCAGGGCACACGAAACAAAATCCAGAGTCCGAAAACAGCGATAATGAGATTGTTGACACCGTGCAGCGATAAGTACGCGTCTTTCACGCCGCGCGGCACTCCGGTTCGCGCCGCCAGATAAATCACAGCCACGGGAATGAGCAAACTGAAGGGTTGCCAAGCCGGCGAAACTCCGGCTCCATACTGCAACAACTGGTAAGCCAGCACCGCCAACAACACGGAGGGATACAGAAACTGGCGATAGCCCGTAATCTTCGCAGCGAAGTAGTAGCAGGGCGCAAAGGCCGCGAGCAGAACCGCGGCCAGCACAGGGTGAGCAGCGAGAAACCCTCGCGCCCCGACGAGCAACAAAGCCACGAACACAATCGCCAGTACGTGGCCAGCTTGAATTACGCGCTTGCTTGGCATAGATCACCTCGCGGCGGTGTGGCGCAGGAGAAATACTCGCGGACCAGCCACTCCGCCGCTTGCGGCACAGCGCCGCTGACTGCCTTCGACAAACCCTGGGAGATCTCTTCCGGCAGTGGCCCGGTTTGGCAGGCCAGCACACGCACCTCGACCCCGCAGCTTTCCTGCAACTCGCGCAGCAGGTTGGACGTGGGCAACTGGTGCAGCGAGAAATCGTCGAGTTTGACCGGGGGAATCTCGGCGGGATCGATCTCGAAAATCTCGCCAGGACTGCGCGCCGCATCGATCGCGTCCAGAATAAGCAGACGCTTCGGACGCGCGGAGCTCAGGCAGAGAGTGAACAGCAGCTTGCGCACGCCGGTGCCGGCGTCGAGCAAGCAGACTGCTTCGGGCACTGGGTAGTGTGACTCGACGTAATCAACAACCTCGCACCCGAAGCCGTCGTCTCCAAACAGGATGTTCCCACAGCCGAGCACTAAGGTCGGCTTCCGACAGAAGTCGGGGAAATCGGATTCATCGAACTGATCGATCTCCCACATGCTTCCTCCTTTTCGCTGCCGTTCAGTTGGCGAGCGATCCCATCAACTTGCCGTCCGCGTCGAAAATATCCAGCTTGACCGACAGCTTCCCATCCAGCCGGTGGGTCGCGCAGGACAAGCATGGATCGTAGGCACGGATCGACATCTCTACGGTATTCAGCACTCCCTGGTCGTACTTGCCGTCGTGGATCAAACTCTTGGCGGCCTGCGTGACCGACATATTGATGGGAGCATTGTTGTGGGTGGTGCCGACAATCAGGTTGACGTTGGTGATCAGGCCGTCGGCATCGGTGGTGTAGTCGTGGATGAGCGTGCCGCGCGGCGCTTCGGTGACGCCTACGCCTCGCGCTGCCCGCGGCGTAACC
>Ga0310038_10001168_pt1 | contig 20166 bp, 23 predicted proteins | sample Sb_taG_6_FD_200461 | JGI IMG/M metagenome (GOLD analysis project Ga0310038, IMG submission 200461) | Peat soil microbial communities from Weissenstadt, Germany - Sb_50d_4_PS metaG (v2) (version 2) | ecosystem: Environmental > Terrestrial > Soil > Wetlands > Peat | place: Germany: Weissenstadt... | reverse complement strand
CGACCCGGCCGACGCGCGCACACTGGCGGCGTTGGGAACGCACGACCAGCCGCGGATCAGCGAGCCCCTGGTGGGGGCCGAGCTCAAGGAGGCGGCACGGTTCGCGATGCGCCTGGTGCGAGAGCAGGCGCAGGTCTGCCAGCGCATTCAGCGGTTGGTGGACATCGGCTTTCCCGAGTTGCGCGAGGTTTGGGACGACCCCACCTGTGTGAGCGCCTTGGCGGTGCTCCGCCACGCGCCAACCGCCGTCGCAGTGGCACGCATACACCAGGACCGCTTGGCACGGCTCAAGCGGCCAGGCGTCGGTGGACGTGGGATCGGACCGCTGAAGGCGGCGCAGCTCAAACAGCTGGCTCAGGCCTCGGTGGCGGCGCCGGAACTCGAGCAGCAGGTGCGGTTCGAGATGCGCCTGCTGATCGCTCAGCACGACCTGCTGGACACGCAGATCGCCAGCGCGGACGCGAGGGTCGCATCGCTGCTCGACGGCGAGGTCTCGCAGCGACTGCTCTCCATCCCAGGGGTGGGTCCGTCCACCGCAGCCACGCTCATGGCCGAGATCGGCGACATCTGGCGCTTCAGCGATGTCGATCAGCTGCTCGCCTACGCGGGCGTGCATCCCAAGGAGCAGAGCTCTGGGAAGAAGGGTGCGAACCCGGAGACGAGTTGGACCATGGCCAAGACCGGCAACGCCTATCTCCGCGCGGCGGCATACCGAATGGCCGTGGTCGGCGTGCAGCACAACCCGATCATCCGCGCGCACTACGCTCGCAAACGGGCCGCGGGCAAGTCAGCGATGAACTCGCTGGGGCACTGCATGAGCAAGGCGCTGGCCATCGTCTGGGGCGTGTGGCGCGGTGGCAAGGACTTCGATCCGGCGCATGGAAGCGGCGCCGCAGGTTGACCAGAACCTATGGGATCTAATACAACCCCCTCCGAGGGTCGGTGAGATGACCGTGGGGCCACGCAAGGCGGGGTTAGCCTGGTGGCGCAGTGACGACCGTGAACCTTCGGCCGGACCGCGTTGACGACGGCTGGTATCGCTGACACACTCGACTCGATGGCACCTGATCGAGCCAGGTACGGCATCGACACCGGGCCCTCCGGCATTCCGTACTTTGTCTTCGTCGAAGCCGGTTTCTTGGCGGCCGACCGGTGGGCAGCGCGGCGGGGTCGGCGCCGGGTGGGGATTCTGGCGAAGGCAGGCGCCGTGGCCATGCTCGGGGTCGCCGCAGGCTACTTCTACTCCACGGGTCCCGGCAAGCTGTCGGTGTGGAGGGAGCTGCTCGAGGAGCTCGACCTTCGGGGCGACGAGCACCTGCTCGACGGCGGCTGCGGCCGAGGCGCCGTCCTCATCTCGGCAGCCCACCGGCTTCCCCGCGGTCGTGCGACCGGCGCCGACATCTGGCGCCTGCGTGACCAGACGGGAAACAGCCGGGCCGCCGCCGAGCGCAACGCGAGGGTCGAGGGCGTCGCTGATCGTGTCGAGCTCGTTGAGGCCGATGCCCGGGACCTGCCGTTTCCGTCGGACTCGTTCGACGTGGTGGTCAGCAATCTCACCTTCAACAACATCCACGGCACCGAAGAACGGGCCAGGGCACTCCGTGAAGCAGTCCGAGTCCTTCGCCCGGGCGGGCGGATGCGCATCGTCGATGCACGTGCTGACCGGTATGCCGCGGTCCTGCGGATGGCCGGATGCTCGGACGTCGAGGTGCGCCGCCTCGACTGGCGGACGTCGTTCGGCCTTCCCGGCCACGCCATGGTGCTCGTCGCCGCCGTGAAAACAGCCGTTGAAGGGAGAGCCTGACCCGGCGGTGACCGGCTGGCCTGGGTAAACGACCTGCACCCCTAGAGAGAATCTCGGCCTGCCTGGCCTCACGATCGTGGACTCACTGATCGAGCCCTCAAGATCATCGGCGCGGTGAGCAACAACCTCTTGATGACTGGCCCGCCCCGAACAGCGAGTTGCTGCCAGCCGGCGCCTTCCTGCTGGCTACGGCCCGATCCTCTCGGGACACAACTGATTGGTCAACCTGTTGCTGCTCTGACCTCATCGGAGTGCCACCCGAGCTGACCGCTCTGGGGCCGCTAGTCGACCGGAGGTCGCGCCTCACGAGATCGGCTCTGGTGTGAAAGTGTTACGCCAGGGTGGTCGAGGGTGGCTTCACCGGCAACCCGCCGAACGCTTCAGCCACCAGTCGGCTCCGGGAGCGCACACTGTCAAGGAGCGCGTAGCACCGCCCCCCGCCCCTGCTGTTGGCCACGATGTCGAAACCTGCCGACGCGATCGTCAGCGCGAGCCCGCGGCCGTCGCACCCATTGGCGCGGGGACCGGCACCACGCGGTCCCTCCCCCCGGCCTTGGCTTCATACATGGCCAAGTCGGCGACGCGGATGACATCGTCCAGCGTGGCGCCGTGCATCGGGAACACCGCCACGCCGATTGAGGCCGTGACCCTCATGCCGTTCAAGACCGGCTTCCTGGCGCCGAGCGTCGCTCGTATCTTCTCAGCGACGCGCAGGGCACCCCCCGAACCACTGTCATGCAGCATGACCAGGAACTCCTCGCCGCCAAATCGCACCACGTCGTCACCCGTTCGCACCACAGATCGGAGCGCGAGTGCAACCTCTCGGAGCACTCGGTCACCGGCTGCGTGTCCACCCGTGTCGTTGATCTGCTTGAAATGATCGAGGTCGAGGAGCAGGACACCCATGTTGGAGCCACTTCGCAGGCAGCGAGCCGTTTCCTGAGGTGCCGTCTCGTCCAACCATCGCGTATTCCGCAGGCCGGTGAGCGCGTCAGTATGCACTCGCGCCTCCAGCTCTCGGTAGAGTTGCGCGTTGTTCCACGCCGCGGCGGTGACGTGCGCGAAGAGTGCGCAGTGCTCGAGGTCCCGATCAGTGAAACTGTCGATGCCGTTCCGCCAGACGTCGAGAACGCCGATGCGATGGTCACCCGAAATCAGCGGGATCACCAACAACGACTCGGATGACTGATCATCCCCGGTGCCGGGGATGGTGCTGGCGGCCGGGTGCGTGGTCGTGTCGCCACAGTTGTAGGGCACGCCTCGCGCCAACGCCCACCCGGTGATGCCTCCGCTCATTGGAAAGTGCAGATCTCGCAGTTTCACGACCTCCGATCCGGCGAGCACGCGGGGGATCAGACAATCGCGTTCCCAGTCGGCTTCAAAGATTGCCAGGCCGGTCATCGGCAGCGCGCGCTGGAGGAGATCCCCGAGGACGCCGAGGATACGCTCGGGATCATGTTCTGCTTGGAGGACGCGTGCCGCCTCCCCCAACGTCTGGGCGAAGTCGTCGGAGGCGGCCTCGGCCCCCGTGCTTGATGCAAGGCTCACCACCTTTGTTGGAGCCACAATCGAGCGGCCACGAGTAGCCAAGATGCGAGGCTGGTGCTGGCGGAACCAGGAGGGGCCGACCAACGCATCGCCGGCGATCGCCAGATCGCCGGCGAAGACCAGCGGAGGGCTGAGATATGCGCCGCTACCGTGTTGCAGCCCGGATTTGATAAGCGCGTTCGCAATGTTGGCGTCGTCGACGCCGCGTGCGACCAGGCACACGTCGAGACGTGCGCCGAACGAGTTGAGGCCAGCCAGTTCTGCGTTGGCGACCGCGCTACTGATGACCTGCGCCACAACCGGAGCCTCCAAAAGCAGGAAGTCCGGTCGCAAGGCGGCAATACGATCGTGGCACTCGGTCGCCCACCCGCTTGCTTCGAAGGCGATCATGAAGCCTGCTGCGCGAAGTTCGGCGACCCTATCGTCGATGGAGGGGTCAGCGCCACAAGCAGCGGCGCTTGAGATGACCCATGCAATATCCGATGGCTTGGCACCGTGCTCGGCGGCAAGCTCGGCCGGATCAATCCCAGCCGCGTGCAACGAATCACCGAACATCGGCACGAGGAGCACCGCTGGCCTGGTGTGTTGCACCGCCTCAAGCGCGCTGCGCATTACCGACAGGCGATCAGCCCGCGCGCTCCGCCGCGGGATCGCCTCGTACGCGACGATTGCTCGGTCGGGGATGTTGTAGACCGGCAACAATGCAACCGCCCCCGGAGCCGTCCACGAGTAGGCTGTAGCCGAAACCTCCCGGCGGGAAACGCCGTTCATACCGAGAGCATCGGCGACTGGACTGACGGGGTGGTGGTCTTAAGACTACGGTGGTGTCACATGCGAGGCTCAAAGCTCCGAAACCAAGTGAAGCGAGATAGGAGCCTGACGCTGTGTTACCCGCAGGCGTATTAGATCGGGGGGTCAGGAACTCCACTCCCTCTGGACCCTTGTCTACGATCAGCCCGGCCGCGGCCGCGGCAGCCGAAGGGTTCAGTTCTGGTGCGTTAGTTGCACGCTGGGTTGCTCGAGAGCCATCGGCCTCGACGGCGCCCTCCCTTGTTGGGCGCGGCGGCCGACCTGGCCCAAGACGTTGTTCACGAACTGGATAGGCACCTTGTCGACGCCGATCCACGTCGTTGAAAACAGCGCGCGCTCGGGCAGGGGGTCTTCCTGCACCAGATTCTCCTTACCGCCGCGGTCCTTCTCGGTAAAGCCCACAGTAGCGGCTCCTCGATCGGCGGGTCAAACAGTCCGCGGGGCTCAGCGGAAGGCAGTCGGATCGCCGGAGAACTCGAAGCCCATCCGTGAACGCTCGTTCCGTAGCTGGTTCAGCCGACGCTGAGCACGGAAGAATTACCGTCCAGAATGGAGCCCCACGCTGCGGCGCGCCTTCGACGGCTTCATCAGGAAACGTGCGCGTGCCCGGTGTGCTCGATGATCTTGCTCATGGGTTGACCATTTGCTTTTGGAATAGATAGGCCACACCACTTGTCACCCAAGCGATGATCAGTCCGACTCCGACTCCCCTGAAGTATATGTGTCCTGAAACATATCCCACGAAAAGAAATATCACACTCAGGACGAACTCGAGTGCGATTAGCGACGTAAGCAGATGATGTTTCAAAAGCCTTCGTCGCCAATCTGGCAAGAAGAAGCTGTTTTTGTCCATGTTCTACCTTTCTATCATGATCTGGTACTGCCTAAAGTACCTCCGTTGAACGGACCCTGGGGTTATAGAGACTCGGGCTAATAACTCCCAGCCATCGCGACCTGAGGCGACTGATGAGAATGGGTGGCCTCGAGCTCAGCGGAGGGATCATCCCGATCTCTCTCCCCCGCGCACTTTGCCGACGAACTCAGGTGGTGGCGGACGTCCTGAAGCGTGCGGTCGGACGCGGCGATGTCGCGGGACGGAGGGTCCGCGACGACCGCGATTGACCTTCTGGCTCCCATGGAGGGTTGGCATACGTGCTGCCAGGTCGGTTCCTTTCCCACGACAGTCTCGTAGAAGGCGTTCGCGGAGCGAGGTTGCGCGGTTACAAGCTTTGGGTCGAAATACCGTCGGCGACCGCCTTCTGGAGCGCGGTCACTTCGGCGAGCATCCACGATTGATATGTGAACCCGGGGGTCGGCATTGTCTCGTACACACCGATGACCGGGACGCCAGCGCTGTGCGCCGACGTCATGAAGCTCTGAGTGAGCGTGTCAGTGACCTGCTGGTTGTAGACGAACACCTTGACCCTGTGCTGCGTGAAGAGGCTTGTCTGGAGTGACACGGACTCGGGGGCGGGGTCGACGCCGTTCATGATGTCCGCCTGAAACGCGTACGGCGTCAGGTTGTCAACCCCAGCCGCTTCAAGCATGTAGTCGGCCACGGGCTCCGTGGTTGCGACCGGGGTTCCCGGGTACTGCGCCTTGAAATTGGCGATCGCCTGCAACCAGGGACTCAGCGACGCGATGAACATCGCTGCGTTGGCTTTGAAGTACGCGGCATGCGCGGGCTGCAATGCCGCGTAGTCAGCCGCTAGGGCATTGGCAACCTTCGGCATCGTCGTCGGCGAATACCAGAGGTGCGGGTTCGGCGTGCTGTCCGGCAATCCCAAGAGGTGCTCAACATCGATGACCTTGCGCGCCTGATTCGGTGAGGCCGACTCTATCTTGGTCATGAAATCGTCGTAGCCGATACCGTTCTGGATGACCACCTGGGCGGAGCCGACCTCCTCCGCCACGTTCGGGCTTACCTCATAGGTGTGTGGGTCCGTGTTGGGATTGCTCTCCACCGAGGTGACCGAGACGTCGGCTCCGCCGATCTGCGCGGCCACGTTTCCGTATTCATTCTCTGCGGCCACGACCATGATGGGCCCGGCTGGCTCGGGGGCGTTCGTCGGAGCGCAGGCGGTCACCATCAGGACCACGCCGATGCCCAGGAACGCCACCCGGGAGAGCTGCGAGGTAGACAAAGGAGGCAGAACCTTCATGAGACCGGAGTCTACATGAAACTCAGTATCGTCTAGGCGTGAGATCATATAACGGCTGCAGTCGCCACGCGGCTCTCGAGGGTCGGGTAAGCCGCTCATAGCCTTCGGGCGATCGACCGTGCGTTCCTGACCGTCCACGGACCGCTTTCTGACACCCATCGCTGGGCGCCACCTGACCCGTCAAGCGCAGACGCGGTGATACCGAGTCGGATTACACCAGCAACGTCCGGCGTGCAAGACCGAACAGCCGGGCTATCTGCATCGCCCCCACGTCCAGGGTGTGCCGAGCGCGATCGAGTTGAGGCTCCTGGCAATTGCGGCGGGCCTCCAATCAATATGCTAATCTCTAAAGTTACAGAGATTCGTGTGGTGGAGCGTGAATGGCCGGAGCGTTGCAGCGGTTCAAGGCAGACTTCTTCAAGGCGCTCGCCCACCCGACCAGGATCCGCCTGCTGGAGTTGCTCGTCGACGGGGAAAAGAATGTCAGTGAGTTGCAGCGCGGCCTCGGCCCCGATGCTGCGGCTGCCTCGCAGCAACTCGCGATTCTGCGCATGAAGAATCTCGTGGACACCCGGCGCAGCGGAACCAGCATCTACTACCGCCTCCGTGACCCCCAGGTCAAGGAGGTGCTCGACGCTGCCCGTCGAATCTTCGACGCCCACGTTGGGGACTTGCGAAGCGTCGTCGAGGAGGCCCGAGCCGACGATCGGCGCAGTGCCCGCGCGGCGGCGGCCAGTGGGCCCGGCCGACGCGAGCGCGAGCGTCTGCCTCGTTGACCCTGGCCGCTGAGTGCCGGCCTGTCGGGCTGATCGGCTGCCTGCGCGTTCAACCGTCGCGTTAGGCGGCGTCGGCACTCATGGCAGCCCAACGCTCCCGGCTGCCGGTGTGCAGTCGTGTGACAGCGCTACGGTTGCACGATGACCACGGTTGCGGTGCGGGTGCACCCTAAGGCGGCCACCGCGCGCCGCACCTGGGACGGGAAGACGCTGTCGCTATGGGTGCTCGAACCGCCCGCACGTGGCGCTGCCAACGCCGCCGTGGTCACTGCCGTCGCCCAATGGCTGCAGGTGCCGCGGCGCGAGGTGAGGGTGCGCTCCGGACGTTCAGGTCGAACCAAGCTGATCGAGGTTGCCGCAGAGATCACGCTTCCTGCCCCTGACGCCTCGTTCACCTAACGCAGCGGACGCGTCGCTCGGGACGCCGCCTCCTGCTGCAGGGCGGGATCCCATGAGGCACATCACCGCGGTTGGACCATCCGGCCGCCACGGCCACGAGGACGTACGCGTGCAGCGACCATCGCTCGAACTCCGACGCGCCGTTTCGCCCGGTGATCCGGTGCGCGGCTAGTCGCGTCGCGACAGCAGGCGGTACAACAGCCAGCAGAAGACGCCTGCAACGATTCCTTGAGCCCTAGAGTCGCCGGGTGCCGAGCGCCTTCGGCTCCCCCGTCGTGACCCGCTTGCCGCCCGCTCGATGCCGGCCCTGAGAAGCCGCCTTCGTCGGCTTGCCGACCAATGACGCTCCCTCGAGCATCGTAGCGACCTGCTCCAGCAGCGCCCGCACAAGCTCATTAGCGATTCGACGCGTCACCGCTTGTCCAACCAGGCCGTCTCGCCCGTGAAACATCATGGGCGAGAACATGCCGCCCACGCTGAGCCAACTCGAGCCCCCGCCCAGCGGCAGCACAGTCAGCTCCAGTTCGAGAATGGCGTGCGCCGTCGAGGCGTCGTCGAATTGCTCGAGCAGCAATCGCCATGTCCGCACGCGCGACGGGCCAAGATCCCTCGCGAACGCGCGCAGCGTGAATTCGCGAAATGGGTTGCCGTCGAGGCGGACCTCCCGCGCTCCCAAGGACCCTCTCCTCCCGAGCCACGGCCAGCCCTTCCGGTCCAGGAGTTCGCGGACCTCCTCCGGGCTCCGATCGACCGCAAGGCTGGCGTGGACCCCCGGGATCATTTCGCTATCCTCATAAGTCTGAAGCTATGATGATTCTAAGTCATCCTCCACCGAGGCCGGTATCCGTTTACCGAAATTGGCCGGACCACTGCTCAGGCCTCCAGGTGGCGCGCTATGACACCGAGGACCTCGAACGCCTCCTCGACGGATTCACGGTCGTTGAGTCGACTCGCGAGGAGCACATCACACCCGGCGGCGCCGGCCAGCCCTTCACCTGGATTGCGGCGAGGCGGCGGTCGAACGCGTCCACTTGACGTAACTACCTACTCCGGGTCCGAAGGTGCGTCCCAGGGCGCCGTTCGGCCATGGTGAAGACCCGCCGTGGTCGCGGCGTCGAAGGTTCGGCCGAATCTCCTGGGAGCCGCGACGCAGCCGTTTGCCCCAATGTCGATGACGTACCGCTGGGACGACTACGGGCGCCGCATCTCTCCACCTTGCTCCCTCCCACCACGGACGCAGTGCCTCCGGCGCAGGCCATCGGATCGCCGGTGGCCATGGCGGAATGGGCGCTCAACTGCACGGGGCGAACAGCGCCGGCTCCGCGCCCGCTGGTAGCCAGCGCGGCAGGAAGGACCCAGAATATCGACCCGAGCCAAGAGCCGACTATGCATCTGACTATGACGCGATCCCAGGACGCCCGCACCCGTTGAAGGTACTCGCGGTCTGTGTTCCCGGTGCCGGGCACATCAATCCGCTGCTACCGCTGATCGAGGCTTTCGGTCGCCAGGGAGACCGGATCGTGGTTGCCAGTGGCTCCGACATCGCCTCTTCCGTAGAGCGGGCGGGGGCCGAGCTCTGCCCCGCCGGACAGGCCGAGCAGGCCTGGTTCCAGGTGCTCCGCGCGCGCGTTCGCGGTTTCCCCGGCGACGGTCTCACACCCGAGCGGATCCATCACTACTTCGTGCCGCGCCTGTTCGCGGAGGTGGCAACCGCCGACATGATCGACGACGTGCTCGCCTGCGGTCGAACGCTGAAGCCCGATCTCGTTCTGTTCGAGACGTACGCGTTCGCCGGTCCGCTCGTCGCCGAGCTGCTCGGTGTGCCGGCGGTGCACCACGCCATCGGGGCGATGCTGGAACGTGAGGTCCTCGAGCTGGCCAACGACGCCGTCTCGCCGTTGTGGCGGTCGTTCGGCGTCAGTGCACCGGGCTTCGCGGGTGTGTATCGCGGGATCACACTCGCCATCTGTCCCCCAGCGCTGGACGTGCTCGACGTCCCCGAGGGCGAGCGGCTCCCGCTGCGTCCAGCACCGCTACCCCAACTGCCACCGGCCGTCACTGGGCGCCCGCTCGTATACCTCACGCTCGGCACTTCCTTCAACACGAACCTCGACATCTTCAGAGCCGTGATCAACGGGCTCGCCAATGAGCCGGTCGACGTCCTTGTGACCGTCGGCGCCGACCAGGATCCGGCTGCGCTGGGACCGCTGCCCGCGAACACGCGCGCTGAGCGGTTTGTTCCCCAGGCCACAGTGCTGCCGACGTGTGCCGCGGTGGTACATCACGCCGGCTCGGGGACAATGTTCGGGGCACTCGCGCACGGACTGCCGCAGGTCGTGATCCCCCAGGGCGCCGACAACTTCGTCAACGCATCGCTGCTCGAACGCGCCGGGATTGGATCTTCCCTGCGACCTGGCGCGGTGAGCCCCGAGAACGTCCGCGCGGCGGTGCGCCGGGTCTTGGATGAGCCGAGCCATCGCGTGGCTGCCCGACGAGCCGCAGCCGAGATCGCCGCGATGCCGAGCGCGGACGACGTTGCCGCCACACTCCGTCAGCGTTTCGGCGACGGCGGCGGTGGGTCGACAACGTCGGAACGGCAAACTGAACCATGACCGAAGCCGGGCCACCTGACGCTCCGCGTGACGTAGCTCGGACCACCCCCGTCCACGAGTTCGACGCACACTACGCGTCAACGCCGCCGTGGGACATCGGCCGACCCCAGCAAGCCTTCCAGCGGTTGGCCGACACCGGACAGCTGCGTGGCCGCGTCCTCGACGTCGGGTGCGGCACCGGGGAGCACGCGCTCATGGCCGCCGGTCTCGGCTTGGAGACGACCGGGGTCGACGCCGCGCCGATCGCGATCTCCATCGCAATTCGAAAAGCGGAGGAGCGTGGCCTGACCGTTGCCTTCCTGGTGGCCAACGCGCTCGAGCTGCCAGCCCTCGGCATCGCATTCGAGACCGTGCTCGACTGCGGCCTTTTCCACATCTTCAACGACGACGATCGCCCACGCTACGTCGACAGCCTGCGAGCGGCGATTCGTCCGGGCGGCCGCTACCACATGCTCTGCTTCAGCGATCGCCAGCCAGGCGACTGGGGACCGCGACGGGTCCACACCGAGGAGATCGACGCCGCGTTCTCTGACGGATGGCTCATCGACTCGATCGAGGCCGACACCCTCGAGGTGACCATCAGTGACACGGGCGTGGTTGCCTGGCTGGCCGCGATCACCCGAGTCTGAGCGCCGCCTTGCGAATCCGACCCGGGCTGTGTGCCGCTTCAGGTGTTCCATCCGCCGGTTCAGACCGAGCGAAACTGCATGCCCACCAACACCGGAGGCTGGTGCAACGCTGCGGATGAGATCCTGAGTCGCGCGAACCTGGAAGCTGATTTCGGGAGCGGCGCAGCGACTGCGCCACAATCGCCCGATGTCCGGGACACCCGAACGCCACGCGAGGCGTGGTGGGATGCTGGGGACACCCTATTCCGGCACCCGAGTGGGCTTCTCCCTCCGCACCACCCGATATGACTTGCCGAAGCGCGGCGGCAGCCTTGCGGGACTCGTGCCGTCAGGCCGCCGGCGGTTGCACCGGCCCGTTGGGTCGACGTTGGGTTCGGACTGTCGACGAGGCCTCCCATTTGTGCCCCACACTGCTAGAGAGGGCGACCGATATCCCTTATCTGATAAGGGAATGCGGAGCGAGAGGGATTCGAACCCTCGATACCAGTTACCCGGTATACCGCATTTCCAGACCGTCTGAGGAGGGTGCAAGGCGGGGCATGCGGGGGCATTTCGTATTCGAAATCGATGTGGAAAGGGCACCGTAGGGCAGGCGCAGGCACCCACGTTGGGACTCCGTTGGGTCTGAGATTGGGTGCTTTCCGGCGTCCCTGAAACGCAGGCGGACGCCTCTTCTGTGCGATATCCCCTCCCCGCCGAACCGTCTGATCACAGCAAGCTCGGGTCTAAGTAGAGCTGACCTCCCGATGGTCGGTAACAGCCGGCCATGGGCCATCGGAGACCTCCTGTCGGTGCGGCGGATCGGACCCAAACCGGGCGCAGTTGGCGCTGGCGACCCGCCCGGCGATGTCGAGGGCACAGCGCAACGCCTCAGGACCGAGCGCCATGAGCCCGCCGGGATGCAGCGCATCCGCCTCCGCGAGCCAAGCAAGCAAGCCAGCTGAGAAGGCGTCGCCTGCGCCGACTGTGTCAACAACGGGGCCGGAAGGTTTCGGTCCGACAACGCACGAGCCATCGGGTCGGAAGGCCAGAGCCTCTCGAGGTCCGCGTGTAAGCACGACAATCTCCGGACCGTTCCGGACCCACGAGCGCGCGACCGCAATCGCATCATCCTCTGGATACATCAACGCGAGGTCACCCTCGCTCACCTTAACGAGATGCGACTGTCCGACGAGCGAACGGGCTCGGTCAGTAAACGCCGAGGTGTCGGCGATGCGCGAGGGGCGGACGTTCGGATCGTAGGAGACCAAGACGCTACCTCGAGCGCGCACCTCCCGGATCCATGACGCGAGAGCCTCCGCGCCAGGCGCAGCGGCCACGGCGAGAGACCCCGTGTGAACGGCTTTGACAGAGAGTCGATCGGCAGGCGGCAGTTCCTCGCGCCGCCACTGCCAGTCGGCCGTGTCCCGTCCATAGAAGTCGTAACTGGCGATCCCCTCAGCATTGAGCGCAACGATCGCCAAGGTTGGAGCCTCGCTCGCCGATACCGAGAAACCAAGATCCACGCCGTTCTTGGTTAGGTATGAGTTAAGCCAGCGTCCTAGGCTCGACAATGACAACCGCCCGGCAAATCCCACCGCGACTCCGAGGCGAGCCAGTCCCACGGCCACGTTCGCCGGGCTACCGCCCGGTCGGACCCTCAGAACGAGCGCGTCGTTCGACGTCGACGCGCTCGTTCCTGTCGCGCTGCGTCGTAAATCGGTAGGATCGCGGGAAGCGAGGGATGAGGAATCGGAGTCCTCGCCATCGAGCACCGCATCGGCGATCAACTCACCGACAACTAGCAGCGCGACTCGCTCGCTCATTGCCGCTGGAACCGCCGTACATCAGGGTCGTGTGCGCAACCGCTCATCCCGTGGAAGATGCTGCTCGCTCCATTCGCTCAAGCACCTGTGTGAGGATGGCTTCGGAGTGGGCGGCAGACACCGTGAAGTCGGTGTGGAAGTACACACCGTCCGCAATGCATCGGCTGAAATACCGCTTGCTCAGTGCGCTGTCCAACGCTCGCATCTGCGTGTACGTTGTCACCGGGTCGCGCGTCCCGATGTATACCGCGAACATGCATCCGACCCACTGCACACGCGCAGGCACGGGCGATCTGTCGAAGACTCCCTGAAGCTCGCGAAAGAACCACTCAGTTCGAGTCAGAAGGTTCGGATAGAATGTTGGCTCCGAAAGCAGGCCTAGGGTGGCCCGCGCAGCGGCTAGCCCCAGGATGTTGCCGGCGAACGTGCCGCCCTGGATCGCTCCCTTCGGTGGCGGCTCCATCAGAGTCGCCATAATGTCTCGTCTCCCGCACAGGGCCGAAAGCGGGACGCCGCTGCTCAGGCACTTGGACAGCAATGTGATGTCAGGGGTCACGCCGTACAACACCTGAGCACCCCCGAGGCCGGTCTTGAACCCCGTGAGTATCTCGTCGAAGATCAGAATCGCACCGTTGCTGTGGGTCATATCGAGCGCAGCCGCGAGATACGCTGACGACGTGGTGATACAGCCGTTGTTGAAGTCAATCGGCACCATGATCACCCCCGCCACACGTCCGCGGTGACCAGCGAATGCGGCCTCCAACGCCGGAAGGTCGTTCCACGGGACGGGTATCACCGTGTCACCCACGGAAGGGGGGATCCCTCCTGAGGACAGAATGACACGCGACGGCCGGCCGCCGGGGTTGTCCGTGTCGGTATTCGCCGCGAGTGAGTTGACCATGGCGTAGTCACTTCCTCCATGGAAATGACCGTCCATCTTGATGATCACATCCCGTTTGGTGTGTGCCCGCGCGAGGCGCATCGCAGACATCACTGCCTCGCTGCCGCTGGCTGTGAATCTCACGGCCTCTGCCGATGGGATGATATCGACGATGTTCGCCGCAACCGTCTCGCCCAAGCCGGTCTCGTAGCCGATGACCACCCCATCCTCAAGAGCGTCGCGCACAGCCTCCATCACGGTCCGGTGCCCGTGACCGACCACGGTGCTTCCGTGCGCCATGAACATGTCAAGGTAGCTCGTGCCATCCGCCGTCTCGATGGTGGCTCCCTTCGCGCGCCGCACCGTGAGATGCCCGCCGGTAAAGGGGTTGATGCGAAACTGCGACGAGATTCCTCCGAGTAGGGCGCTCTCGACGCCCACTCGGTTCTTAGCAAGCAACTCGCTCATGCCAACCTCCTCACTGGTTAGCCTCTGCCGACCGCTGTCAGCTCAGGTGGATCCGGCGACACGAAGCTCGCGTCAAACGCCCTGTCGTCACTCACAGCCCGGCGCGCCGCCAGGAGCTCGACCTCCATGAATCGGTAGGCATGCCGGGCCAGATCAGCCCCATCGCTCCAGAGGTCACGCCACACCGCAAGGGACGAGCAGAACTCCGGTGAGATGACAGCAGATGAGAAACTCTCGAAGGCGATCGGCCCGTCGTATCCCACTCTCACGAGCGCACGGAAGAGCTCGCTGAACCGAATGGTGCCCGACCCAAGATAGCCGCGGTGGCTTTCGCCAACATGGACGTAACCGAGTCGATGGCCACACTGCAGGACTGGCCGCTCGAGATCCCCCTCCTCGATATTCATGTGATACACATCAAGGTGCACCACAACGTTTGAAGCCCGTGTGGCCGTGATGAGTTCAAGAGCCTGCTCAGCGGTGTTGATGAGATTGCTCTCGTACCGGTTGACCGGCTCCAAGCCAAGGGTGATGTCCATCTCTTGAGCCACCTCCGCCACACGATGGAGCGCCTCGGCCGCTTGAGCCCGGTTAGCCGGGGTGCTCGGAGAGAGGTACTTGGCCATAGCGCTGTAGATCACACCCCCGAGGTAAGGGGAACCCAACTCGCCAGCAACCTGAACCGCGCGAGTGAGTAATGCCTCGCCGCGGGCGGCGATTTCAGGATCGACGCTCGAAACGTCGGTATCGAACCCGAGGCCGAGTGAGCAGGTCACTGCAAGTCCGTGCCTCGCTAGGGCTGCACGCGTCATCACAACATCGATCGTCGCCGGATCCATCAACGGAAGTTCGATGAAGTCGTAGCCGGCCCCCTTGGTCATCTCGAGAGCCATTTCACACTCGCGCTCGCTCCACCCCGGGACCCAGACCAAGGCGTGAACACCAAGACGGTTAGCCATTTTTTTCTGCGGCCTCCTCGATAACTTCGAACGTCAGCGCTGGCCTATTGCCGTACCTCGTCCGGCAGCTCATACCACAAGACACGGGTGCCCACCCGGCTTCTCAACTTCCATCTCAAGGACTTCGGGGAGGCCACCATTCCCGCCTCGATCTGGTCGACTCGTTGCTGCGCGGAACGCAGCTTCTCGTCCGCCAGCAGGTGTGCGACATCGGTCCGCACCCTAGTCAGACTCTTCATCACGGTCGTGTAGAGGCCCCAATCTTTGGACGTGGCTTCGGTCAGATGAGCGAGATCGATGGCCTCGGGGTCCGATGCACTACCGACCGAATGATCCAACAGAATGGCAAGGACGTCCTTCATATCCTTCAGGTTCATCTCAACAATCTGCAGCTTCGTCAGGAGCAGATCGGCTGGGGGGATCACGCGGCGTCCCGGCAACAGACTTCGGCTCAGGTCAATGTTGTGGCACATCGAGAACGCCCCGAGAAAGACATCGATCTGCCAACCGCCAGACTCGTGATAGAAAAGCAGCCGGGTCTCACCGTGCAGCGCGTTGAACCGCTGGTCGCCGCTGTAACCGCATTCCGACAACAGCGTTCGCGTTGCCGGCCCGGAGGTCCTGTCGGTCACGAAGTCGATATCAGGGTAGTTTCGGCACAGTTCCGGCAGCTGAGCGCTCGGGCACGACTCGTACACCGCCAGCCCACCAAGCAGTCGCAGGTGAAACGCCCGCTGTTCCGCCAGTTCAATGAGACGATCCGCCTCGCTCACCAGCTCGTCGACAGGCAGGACCGGAACGGTAACCGCGTTTGAAGTCAGGTTAGGCTGCGATGAGGACATGGTTCACTAGCCCCTTCTTCTCATCCAGTTCCAGGAGCACACCTCGAAGCACGCCCTCGCCATACTCACTACCGGGGTTGATGCATCGAGTCCTCCCGATACGCACCACGGCGCGGGACTCGTGGATATGTCCATGCAGCGCCACACTTGGCTGATACCGCTCAATGGCGTCGCGGACGGCGGTGGACCCCACCGGCCCGGTGACAACCATCCCTCCGGATACGCGCGGCTTGAGGCTGCTGTCCAAGAGCGGTGCAATGTCCAGGCCGCTGCCGTAAGGAGGTACGTGCAAGCAGAATACGGCGGTGCTTTTGTCCCTCACCCGATCCGCCATGGCACTAATCCTCGCCAGGAGCGCCTCCTCGGGCTCCTCCCGCGGCGTGCGCCAAGGCGTGGGATTCGAATAACCGGTAGTGATCATCTCCATGACCCCGCGCAGCGTGATCACCTCGCCTTCAGGCAGGCGCACCACGTCCGAGTTGCGGAGGACTTCGTCGATGCCAAAGTCATCATCGTTGCCTGGCGTGACGTAGCACTCCACATCTCGGCCTCTGAGCCGCTCTTCAGCCAGCGCCACCCATTGTTTCGCGACGCCTGCCATTGCCACGACGAAGACCTCAGCGGCTAACGCAGGATCCGCCTGGATCCGCACTAACCGCTCAGGATCAGTGCGGAAGGAGTACGCAGCTGCAGCGCGGATCTCACGCTCCGCCTCTGCGGCTCCTTCCGAGTCAGTCACGACGTCGCGGTCGAGCCAGTGATAACGGAACCTGCCACCACCCTCATCCACGAGCGGGATCAGCAGCTTGCCGGTGATGTCTCCTCCAATCACGAGCACCGAAGCCTCGTACACCTTCGCCGCGTTCAGAAACTTTCTGAAGCAGACGTCGGATCCGTGAATGTCAGTTGTGAAGAAGAGCCGAAACCTGCTCATGATCAAGAGTCTGTCCAGATCTCATTCGGGTGGAAGTACCCTGTTCGCAATCGATAGGTCCAGGCCCCGCCGGCGGTTCAGCACCCGCGAGATCCAATAGATCGGCAGGGCGACGAGGAACATAGATGCACTGGCCGCCAGGGACGCGGGCGCGATGGTCCCACCCAGCGCCGGTGTGATCCAACCAAATACTGCGACCATCGAGCAGATCACGAGGTTGAGCGCCCCACCCCAAGTGATTAACGGCACGCCCCAGATCCTGTGAGTCACGATTCCTGGCGCTGTTGCAAAGATGTCGGGACGGCGCCACGGAAGGATGATGGCTCCTACCGAGACAATCGCGATCGCGGTCTCCGCCATAGCGGTGAGATTGATGATGTACGACCAAAAAGCGGTGTATAGGGTCAAGAGCAGAAACATGTAGGCGAGAACACCGGCCACGAGGGTCGCATTGGTCGGCGAGTGCGTGCGATCACCGACCTTGGCCATCCAATCGGGCAGGATTCTGTCGAAAGACCAGGCAAACATGTTCCGCGTGACCACCATCATCAGAGCGGGCAGAATCCACAGCATGCAGCAGCAGAATCCGAGCGCAACGATGACCTGCAGAGCTTTGTTTGTCGTCAGGAAGAGCGATAGGCCGGACAGGAATCCACCGGTTGGTACTGGGTACTTCGATGGGTCGGCGTTGAAGAGATACGCAGCATCCTGGATGAAGGTGCTCCCCATGGCATGCACCACGAGAAGCGCACCGCCTACGAAGCCAATGATCCCAAGAAGCCAGGCAAGTCCCACCGACTGTATCGCCGCGCGACGAACTCGCTTGATCTCGCCGGCGAAGTAGCCGATCTGCTGGAACCCGAAGAAGCTCTGTGCGGCGAAGATGACCATCAGCCACTGGTTACGGCCAACCGTGCTTGCCACCACCTGGAAACCGCTGTGCCCTGCGGTTGAGATGATGCCCTGGTACGTGTTGGGGCCAAGCGCAGCGTTGAGGTTCGCCGCGAACTGCGTGGTATCGACCGTCATCATCAGAATGAACCACACCACGAGGCCAATCATGTTCAGGAGGAATACGGTCAGCAGGAACTTCTTCACGGACTGCAAGCCGCGAAGGAATACCCAGACGAGCACGGCGATCATCGGAACACCCAGCACGGCAGCGCCGGTCAGGCTGGAGCACCAATTCGCTAGTCCTGTAAGGCCAAGCGGCCAGAGGAGAGCCGGAATGAACCACGAGCATAGAAACCAGATATTGATGGCGATGAAGGCGATATTCTCGAGTGTGAAGAAGAAGTTGACCGCGAAACCGAGCCACCCCCAGAGCGTGCGCGACGTCCAAACATAGTCCCCGCCAGAGCGCGGCATCGTGGCGGACAGCGCTGCGTATACGTAGCCCAAAACCAGCGCGAAGACGCCACCAATGACGAAGGCAATTGCGACGCTCGCGCCAGGAAACACGTAAGGCGCGAAGGCGAACGTCTCAGTCAAGCCCAGCATGACATTGAGGAGCGCGAAGCCGACGACGAAGCTGTCAAACCATGACATTTCGCGGACAAGACCGGTGGCGTTCCGGATGAAGTAACCCGAGCCGCTCTCGGCCACCCTTGTCGTACCCGCGGTGATGGGAACCTCCATCTCTAGATCCTCCTCAATTTGCTTGGCGGGTTAGCTCGAGTCCACCGAACCGGTCAGGGTCGCTGTGTCGTGGAAACCTCGCGCGTCGTGGCCAAGGGCGGCGCCGAGGGCATGCCTCCTACCCATCGAAGACGCCTGCGTCGACGGCCGTGGTCAGCGCAACCCGCCCCCACGTGTTGGGCGTGCTCTCACGCGGCCTCGCGCGCCAACCCTCGGTCCGCACAGCAAACTCGTTCACGCGGTCCATCTTCATGCGCCCGTTCGATAACAGAAGAGGCCTTTGTCACCGATTTCGATGGACGTTCGGCCCTGGGCAACTGCCCGAACTCGGACGGCGCTTTCTGAGCCAGGGCGGGGAATGCGAGGCAGTCCGGGATCACGCCCCTCTCCGATGACCAGCACCGTGGTGGGGGGATTCGCTAGCTCGGCCGCGTAGTCCGAGCTGTGACCCAGACGCGGTCCTCTGGCAAGGACGAGACCGATTCGCTCCCCCGGGCTAAACTCGCGGGGGGAATCCCCTTATCCCTGGTGCGACCGCGTCGCTCCGCTGTACTCACATCGAGGGAGACTCCCTTGCCCTACGTAGGGCATACGGAGCGAGAGGGATTCGAACCCTCGTGGCGGGTTACCCCACCAACCGTATTTCCAGGTCTCGGGACCGGGGTGCAAGGAGAGGCAACTGCGGGCACCGCCTATTCAGATTCCCTTCACTAAGGGCATGGTGAGGCACGATCGGGCACCTGCGTTGGGTCTCCGTTGGGTCTGCGAGGAGGTCCCGTCGATGGGGTGGTGCTCCTCAGACGAGCACCAGCCGGAGCGTCGTTGATCATCCCGCTGATGCTTCTCCCCCGCCTCCAGACGTCCGCCCAGCGGTAATCGGAGGTTGAGGAGCCGCCGGAGGGGCGTCGACGCTTACCACGAGCAGCGGCTGGCTTACACTGATTCCCGTGACGCTCTCGCCAGCCAGGGGGCGCGTTGTCATGGTCTTCACGGGTGGAACCATAGCGATGCGCATCGACCCAAGCGTCGGTGGCGCCGTGCCCGCGCTCGATGCGAAGGGCATCTTAGAACGCACGCGCGGACTCGACGAGATCGCCAACGTCGAAATCGTCGACTGGGGTCGGGTGCCAGCTACGCACATCACCTTCGCTCAGATCATCGAACTCGCAGGGATCCTGGAGCAGTCACTCGGCCGCCCCGACATAGACGGCGCCGTACTGGTCCAGGGGACGGACAACATTGAAGAGACGAGCTACGCGCTTGACCTCCTCATCGAATCCACCAAACCAGTGGTCGTCGTGGGAGCCATGCGCAACGCTGATGAGGATGGGTACGACGGGCCGGTGAATATTCGCGACGCCGTTCGCTGCGCCGTCTCACCACAGCTCGTCGGGCAGGGGGTGCTCGTAGTGATGGCTGGGGAAGTGCACGCCGCGGACGACGTCGCTAAGACAAGCCCCTCTGCATACGCCGCCTTTCAGAGTCCGAACTTCGGACCCTTGGGGCGGGTCGACAATGGGACATTGACCGTGCGGCGCAACCGTTCAGTCCAGCGCCGAATCAAGACCACGCGAGCTGTCGAACCGATACCGTTAATCCGAACTTACGTCGGCGTCGATGGGACGCTTGTCCGCCTGACGCAAGCCAATGGTGCGCGAGGGTTCGTCATCGAGGGAGCCGGCACAGGCAACACGCCACCAGATCTGCTCGCGGCGTGTGCAGACGCAATAGCCGAGGGTATTCCAGTGGTCATGACTTCACGCTGCCTCTCGGGGCGCGCGAGGCCTGCATATGCCTTCACTGGGGGTAGCGTCACATGGCGGAATGCGGGAGCCATCTTCGCGGACTATCTGAGCGGTCTCAAAGCTCGGATTGCGCTCAGCCTCGGTCTCGGCGCTGG
>Ga0310038_10001158_pt1 | contig 20234 bp, 18 predicted proteins | sample Sb_taG_6_FD_200461 | JGI IMG/M metagenome (GOLD analysis project Ga0310038, IMG submission 200461) | Peat soil microbial communities from Weissenstadt, Germany - Sb_50d_4_PS metaG (v2) (version 2) | ecosystem: Environmental > Terrestrial > Soil > Wetlands > Peat | place: Germany: Weissenstadt... | reverse complement strand
CGGCCCCCAGGTCCCATTTCCCGCCTTCCTTGGTGTAGTCCCAGATCTGCACCTGCGGCGTGGCCCGCAGGTAGATGCCGCTGTCGGCCTTGGGGACCGTCTTGTAGTCGATGAGCAATTCGACGTCGCCGTATTCCTTGTCGGTGGTCAGGTAAGCGCCGTGGCCGTCGTTGACCAGTTCGCCCTTTTCGACGGTCCAGTGTTTCCGGGCCTCGTCCATCCATTTGGCCCCGAGCACCACGGCTTCGCGGCCGGGCGTGGCCGCCAGCTTGTACGGGTCGAAGTGCGGCATGCCGTGCCAGCCGGAAAGGTCCTTGCCGTTGAACAGGGCGGTGAAGCCCTTGGGCGGCTGGGCGTCGGCCGGGCGCGCGGCGGGGGCGGCGAGCACCAGGGCCACGACCGCGAGCAGGCCGCGGCCGAGTCGCGCGAGTGACAGAGCGTTGTGCATGGGACGGTCCTGTGGGGAGGGGGGCGACGGGCCGGTTCACGGGGGCGATCATATCCGGCGGCGCCAGGGCCGGCCAGCCGCTGGCGGTTTCGCGTTCGCGTCACCCTTGTCAAGCGAACGCGAAACCGCAAGCGACTGCTCACCCATGACGCGCCGCGAAGTCGTTCATGAACGACGCCAGCGCCCGGCACGCCTCGGGGCCGACGGCGTTGTAGAGCGAAGCGCGGATGCCGCCGACGGAGCGGTGCCCCGCCAGGCCGATCATGCCGGCCGCCTGCGCCTGGGCCACGAACTGCGTCTCCAGCACCTCGGTGGCCAGCCGGAAGGTCACGTTCATCAGCGAGCGCGACGCCGGCTCCGCGTGGCCGCGGTAGAAACCGCCGCTGCCGTCGATCACCTCGTAGACGAGCTGGGCCTTGCGGGCGTTGCGCTCCGCCATCGCCGTCAGCCCACCCAACCCCTCGATCCAGCGCAGGACCAGGCCCAGGACGTAGACGCCGAAGGTCGGCGGCGTGTTGTACAGCGAGTTGTTCTTGACGTGCGTCGCGTAGCGCAGCATGGTCGGCACGCCCTTGTTCGCCCTTGCCAACCAGGACTCGCGAAGGAGCACCGCCGTCACGCCGGCCGGCCCGAGGTTCTTCTGCGCCCCGGCGTAGATCAGGGCGAAGCGGCCGGCGTCGATGGGGCGCGAGAGGATGTCGCTGCTCATGTCGGCGACCAGGGGCCGGCCGCCCACGTCGGGGAAGGCGTGCCACTGCGTCCCCTGGATCGTCTCGTTCGAGGTGAGGTGGACGTAGGCCGGCTCCGGGCCCAGGGCGATCTCGTCGGGGCGCGGCACGCGGCGGTAGGCGTCGGCCCGGGTCGAGGCCGCCACGCGCGCCGGACCGAGGGCCGCCGCCTCCTCGTGCGCCTTCTCGGCCCAGGCGCCGGTCAGGAGGAAATCGGCGGCGGCCCCGGGCGACAGGAAGTTCATCGGGACCATGGCGAACTGCGTCGAGGCGCCCCCCTGGAGGAACACCACCCGGTAGCCGTCGCCGACACCGAGCAGCCGCTTGAAGCTCGCCTCCGCCTGGGCGTTGACCGCTTCATAGTCTTTGGCGCGATGGCTCATCTCCATGATCGACATTCCGCTGCCGTGGTAGTCGCGCAACTCGGCCTGGACCTGCTCCAGGACGGTCGGCGGCAGCATCGCCGGCCCGGCGTTGAAATTGAATAGGGTGTTCATGGGTCGCATTCCTCCGGTGAGCGAGCGTCATCGACGCCCGAGAATAGTGTAGGGCGCGGCGCCCTCGGTCCCTCAGCCTTTTCTCACACCTGCCTCATCCCCACCTCATGGGGTCGGGATTAGGATATCCCCAGGGATTTGGCCGGAACCTTCACCCCGGCCGCGGGTTGGAAGAAATGAGGGGCGCGGCAACGCCCCTCGGACCCGCCCGAAGCTCTCCGTCGGCAGGCCCCGCTGACCTGCCCCCACCGCTCGCCCTTGCTGGCACTGACGGCACCACGATGTTCCCGCACCCGCCCCCTGCGCGGAGAGTCCGCGCCCTCGGAGGAGTTTCACCCATGCACGCACGAACCGACCGCAGCCACCGCCGCGCCTTCACCCTGATCGAGTTGCTCGTGGTGATCGCGATAATCGCGATCTTGCTCGGCCTACTGGTGCCCGCGGTCCAGAAGGTCCGCGAGGCCGCCGCCCGCATCTCCTGCGGCAACAACGTCCACCAGCTGCTGGTCGCGACGCACAACTACGCCAGCACCAACGCCGACCAGTTGCCGCCGTCCACGATGGTCTCGCCGGTGACGGGCAGCCTCAACTTCGCCCTGTTCCCCTACGTCGAGCAGGACAACCTCTACACGCAGGGGGTCGCGGCCGGCTACGGCTGGCCGCAGAACGGCCTGCCGCTCAAGGGCTTCCTGTGCCCGTCCGACCCGACCGGCAACGGCGGCATCACCGCCAGCGGCTGGGCCGCGTCGAATTACCAGCACAACTACGCCCTCTTCTCCACGCCGAACGTGACCTGGAACGCGGCCGCCTTCACCATCAGTAACATCCCCGACGGGACCTCGAACACGGTCGGTTTCGCAGAGCAGTACGCCAGCTGCGGCGGCAACTACTCGCTGCGCGACTACCCCTCGTCGTATTACTGGCCCTACGCCTCGATCTTCAACGTCTACGGGGCCCTGTATGGGTCGAGCTACTCAGTGATCCAGGTCCAGCCGACCCAGGCCAACTGCAACTGGTGGGCGTCCAACACGCCGCACCCGGGCGGAATGGTCGTCGGCATGATGGACGGCAGCGTGCGAACGGTCAGCCCGAGCGTCAGCCCGAACACCTGGTGGGCGGCGTGCCAGCCCGCCGACGGTAACACCCTCGGCGCCGATTGGTAACTCTTCCGTGGGGGCGGTCCTGCGTGGTGAGGGCCGCCCCGTTTCCTCGACTTTTTCCCCGCCCAAGTTCTTGAGCCAACCATGACAGCTTCGCTTCCGACCGACCGACCCGGCACGCGGCCTGGCCGCCTGGCCCGGACCTGCGCGCCGCTCGTCTTCGCCACCTTTGTCTTTCTCGCCGCCGGCTGCGACAGCAAGGGGACCGTCTCCGGCCAGGTGACGCTCAACGGCGTTGCTGTCCGCGGCGGCGTCGTCACCTTCCTCGGCGAGAACAACGTGCAGCGGGTCGCCAACATCAACGCCGACGGCGAGTATCGCAGCGACGGCGTGCCCCTGGGCGTCGTCAAGGTCACCGTGACCAGCCTGGCGACGACCGTGCCGATGCCGCGGACGGCCTCCCTGGTCACTAAGGAACTTCACGGCCTGCCGCAACCGCCGGCCGCGCCGCCGGCGCTGCCGCGCAAGTACGCCAATCCCGACAACGGCCTGAGCTGTACGGTAGAGAAGGGAGAGCAGAAGTTCGACATCGCGCTGACGCCGTGAGCGAGCGCGGCATTACCCCGTGGCCCCGTTGCGGAAGCGCAGCAGCACCGTCGCCCCACCGCGCACCGCGTCGCCGGCCTTGACCAGCACCTCCCGCGGCTCGCCGGCCGGCATGAGCACGTCGGTCCGCGAGCCGAGCTTGATCATCCCGTAGCGGTCGCCCGCCTTCAATTCCTCGTTCGGCCGCGCCCAGCAGACGATGCGCCGGGCCACGGCGCCGGCCACCTGCTTGACCCGCAGCAACCGGCCGTTCGGCTCCTCCAGGTCGAGCCAGAACTGCTCGTTGACCTTGTCGCAATCGCCGCGCGTCGCCGCCACGAAGCGCCCCTTGAAGTAGCGCACCGCCGTCACCCGGCCCGTCCGCGGGGCGCGGTTGACGTGGACGTTGAACGGCGACAGGAAGATGCTGACGCGGAACGCCCGGCCGCCAGGGAAGTCCGGCTCCTCGACCTCGCCGACGCCGATGATTGTGCCGTCCGCCGGGCTCAGCAGCGCTTCGGTGTCGGCCGGAATCGTGCGCTCGGGGTCACGGAAGAACGAAACGATGAAGATCCACAAGACAACTGCGGCGATGGTGCCGGCGAGGAAGCCCCAGTGGAAGACAGCCGCCAGGGCGCCGAAGCCGGCGGCGAGCCCGAGCAGCAGGGCACTGTAGAAGACCACCTCCGCGATGCCGGCGCGGGCCAGCGGGAACAGGCCGCGGCGGCGGTACGGGTCGTCGTCGCGGCCGAAATGGTAGCCGCAGACGTTTCGGCAGAATTTCAGATCGCGACTGTCGATGACATCGTGGCGGCAGTCGGCGCACTGGCCCTGGCGCTTCTCGGCCATTCGCCGGACGTAGCCGGGGCGGAAGCAGCGCAGGAAGCCGCGGCGCAGCCGGCCCCAGGCGACTTCGAGGTGCGTCGCGAGGCTGTGGCCGCCGGGCTGCACGCCGGTCGGGGGGGTCGGGGTCAGTCCTGGGGCAGGGGTTTGTTCGATGGTGGCCATGCTCTTGAGCATACCAGGCCGCCCAACCGCCGACTATTCCTTGTCGCAGCCGCTTCCCCGGCCGAACGGCGCACGCTCAACTCTCGCTCGCGGCGGCGGGGTCCGGGATCAGGCGAGTCCCGCCTGGCGCAGCGCCTCGCTGGCCCGTTCGAGCGCGTCGGCTGGCGCCCCGTCCGTCGGGATGATTCGTAGCGGCCGCCGCGTGGCCGGCGCCGGCTCCTCCCACCGCGTCGCCGCCTCCAGGTACACCGACCAGCCGGCGTCCGACACGTCCCCGAGCCGCCGCGCCAGCCGCTCGCGCACCGTCGCCGGGTCGGCCTGGCACAGCAGCCACAGCGCCGGCACGCCCCATCGCATCGCCGCGTCGAGGAATCGTCGCCGCCGCTTCTCCTCGCGGAACGTCGCGTCGATCATCACCCGGCCGCCCTCGAATAGCCGCTCCTCCGCCCGGCGCAGGCATTCCGCGTAGGTGTGCTCCGTCCATTCCGGCGAGTAGAAGTCCGCTGCCAGTCGCTGACCCTCGGCGGCGCCGGCCAGCGCCTTGCGCACCTCGTCGGAACGGACCCGCAGAAAGCCGGCCCGTTCGGCGAGGGCCTTCGCCAGGGTCGATTTGCCGGTGCCTGGCAGCCCGCCGACGAGGACCAGGCACGGCCGCCGCGCCGGTTCCTCCAACTCCGCGAGGGCGAGCAGCCAGTGGCCGCGGGCGCTGTCGCGGGCCGCGGCGCGCTCCGCGGCGGACACCTCGGCCTCGGCGAACTTCATCCCCTCGACCGCGCCGCGCACCGCCGCCCGATAAGCGGTGAACAGCGGCAGCAGGGCGCGCCCCTCGTCGTCGCCGCCGGCGCGGAAGTACGCCTCCGCGAAGGTGTTGCCCAGGTCGCGCCGCCCGTGGAAGGCGAAGTCCATGACCGCAAAGGCGACGTCGGCGACCGGATCGATGAAGCGGAAGCGCTCGTTGAACTCGATGCAATCGACGCACACCAGGTCGTCCGGCGGCGCCCGCTCGGGGAAGAAGTACACATGATCCAGGTGCAGGTCGCCGTGAGCGTCGCGCGTCAGGCCGCGCCCGGCCCGCTCATCGATGAGCGGTCGCAGCCGCGCCAGGTGGTCCTCGACGAGTTGCCGCACCCGGCCAAAGACGACGCCGCTGACGGTCGCGCCGACCTGCGGCCGGGCCGTGTCGAACACCTCGCGGATGTTGCCCGCCACCCCGTCGAAACCGCTCGCGGTGCGGAACGCGGCCGGCGCCGGCGAGCGCCGATGGAAGTCGGCGATCTTGCGGGCGAGGGCCTCGACCAGTTCCGGACCGACCTCGTCCTGTTGCAGCCGTTCGTGCAGGGTCGCCTCGTCCGGCAGGCGCCGCATCTTCACCGCCCACTCGACCGGCTCGCCCGGCCCCTCGAAGCGCAGACAGTCGCCGGCCCGGACGACCGGCACGACGCCGAGGTAGACGTCGGGCGCCAGCCGGCGGTTCAGGCGCACCTCCTCTTCACAGAAGTGATGTCGCTTTTCCAGGGTGGTGAAGTCGAGAAAGCCGGGGTTGACCGGCTTCTTGATCTTGTAGGCGAACGGCCCCGCCAGGAAGACGGCGGAGATGTGCGTCTGGATGACCCGCACGTCTGCGACGGGGAACGGGTACGCGGACGGTTGCGACAGGGCGTCGATGAGGGGGGCCAGGTCCATGGGTGGCGGAATCCTCCCAGCCGCTTGCGGCTTAGCGTTCGCGCCCTCCACGATAGCACGAACGCTGAGGCTCGAGCGGCCGCCGCGCCGGAAATTCGTTGCATTCGTCCGGGGAGGGGCGATAAAGTCACGGAAGGTTGATCCACGCCGCCACCGGCGCCGGCGGCGCCCGGTCACGTCTGGCAGGCGATGGGCCCGTCTGGGGCCGAAAGGAGCTACCTGTGATCACAGTCAAGAACATCCTGGGCAACAAGGGTGCGCACGTCGTGTCGGTCGGCCCTGGGGCCACCGTCCTCGAGGCGGCCCTGCTGATGAACGACCACAAGATCGGCGCCCTCGTCGTGACCGAGGCCGGCCGCCTGGTCGGCATCTTCACCGAGCGCGACGTGCTGCGCCGCGTCGTCGGCGAGGCGCGCAACCCCACCGCCACCCGCGTCGCCGACGTCATGACGGCGGAGGTGGTCTGCTGCGCGCCGGAGACGACGCTGGAGGAGGCGGCCGGCGTCATGAAGAACCGCCGCATCCGCCATCTGCCCGTACTGGACGGCGACGGCCGACTCCTGGGGCTGGTGTCCATCGGCGACCTCAACGCCCAGCAGGTGCATGCCCAGGAGCAGCACATCCACCTGCTCAACGAATACCTCTACGGCCGGGTGTAAACCGCCTGTCTCCTGTTTAGCGGCGGGTCGCAGACTCGCGCGCGTTCGTCAACTTGCGGGTCTGCGACCCGCCGCTAAACGGCAGATCCCTTCGAGCAGGTCCTTCCCCTCGCGCAGCGCCCCGACCGGGTCGGCGTTGGCCGGATTCAACTCCAGGGACAGCGGGCCGCGGTAGCCGACCGAGCGAAGGGCCAGACAAAGCTCGCGCAGCCCGTCTCGCGTCAGCCGCCCCACCAGCAACGGCCAGTGCAGATCGCCGGCCCCGTCGTTGTCGTCGCAGTGGACGTAACCCATCCGCTGCCCCGCCCGGCGCACCACGTCGGCGGCGTCCTCGCCGGTCATCAGGCAGTGGCCGGTGTCGAGGAGCAGGAACAGGTTGTCGTGCCGCAGTTCGGCCAGCCAGGCGAGGGTCGCCGCCGCCGTCGGCAGCGCCCGCCCGGGGACGTGCTCCACACACAGCCGCACCATCAGCCCCGCGGCGTGCTCCGCCAGGTGGACACAGGAATCCCCGAAGCGCCGCACCCCATCGGCGCCGGTGTCGAGGCCCGGCACGACGTAACAGTGTGTCGCCCCGAGTCGGGCGGCGTCGGCGACCTGTCGCCTAACCTCCTCGACGGCCGCGCGGCGCCGTTCGACGAGGGCGGAGTCCAGCGCCGCTCCGTCCGGGAGGCCGCGACCGACGGCCGCGCAGGAGACGAGCAGTCCGGTCTCCGCGAGCGCTTCGAGGTGTTCCGTGGGCCGTTCGGCGAGGCCGACGACATCGACCGAGTGGAATCCGAGAGCGGCGGCCTGCCGTGCCGCGGGCCCGAAGTCGAGCGGCAGCGAGGTCAGCATCGCCGCGATGGGGAACGGGTCGGCGGGGTGGCTCACGGTTGGCTCGCTTGGCAGAGGGCTTCGGTGTCTGGAACGCCGGGGTCGAGCCCGGCGCGGCGCAAGGCGGCGAGGTGGCCGCACAGCATGCGCCAGTCGTCGAGGGTATCGACGTCGTACCACGGCGGCAGCAGCGCCAGGCGCGACGCGGGGTTGGCCAGGCGGGCGACGGTTTCCGCCAGGACGGTCGAGCCGCCCCACGAGATACCGTCGAAGATCGGCGGGACGCCGCGGCGGCAGCCGACGAGGTAATAGCCGCCGTCCGTCGCCGGCCCGAGGACCATGTCGGCCTCTGCCAACGCCGTGAAGGCCTGATCGACGAAGGTGAGCGGCAGCGTCGGGCTATCCGTGCCGAGGACGACGACCGACCCGGCACCGGCCGCGAACTGGTCGTTGAAGAAGGAGGACAGGCGCCGTCCGAGATCGCCGTCTTGCTGCGGGACCAGCGCGAACGACCCGCCGACGGCATCCGCGAAGAGGGGACGCGCGTCGGGCGGGGCGAAGGCGAGGACGCGCCGGTCGCCGACCACCCCCAGCCGTCGGACGAGGTCGCGCAGGAAGGCGAGCGCCACGTCGGCGGCCCACGCCGACGACGTGCCGGCGGCGAGGCGCGTCTTCACTCGGCCGGGCTCCGGCCACTTCGCAAACAGCCCGAGGACGCGCGTCGTCATGCGGCCACCTCGTTTAGCGGCCGCCCTCGGGGCGGCGCTGGTAGTGACCCGATTTATCGGGTCGAGCGGCCCTGACCGCATAAATGCGGTCACTACCAGCGCCGCCGCGAAGGCGGCCGCCAGCACCAAACGGTAGGGGGCTTGCCCTGGTGAACCCTGACAGCGGCCAACCGATGGGAGTTACTCCTCGGGTGCCCTTCCCGGTTCGATGCTTAGCAGGGTCACGTCGTCGTTGTGCAGACCGCCCCGGTTGCGCAGCTCACCCAACCAGTCGGCGAAGGCCGCCTGCGGCTGCTCGGCGGCCAGCAGTGAGGCCACCGCCTCCCAGGGGCGGCCGCCGTTCTCGTGGCTGCCCAGGAACCATTGCGCCAGCGCGTCGGTCATCAGGAGGAGCCGGTCGCCGGGCCGCAGAGAACCGTAACAGCGCCGGGGCGGCCACGCGGCTCCCGGGCGCGAGCCGAGCAGGGGCGGTTGGTTGCCGAAGTCCAAGGAACCGCGTACCGGGAACGCGCGTACCGACCGATCCTCGCGCACCCGAACCAGGCAACTATCTCCCACAGCCAGCGCCTGCCAGCGGCAAGAGCGAGCCGGTCCTTTTGGACGGACATTCAGCCCCAGGAACGTCGCGAAGGCCCCCTCCTCCCGTTTCATCTCGGCGTACCAGGGCAGTTCGAGGCCCATCACCTCCGCGGACCAGCGGTTGCGGGCCTCGGTCAACCACCCGGAAAGGTCGCGCGGGCGGGGAGCGGCGAGGAAGCCTTCGGCCAGCAGCCGCGCCCACAGGCCGGCGAAGGCACTTTCGGAGGCGCCGTCGGCGACGGCGAAGCGGCCGGCGCCCGGGTCAGCGGCCCAGGCGTCCTCGCACTCGTCCTCGGTGTGGCCGTCCTTGGGGTGGCGCAGGGCGCGCCAGAGGATCGGCGGGTCAGCGGGGTGCCTCATGGGTTAGCGAGCGCTCTGGGCCATGCGGGTGCCGATGTCGAGGAAGCGGATGACCGCCACCAGGTCGGCGTTGAAGACGAAGCCCCGCGACGTTGGGCCGACGGCGAAGCCGGCGCCCTTCGCGGCCTCCAGCAGTTTCGGCGGCAGTTCGCTGGACATGCGGAACAGCAGTCGGGCGAAATTGTCCGGGAAGCCCGACTCGTCCTGGGGGAACTCGATGGGCCGATTCTGCTTGTCCGAGAGGTGGGCGTTGAACAAGAGGACGTTGCCGTCCTTCGAGGCCAGGGCGCGCACGGCGCTGGCCGCGTCGCGGGGGTCGCCATCGGTCGGTTGGCCGTCGGTGATGTTGATGACCAGGGGCGGGTAGCAGTTGGGCTGGACGCCGAGAAAGATCTGCAAGCCTTCCTTGGCCCAGCGGAGGGCCTCGCACATGGGCGTCCGCCCCGTCGGCCGCGCCTCGAACCAGACGGGGAACTTGAACTTCTCGTTCACCAGGCCGCCGGCGCCGTCGTCCACCTGGCGCGTCCGCACCTCGATGCGCAAGGGGTTGTTGGCGAGTTGGCTGATGGGGACGAGGGTCTTGCCGGCGAGGGCGCCGCCGAAGGCGGACTCGACGCGGCCGCCGTAGCTGAGCATGCCGACGTGGAAGAAGTCGCGAACGCCGTCGGCCTTGGCGCACTTCAGGACGAGGTTCTGGAGCAGGCGGTTGAGGGCGTCGGCGACGCCGGCGGCCTTGCTCTTGTCGGGCTGGGCGCCAAAGGGCTCCAGCATGGAGCTGGATTGGTCCAGCAGGAAGATCAGGGCGGTCGGGTTGCTGCGGCTAATCTGAGCGGTGTACGGCACAGCGGGCTCCTTTCCCTTGGGGGAGGGAACGGGATGGCCGCCTCGTCACGGGCGGCGCCAGCGAAGGAGGTGAGGTGAGTGTAGCAGCGGGCCGAAGAGGTGGGCAAGGAAAAAGCGCCGCGAGGCCGCCATCGCGCCAGCGATGGCTTTCGCCCCGACCTGGAGGGGAGCACGTCTGCCAGGCGCTCCCCTCCCGATCGCGGCAATCGGCGGAGCGTGACGGGCCGATGTATCCCGACAGGAAACCTTCGCCAAGTGCCCCCGGGCGCTTTTCCCGGAACCGGATCGGAATGTGCTTGACCGTCTCTCAGGCGGCGTCCACAATATGTGAACCTTCAAGCCCGACCTTACCACCCTGCGGACACGAGGGCTGGCCGCAATCCCGTCCTCGTGGGAGAAGGCCGTTCATGTTGATGACTATTACCTGTCCCCTATGTGGCCACAGGTGCCGCGTGCCCGAAAGCTCGATCGGGCAACGGGTGCAGTGTCCCGCCTGTTCGAGATTGTTTCAATGCGGCTCGGTGTCGCCGCCGTCGTTGGAGGCCCGGCCGATCCCGGACGAGAAGCCCGGAACGGTCGAAGCGACGCCGCAAGTCCGCGCCGCGCAGGCCCAGGCCGAGCCGAGCATTCGCTATTCCTGCCCGCGCTGCAAAAAAGGCCTGGAGTCCCCGGCCCGGATGGCCAACGAAAAAGTGAATTGTCCCGATTGCGGGCAGCGCCTGCAAATCCCGCAACCTCCCAGGGCGCCCGCAAGCGTCCCGGTCCAGGTCGTGCCTTCGTCGCCGCCGCCGGTGCCTCCCGCCCCGGTCCCGGAAGAACTCCTCCCCACCGTCCTCGCCGTACCGGAGGCCCCGCCGCCGCCGCCGCCGCGCCGGGAGCATTGCCTGGAGTGCGGCCGAGACGTCACCGATCGCCCGCGCGTCCAGACGTGTCCGGATTGCGGGTCGCTGTTCTGCTCCGCCGCGTGCTACCGCGAACATCACTACCACGCGCACTCGTCGCGCCGATAAACGTCTCCTTACCGGAGAGGAGTTTGCCCATGACCGCGACCGCCAAATGCCCAATGTGCGGGCACGTCTGCCGCTTGCCGGACGGTACGAACGAACCGGAAGTGCTGTGTCCGGCCTGTCGCAGTCTTTTCCCGCGCCCGCCGCAGCGGACCCCTTCCTTGCTGGAACGGGCCCCGCGTACCGCGGCGGCGGCGCCTTCGGCGGCCGCGCCGCAAAACAAGACGGTCATGGCCGAGCCCGAGGCGATGATCCGCTACACCTGCCCTCGCTGCAAGCGCTCGCTCGAATCCCCCGTCAGCTACGCCGGCCAGAAGCTAAACTGCCCCGGTTGCGACCAGCGCCTCCAGATCCCGCAACCGTCCACGCCCCCGCCGCCCGCCGGCAACAAAACCATCCTGGCGACCGAGGAGGCTGCGGTGACGGCTACCCCAGCCCCGCCGAGTCCTCCGCCGCCGCCCGCGGCGCCGCCGGCACCACGGCGGGTGGACGTCTTGCCCGTCGAGGAGGAGCGGACTTCGAGGCGATCTGCCGAGCCGGCCAGCCGTCACGATAGTTGCCTGGAGTGTGGCCTGAACCTCACCGGTCGGGCGCGGGTCCAGACGTGCTCGGATTGCGGGTCGTCCTTCTGCTCGTCGGCGTGCTACCGCGAGCACCGCTATTACGCGCACTCCCGGCAGCGCAAGAAGAAGCGCCGTCCCGAGAGGGTCGAATGCCTCCGCTGCGACAGCACGGCGCGGCCGCGCACCACCTGGGTCATCTCACAAACCGGTTGGGTCGTCTTCGCCGTGCTCCTGATCTTCTTCTTCCCCCTGTGCTGGATCGGCCTTCTGATGACCGAGCCCGAGTACAGGTGTGCCGACTGCGGGGCGCGGCTCGATTGAGCAAGGGCCGGGGACACGCACGGGGCCGCGTCAAGCGTCACGGAAATCCCTCGCCGCCTCGGCTCGCCCACCTTCGTGACCCGCGCTTCCGGCGGGTCCCGTCCGAGCCGTCCCGCGGCGCCTCGTCGTCGTCTTTCTCGGCGGGCGGGGGCGGGTCCGTCGTCGGCTCGTCCGCGGGTAGCACTGTCAGTACGTCGTCCTCGTCCGCCGGCAGGACCATCGGGAAATCGTCCTCTTCGTCCGTGCGACGGCGGGAGCGCCGGCCACCGATGGCGAGCGTCACCGGCACCACGAAGCGCTGGTTGCCGTTGGCTTCCACCGTCACCCGGGCGGTGAGCGTTTCGCCCGGGGAGTTGGGGATCGAGAGGACGAGCAGGGGGATGAGGGCGAAGCGGCCCTTCAGGCGGACGGGACCGACAGTGAGCCACAGTCGGTCACTGACGGCGGAAGCGAAGATCGGGCGGTTCTCCTCGGCTTGAGCGCACAGGGTGTGACTGAGCGCCTCGCCGGGGCGGCCCTGCAATTCGAGGCCCGGCTCGCTGAGGGTCACCTTGGGGGCCTTGGTCAGGCACAGCGCCTCGAAGAACTGCTGCACCGCGCCGAGGCCGGAAGCGACGGGCCCGCGCACCGGGTAGGTCCAACCGTTGGACCGGTACCAATCGGCGACGGCCCCGTTCTCGAAGAAGGCCGCCGCCGCCTTCGGCGCCGCCTTGGCCTTCTCCGCCATCTGCCGCGGCGTCAGGGCGCCCTGCAAGACCCCCACGGGGAATGGGGTCGTGGGGACCGCGGCCCGGACCAGGACGGTGGCCGTGCCGCCGTTGGACTGCACGACGATTTGACCCTCGAGCGGCTTGAGGCCGGCACGCAAGCGATGGCCGGCAACCTCGATGGGAACGTCCATGCGGTCGCCGAACTGAAAGACCTTCTCGCCACGGGGGGAGGCCGGACCGAACGTTAGCCAGGGCGCGTCCACCACAGCGATCGAGCCGTAGAGCAAGCGCATGCCGCCGTTGACCAGGGTGAGGACGAGGCGACGCTCGGAGCCGACGGCCAGGGGACCGAGGTCGAAGGCCGTCGTCTTGACGACGAGTTTCGGCGGGGTGAGGGCGTCGCCGGGCAGCCGGTCGAGGAGTTGGTCGAGTCCGCGGTCGGGGTCGGGGAAGCGCGCGGCCTCGCGCGCGGCCTCGGCCAGATCGACGCGGCCCACCCCACCGAGGAACCGTTCCAGATGCCCTTTGTGCAGCACCGCGAGGGCGGCGCTCCAGTCGTCCACGCAGGCGAGGGCCAGTTCGTTGTAGTTGTGACAGGCGCGGCCGGACGGGAAGGTGAACGGCATCGGGAAGGTGTGGGTGCCGGGCGGCGCGGCCGCCGCTGCCTCGGCCTGCCCAGCCAGCGAGACGCCGTCGAAGTAGCAGTAAGCCGCAACGGGCGGGTTGATCCGGTGGCACTTGCGGCAGGCGGGGGTCATGGCTTCACCCGGTTGGCCGCTCGTTCCCAAACAACGGTCTTCTGGGGCATCCGGTCGGCCTTTCAAGGTCGATTGTAGCCCTGGCCATGCTCTTTGCAACGCCTTTTCCCGCCGCCGCCGTCAGCGGACGTGGGCGGCGAATAAGGAAAAAAGGGTCGAAAAAGGGGTCGAGAGTCGTCATTTCCGCCCTGTGGCCGTCGCTTTTCGCGGCCGCACCCCCTCCTGAGCACCGTCCGCGGTGACGGGACCGTGCAGGACTTGCGGGGCATCCCGCGGCTGAACCCGCGGGATGACCAGCTGCCCAGCCGTGCCCCGCTCGTCCCGCCCGCCAAAGAGTTAGGAACGAAAAAAGATTCGGCGAAGAGGATTTTGGGGTTGACAGGCTGAAGAGGCAAGTAAACAATGCCACATGTGGACTGAAATCGCTTCAGTGCCCCACTCACCACTCGCTGCCTGGTTCACCTGGACTGTGCCGCCTGTCTTGTCTGGGACAAGAGGCCCGTTACGGTGACGGTCTTCGACAACCTTCCCCAAACAGATGTCTCTTGGAACTGCCCGGTCGGGCAGACCGGGTGCGGCTTCTTACGTGATCCCAGGAAGGAAGGAGTGTCTGTATGTTGGTCCTCACTCGAAAGGTCGGCGAAGAGATCGTCATCGGCGATAACATCCACCTGACCGTGGTGGCCATCCGGGGGGACAGAGTGCGCCTCGGCATCAGCGCCCCCGAAGAAGTCGTGGTGGATCGTCAGGAGGTCCACGAAAGACGCCAGAACTTCCGCGGCGAGGCGCCCGCCCTGACCCCGCCGCCAGTCGCTGTAATCGCCACAACGCCTCTGTGATGGCTTTGCTTCCACGGAGCGGTGGTTGGCAACTTTCCCACGAAAGCACAGCCATTGGCTGGCAGCCACCGCTTCGCCCTTTCCTTGTCGCAATCCCGTGCCGCTGCGCGATCGCTTTCTCCCGAGTGTGGGATGACTCTGGGCAAGACCTTGTGCCACGGTGCTGGCCTTGGGGCGAAGGGGGGTTCGGGCCTTGGAGGGCCTTCCAGGCGATGACGAATTCGCCGTTGTCCTTCAAAGGGATGGCCCCGGCTGCGAACCCCACGACCGCCAGCAGCAGCGAGAGCCATCCCGTGTCGCAGAGCATCACTTCGCCGTGAATTGAGCGAGGTCGTAGATGCCCAACTGCTTCTCGATGGCGGCGACCTGATCGACCGTCTTCTCGAAGCCCTCCTCACCGAACAGTCGGTCCTCCTCCTTCTCGAACTGCTCGCCGAGTTCCTTGAGCCGCTTGGCCGGCACGAGCTTGTGCAGGGCGGGGAACAGCACGGTGTCCTCACGGGCCTCGTGCGGGCGGTACATGCGGAGGAACGCCTCGCAGGAGCGGACGAGTTCCTTGCGGGCTTCTTCCTTGCGGAACTGGTCGGCCACGGCGTTGCGCAGGATCACCTCCGTCACCTTCCGCCCCGCCTCGTGCTGCTCCCGCAAGACCTTGACGAGATCGACCAGCTTCTTGGCCTTCTCGAACTCCGGGAAGATGAACTTCTCTTCGAGCTTCTCGTGGTAGTCCTCGACGAACTTGCGGACCAGCGTGGCCGGCTTGTGGAACACGTCCGGCGTGACCTCCTCCTTGGCCCGCAGCCGCCGCAGCCCCTCCTCGTAGATGAGCAGGATGCGGTTGAGGACGCCATGCTCCCGCATCAGGTCTTCGGTGGCACCGACCTCTTCCTCCTGATCCTTCTTGTCGTCCCTGGGCTTGTCCTCGCCCCGGACTTGACGGGGAGAGAGGCCGAGCGTGCCGATGCCGAGGGCGGTGGTCGCCGCCAGGAAGCGCCTGCGGTCGTCTGTCATGGTCGTTCTCCTGGGACGGGCGAAGGAAAGTGAGGCGATGGGCGTCGATGTTGCTGGGCGAGTGCTGGGTGGTTATCGTATCGGCAATCGCTATCGGAAGGCAAGATCATGGCCGAAGTCGTCAGCCGGCTTGGTGCGGAAAACGCTGGCACGGCGGTTGACGGTCGGTTAGAATGGCCAGAATAAAGCAGGCGTTACGCGAGCCACGGGTTCATCCGGGGCCGCTTACTCCTGGCCCTGTATCTTTTCATCCCGGCCTGCCGCCCCTGCTCATTCTCGGGCGGCAGGCCACTTGTTTGCGCCGGTAGGTGCGGCTTTGAAAGCGGGGCGGGCGGTTATATCATGAGCGCGCCGCCGGTTGGCTCGTTGACGAACCAGCGAGGGACGCTCGTATGAACACTCCCGTGCGCGTCGGTGCGGTCAACTACCTCAACACCAAGCCGCTCATCTGCGACCTGGAGGAGTTGGCCCCCGGCATCGACCTGCTGCTCGACGTGCCCGGCCGGCTGGCCGACCTCCTCGCCGAGGGGCGGCTCGACGTGGCCCTGATCCCGGTCATCGAATACTTCCGGGCCGGCAGCTACTCCGTCGTGCCGGGCCTGGCGATCGCCAGCAACGGCCCCGTCCTCAGCGTCACCCTGTTCAGCCGCGTCAGCTGGGCCGGCATCCGCCGCGTGGCCCTCGACGTCGGCAGCCGTACCAGCGCCGCGCTGACGCAGGTGCTCCTGCAGAAGCGCTACGGAGTGCGGCCGGAGGTGATTCCCCTGCCGATGGAGCGGGCGGCCGAGGACGTGGACGCCGACGCGGTGCTGCTCATTGGCGACCGGGCGATGCGGGCGTGTCTGCCGGGGTTCCAGTACGGCTTCGACCTGGGGCAGGAGTGGCGCGACTGGACCGGGCTGCCGTTCGTGTACGCCTTCTGGGCGGTGCGCGCCGGGGCCGACCTCGGGCCGGTCGAGGCGGCCCTGCACGAGGCGAAGCGGCGCGGGTTGGAGCGCCTCGGGCCGATCGCCGCCCGCGAGGCGCCGCGGCTGGGACTGGACGCCGGCTTCTGCCGGCGGTATTTGAGTAACATCATCCACTTTGACCTGGGGCCGCGCGAGCAGGCGGGACTGCACCATTACTACAGGCTCGCCTGCGAGCTGGGATTGGCCCGCCGGGGGGTACGTCTTGAGTACTACCGTCAAGCGCATCTTGCAAAAAGCCTGTGACGGCGACCGCCTCACGCCCGACGAGGGGCTGGCCCTGTTCGAGGGCCGCGACCTGCACGCGCTGGCTCGGGCTGCCGACGCCGTTTGCCGGCGGCTGCACCCCGAGCCGTACCGCACCTACAACATCGACCGCAACATCAACTACACCAACGTCTGTGCCGCCGTCTGCGATTTCTGCGCCTTCTACCGCAAGAGCGGCGACGCCGACGCCTACGTCTTGCCGCGCGAGGTGCTCTACACGAAGATCGAAGAGACGATCGCCCTGGGCGGCAACCAGGTCCTGCTGCAAGGCGGCAACCACCCGACGCTGAAGCTGGAATGGTACGAAGACCTGCTGCGCGACCTGCGCGAGCGCTTCCCGTCGGTTAACCTGCACGCCTTCAGCGCCTCGGAAATCTGGCACTTCCACAAGCTGAACAAGCTGCCCTTGCCGGAGGTGCTGCGGCGGCTGAAGGACGCGGGCATGGGGAGCCTTCCCGGCGGCGGGGCCGAGCTCCTGGTCGATCGCGTCCGCAAGGCGATCACGAAGAACAAGGTGCTGACCGAGGAGTGGCTCGAGGTCCACCGCGCCTGGCACGAGCTAGGCGGCCGCTCCACCTGCACGATGATGTTCGGGCACGTCGAGACGCCGGCGGAGCGCGTCGAGCACCTGGAGCGGCTGCGCCAGCTGCAGGACGAGACGGGCGGCTTCACGGCGTTCATCTGCTGGACGTTCCAGCCGGACAACACGGCCCTGGCCGAGATCGCGCCGGCGGGGTCGTTCGAGTACCTGCGGACGCAGGCCGTCGGCCGGCTGTACCTGGACAACGTGGCCAACGTGCAGTCGAGCTGGGTGACGCAGGGGCCGAAGGTGGGGCAGCTGGCGCTGTTCTTCGGCGCCAACGACATGGGCAGCCTGATGATCGAAGAGAATGTTGTCTCCTCGGCGGGGACGGTGTACCATCTGACCCTGGAGCAGATCAAGGGGGCGATCCGCGAGGCGGGTTACGTGCCGCGGCAGCGGAACGTCTTCTACGAGTACGTCGATGAGGCCCCGCTCGCGTCGGTGCCCTGACGCGGCCGCGAGGAGATGGCGCGCGACCCGTCGTCCCGGCCGCGCCGCGGCGATCCCGAATACGAGCAGGCGCCCGGGAACCCTGTCGGCTGCACCCTGGCGGCCGTGGGGGTCTGCGTCTTCGTCGTGCTCGCCTGCGCCTCGTTCGGGGTCTTCCTGATCCTTCCCGCCCTCGGGGGCGCCGGCCAACGGCCAGGGTTCGGCCCAGGCCCTCATCGGCCACCCATCGGCCCCGCCCGGCCGCCGCACGTCAGGTGAGCTGGTCCGGAGGTGTGTTCCTTGTCCGCCGTCAGTGATGATCGGGGCGCGGCGGCCGGCGCCTGGTCCCGGCTGGCGAAGACGTTTTTCGGACTCGACCTGCGCTCGCTGGCCCTGTTCCGCATCGGCCTGGCCCTGGTGCTGCTCGCCGACCTGGCCGACCGCTGGCCGTACCTGGCGGCCCACTACACCGACGACGGCGTCCTCCCGCGCGGCCTCGTGCCCATCTACGTCCCCGTGTCCCTCCACGCCCTGGGCGGGTCCACCGCTTACGAGCAACTTCTCTTCGTGCTGGCCGGGGCTGTGGCGGTCGCCCTGCTCGTCGGCTACCGGACGCAGCCGGCGACCCTGGTCTCCTGGTTGCTGCTGCTGTCCCTGCACGCCCGCAACCCGCTGGTCCTGCACGGCGGCGATCTGATGCTGCGCCTGCTGCTCTTCTGGTCGATCTTCCTGCCGCTGGGGGCGTGCTGGTCGGTGGACGCGCGGCGAGCCGCCGAGACAACGCCGCCGGCTCGCCCCCTGGTATCCTCCGTCGCAACGCTGGCCCTGCTGCTTCAGGCCGTCTTCGTGTACTGGTTCGGGCTGGCGGCGCGGACGGACCCAGCCTGGTGGGGCGACGCCACCGCCGTGCCCTACGCCCTGAACCTCGATTTCTACGCCACCTCCCTCGGCGTCTGGGCGCGCGGCCTTCCCCCCGAGATGCTCCGGGCCGCGACCGTCGCCACCGTCGCCATCGAAGGGGGCGGGCCACTGCTGCTGCTGCTCTCGGGCGGCCTGGGCCGATTACGGTCGATCGTGGTGGCCCTCATGATCGCCTTCCACGTCCTCCTGGGGCTGGCGATGCGCCTGGGGACCTTTCCCCTGGTCTGCGTGGTGGCCTGGCTGCCGTTCCTGCCGGCGTGGTTCTGGGATGACCTGGTGCCGCGTTTGGGGCGCTTCGTCAGCCGTCGATCGGCGACGGACCCCGCGAAGCCGGCCGAAGCCGCGACCGCGGCCCCGGCGAGCCTCTCCCCGCTGGCGACCGGCGTCGTCGTGCTTTGCCTGGCCTACGTCTGCCTGTGCAACGTGCTGGCGCTTCAAGAAGAAGGGGGAGGGTTTATCCTGGCGCGCATCAAGGGCATCGGCATCGACCAGGCGTGGGGGATGTTCGCCCCGTTCCCCAACCGGGAGGACGGCTGGTACGTCGTCGAGGCGCGACTGCAAAACGGCACGACGGTCGATCCATTTCGCGGCGGGCCGGTCATCTGGGAGAAGCCGCCGCGAATCTCGGCCCTCTACCCGAGCATCCGCTGGGCCGCCTACCTCTCGCTCTTGCGGCGGGACGAGTACGACCTGTATCGGCCTTACTTCGCCAACTACCTCGGCCACCGCTGGAACACCGAGCACGTGGGAGGCGAAACCGCCGAAAGCGTCGAAGTCTACTACATGCTACGATTCATCCAGCCCGACTACACCGCGACGGAGCCGAAGAAGAGATTGCTGGTGCGGTTGCAGCGTGAGCCGGATGCCGGCCGGTAGGTCCCGCTTGCCGAGCGGGACCAGAAGGGGGTCCCGCTCGGCAAGCGGGACCTACGGAGCCCCGAGGCCGTGACCATGATCGCCGTCGAAAACCTGACGAAGTCGTTCCGCGACCTGCGCCGCGGCCTGGTCCACGCGATCAGCGGCCTCAGCTTCTCGGCCTACCCCGGCGAGGTCTTCGGTCTCCTGGGCCCCAACGGGGCCGGCAAGACCACGGCGATGCGCATCCTCTGCACCGTCCTGCGCCCGACCGGCGGCACGGCGCGCGTGGCCGGCTACGACATCGTCACCCAGGCCGCCGAGGTGCGCCGCCACATCGGCTTCATGTCGATGAACACCGCCATCTACGACCGCATGTCCGCCTGGGAGTTGGTCGAGTACTTCGCCCGGCTGTACGGGCTGGAGGGCGAGGGGCTGCGCCGGCGTCTGGAGGAGGTCTTCGCCACGCTGCAAATGAACGACTTCCGCGACGTGCTCGGGGCAAAGATGAGCACCGGCATGCGCCAGAAGGTATCGATCGCCCGCGCCGTCGTCCACGACCCGCCGGTCCTCATCTTCGACGAGCCGACGGTCGGCCTGGACGTGCTGGTGGCGCGGTCCGTCATGCAGACCATCGAGCGGCTGCGCGAGCTGGGCAAGTGCGTCCTGTTCTCGACCCACATCATGCGCGAGGTGGAGCGGCTGTGCGACCGCGTGGCCATCGTTAGCCAAGGGCGTGTGCAGGCGTGTGGGACGCTTGCCGAGCTGCGCGAGCGCTACCGAGAGGATGACCTGGAGGAGTTGTTCTTCCGGCTGGTGGCCTGAGGCCGAAGAAAAAGGCCGCGGGCGGCATGGCTCGACGGGAACTGCCGCACGCGGCCTCCTGCAGCGAGAGGGGACACGTCACTGCCCGACGCCGCCGTTCAACCCGAAGCCCTTGCCGCCAATCCCGCCGATGCCGCCACCGATCTGGC
>Ga0310038_10001156_pt1 | contig 20272 bp, 14 predicted proteins | sample Sb_taG_6_FD_200461 | JGI IMG/M metagenome (GOLD analysis project Ga0310038, IMG submission 200461) | Peat soil microbial communities from Weissenstadt, Germany - Sb_50d_4_PS metaG (v2) (version 2) | ecosystem: Environmental > Terrestrial > Soil > Wetlands > Peat | place: Germany: Weissenstadt... | reverse complement strand
ATCGTGAATGACCGAGAGCTGTGGGATGAACGCAAGTTGCTTTCCTACAAGCTGTTGTGCCGACGCTGGCCGAAATGCCATGCTTACCCCCGATTTCGCCTTGGTAAAGTATGCGTTGACCCTGGGTCGGGGTCCAACTCCAGCGCCCGCTGGTAGTCCTGCATGGCGCCGGTGCGGTCGTTGAGCCGTTCGACGACCCAGCCGCGCCAGAAGTAGGCCTTGGCCGAGTCCGGATCTTCCTTGATCCAGCGGTCCAGGGTGGCCAGGGCCGGCCCGTAGCGGAAGTTGTGCATGTAGGCCCGGGCCAGGGTTTCCAGGATCAGGGTCGTGTCCGGGTGCTTGTTCTCGACGTAGAGCAGCAGCTGCGGCGCCACCTGGTCCACCTCGCCCCTCTGGACGCGCATGAGCAGGAACTCGAGCTGGGTCTCGGCCGTCGCCCCGTTCTGAAGCCTCAAGCACTCCTGCAAGTGGGCCTCCGCGCCCTCGAAGTCTCCGCTCAACCGGGCGGCCCGCGCCGCCAGCAGGTGGACTTCGGCGGTGCGCGGCCAGACCCGGAGGCGGAGCGCCAGGTCCCGCCGCGCCTCCTCCACCCGGCCCGCCTTCAGCGCCACCCGGGCCGAATCCCCCCGCCGGAGGGCGTAGACGTAGAAGCCGGCGCCGGCGGCAAGAAGCAGAAGCGCGAGGACGGCGACCGCGGACCGGGGGCGCCTCCGGGCAACCTTACCGGCGACCACCAGGAGGGCCACGACCCGGCCCGTGATCGGATCCTCACCGTCAGCGGCCGGGGCGCCCAGCGGACACGTCCAGACCCCCTTGCCGAGGTATCGCAACATAGGAGAACCTTGTGGTGGGGTGGGTCCGTCCGTTTAGCGGCGGCTCGCAGAGCCGCGCTGGTAGTGACCCGATTCATCGGGTCGATCACCCTCCAGACCGCATGAATGCGGTCACTACGAGCGCTTGAGGAGCGCGGCTCTGCGAGCCGCCGCTTAACGGACGGGCTCCTCGCTGACTTCATGGGTGGTGTTTGCGATGAAGCCCCTGAGTTCCTGAGTCGCCCCGGTGGGCCAGGTGATCACCACGCGGTCGATGTCCGGCCGGTCCCCGAGGCCGAAGTGGACCGTCCGGGAGGACTGCGACAGGTAGCCGCCCGCCCCCTGTACCTGCCGGGTCATCACCTTCTCCCCCTGGTACAACCGCACCACGGCCCCGAGGGCGTCGCGGCTGCTCTTCTTCCCCGGGCCAGGCGCCTGGTAGCTCGTGCCGGTCAACCGAAAGGCGACGTAGTTCTTGCGTGGGGACTGGTTCTTGAAGTAGTAGGGCTGGTCGTTGAAGTTGTTCACCACGATGTCCAGCCGGCCGTCCCCCCGAAAGTCGCCGGTCGCCGCGGCGCGCGAGCTGCGGGCCGCCGCCCGCCCGGAGATCCGCTCGGGGAACAGCGTGCCCCGCGGCGGCGGCTCGATGCCCATCTCCTTCGCGCGGTTGCGGAACGTCCCGTCGCCCTGGTTCATCAGCAGGTAGTTGGGCCAGTAATAGAAGGGGTAGCCCATGCCGGAGGGGATGAAGACGTCCTGATAGCCGCCGTTGGTGTAGTCGCCGGGGGTGATGCCCCACGGCCAGAACGTCTCCAGGCCGGCCTGGTCGGAGATCTCGGTGAATCGGCCGGCCCCCTCGTTGCGGTAGAACCCATTGCCGAAGAAGACCTCGGCGTGCCTGATGCCGCTCCTCTCATCCTCCTGCCGGTCGCGCTCCAGCGCGGCCGGGTCTTGCGAAGTGACGGGGCCGGCCAGGGTCGGGTACTTCCTGTTCTCCCACTCCAGGGCCAGCATCAAGGAAGAGTGGTTGAAGTCCGCACCCATCCACATGTCGGAGTGCATGTCTACGACATACAGGTCCAGGCGGCCGTCGTTATCGAAGTCGAAGACGTTGGTGCCGACCGCCCCGTGGGGCGTCCGGCCGAGTCGGTCCCCGGTGACGTCTGTAAAGGTGCCGTCGCCGTTGTTCCTGTAGAGCTGGCTGCGGCCAAACATGTTCGTGACGAACAGGTCCGGCTTGCCGTCGTCGTCGAAATCGAACGCCACCGCGTCCCCGGCCCAGCCAAGCCCCTTGAGCCCGGACTTTTCCGTCACGTTGACGAACCGCCTACCCCCCTTGCCGTCCGGCTCGTTGTGGTAGAGGATGTTGTGCTCCTTGCGGCTCCGCAGGAGCTTCTCGAACTGCGCCTGGCCCAGCCAGTGCCGGGAGGTCTTGTCGTAGGTGTCGGTGGTCCATTCGGCTGTGTTGGTCAGGAACAGGTCGAGGTAGCCGTCGTTGTCGTAGTCGAAAAAGACGGGGGTCTGCGAGTGGCCGACGTGCTCCAGCCCCACCTCCTTCGTCACGTCCACGAAAGTGCCGTCGCCCTTGTTGTGGAAGAGAACGTTGCCGCCGCGCGTGCTCGTCACGAACAGGTCCGGCTTGCCGTCGTTATCGTAATCGACAAAGGCGGCCGCTACGCAGATGCGGTCGCCCAGCGCCACGCCGGCCTCCTCGGCCACGTCCACGAAGGTGCCGTCGCCCTTGTTGCGGTAAAGGGCGTTCTTGCCGAGCTGGTTGCAGAAGTAGATGTCGTCGTGGCCGTCGCCGTCAAAGTCGCCGACCGCCAGGCCGCAGCCGTGGTCGTACAGGTTGATCTTGAACTTCTCCCCCTGCTCGTTGTTCAGGAACTTCATCTGCCAGGTGAGGCCGACTTCGGTGGCGCACTCCCGGAACGGCGACGACTTCGCCTCTTCGAGCCGTCCCCGGAGGGTCAGCCAGACGACGACGCCGGCGACGGCCACCCCGGCCGCGCCGGCACCAAACGCGAAACGCCGCGAGGCCGACCAGGCGCCCATCGTCCCTCTCCTTTAGCGTCACCGGGCCTGCGTATCACGGGAACGGCTGCCGGTTCTGTCCCAGGACCTTGGCCCAGTCGTCATCATACAGGTTTGCATTCTGCCCGTGGACGGGCACGGCGGGCAGCCACAAGGCCGGGTGGACTTCCGCCAGGCGGTCCAGCGACTTCCGGTAGCCCTCGGGACTGCCGTGCGGCCCATTGACCTCGCCGACGAGCCGCTCCGCCTCCGGCAGGCTCAGCTTCACCGGGATACGGCCGGAGACGAGGACGGTCTTGCCCGCCCAGCGGACCTCGTAGGCCATCGGGGCGAGGCCGCGGCCTTCCAGGGGGATCGGGCGCACGTCGAACCAACCGCTCGTCGCGAGGTCCCCGTCGCTGAGCACCCGGGTCCCGGGAGGGCACAGACGGCGGATCGCGTCGAGGCCGGCCCTCGGGGCCACCACCTGGCAGCCGCTGCTCCGCACCAGCGCCGCCAGCCCCGCCGTCGCCCCCTCGCCGGCCGAGGTCAGCAGCACCGCCGTCGGCTTTCGACCCTCCCACCCCAACTCCTTGAAGTGCTTTGCGAGGAAATCGACCAGCCCGTCACCGCCGGGCGCGTCGAAGAGGAACAGGCCCTTCGGGGTGGTCAGGCAGTAGACGGGCGACCCGCCCCAGTCGCCGAGGTAGCGCAGCCCCGGCAACAACTCCTTCGGGTTGCCGTCGAGGAAGTTGGCGCCGTCGGTATCGTACCGGGTCAGCAACGTCTCCAACTCGGCAATGCCCCGGTCGAGCTGGGCATGCCAGTCCTTCGCGGTTAGACGGGGACTCTGGGCGACGGCGTCCTGGCGCGGGTGGCCGGGGAGGACCAGGTCGGGAGTGGGCAGGGCCCGCAGCCGCCGGAGCGACGCGAGGAAGTCGCGGGCGCTGCCCCGGTACAGGGGCGGCAGGTAAGCGGTGTAGGTGCCCAGGTTGCCGCCTTTGGCGGGACTCAGGGAGAAGACGACGTCCCCCGTGAACAGCGCCCGCAGTCCCGGCCGCTCCAGCAGGTAGCAAACGCTGCCCGGGGTGTGTCCGGGCGTGGCGATCACCGCGAAGTGCGCCTCGCCGAATTCGAGCGTCTCGTCCCCGTCCAGCTCCACGTCCACCGGAGTTGCGTGGGGAGTGACGGCCGGCAAGTCGTAGGTGCTGAGGAACGCCTCGCGCGGCCCGCCGTCGCGGAGCGGGGGGCAGTCACCGCGGCCAGCGTAGATCCTGGCGCCAGTCAGCGCGCGCAGGCATCGGGCCCCAAGGCTGTGGTCGGCGTGGACGTGGGTCAGCAGGACGGCCCGGAGCCGACGGACGTCGAGCCTAAGTGTCGCCAGTTGCTCGCGCACGGCGGCGGCGTCGGGCTCGAGGCCGCTATCGATGAGCACCAAACCGTCCGAAGTTTCCACCGCGTAGGCCGCGGCGGGCGACGTCCTGCCCAGGAGGAAGACGCCGGGGGCCACGGTGACCGGCGCGGGCAGGAGAACCGGAGCCACCGCCGTCGCATCGGGCGACTGATCCTTGGTGGTCGGGCGCGATCGTGGCCGGAAACCCGGCCAGCCCCCTACCCAGGCGGCCACGGCGGCTGCCAGGATGAGTAACCCGGCCAGTGCCGACTGCCATCCCTTGGGGAGTCGGGTCATGCATTCTCTCCGGCGCCAGGCCGCGCGGGCGTATCGTGAACGACGGCCTTCAAAGCTCATCCTCATGTTTGTTGTGAGCTTATAGGTCAACTGGTGTGGTCGAGGTAGAGCGAAAAGTCATTTCTCGGACAGGCTCCTATAGCCCGTTACAGATGACCTTGCACCAGTGACCTGGCAGCTTCCGGCTGGATTGCAGGTTGTTTATTGATACCACGAGTGCAAGGTCATCTGTAACGGGCTATAGCACCAAACGGTTTTCCTGTTCGATTGTGTAAAGGATGGGACGCGACACAAGCCTGACGCGCCAGCAAAGGATCGCCAGCATCCTTCGCTAGCGCGTCAGGCTTGTGTCGTTCGCCGGGCTTTACAAGAAACTGGCAAGAAATCGTTTGGTGCTAGGGCTCCTGCCCTTCCGCAAGGCGACGGTGCCGCGTCGCCCCCTCGGTGTCGCCCTCCTGCTCGCAGAAGGTTGCGAGCGCCTCGTGCGCCGGCTTGCACTTCTCGTCCAGCCTCAGCGCCCGTTCCAACCACTCCCGCGCCAACTTCGTACGCCCCAACCGCAGCAGCAACCCGCCGATCTCCGCGCACACGTCGGCGGGTTCGGGCGACCTGGAGCGATCCCCGTTCATCAGCTTGGTCAGGCGCTCGACATCCGCCTTGAGTTCGTCGTAGCGGGTCTTTTCGGCCGCTGCCTCCGCGCGGCGGCCGGTCTGGTGCCCCAGAGTCTGATAGAGGGCGTAATGCGCTTCAAGAAGGTACGGGTCTTTCTCCAGGGCCCGGCGCAGCCACGTCTCCGCCTCGGCGTCCTGACCCTCCTCGACAGCCACCTTCCCCCGCCATAGCAACCCCGTGGGGTTGTCCGGTGCGGCAGCCACTACACGGTCGAAGGCCGTCGCCGCCTCCGCCAGGTCTCCTTGCAGGAGACGACAGCGCCCCAGGGCCGCCACCACTTCCGGCCGCTCGGAATGGGTTCGCTGGAGGTACTCGACGTGCGGCAGGGCCTCAGTGGGGTTGTTTTCATCCAGGAGCAGGTCCGCGAGGCGAAGGCGGGTTTCCCATCGCCACGGGGCCAGCTCAAGAGCGCGCTCCCAGTCCGCCCGCGCGGCGTCCTGGCTCTGAAGGCGGTCCCACGTCCAGCCCCGCCGATCGAGCGCGGGCACCGAGTCGGGCTCGCGCTTCAGCCAAAGGTTCAGGCAGCCGAGGGCCGGCCGCAACTGCATCTGCCGAACGTACGCCCCCGACAGCGCTTCCAGAATGGCGGGGGATTCCGGATCGTCAGCCACCACCAGCCGCAGCAATCCGGGGGCCACCGTATCGACGTCACCCGCCTGGACGCGAAGCAACAACCACTCCAGCTGCGTCCCTGCGCTGGCGCCACCGGCCAGCTCAGTGCTCTTATGCAAGTGGACCTCGGCCCGAGGAAAATCGAACTGGAGCCGGGCGACGCGCGCGGCCAGCAGGTGGGTCGAGGCGCTGCGACGCCATACCATCAGGCAGTGTTCCACGTGCCGGCGGGCGTCAGGGTATCGCTCCTCCTTGATGGCGAGGCGCGCGGCCCTCTCCTCAGACTCCGCCCAGAAGTGAACGCCACAGCCGCCTGCCAGGACCAGCAGGACGATGCCGAGGCCCGCCGTCTTCGGCCGCCGGCAGACCGCCGAAACAAGACGCAAGGGGCGTAACGAGAACTTCGCCACGCGGGACAAGGTCGAGGGGAGAGACATGAACGAATTCATACCGACGTAGCCGAGGGGGCGTGGCAAGCCTGAGTGGTGGCACGCCCCAACCCGCCGTCGGGTCGCGGGCTGGGGCCGAACGCAATTTGGTGAACGACCTTGGTCACTCAGTCGGTCAAGTCGAACGTCTTTGGTTCTTGCTTGCCCGTAGTAATCTCCCACGTCAAGCCCGAGGTGCTCGGGTCGGCGTACTTCTTGGGGATCTGGACGTACTTGGGCTGATTGCTAGTGTCGAACTCTGGCTTCTTCACCTCACCGCCGTCCGGCTTCTTCCCCCCAGGGGGCATTTTCATATTGTAACCACCCGCCGCCAACTTCTTGACCGATTCGGTCTCGATTGAGACCTTCTTTGGGCCGGGCGGGACGCCGGAGACGGAGAAAGTACCGTCCGAATTGATGAGGATCTGGTATTTCCCAGCATCGCTGTCTTCCGCCGGAGTAAGGATGATGGTGCCGCCCGTCACTGGCTCTCCCTTGTACGTCACCTTGCCGGTGACGGTGGCTGTCTTGCTGCTGCCGCTGCATCCGGCAAGAAGGAAGAGCGAGAAGTGCAGTCCCAGGAGAGTACAGGCCCAGAAACAGCGCCCATGGAGTATTTTCTTTGTCATGCGAGTCTTTCTTTGGGGCAACATTTTAGCGAGCGGGGGCAGAAGCCGCCCGCTCGCGAAAAAACCAAGGCTTGCGGAGATCGACAGAAAACAGCTGAAATCCTTGCCTTGGGGTCTAAGAGTCTGTTCCAAAAGCCGCTTGCGGCTTAGCGGAAGCCTGAATCTGCTAAGCCGCAAGCGGCTTTCGGAACAGACTCTAACACCAAACGGGAGTGAGCGGGCTGGGCGTAATCGTTGGCCGGTTACACAAGCCTGACGCGCCAGCGAAGGAGCGTCGTCATCCTTCGCTGGCGCGTCAGGCTTGTGTCGCACGCCAAAGTTAACCGACTCTCGGCCGGAAATCGTTTGGGTGCTAGCGCCAAGGCCCCAGTCGTACAGTCGAAAGCTGCGGCCCCGGCCCGCTGGCGGCGACAAGGCGCCGCGATGTTACCAGTCGGGTCCGAGAAGCTGACCGTCGCGCGGCGAGATAGCCCAGGACCACGTCGATTGCGAAATCGAACCGCTGACCAGGCGCGAGCTACCGTCGCCCATGGCGACGCAGATCCCGGCGGTGCTCATCCCCTGCGCTAACGCGGCATTGCAGGTGGCCGGAAGGGGCTTCGACTGGAACAGCTGCACCAATTGCCCAAACTGCGGGTCCGCACCGTTGGGATCCCACCAAGTCGGCGAGTAAAGGTCGGAGCCTGGTCCGCAGCCTTGCCCGCTCTCGCCCCAAATGTGCTGGACACCTTGGCAGATGCAGTACCGTTCCATGAAGGTGATGGTGTTCGAGGTGCCGTCTGGGAACCCGCTCGTGATCGTGATATTGGACCCGCCACCGCCGTTGCCACCGAACACGTACCAGTTCGACGAGTAGCTGGTGGCGCCGCGGCTGCTCCAGGTCAAGTTGTTGCCGGGCATCGTGGGGTCGGCCGGGGCTATGTACGTCTTCACGATGGTATTGTAGGAAGTCCACGACCAGTCATTGGTGCTCTTGTAGATGTTGTCCTGTTCCAGGAACGGCAGCAGGAAGTACTGGAGGGTGCCCTGAGTGGCCGGTTGCCATTGACCATTCGGCCACGGATTGTTGGGTTGAACCGGGAAGTAGCCCACGGCGGGGGGCAGTGCCGAGTTGGTGTCGTTGCAGTTGGCCGTGGCGAGACTCATCTGCTTCAGGTTGTTCAGCGACTGGATGCGTGCGGCCGCCTCGCGCACCTTCTGGACGGCGGGGACGAGCAAGCCGATCAGGATGGCGATGATGGCTATCACCACCAGCAGCTCGATCAGCGTGAAGCCGCGCAAACGGCACCACAGTCTCAATTTCGGCATGGTTGACCCCTCGGAATAGGACGAGGACTATGGAAGAGGAAGAAGCAATGGACGGAGAGAAAACCGGCTTGTGCGACCCAGTCTTCCCAACCGTTTACGATCCTCGATCTACGGATGTCAACGCCAACTCCACCGGGGGCCGAATGCCAGACGGCAAGGAGTTACGGGCGCATGCCTCGGATGATCGCTCGCCTCAGGACGTTGCCCTGCCTGAACGATCGTCTATAACCCAGCATGATTGGCGTCGTAGTGCAACTGCGATACAACCCATCAACCCATGTTCTAAACGAAGGCGAGTCGCCCTGTCAACAGAAAAACAAAACAATTCCATGCGAGCGTGCGGACCTTCAGGGCGCACAACCTTCCTCGGTGGCCAGGGTAAGGCGAGTCAGAGCAGGCGGCCAGGCCACGAGACGAGTTGACGCTTGACCTTTTTCGCCATGCCTCTTAACGTTAACGGGAGCCTCTGTGCCCTGATAGCTCATTCATTCCCTTCTCCCACGTCGAATCCCTCATGGCAACCGAACAACCGAAGTCCGTCTCCCTGCCGGGAACCCAGGAAGTCGAACACACGACGACGTCCTCCCCACCCCCAGACCGGGAACCCGATGCCCCCATTCAGCTATCTCACCTTCCCGTCTGCGCCACTGGCCCCGCCGAGCCGCCGGTGCGCGGGGGCAAGTTGCTCGACGCGCTTCTGGGAGGAATCGTCATCCTGCTCGCCTTTCTGCTGGCCGCTTACCCGGCGCGCAATGGTGACGTATGGATTCATCTTGCCGCAGGCAAGCTCCTTACGCAAGGAAAATATCATCTCGGCGCCGATCCGTTCGCCCATACGACCGCCGGCGTCGCGTGGGTGAACCACGCCTGGCTTTACGACCTGGTGACTTACGGCGTCTACCAGGTCGCGGACGGCGTCGGGCTCGCGCTCTTCAAGGCGCTGCTGATCGCCCTGCTCGGCGGCGTCCTGCTGCGTGTGTCCGCGGCCGGTCGCGGCCTGTGGGTGCCGGCCCTGTGCTCCGCCCTCGCCCTGCTGGCCGTCGGGCTGCGCGTGCCCCTCCAGCCGATGTGCGTGTCGTTCGTCGCCCTGGCCCTGACACTGGGTTTCCTGGAGCGCGGGGGACGTCGGTACGGTCAGGCCGACCTGTCGGCCTTCGCCGCCTACTGGCCGCTGTTTCCGTTGTTCGCTCTCTGGGCCAATCTCGACGCCTGGTTCCTGCTCGGGCCGTTGGCGGTGGCGCTTTACGGGCTGGGCTCGCTGCTGCGTGGCGACAGGCGGTCGGCGTCAGCCCTGGGGCTGGTCCTGCTCGCCGGACTGGCAGCCTGCCTGGTGAATCCGCACCACGTGCGTGTCTTCGCCTGGCCGAATGATCTGGGCCTGTCCCCGGCCGCGGCCGCCCTCGCCGCCGACCCGCTCGGGCGCGAGCTCGTGGTTTCGCCGCTCGGCGCCGAGTTTTTGCAAGCCGGCCTGGCGCTGAGCCCGGGTGGCCTCGCCTATTTGGCGCTGGCCCTCGTGGGCCTGATTTCCTTCGCGGTCAACCGCGGCGGCCGGCCCTGGTCGCGCCTCCTCCTGTGGGTCGCTCTCCTGGCGCTCAGCCTGTATCAGTGGCGAGCCATCCCCTTCTTCGCCGTGGTCGCCGGCCCGATCGCGGCTCTGAATTTTCAGGAGGCCGCCCTTCGCCGCGAGGCCGCCGGGCACGCCGCGGTGCTGCGGTCGGTCGTCAGCCTGGAAGTGTTCACCGCCCTGATCGGCGTGCTGGTCCTGGGGGTCGCCTGGCCGGGCTGGTTGCAACCGGAGCCCTACGAGCCGCGCCGCCTGGCCGTCGAGCCGGAGCCGTCGCTCCAGCGGGCGGCGGCCCAGGTCGCCGCGTGGCGCCGCAACGGTCTCCTGGGCGCGGACGCCCTCGGGTTGAATTTCTCCCTGGATGGGGCGCATCACTTCGCCTTCTTCTGCCCCGAGGAGCGGGGCTTCCTGGATTCGCGCCTTCCCCTTTTTCCGCGCGACGTGGCGGAGGATTACGCGGTGCTGCGCCAGGCCTTGCTGGGTCTGGCGGAGGTGCCGCCGGAGGATTGGCGCGGCGTCCTGCGCCGGCGGCACATCAATCACATCATCGTTTACGAGAATGAGACGGGGAGACTGCACCCGGCACTGTCGCTGTTGTACCGTCACCCGGAGGAGTGGCCACTGCTCTATGAGGACGGGCGCACCGTCATCTTCGGCTGGCGCGACCCGGAGCGGCCGCAAAGCTCCGACGCCTTCGCCGGGCTTCGGCTGGACCTCGACTGGGCCGCCTTCCACCCCGCCGACGACAAAAAGGCGCCCAAGTCGTGGCCGGGCCGGCCGCCCCGGCCGCCCGCCTGGTTCGACCCGTTCGTAAAGTCCCGGCCGGCGCGCTCCCTCAACCGCGACGAGGCGGCGGTCTACCTGCTTCAGTTCGACACCCTCGCGCTGGGCGCCGGCTTCCGCCACGGCCAGGCGTTCGACGGCGCATGCGCCGGCGGGCTGGTGGGCGCGGCGAGCCTGGGGACGACCGGCGCCGCCCTGGACCTGCCCTTGCGCCTGCGCCTGGCCGGGATGTTCCCGACGCTGCCCGGCCCGGGGCAGAAGGGCGGGCCCGCCCCGATGGACGCGCTGGCCCAGCACCTTCTGGAAAACAGTGCGCTGGCCCGGGAGGACGCGCCGACCGGACTGTTGCTGCTCGCCGTCCGCGCGGCGCGCCGCGCCCTCCACGAGACCCCCGACGACCCCACCTGTTACGTGATTCTCGGCGAGGCCTACTTGCGGCTGACTGCCCATACGTCCGAACGGGCCTGGACCAAGGCAATGCCGCTGCTCCGTCGCCTGCGCCAGGTCCAGGCGAGCGCCGCCTTCAATCAAGCGCTGCTGATCAAGCCCGATCACCTGCTGGCGCACGCCCGCCTGGCCAGCCTCTACGGGGAAATGGGCTACGCGGACCTGAGGCTCAAGCACCTCAAGGAGGTTCCGAAGTTGAGCCGCGCCGAGGGGCCGCACCGCGGCGAGAGCGCGGCGCAGTTCGAGGCGCGGCTGGCTCCCGTGGAGGAGGAGGTCAAGCGGCTCGAGGAGGCGGTGCGGCGGCTGACCGACGTGTACGAGGCCAACGCGATGTACCTCAAGGTGATCGATCGGGCCAACGCCGCCCTGGAGAAGGGCCTGGCCGGCAAGGCCCTGGACGTGCTGCTCGGCGCCGATTTCGCGGCCTTCGATGCCCCCGGCATGCGGCGGGAACTGGAGCTGCTCCTGGCCACGGGTCGTGTGCGGGAAGTGCGGGAGTGGATGGACCCCGAGCAGAAAGCGGTGCTGGGCACCACCAATTTCGCCTTCCTCCAGGCACAGATGAAGGCCGCCACGGGGGACTACGACGCGGCCGATGCCGATCTGGTCGAGGTCGCAGACGCCTCGAAAGAAATGGCCCGCGGACCATTCTCGGGGCTAACCGCGCGGACCGGCATCGCCGTGGGCACGACGGCGTTGGTGCTGGATGGGCCGTTGGCCACCCGCTCGCTGGTCGAGGGCCTGGCCTTGGCCGCACAATGGCGCCGTACCCTCATCTTCTCCTACAGCCTGGCCGGCATACTGATGCAGCAGGGGGATGTCACAGTCTTGCGCAGCCTGCTCGCCCTTGAGGCGGGGGAGACGGCCCGGGCCGAAGCGCTGCTCCGCGAGGCACTGGCCCTGTCAGGGAGCGATGCCGCCGTGGCGTCGGGCGCCGGCCTCGACTTCCCGACGCGCCCGATCGCCCGGCAGGTCCTGGGCTGGCTGGCGCCCCCCCACGGAGTGCCCCCGGTCACGCCCCGCGGGGCCTCGGAACCGCTTCCATGAATGAGACATCCCAGCATCGGCTGTCGCCCGCGCCCCGCGCCCCGGCCCACCGGCGCGCGGCGCGCGGCCTCATCCTCGCCGGACTTGTCTTGCTCGGTCTCGCCGCCGGCGCCTGGTACTTCGTGCATGGACGGCACGACCCCGAGCCTGTGCCTCCCCGGCGCGGTGAGTCGCCCCCGGACGATCCGCGCACCGCCTACGCCGGGCCGTTCCGCAACATCGCCCCTGACGTCAAGTACGTCGGCAGCGCAGCCTGCGCCGGCGGCGGCTGTCACGACGGTAAAATCGCCTCGTTTCGCCAGCACCCGATGGGCCGGTCGCTCTTCGCCATCGCCGAAGTCGATCCCGCCCCGCCGGAGGACCGGGCGCACCACAACCCCTTCGACGCCCTCGGCTCGCAGTTCCGCGTCGAGCATGACGGGGAAGCGGTTCGACACCGGCGGGCCGGGTTCGACGAGGGCCGCCGACCCGTTTACGATTTCGCGCTTGAGGCGGCCTACGCCCTCGGCTCGGGCGCCCACGGCCATTCGTACCTGGCGGTGCGCGACGGCGGCTACGTGTTCCAGACCCCAATCAGCTGGTACGCTCAGAAACAGACCTGGGACCTGTCGCCGTCGTTCACCGAGGCCCTGGCACCGGGCCGGCCGGTCACGCCCGAATGTCTCTTCTGCCACGCCAACCGCTCCGAGCCCGAGGCGGGAACCGTCAACCGCTACAAGGAGCCGGTGTTCGAGGGCCTCGCGATTGGCTGTGAGCGCTGCCACGGGCCGGGGGAGAAGCACGTCGCCGCCCGCCGCGGCGGGGATTTGATTGAGGGCGAGATGGACCCCACCATCGTCAACCCCGCGCACCTCGCCCCGGCGCTGCGGGAGGCCGTGTGCGAACAGTGCCACCTGGCCGGGGAGGCGCGCGTTCTCCGCCGGGGCCGGAAGCTCAACGACTTCCGACCCGGCCTGCCCCTGGAGGAGTTCTTGACCGTTCTCGTGCGCGCCTCCGACGGGGGGCGCGACAACAAGGCCGTCAACCACGTCGAGCAGATGCACGTCAGCCGCTGCTTCCGCGCGAGTGGCGGCGACAACAAACTCGGTTGCGTCTCGTGTCACGACCCGCACGTCCACGTGGTCGAGCCGGCCGAGCGCGTCGCTCATTACCGCGAGAGCTGCCTGGTCTGTCACCGGGAGCAGGCGTGCAGCATCCCCCGGGAAGGGCGGCTCAAGGCGAGCCCACAGGACAGCTGCATCGATTGCCACATGCCGCGCCATCCCCTCGGCAACATCCCGCACACCGCCGCGACGGACCACCGCATCGTCCGCTTCCGGCGCGACCAGGACGAGCCCCATGCCGGGCCACTACTGCCCGCCGGTCCCGGGCTCCCCGTGGTGCCGTTTCACGCGCCGGCCGGCGCCCCGCGAGGGTCCGAGACGGAGCGAGACATGGCCATCGGTTTGATGGGGCCGTTAACCGAGATGGGCAAGCTCGATCCACTGGCCTACGGCAAACTGACTCTTGGCGTGCTGGAGGCCGCCGTGGCGCGCGATCCCGAGGACTGGGACGGCTGGGAGGCCAAGGCCCGTGCCCTCTGGGCGCTGGGCCGGCGCAGCGAAGCACTCGCCTCGCTGGAGGCCGTGCTGGCGAAAGCGCCGCGCCGCGAGACGGCGCTGTTCGGCGCGGCCGTCCTGGCGCAGGATCTCGGGGAACGCGAGCCTGCCATCGACTACTGGCGCCGCGCCACCGAGGTCAACCCGTGGCTGGCGCAGTACCGTCATTCCCTCTGCGATCTGCTGGCTCGCAAGGCCGCCTGGGACGAGTTGCGGCCGCACTGCGAGGCCTGGTTGCGGCTTGACCCCGCGAGCATCGACGCGCGCCAAACCTGGGCGACCTACCTGCTCCGCACCGGGCGCAAGGACGAGGCGCGGGCGGAGTTTGACAAGATCCGGGCGCTGCACCCTGCGAACCTCGCCCAGCTCCGGGCGTGGTTCGACGAGGAGTCGAAATGAGCACGCGGACCGACCTTCCGATCCGGGGACCGGCGAGCGCTTCTCACGCCACAAGCACGACGCCAGCTTTCCCGCCGGCGCTGTCGCCTCCTGTCTGCAAAAGGCGGGACTGCGGCAGCAAGACCTCGACTACGTCGCCTTCTGCGAGAAGCCGCTGTGCAAGTTCGACCGGCTGCTCTCCGCGGCCTTCACCCCACTACCCGGACTCCGCTCGCGTCCAGTCGCTGGAAGAGCGCCGCAACCCCGGCCCGGCCGTCGAATCATGTTCTCATGCACTTTTAATCAGGTTTTCGGTATACTGGATGATAGCGCGTTTCGACACGAGTCGGTTCCATGCGGAGACAGCGCGGTGAAAAAGGATGACGGCGCTGCGACGCCTAACCAGCCGCTGAAACGCTCGCCTCGCCGCATGTCGGTTTCGCGTTGCCTTTCCATCTGCGGCCTGATCATACTCAGCTTTGTGTTCGGCGCCGCGGTGATGGTTTATGAAGTGCCCCCCTCCCATTTCCTCGGCAAGGCCCTCATCGGCGCCCGAGCATGGTACGAGCGAAGTCAGGTTTCTTCAGCAACGGCGGACCGGGATCCGGCTCCGGTCGCCAGGGGCGTAATCGACGAACCCGGAAGGACTTTTGACGGATTCACGCTTTACGCATCTGCCAGCCTGGAGGCCCCGGGTACCCGGGTGTACCTCATGAACATGCGGCGCAAAGTGGTGCATCAATGGGGCGTGTCCTTCAGCCAGGTCTGGCCCGTCTCGCCCCTCCTTCCAGGCGGCGTGCGGGACGATCTGGTGTGCATTTTCGGCTGCCACCTCTACCCCAACGGAGACTTGCTGGCCGTGTTTCAGGGCCTGGAGCAGTTGGCCAACGGCCTCGGTCTTGTCAAACTGGACAAAGATTCCCAGGTGATTTGGAAGTACGCCGCCCACGTTCATCACGACGTCGATGTGGGAGAGGACGGGACAATTTATGCGATCGAGCATGAGTTGACCGAGGCCATGCCGAAGGGGCTGGAGTTCATCCCCACTCCCTGCCTGGTTGACCGCCTGATCCTGATTTCACCAGAGGGGAAGCTGAAGAAGAGTATTCCGATCCTTGAATCGTTTCGAGACTCGCCGTACTCTGCTCTGTTGGCCTCCCTCGACCGAGTCGGAAGGAATCCCGCCGCTTCGGACGGCTTGACCGGGCCGCGCTTTGACCAGGCCGTCCTGAAAGAGGACGCTTTGCATACGAACTTTGTCCAGGTCTTAAGCCGCGAGTTGGCGCCCAGGTTTCCCGGCTTCAAGGCGGGACAGGTCCTCATCTCCCTCCGCCATCTGGACACCATCGCCGTAATGGATGTGGAGAAGGGCACGGTGGTCTGGGCGGCTCGCGGTCCCTGGCAGGCGCAGCACGACCCCCAGTTTCTAGAGAACGGTCATTTGCTGATCTTCGACAACCGCGGCTTGCCCAGGGGTTCGCGTGTGCTCGAGTACGACCCGCAAACCCAGGCTTTCCCCTGGTCCTATTCCGGCGAGCACCGGGGCCCCTTTTATACGAGCGAGCGAGGCATGAGCCAACGCCTGCCTAACGGCAACACCCTGATCGTCGATTCGGAGGGCGGCGAACTGCTGGAAGTGACGCAGAGCAAGGACGTGGTCTGGTCCTTCCTTTCCCCGGCGGACCGCCACTCTCCCAGGGGAAGGCGTTTCATTACCACGGCGAGGCGGTACAGCCCGGATCAGCTGCATTTTCTGAAGGAAGGCGAGCATGCTCGGCCATAATGGGTTTCCCTTCCTGGCGGTCGATTCTTTTCCCCTGCCCCTGCCGGTTCCGCTGGCTTACGTCGGCCTGGGGCCAGGGCAGGAGTTCATCCCGTACTTCTTCGCCTTGCTGGGCGTGATAGGGACGGCGATCGTCGCGGTCCTTCAGTGGCCCGTCTCGGCCCTGCTCCGCTGGCTGAGAGCCAAGGGCGGTCCCAAGGCTGGGCTGAACGCGCCGCCCGCCCTGCCGGACGCGCCGGAGAAGACCGTTGAATGCATCCACGACAAGCCATGACGACGCCTCGTCTCGATCAGCCCCGGCGCAACTAGGCGCAGCGCACACTGGCGGCACGGAATCGCCCTTCGAGGTCCCGTTCTTCCAGCACTTCCTTGGGGGATTGGTCCATCGCTGGCGGAGTCTCTGGCTCCGGTTAGGACGGCTGGAATCGAGCTTGCTGGCGCAGGAACTGCGCCAGGTCCCCGTCCGAATGCCGATCTACGTCTGCGGTCTGGCCCGATCGGGCAGCACACTGCTTCACGAGGTCGTTTCGTCACATCCGAGTGTGGGCACGCATCGGATCAAGGATTACCCGATGGTGTTCACGCCGTTCTGGTGGCGGCGCGCGGCCAGGAACCTGCGCCCACGGCCTCCGCGCGAGCGCGCCCACCAGGACGGGGTGATGATTACCACCGAGAGTCCTGAAGCCTTCGAGGAAATGCTGTGGATGGCCTTTTTCCCCAGGTGCCATGACCCATCGGTCAGCAACCTCATGGCGGCGGGAGACAGCCACCCCGCGTTCGAGTCATTTTACAATTTACATATCCGCAAACTGCTGCTAGCGGAAGGGGCGACGCGCTATGCCGCCAAAGCCAACTATCACGTCGCTCGCCTTCCCTACCTGGTTCGTCTCTTCCCCGACGCGAAGGTGCTCATTCCCGTTCGGGCGCCGGCCGCTCACGTCGCCTCGCTGATGCGGCAGCACCAGAGGTTCTCCGCGGGGCAGCGGAAACACCCCCGGGCGTTAGCCTTCATGCAGCGGTCGGGCCATTTTGAGTTCGGCCTCGACCGGCGGCCCATGAACCTGGGAAACAGCGACCACGTCCGGCGGATACGGCAGGCCTGGGCCGCCGGCGACGAGGTCCGCGGTCTGGCGGTCTATTGGGACATGGTCTACGGGCATCTCGCGCGGTTGCTGGCCGCCGACGCCCAGGTGCGGGCGGCGGCGCTCGCGGTGCGTTTCGAGACGCTTTGCGAGTCCCCTGTTGAAACGCTCCGAGCCGTGCTTGGGCATTGCAGGCTGCCGGACTCCGAGAGTATCGTCGAACGGTATGCTCCCAGCGTCCGCAACCCCACCTACTACACGGCCCGCTTTTCCGCCCGGGATCTGGACGTGATCCGGGAGGAGACGGCGGCCGCGGCCAGCCTGTGGGGCTATTAGCTCCGCGCGACGAGGCGGGAGGGTCCTGCCTCCTTACTCGTTAGGCTCCCGTACGGGGTGCAGGGTGTTGATCGCCGGGTGGTCGATCCGCTGCGGCGCCTTCCGGCCCGGCCAGAGGATTTCCGCGTAGTCGATCCCGGTTCGGCTGCCGAGGCCGAAGTGGACGGCCAGTGACGACTGCGACAGGTAGCCGCCGGCGCAGTGGACCTGGCGGACCATGACCTCGTTCCCCACGTGAAGCCGCACCAGCGCGCCGATCGCATCCCGGTTGCTCTTCTTCGTGCCGGGAGGGTCGCCGTCGGTCATCCCGCCGGTCAGCCGAAACGCGACGTAGTTCCTCCGGGGAAAGTTGTTGCGGAAGTAGAAGGCGCGGTCGTTGAAGTTATTGACGACGAGGTCGAGGCGGCCGTCGCCGGTGAAGTCGCCGACCGCGGCGCAACGCGAGGACCGAGGGGCCGGATCCCGGCCGATCCTGGTGTCGAGGAACTGGCCCCCCGGGGGCGGTTCGATGCCTAACTCGGCGGCGCGGTCGGTAAAGGTTTCGTTGCCGTTGTTCATCATCAGGGCGTTGGGCCAGTAGTAGTAGGGGTGGCCCATGCCGGAGGGGAGGAACACGTCCTCGTAACCGTCGTTGTCGAAGTCGCCGGTGGCGATGCCCCACGGCCACCACGTCTCCATCCCCGCTGCGTCGGACACCTCCTCGAACTGCCCCGACGGCAGCTTCTTGAACAGCGTGTTGCCGAACAGTACCTCGTCCTTCTTGATCTTGAAGGCGTCCACGAAGCGGGCCTCGCCCTCCGCTGCCTTGGGTTCACGCAAAAAGAACGGACCCATGACGTGCGGGTACTTCTTCTTCAGGTTATCGTGCGTCGTGCGCGGATCGATCGTCGCCGGGAGCCACATGTCGGAGTGCATATCCGTGATGAAGAGGTCGAGCTTGCCGTCGTTGTTGAAGTCGAAGGCCTTGCAGCCGATTGCCCCGAACGAGGTGCGGCCGAGGACCTTCTGGGTGACGTTGGTGAAGGTGCCGTTGCCGTCGTTGTGGTACAGCTGACTGGCGCCGAACATGTTGGTGACCAGCAGGTCGAGTCGGCCGTCCTCGTCGTAGTCGAAGACGGCCACGTCGCCGCTCCAGCCCGCGCCCTTCAAGCCCGACTTTTCCGTCACGTCGGTGAAGGTGCCGTCGCCGTTGTTGTGGTAAAGGACGTTGTGCTCGATGGGGCTCTCGGCCATGTCCCAGAAATCCGCCGGGCCAGGGAAGTAGTGGGCTTTCGCCTCCTTGTCGTTGAGCGTCCATTTGGCGGTGTTGGTGACGAACAGGTCGAGGTAGCCGTCATTGTCGTAGTCGAAGAAGACGGCCGTCTGGGAGTGGGCGATAAGGGTCAGGCCCGCCTTCTCGGTGGCGTCCTCGAAGGTGCCGTCACCCCTGTTGCGGAAGAAGACGTTGCCGCCGCGCGTGCTGGTGACGTACAGGTCCGGCTTGCCGTTGTTCCGGGTGTCGGCGAAGGTGGCTGCCACGCAAACCCGGTCGCCCAGGCCGACGCCCGCCTTCTCGGTCACGTCCTCGAACGTGCCGTCGCCCTTGTTGCGGTACAGGGCATTCTTGCCAAGCTGATTGAGCAGGTAGACGTCGTCGTGCCCGTCGCCGTCGAAGTCGGCGATGGCGACCCCGCAGCCGTGGTCGTACAGGTTGATCTTGAACTTCTCGCCCTGTTCACCGGTCAGGAAGGCCATGCGAAAGGTGATCCCGGCCTCGGCGGCGGACTCGCGGAAACCGGCCCCGGCGCCGGGGCCGGGGCCGTCCGGGTGCGGCCCGGGCCTCGACCAGAAGTAGACCGCCGCCACGAGCCCGGCCAGGAGCACCCCGGCCAGGACTGGCGCGGCGGCCCTGGAAAGCAACGACTGAAAAGAAAAGGGGCCATTCATGATTTTTGGGCTGGCTTGGGTCGCTTGAGGGGCCGGCCGCGCGGCCGCAGGGCATCAGGCAGTAGGCCAGGGGCGCAGCGGCACGTCGCGGCAGACCTCGGCGAGGGCCTTGAGGAAGGCGGCGAAGTCGCCCTCCTTATGGAAGACGCTGCGGCGGCCGTTGCCCCGGTTGAGGGCGTAACAGCACAGGCCGCCGACGGAGGCCCTTGCGGTGCGTGGCATGCGGGTCAGTCTACACGCCGCCCATCGATGAGGCAACGATAATCCTGAATGTCCCCTTTATTCCCCCCCTTTATTCCCCTGGCCCTCGCTGGCGGCCGCCCTGCTCGACGCTCACCTCGGCCTGGTGCGGCTCCAACCTCTCCCGCCCGGGCGGGGCCCCGCGGCCGGCTCGCTAGCGGCCCTGCGACGGGAGGCGTGGGAGTGGCAGAAGCGCTTCACGCTGCACCAGGCCTCCGAGAAGGGCCTCGCCGGCAAGGCCCTGGACATCCTCTTGCACTCCGACGTCTCCGCGTTCGGCGACAAGGGCATGGAGCTGGAGCTGCGCCTGCTGCTGACGACGGGGCGCTCGCGGGACGCCCGGGAATGGACCTCCCCCGACGCCCGGGTCCGCCTGGGCTCGACGACCTACTACTGGCTGCGCATCCAGTCGCTGGCGGCGTCCGGCGACTACGAACGGGTGCAGGACGAGTGTGCCGCGATGGCCCAATCGCTGGCCCTGGCCGGCCCGGGCCACGACCCGGTCCCGTTCCGGGAGAGGATCGCCCAGATCGTCCGCCAGACGGTGCTCAAGGAGATACCCGGGGATGGTCCCGTGGCTCACCTGGTGCGGCGGGCGCCGGCCTGGCTCACGATAGCCGACCGCCTCACGAACCTGTCCCGGCGAATGACGCAGGAGGCCCACCTGAACGTGCTCCGCGGGCTGTTTGCCCTGGAGGAGGGCCGGGTCAGCGAGGCGAAATTGTTCTTCCGCGAGGCCCTTGGCCTTTGGCGGGACCAGGCCACGGCGGCCGGGGGCGGCGGGTTGGACTTCACCGGCCGATCCGTCGCCCAGGGCTGCCTGGAGTGGCTCCAGTAGTCTCCCGGCCGGGTGGGTTGTCTCGGCACTTCTTGTTGGGGAGGTCGTTCTCATGAATTCACCAGCGTGATGGCTTGATAGAATGG
>Ga0310038_10001147_pt1 | contig 20383 bp, 16 predicted proteins | sample Sb_taG_6_FD_200461 | JGI IMG/M metagenome (GOLD analysis project Ga0310038, IMG submission 200461) | Peat soil microbial communities from Weissenstadt, Germany - Sb_50d_4_PS metaG (v2) (version 2) | ecosystem: Environmental > Terrestrial > Soil > Wetlands > Peat | place: Germany: Weissenstadt... | reverse complement strand
CGCACCCTCAAGGGCCAGATTGAGAACAAAGTCGGCACGCTGGCGGGCGAGAGTTCGCGCCTGGGCCTGTTCGCCTTTGTCTTCCTCATGGTGCTGCGCGAGGGGGTGGAGACGGTGCTGATCCTCTCCGCCGTCTCGCTGAGCACGACCGAGCTGATGAACTTCATCGGGACGGTGCTGGGCGTCAGCCTGGCGGTGGTGTTCGGGGTGATGTTCGTCAAGGGCAGCGTGCGCATCGACATCCGCAAGTTCTTCAAGGTGACCACCGTCATCCTGTTCTTCGTAGCGGCGCAGTTGATCGTCGCCGGCCTGCACGAGCTCTCGGAGAACGGCGTGCTGCCCTCCAGCCGCCGCGAGATGGCCACCATTGGGCCGATCGTGCGCAACGATATCTTCTTCTTCATCACCGTACTGGCGCTGGCCGGGCTGATGATCCTGTTCGAGTACCGCCGCCGCGGCCCGGTGGCCGAGCCGGTCTCCCGCGCCGAGCGCCGCAAGGCGCAGTGGACGGCGCGCCGCGAGCGCCTGTGGATGGCCTCGGTCTATGTCTGCTCGTTTGTCTTCATTCTGCTGGTGACGGCGCAATTCATTTACGCCAAGAGCGTTTCGGCGCTGACGCCGGCGACGCGGGTCGAGTTCGTGAACGGCCAGGCCACGGTCCCCACCGGCCAACTGGGCGTGGGCGAGCTGGTGCGCTACGTGGCCGATATCAACGGCACGCCGGTGCGCTTCTTCCTCTATCGCAAGCCGGACAACAAGGTGGCGGTGCTGTTCGATGCCTGCGAGATCTGCGGCGCGGTGGGCTTCTATACCGGCCAGGCCGGCCTGATCTGCAAGAACTGCGCCGCGCCCATCAACCAGATGTCGGTGGGCAAGCCCGGCGGATGCAATCCCATCCCACTGCAGGCCAAGGTGCTGGAGGACCGCGTGATCGTCGCGCAGGGCGATCTGGCCTCCGGGGCGAAATACTTCCAGCAACCGTGAGCCCATGTTCCTCCGCCTCGTCTATCAATCGTTCCACCGGCAACGCCGCCGGAAGCTGCTGGCCGGGATAGCCATCACCCTGGGCGTGGCGGTGGCCACGGCCATGATCGCGGTCGCCACCGACATCGGCGACAAGATCAACCGCGAGCTGCGCACCTTTGGCGCCAACATCGTCGTCTATCCCGACACCGACACCCTCGATGTCGAGATCGGCGGTGTGAACCTGAAGCCTCCCCCCGATGGCGCTTACCTGAACGAAGCCGATCTGCCCGCCATCAAAGGCACCTTCTGGCGGCACAACATCGTGGCCTTCGCGCCTTTCCTGCCGGTGACCGCCGATGCTTCCCTCGCCGGACGCGCGCAACAGGTGGAACTCGTCGGCACCTGGTTCGCGAATCCCTTCCGCTATGGACCGGAAAGTTTCAACACCGGAGCGCGGGCGACGAATCCCTGGTGGAAGGTGGAGGGCGCATGGCCTGCCGACGATGCCAGCGACGTGCTGGTCGGAGAAGCGCTGGCCGGGCGCACCGGCACGCACATCGGCGACGCGATCACGGTGGCCGGGCGCGAGCTGAAAGTAGCCGGCATCCTTTCCGCCGGTCCTGCCGAGAACCAGCAGATTGTCGCGCCGCTGCACGTCGCGCAGGAGATTGCGGGACGTCCGGGGGCGGTGCGGCGGGTGCTGGTCAGCGCGCTGACCAAGCCGGAAGACGCTCTGGCGCGCCGCGGCGAGGCCAATCCCAAGTCGCTTTCTCCGGAACTCTACGACCGCTGGTACTGCTCGCCCTACGCCAACGCCATCGCCTACCAGTTGACGGAAGCCATCCCCCACTCGCGCGCCGAGCAGATCCGCCAGGTGGCGCAGAACGAGGGCGTGGTGCTGGCGCGCATCAAGGGACTGATGCTGCTGGTCACGCTGGCAGCGCTGCTGGCCTCGGCGCTGGCGGTTTCGGCGGCCATGGCCACGGCCATCTTCGAGCGCCGGCGCGAGGTCGGACTGATGAAGGCGCTGGGCGCGGGCAATATCTCGGTAGCCGCGCTGTTCTTCACCGAAGCCGGCCTGCTGGCGCTGATCGGCGGCACCGCCGGATTCCTGATCGGCATCGCACTGGCCGAGGAGATCGGCAAATGGATCTTCAGCGCACGCATCGCGGTCGAGCCGGTGCTCTTCCCTGTCGTACTGGCAATGGCAGTGCTGGTGACGTTTGCCGGCAGCGCCGCTTCCATCCGCCGCGCCATGCACTTCAGTCCGGCGATCGTGTTGCGGGGTGACGCATGACGCGCGTGGCGGCAAACCGCCGGCAGATGTTTCTGCGCCTGCTGTCGCGGCCGCTGCTGGTGCGGCGCGGACGCGCGCTGACCGCGCTGGTGGCGGTGGTGGTTGCCGCCTCGGTGGCGACTGCCACGCTTAACCTTTATACCGATGTGCAAGCCAAGCTGCACCGCGAGTTCCGCAGCTACGGCGCCAACATCGTCATCACCGGCAAGAACGGAAGCTCGCTTCCAGCCGACGCGCTCGCGCGCGTGGATGGTGCGCTGGGCGGCCGTGGCGTCGCGGCGCCGTTTGCGTTCGCGGTCGCGCGGACTGCGGCAGGCGCGCCCGTGGTGGTCGCCGGAGCGGATTTTGAGCGCGTCCGCAAACTCAACTCGTGGTGGTCGGTGACGGCATGGCCGGCCGCGCCCGGCGCTGCTCTGATAGGCAAGCGCGCCTACCAGTCGCTTACGCCCAAGGGCGAGCCGCTCGATCTCACCTTCCAGGGACACGCGCTGCACGCGACGCCCGCCGGCATTCTCTCCACCGGCGCCAAGGAAGACAGCCGCGTGTATTTGAGCCTTGACGATTTCACCCGCTGGACCGGCATCACGCCCTCGACCATCGAAGTGGCGGTCGCCGGCTCTCCCGCCGAGATTCGTGCCATGATTGGAACGCTCGGCAGCGCGCTCCCGGATTCGGATGTCCAGCCCGTCCGCCAGATGGTGGAAGCCGAAGCGCGCGTGCTGGACAAGACGCGGGCTACGCTGCTGGCCTCGACCGCGGTTATCATCCTGACCGCCGCGCTCTGCATGCTGGCCACGCTGACTGCCTCGGTCTTCGACCGCCGCAAGGATTTCGCCGTGATGCGCGCGCTGGGCGCTTCGCAGCGCACGGTGAGCGCGCTGTTCGCCGCCGAGGCCGCCGGCATTGGCATAGTGGGCGCGGTGCTGGGATTCGCGCTGGGCCTGGGGATCGCCGCCTGGATCGGCCGCGCCAACTTCCACGCCTCGATTTCGCCGCGCTTCGGGATCTTCCCCGAAGTGCTCATCGGGAGTGTGCTGTTGGCGCTGCTGGCGGCGCTGATGCCGATTTCGATGCTGCGCAAAGTGCAGCCGGCCATTATCCTGAGGGGGGAATAATGTCGATCCGGCTCGAACACGTCAGCAGGTCGTACCCCGCCAGGGCGGACGCCAACGGCGCCGTCATCCGCGCGCTCGACGACGTCTCGCTGCACGTCGAGCCCGGCGAGTGGCTGGCGGTTATGGGTCCCTCGGGCTCGGGAAAGTCCACGCTGGTGAATCTGGTCGGCTGCCTGGATCGCACCACCTCCGGCAAAATTTATCTTGAAGGCCAGGACGTGGCCACGCTCTCCGACGCCGAGCTGAACCGCTTCCGCGCCGAGAAGATCGGCTTCGTCTTCCAGCAGTTCCACCTGATCCCCTACCTGACGGCGCTCGAGAACATCATGCTGGCGCAATACTTCCACAGCATGACGGACCAGGCGGAGGCGCTCGAGGCCCTGGAGCGAGTGGGCCTGGCCGACCGCGCGCAGCACCTGCCGGCGCATCTTTCCGGAGGCGAGCAGCAGCGTGTCTGCATCGCGCGCGCGCTCATCAACGATCCGCGCATCATCCTCGCCGACGAGCCCACCGGCAACCTGGACGCGCAGAACGAAGAGATCGTGCTGCGGCTGCTGCGCGAGTTCCATCAGCAGGGCCGCACCATCGTGATGGTCACGCACGATCCGGTGGTGGCGCGGCTCGCCGACCGCCGCGTGGATCTGCACCACGGCCGCATCGCCAACCAGGAAATCTTCTCCCTCGCCAACGAGATGCAGTTCGACGAAATCCTGGAAGAGATTTGGATCCTGCACGAGAACGGCGAACTGGCCGAGGTCGGCCGCATGGAAGTGGACGGCGCGCTGCCCGTGGCCATCGCGGTGGAGAAGATGACCGAGCTCGGCCTGATCGCCCTGACCCCGCACCCGGCGCAGGCGCACGACCACAAGGCCGTGCTCAACCGCTGCCACGAAGCCATGCGCCCCACCATACAGAATCTGGGCGACGGGAATCTGCTGGTGGACTTTACCGAGCGCGGACGCCGCAAGGCCGAGGACATCATCCGCCGCCACCGCCTGGCCGAGCGCCTCTTCACCGAGACGCTCAACATGGACAATGAGACCGAGATCGAACAGCAGGCGTGCAAGTTCGAGCACATCCTCTCGCCCGAGGCCACTGAGCGCATCTGCTCGTTCCTCGGCCATCCCCGGACGTGTCCGCACGGCTCCCCCATCCCCGAAGGGACATGCTGCGGCAAAGCTGGGAAGAAAGAGGCGGTTGTGGCCCAGAAGGCCGCGGATTCACGCGGCGCGTAGGAATTACATCCCGCATTTTCACAAACATCGCTAAGTTGCTGTCCATAAACGAGTTTCCGTTGGCAAAGCCCGTGCTCTACCAGGGCAAGCTAGGGGGCCATTCATGCGGAAACCAACCATCCTCTGTGTAGACGACGAGGTGAACGTTCTCACCGGGCGTGAGTTTCTGCTGCGGCACCACGGCTATGACGTGCTGGTGACCACCAGCGGGCGCGAGAGCCTCGACCTGTTGGAGGCGGTGGACGTTGATGCCGTGATCCTGGACTACCGCATGCCGGAGATGATGGGCGATGCGGTGGCCGCGCGCATGAAGCAGCTCAAGCCCGAAGTGCCCATCATGCTGCTCTCGGCGCAGGACCGCGTCCCCGCCGCCGCCCTGCGCTCGGCCGATACCTTCCTCTCCAAAAGCGTGCCCCCGGACCAGTTCGTGGACGCCGTGCACGACATGGTGGCCTCGGGATCGCCGTTCTTCGGCCGCTGGCTGCAGAGCTGGAAACAGCGTCTGTCAGCGTAGCAACTCTGTCATTCTTCCGCCGACCAAAAAGCCCCGAAACGAAACTGTCCCCCTTATGGAACGGAGATAGTCATGTCCGTGTCGGGGTACTTGCAGCGGACCGCCAGAAATCTGCGCAAAATATCAAAGTAAAGGACTGCTGACGCCGGCATCAACACCAGCAACGGGAGGAGTCTGCCCTGTGAGCCAACTTTACGATCTGAAAGTACTCATAGAAAACAAGATTAAAGCCGACGGCCTGGATGCGATGACAGTCAAAGGCAAGATCGGGCTGCGCTCAGGGCGAACCCTGGCGTTAATTTCTCCCAGCACCCCGGATGACCCGGATGCGGTCGCCAAACTCAGGCAGGCTGCCAAAGACGTGCTGAACATCAACGGGTGAGGAGTGCTGGCATGAAATGGACCTTGATTCGAACCAAAGTTCTGGCCGCATTGGCCGCCTGCCTGGTGGTGGGCGTTGGCGGCATCCTGGCGCTGATGTACTACAGCTTCGCGCGTAATTCACGGGCCTTGGCGGCGGAGTCGGTCACGGGGGCACAAAAGCTGTTCGCCATTTTGGAAACTCGGGAGATCAGTAAAATGACGGCCGTCAGCGAGACGCTGATCATGAACCCGCAGGTCCGCGATGCCTTGGCCGCCCGGGATCGCAGCCGCCTGGCCGAGTTAACCGCGCCGCTGTATCCGAAGCTGAAGAAGGAAGGCATTACCAACTGGATGTTCCACACTCCCGATCCGGACATGGCCGTCTTCCTTCGCCTCCAAAACCCCGCGAAGTTCGGTGATCGGCTTTGCGGTGAGAATCCTGCGGCCGGTTTACGATTCGCAGAGCGGGGTGATCGGCTATATCGAGTTGGGCGAAGATATCGGCCAGTTCATTCACGCCATGAAACGCCAGACCGGAGACGACTACGGACTTCTGCTCAGCAAAAAATTTGTGGACCGGCAGTTTTGGGCCGATTCGAGCGCGGTTTGGCAGCGCCGCGATAACTGGGATGACAATGCGAACTTCGTGGTGGCGGACAAAACCACGGAAACCGACAGCATCATTCAATTCCAGGGAGAAGTGGCCGCGGTGCCCGGCCAAGGCAAGGTGTTGGAGTGGTTCCATAAGGGAGATTCCGCCTTCGTCCGCGGCATCTTTCCCATCCGCGACGCCGCCGGCAACACCGTGGGCGCCATGTTCGTGGTGCGGGATATTTCTGGCTTCTACCTGGCGATGCGGCGCACGCGGAACATCCTGGTGCTGGTGACGGTCGTAGCTCTGACGCTCGGCATCTTTCTGGTGCTGACGCTGCTCAACCGCCTGGTATTCCGCCGCCTGGAGCACATCATTGTGGTGGCGACCCGGGTGGTGGGTGGTGACTACGAATCGGAAATCTGGGTCGAATCCGACGATGAAGTCGGCCAGTTCGAACAACTATTTGAGCAGTTCAGGCTGGTCTTCGTTGACCTGCTGGCGCACGTGCCTGAGCTTCAGGAGAAGTAGGCTACCTCGCTGACTCACTTCGTCCACGGATGTATTCGCGGAAGCCATCGCGGGACGTTCCGGCAGTATTCCTCATAATCCGCGCCGAACTTGTTGCGCAGGGTTGGCTCCTCATACAGCCTGACAAACATAGCTACGCCCGCCATCACCGCGGCCACCGCCGTGATCGCCACCAGGTTCGCCCGTCCGAAGACCACCCACAGCCCGGCCCATCCCACGAAGAAACCCACATACATCGGATTCCGCACGTAACGATAGAACCCCACCACCACCAGCCGCTTGGGTGGAGCGATGGGCGCAGGGGTTCCGCGTCCCGTCCATCCGAAGTCCCATACGCATCGTAAGGCCACGGCGAAACCCAGCACCGAGGGCACAGCCGCGATCCAGCGCCATCGCGCCACACCCGCCGTGTCCACGCGGAAGCCCAGCCAACGCGGCAGCAACCAGAACCACAGCGCAAAGAACCCCGCCCCCACCACCAGGGACGCGATCGCTGTCGGCCACCGCGCGCTGCGGTCTCCTGCTCGCTCTGTTCTTGTCTCGTCTCGCGCCATGGGCTCCCTGCTTCCTGCCTCCTGCTTCCTGTTTCTCACTCCGCCGGTTCGGCCAGTTCGTCGAGCGCCGGTCCGCGGTTGCGGTAGGTCTCCAGGATGTCGGCCAGTGAGACCACGCCTACCAGCTTGTTGCCGTCGGCGCGGTGAACCACCGGCAGCAGCGGCCACTCTCCCATCCTGCGCATGGCGACATCCAGCGAATGGTCGGGGTGGAGATGAGGCAGCTCCTGCGGACGCGCGCCGGATGCCCGATCCGACGCCAGTTCGAGCAGCCTAGCTTTGCTCATCCCGCCCCAGTAGCCGGAGCGGTCCTGCACCAGGAAGAATTCGCCGGGCAGGCTCTCCACGCCTTCCGGCGGGGGCAGGTCGTCCAGACGCAGCGCCATCTGCGGCGTGGGCGCGTGCATGGCGTCCTCGACCCGCAACACCGCCCGCTCGCGATCCTGCTCGAGCGAGGGCAGGTCGATGCCGTCCTGGCGCGAGAGCAGATCGAAAATGGGCGTGGGCTGCAGGCTGCGTGAGATCAGGTAAGCCAGCGCATTCGAGATGATGACCGGCAGGATGATGGCGTAGTTCCCACTGATCTCCAGCACCAGGAACACCGAGGTCATGGGCGCGCGCAGGATGCCGGCGAACAGCGCTCCCATGCCCACCAGCGCGTACGCGCCCAGCGGTCCGGTGAAGTGCGGGTACAACAGGCGTTCCACGCCGCCCACCGCGCCGCCGACCATGGCGCCAATGAACAGGGTGGGCGCAAACAGTCCGCCGGGTGTGCCGCTCGAGAACGAGAGCACGGTGGCCAGGATCTTCAGGCCGGCCAGGATCCCCAGCACCTCCCAGGTGTACTGATCGTGCAAGGCCTGGTCGATATACTCGTAGCCGGCGCCCATCACCTGCGGGTACTGGCGGCCGATCAGGCCGATCAGCACGCCGGCGAGGGCGGGCAGCAAGTATTGCGTCCAGCGCGGCAAGGCTTTGAGCCACGGTCGCAGCAACTGGATGGACTTGACGAACACCGTTGAGGCCAGCCCGGCCACCACCCCCAGGATGGCGTAGGCAGCCAGTTCCCCGGGGCTCTCCAGGCGATATCCGGGAGCGCGGAACAGCGGTTCTGCGCCGAGGAACCAGCGCTCTACCACCACACTCGAAACCGCGGCCAGCACCACCGCGCCCAGCACCCCGGCGCTCCAACGTCCGATCACTTCTTCGATCACGAACAGCACCGCGGCGATGGGCGTATTGAAGGCCGCCGCCAGTCCGGCGGCCGCGCCCACCGGCGCAATCAGCCGCAGGTTGTGGCGCGAGAGCTTGAGGCGGCGTCCCACCAGCGAGGCCAGCCCGGCGCCGATCTGCAGCGAAGGGTCTTCCGGTCCCAGCGACTGTCCGCTGCCGATGGCCAGCGCCGAGGTAATGAACTTCCCGATGATGGTGCTGCCTGGGATGTAGCCGTCGTAGATGTAGAGCGCGGACTTGGTCTGGTTGACACCGCTGCCGCGCACGCGCGGGAAGAAGCGCACCACCAGAAAGGCCACGAGCAGGCCCACGGCGCCGGGGACGAGAACCACGCGGCCGCGCGGCGGCATCAGGCCGGAGCCGAAGAGGATCCAGCGCGCCGCGTCGATGGCCATGCGAAAGCACACCACCGCCAGCCCGGCGAACACGCCGATGAGGATGGATAGCAAGAGAAAGAGTTGATCTTCCCCCAGCAGGCGCCGCTCTTTCGCCGAGCCGCCGGCAGCGGCGGCGGTGGGCATGGAAGGCGCGCTCACCGCGGCGTCTCCCACTGTTGCGCTAACAATCCCAGCGCCTTGTCCTCGAGGCCGGCAGACCCGCATTGCGCGGAGGCCTTTTCCAGCTTGAAGACCAGGTCCATCGTCTTTGCGATCGCGTCCGGGTTCCTGGCTAGAGACTTCTCGTTCGGCCTGATGGACTTGGCCTGCTCGAGAAGCACGGCCACGCCGCTGGCAGAGGCCGGCGCGCACTTCTGCGCCCGGACCAGCGCGAACTGGAAGTCTTGCAGGGCGCGGCGCGCCTGCTCCTGGGAGGGCAATCCACGTTCCGACGGGTCCAGCTTGATGACCAACTCGGAGAGATTCAACAGCTCCAGGAAGTGTTCGTCCTTGGGCTTCTGAGCGACGATAGGCAGCAAGTAGTGCCGGGCGGTGGCGTAATCGCCCATACGGAATGCGGCTTCGCTCGCTCCCTCGAGCGCCGGCATGAGGTTGGGCTGATCCGCGAGCGCCGCGCGGAAGGCCGCCAGCGCCCGAGGGTAGAGGCCGGCCTGCAGGAACAGCGTTCCCAGGCGCATTTGTGCGGCCACGTCCTGGGGCGGCAACACGGCCGCCAGCGCCACCAGTTCTGCCTGCGCCGCCTTCGGATCCTGGGGAGTGTTGCGCTGCAAGAGGTATTCGCTGAGCTCGAACCGTATCTGCCAGCGGTGCGCCGTGGGCTCGTCCGGCCACACGCCGTAGATCGCCGCGTGATAGTAGCGGACGGCCTGGGGCGTATCGCCCCACATGGCCGCCAGCCGCGCCAGTTCGAGGTTGAGCGTGCCGTCGCCCGGCTCCTTCTCCCACAGGCTGAGCAGGTGCGAGCGCGCTTCCTGGGGACGATGGTCGGCCATCAGCGCCTGTGCCAGGCGCAGGCGGTAGAGATCGTTGTCGCGGGAATAAGCCAGAGCGTTGCGGAAGTCGGCCACTGCTTCCGAGGGGCGGGATTGCCGGAGCGCTGCTTCGCCGCGCTCGTACCACGCAGCGCCGAACTGCTCCTGCTTGCGGTGGTAAGCGCGGGCGGCAAACGTGGTGACGGAAAAAAACACCACGATGACCGCGATCAGCCCCGCCAGCAGCAGGGTTTCGCGAGGGATGACCTTGGAGAGTTTCGCCATTGCCACGGCGAACCATCCTAGTCAGAGCGGTCGCTGCGGGCAAGTGCGAGGGATTGCGTTGGGCCGCAAAACAAATGAGAGGCCCGAACGGCCTCTCATCGCAACCAGATCTTAAAGTCTTACTTTAATACAAGCGGAAGCTGACCTCGACGTTCATGGCCACCGCCACGGCATGGCCATCCTTCATGGCGGGCTCGAACTTCCACGTCTTGACGGCCAGGATGGCTTTCTCGTCCAGACCCATGCCCAGGGAGTGCGCCACGTGCACATCGCGCGGGCGACCGTCCGGACCCACCACCAGGCCCAGCACACAGATGCCCTGATACTTGGCCTTGCGGGCTTCTTCGGAATACTCAGGGTCGGGAGTGAATACCGGCTTGGGCGCGGACACGCCCCCGCCGATGCGGAAGACGCCCCCACCGATACCGCCGCCGCGTCCCGGGCCAACGCCCGGTCCTTCACCCGATCCCACGCCGCCGCCGGAGCCGGAGCCGATGCCGCCGCCCGAGCCCGTCCCGTTCGAAGGAGGCCCAACGATCTTGGCCAAGGGATCGCCCAGGGTGGGCATGTTCACCGTCGGCACTCTCACCTGGGGCGGGATCACCACCGTCGGCTCCATGGGAAGCTTCGGGTTCTCATTGCGGATCACGACCGCCGGAGGCGTGAACTGCTCCATGGCCAGCTTGGGCAGCTTGCCCTTGGGCGCCTGCAGCTTGTCGCGGTCGCCGCCGCCGCCACCGCCCCCGATGGTGTCGTTCTTCTTGCTTGAGATCGGGACGTAGGTCGAAAGATCCGGCGCCACCAGCTCCACCACCGGCGTCTGGATCTGCTTCACGGCGCGCGCGCCCACAATGGAAATGAAGATCAGAGCCGCCAGCATCAGTCCGTGCACGATCAAGGACCCAGCCGTTGCCGATTTGCGGTGGTTGTAATCGCCCCAGATATCCCGCACCCGTACCGGCTGCGAGGTCAGTTTCAGGGGCGGCAGTTTCTCCGGGAAGAAGGTGTCGCGCAGGTTGTCCAGCAGCGAGCGCCACGAGGACTGTTCCAGCGTGGACATGAGCTGCTGCATGTGCAGCGAGCCGCCTTCGAGGTCGCTGTTTCCCTGCGGCGGATTTGAAAACTGGTTCGCCATATCCCTAATTCCGGACCGTTGTTTCCCTTTCTATTTCTTGCACTTCCCTGCCGGCCACTCCCAAGAAAGATGAGTACCGCCCGCAGCGGGTTGCTCGGGGCTTCCCTGCCACCCTCAGGAGACGCCCTAGAATACATCGAATCTTGGATGCTTGTCGCGGGGAAATGGACGCGGGAAAGTCCCGTTGGCCGCCCTAACCCCTGTACGGACGCGGGCTCCCGGCGGCTATTCAGACATGTACCAAGGAACAAACTAGGGGCGTTGCTCTTTTAAACCCTGTGCGGGGAACAAAGTTGCCGCCGGGGGGGTATTGGGACTGCTTCCGGGGCGCTTTAGCCGCTTTTTTGTTCCAACTCTGCCCAGCGAACGTAAAGCTCGTCCAGTACTTTCTGCGCGGCGATCATCTCTGCTTCGGCGGCCAGCAGGCGTGGCCCATCGGAGGCGATCGCCGGGTCCTCAAAAGCGCCGCGTTTGAACGCCAAGACCTGCTCCGCGTCGGCGATGCGTTGCTCTATGGCCGCAAACTCACGCGCCTCCAGATAGGAAAGCTTCTTCTTTCCCGACAAGGTTGCGGCGCGTGGGATTGGAGTGGGATCTCTCCGCCGGGACTCTGCCGCAATTAACTGCTTGCGAGCTTTCTGCCACTCATCCCATTGCGAGTAGTCGGCGAAGCACCCGGCCGCGCCCATTCCGTCGAGTCCGAGCACCACGGTGGAAACGCGGTCCAGCAGGTAACGATCGTGGGTGACCATCACCAACGCGCCGCGATACTCAAGCAGGCTCTCCTCCAGAATTTCCAGCGTCTGAATGTCGAGGTCGTTGGTGGGCTCATCGAGCAGGAGCACGTCGGCGGGCTCAAGCATCAGGTTCGCGATGAGAATCCTGGCGCGTTCGCCGCCGGAAAGCCGCGACACCGGCTGATGGAGTTGTTCGGCGGTGAACAAGAACCGCGACGCCCACGAGGCGACGTGAATCACACGTTCGCCATACACGACGGAATCACTGTCGGGCGCCAACGCACGCGCCAGCGTCAGGGTGGGATCGATCTCGCGGTTCTGATCGAAGTGCACGATGCGCAGCGAGTCGGCGCGGCGAATCTCTCCGGTTGATGGCAGCAGGTCGCCGCGCAGCAGCCGCAGCAGGGTCGTTTTCCCGCTGCCGTTCGGCCCGACCAGTCCAACCCGCATGCCCGCGGTGACAATGAAGTCAAGGTCCTCGAACAGTGTGCGTCCGCCAATGCGAAAGCTGGCCTGCTGAATTTCGATCAGGCGCTTGGTCTTGCGGTCGCTGGAGGAGAAATCGATCTTCGCGGAGGCACTGCGCCCCCGCGCATCCATGTCCGCCAGTTCCCGGATGAGTTCCTGCGCCCGGTCGACGTGTGCCTTCGCCTTCGTGGTGCGCGCCTTGGGACCGCGCCGTAGCCACTCGATCTCGCGACGCACGCGGTTTTCCAACGCCTCCTGCCGCTTCGTCTGCGCTTCCAGAAATTCCTCTTTCTTCTCCAGGAATGCGCTGTAGTTTCCCGCGACGCGAAGAACGCCTTCGGGATAAAGCCGGTTCAGTTCGACCACCGAGGTCGCAGCGTTCTCCAGGAAGTAGCGGTCGTGGCTGACGACCACGCAGGCGAACCGCGCGCTCTGCAACAAGCCTTCGAGCCACTCAATGCCCGTGAGGTCGAGATGGTTCGTGGGCTCGTCCAGCAGCAGAACGTCGGGCTCTTGCACCAGCGCCTCGGCGATTGCCAAGCGCTTGCGCCAGCCGCCCGACAAGGAAGCGGTGTCCACGTTGAAGTCGGCGAATCCCACGCGGCCCAGCGTCTCAGCGGCGCGGCCTTCCCGTTCGGCGTGCGGTACGCTGGCCGCCACCAGCGCTCGTTCGATGATCGAACGGACGGTCTCGCCCGGGGCAAATTGCGACTCCTGCGCAACCTGGCTGAGACGGGCAAGCTTGCGGATGGCAATCTCACCGCTATCCGGCGGCACGCGGCCCATCAGGATTTGCAGCAGCGTCGACTTGCCGGCGCCATTCGGCCCGATCAAGCCGATGCGATCGCCTTCGCCAACGGTGAAGCAGACGTTCTGAAACAAAGGCGCCGCTCCGAATGTCTTCGACACGCCTTGGGCGTTGAGGATGGGAGGCAAAGGGAGCTGTCATCTCCAATTCGATCTAATGGAAGAATACCAGGGCAGGGCGCTGGTTCCCGAGCACATGAGCCTGTTGTTCTTGGCGTATCGTCGGCCAACCGGAAACTGACCCACTGCCCTGCCGCTCGCGCGATAGACGCGATTTTCTTCCCTCCCTATAATGAAAGATTGTCCCGAAGAGAAAAATCCGGGGAAGGGATGGGGGCGCCGCTGGACCTTAAATCGACGCTGAACCTGCCGAAAACCGACTTTCCGATGAAGGCGAACCTGCCACAGAACGAGCCCAAGATGCTCGCGCGCTGGGAGGAGCTGCGTCTCTACGACCGCATACGGCAGGCCCGCAAAGGCGCGCCCATCTGGGTGCTGCACGACGGCCCGCCGTACTCGAACGGCCCCATCCACCTGGGCCACGCGCTCAACAAGTGCCTGAAAGACTTCATCGTCAAGACCCGCACCATGCTGGGCTACGACTCGCCCTACGTGCCCGGCTGGGACTGCCACGGCCTGCCCATCGAGATCAAAGTCGACGAATCGCTGGGCGGCAAGAAGCTGCAGATGGCGCCCATCCAGGTGCGCCAGGCCTGCCGCAAGTACGCGGAGAAATATCTCGACCTGCAGCGCGAGCAGTTCAAGCGTATCGGCGTCTTCGGGCGCTTCGACCGCCCCTACTCCACCATGACTCCGGAGTACGAGTCGGTGGTGCTCGAGACGCTCTACGCCTTCTTCGAAAAAGATGCGGTGTACAAGGGCCTGCGTCCGGTGTACTGGTGCATCCACGACAAGACGGCGCTGGCCGAAGCCGAAGTCGAGTACGAGAACCACACCAGCCCGAGCATCTGGGTGAAGTATCCGCTGAACAGCGATCCGGCGAAGATCGATCCCGCGCTTGCCGGCAAGAAAGTCTCGACCATCATCTGGACCACTACGCCCTGGACGCTGCCCGCGTCGCTGGCCGTCACGTTTCATCCCGACGAGGAATACGTCGCGATCGAGGCCGCCGGCGGGCTATACATCGTGGCGGAAAAGCTGGCGAAGGTCACGGAAGAGAAGTGTGGCCTGAAGGAGGCGAAGATCGTCGCGCGTTTCCCCGGCCGCGCGCTCGAGCACACGTATTTCTATCATCCCTTCCTGCCCTGGCCGGATCGCAAAGTGCTGGGCGTGCTCGCCAATTACGTCACCATGGACCAGGGCACGGGCGCGGTCCACACCGCGCCCTCGCACGGCTCGGACGACTTCTACACCGGGCAACGCTACAAGCTCGATGCCACCACCAACGTGGACGAAGCTGGCATCATGCGCAACGGCTTGCCCGAATACGACGGCAAGACCGTGTTCCAGGCGAATCCCGCGATCATCCAACTGCTGCGCGACCGCGGCGTGCTGATGCACGAAGAGCGACTGGAGCACTCTTATCCACACTGCTGGCGCTGCCATCGTCCGGTGATCTTCCGCGCCACCGAGCAGTGGTTCATCTCGATGGAGGCCAAAGTCACCGCCGACGGCCGCTCGCTACGCCAGGCCTCGCTGGACGAGATCAAGAAAATAAAGTGGGACCCGGAGTGGGGCGAAGAGCGCATCTCCAACATGATCGCGACCCGGCCCGACTGGTGCATCTCGCGGCAGCGGGTGTGGGGCGTGCCCATCGCCGTCTTCTTCTGCGGGGAGTGCGGCCAAGTGCTGAAGTCGAAAGAGGTCAATCGCGCCGTGCTCGAGCTGGTGGCGCGAGAGGGCGTGGATGCCTGGTACACCAAGGACGCTGCCGCGATTCTTCCAGCCGGCACCAAGTGTTCATGCGACGCCGCTAATTTCCGCAAAGAAATGGACATCATCGACGTGTGGTTCGAATCCGGATCGAGCCACTTCGCGGTGCTGGGACGCGAAGAGGGCCTGCCCTGGCCGGCGGACCTCTATCTCGAAGGCGGCGACCAATATCGCGGCTGGTTTCACTCTTCCCTGCTCTGCGCCGTGGGCGCACGGGAGCACGCACCCTATCGCATGGTCGCAACCAACGGCTGGACGCTCGATCCCGACGGCCGCGCCATGTCGAAGTCGCTGGGCAACGTGGTTGATCCGGTGGACATCGCCAACCGCATGGGCGCCGAGATCGTGCGCCTGTGGGTGGCCTCGGTGGACTTCCGCGAGGACGTTACCTGCTCGGAAGAGCTGATGCGGCGCATCTCCGATAATTATCGCAAGATCCGCAACACCCTCCGCTTCGTGCTGCAGAACCTGTACGACTTCGATCCCGGGCGCGACGCTGTCGCCTTCGGCGAGATGCACTCGCTCGACCAGTTCATGCTCTTGCAGACCGCCGATCTCGACGCCGAAGTGCGCGAGTGGTACACCGGCTTCCTGTTCCACAAGGCCTACCAGCGCATCCTCAATTTCTGCGTGGTGGACCTGAGCGCGGTGTACTTCGACGTGTTGAAAGACCGGCTCTACACCTGGGCGCCCGGGTCGCGTGGCCGCCGCTCGGCGCAGACCGCCATCTGGCGCATCGGCGAGGCCCTCGTGCGGCTGCTGGCGCCCATGATGAGCTTCACCGCCGACGAGGTTTGGCGCTACCTGCCGCAGGCCGCGGGACGGCCGGAGAGCGTCCATCTGGCGCAGTTTTTGGGCGGCGCGGAGATCACCGGCAGCATCTCATCCATTGAAGGCCTTGATCTTGTGCGCGGCGATTGGGAGACGCTGCTGGGCGTCCGGAGCGAGGTTTTGAAGGCGCTGGAAGAGGCGCGCAACGCCAAGCTTATCGGCGGTGGCTTGGAGGCGAAGGTCAGCATCTCGGCGCCGCTGGGCCTGCTGCCCGTGATGGAGAGGCGCCGCGCCGACCTTCGCTACTTATTTATCGTCTCAGAGGTCGAATTCCATGAGTCGCCTGGCGGAGATGGCGCGGCGGCGCTGGCGGTGAAGGTGACCAAGGCTCCGGGCCAGAAGTGCGAGCGCTGCTGGAATTACTCCGTCCACGTGGGCGAGAATCCAGAGTATCCTACGATCTGCGAGCGCTGCACCGAGGCGCTGAAAGGATTGTCGGCGGCTTAAGAAACACAGGATGACCACAGCGAACATCAACTCGACGACTGAACCGCACGCCATGCGCAAGTTCCACTTCCTGATCGCCGGTCTGGTGGTCGTGGTGGACTTGGCGAGCAAATGGCTGGTCGCGCAGCACATCACCCTGCACGACAGCCTCACCGTCATCCCCGGATTCTTCCGCCTGACGCACGTGGAGAACCGCGGCGCCGCCTTCGGTCTGTTCTCTGACTCACCCTCGGAGTGGAAGGTGGCGGCGCTCATCCTGTTCTCGCTCATCGCGCTGGTTGTGGTCTCGGCGTTGCTGTGGAAGAACAGCCACGCCCTCACCGTCACCGGCTTCGGCCTGGCGCTCATCCTGGGCGGCGCCCTCGGCAACCTGTGGGACCGCGTGCTGGACGGACACGTGGTCGATTTCCTGGACTTCTCCGTGGCCGGGTATCATTGGCCGGCGTTCAACGTCGCCGACAGCGCCATCGTCATGGGAGCGCTGCTGCTGGTCACCGAGATCCTGTTCGCCAAGCCCGCCGAAGAGAAGAAGCCCGCCCCGGCAAAACAAAACTGAGATTTGCGATCTAGTTTGCGGTTAAGGCTGGGAATCGGCGGACCTAATCATCCGCGCTACTGCCGTGCGGATTCCCTGCCACCGCCTGATCGAGCTCATGTCTCTTCGGCCCCTTGCCTTTGAACCACAGCGCGCCGCCGTGCTCGCGGAAACGCGTAGGAGCGGTCGGGTCCACGCCTTCGGTCAGGTCGAGCTTCTTCGCGGCAGCATCGCGAGCGCGCAGCGCGGCCAGCACACGCTCAGGCGTGAACGGCACTTCGCGCAGGCGAATGCCCACGGCGTCATAGATCGCATTGGAGATCGCCGGGATCGTGGCCGCCAGCGAGCCCTCGCTGCACTCCTTGGCGCCGAATGGGCCTTCGGGGTCGATGCTCTCGACGATGATGGGCTCGATCTCGGGCGACTCGATGGCCGAGGGCGAGCGGTACTCGAGCAGGCCGGGATTCATCAGCAGACCGTCCTTCCACACCATCTCTTCTTCGAGCGCCTGGCCGAGACCCATCCACACCGAGCCGATAATCTGCCCTTCGACGGAGACGGGGTTGAGCGCGCGACCGCAGTCGTGCGCCGCCCATATCTTGTGTACGGTGACCTCGCCGGTCTCCTCGTCCACGCTCACGTCGGCCACCTGCGCAGAATATGAATAAGAGGGCGAAGGCCCGACGCCACCGCCCTTGTGGCTGCCGCCGCGGGCTTCCGCCGGAGGCGCGTAGGAGCCGGTGCCAGTGAGCGCGCCGTGGAAATCGATGGCTGCGACCACTGCTTCCTCGAACGTCATCCAGTCTTTCGGCGCTTCTTCTTTGCGCTTCTGCTGCAGCGACCCGCGCAGGATCTGGCCTTCGACGTGGCCGGCAACCGCGGAAGAATCGCCGGCGCTCGGCGCCGACGGCATGGCATCACGCTTGAACACGCGGTCGTTGCGGAAGATGAGATCCTCGGCCGCACAATTCATCTTGCGTGCGGCGGCGGAGGCGATCTGCTTCTTCACCTCTTCGGCAGCGCGCAGAGTTGCATTGCCGGCCATGAAAGTGACGCGGCTGGAGTAAGAGCCGATGTCGATGGGCGTGAGATCCGTATCGGCGGCAACGATCTTCACGCGCTGCAAGGTGCAGCCAAGGACTTCAGCGGCGATCTGCGCGGTCATGGTGTCGGAGCCCTGTCCGATCTCGGACGCTCCCGTATAGACCACCACGCCGCCGTCGCGGTCGATCTTGATGTTCACCGTCGAGTGCGGCATGTCCGACCGAATGATGGAATTCGCCGCGCCGGAAACGTAGTGCGAGCAGCCGATGCCGAGCCCGCGTCCGCGCGGCAGTCTGCCGCGACGCTCGCGCCACCCCGAGCGCTCGACCACCTTCTCGATGCATTCCGGCAGGCCGTAGCTGGTGACGCGCAGGTTGTTGACGGTAATGCAAGGCGGCTTGAGCAGGTTGATGCGGCGGATCTCGGCGGGGTCGAGCGCGAGCGCGCCAGCGACTTCGTCCAGCGCCGACTCGAAGGCGAAGCGCACGTTGACGGTGCCGTGCCCGCGCATGGCCCCACAGGCGGGCTTGTTGGTGAGCACGCGGTAGCCGTCCCAGCGCACGTTGGGGATGTCGTAGATCGCGCCCAGCAGCGCGCCCGAATAAAGGATGCTAACCACGCCGTAGGAGCAATAGGCGCCGCCATCCTGCACTACGCGTGCGGCGACGGCGGTCAGCCGGCCGTCCTGCTTTGCGCCGAGCTCCATGTCGATGATGGTGCGCGGGCGGCCGCGGTGCGCCCAGAAGACCTCTTCGCGCGTGTAGGTGATCTTCACCGGCGCCTGAGCAACGCGCGCGGCGACGGCAGCAATGATCTCCAGCGGAATGACCTCGCTCTTGCCGCCAAAGCCGCCGCCCACCAGCGGCTTGATCACCCGGATCTGCGACATCGGCATCTCCAGCACCAGCGAGAGCTTGTGCTGCAGATAGTAGGGCACCTGCGTCGAAGACCATACGGTTAGCCGGCCGAGCGCGCCCGTGTGCGGGTCGAGTTCGAACGACGCCAGCGTGGAATGCGGCTCCATGGCGGCGTGCGTCACTTCGTTGGCGATGTAGCGCGCCTGGCGGACGCAGTCGGCCTCGGCAAAGCCCTTCTCAGGGTCGCCGAAAATGTGGTGATAGTCCTTCTCAAGGTTGTGCGGACGGTTCTCGTGGATGAGGTCGCGCTCCGCCTTCATCGACTCCTCGGGATCGAACCAGGCAGGCAACGGCTCGTACTCGACCTCGATCAGCTCCAGCGCTTTCTCCGCGGTGGGCTCATCCACAGCGGCTACGCAAGCCACGTTGTCGCCCACATAGCGGACCTTGTCCACGGCCAGCGCGGTTTCGTCGTGGCCAACGGGCAGGATGCCGTACTTGTTGGGCGCGTCCTTTCCGGTGACCACCGCGACCACGCCCTCGAGCTCCAGCGCGCGGGTCGCGTCAATGCGCTTGATGCGCGCATGCGGATAGGGCGAGTGCAGGATTTTGCCGATCAGCATGCCGGGGAGCGTGAGGTCGTCGGTGTATTTGCCCGCGCCGGTGGTTTTTCCGGCGGCGTCCACCATGGCGATGCGTCTGCCGATAATTGAAAAGTCGGTCATGGCTACTGGCTTCTAGCTTCTAGCTTCTGGCTCTTAGCTCTTGGCTCTTGGCTCTTGGCTCTTGGCTCTTAGCTTCGATCTACTTCCTGCTTCCTGCCTCCTGCTTCCCGCCCTTCTGCTCTGCCTCAATCGCCCCCTTCACCGCCTGGTACATCTGCGTGTAGCCTGTGCAGCGGCACAGGTTGCCGCTGAGGGCGTGGCGGATCTCATCTTCCGTGGGATCGGGATTGGCGGCGAGCAGCGCCTTCACCGTCATCATGAAACCCGGCGTGCAATAGCCGCATTGGGCGCCGCCCCAATCGCCATAGGCCTTCTGGATGGCGGCCAGCGCGCCGTGCTCGGCCACGCCTTCCACCGTGGTGATCTCCTGTCCTTCGCAGCTTGCCGCCAGCAGCGTGCAGGACATCATCGGGACGCCCTCCACCAGTACGGTGCAGGCGCCACAGGAGGAATCGTCGCAGCCGCGCTTCGACCCAGTCAGGCCAAGGTCCTGGCGCAGCACGTCGAGCAGCAGCTTGCTGGGCTCGATGGCCAGCTCGTGCCGGCGGCCGTTGACTTTGAGTTCGAGCAGTTCCTTCTTCATTCACAAGCCTTCAGCATTCAGCAATCAGCACTCAGTTCCGGCGGCTGAATGCTGAGTGCTGACTGCTGAGTGCTCAATATCCAAAATCCGCCGCCGCAGCGTAAGCGTGCTTCTTCACCGTCAACTCCTCCTGGCGGCAAGCGCCGAGCAGATTCAAATACTCGCGGCGGTCGTTCACGCCGTCTACCGAGCGCGCCTGCCACGCGGCGAAGTCAGCCGGGGTCTTGGTCTGCTCGTGATACTGGCGGAAGTAAGCGTTGTCGCGGC
>Ga0310038_10001144_pt1 | contig 20412 bp, 15 predicted proteins | sample Sb_taG_6_FD_200461 | JGI IMG/M metagenome (GOLD analysis project Ga0310038, IMG submission 200461) | Peat soil microbial communities from Weissenstadt, Germany - Sb_50d_4_PS metaG (v2) (version 2) | ecosystem: Environmental > Terrestrial > Soil > Wetlands > Peat | place: Germany: Weissenstadt... | reverse complement strand
CAAGAACCGGCTCAAGCGCATCCAGTACCGGCCCGCCCTCATGGACGGATTCCTGGCCCAGACCGGACTAACCTTGGAACCCCAGCCACCGTAGAGGCCCAAATGCTGGCTATTCAACCTCTGTAGTGACATCGCGAGCCAGGCGCCGCTCGATGTCTTGCAAGGACACCGACAGGCGGACCACCCGCAGCGGTACCCCCAGCGCCTCCCGGACGCTGTGCAATGCGTTGAGATCACGAATGAAATAGGCCACGACGAAGACCCCGATCCCGGCATCGCGGTAATTGGGGGCGACCGCCGCCAGGTTCCGCAGCATCATGCGGTACCCCATCGCGTGTTCACCGACCCAGCCCAGGTAGTCAAGATCGAGCAGGGCGTACGGCTGGTTACGCTGTTCGAGCAGGTAAGTGATCTCGGCGGCGACCGAGCTCTTTCCCGAGCCGTACACCCCGGTAATAAGGACGCCGTCTGCGTCAGGCCAGGGCACAAGCCAAGCCTAGGACGCGCCCTTCGGCTCCTCACCCGGCATTTAGTACTGCAACGGCAACGGCACCTATCTCGTGCCGACTGGCTGACCTGCGAGAACGCGGCTCGCCGTAGAAGGGCCGTAGCCGGTCTCATGGCCCTGACGTGCGGTTTTGCGCCCGCCCAGCACATGTGCCGTTGCAGTATTAAGTATTAGCGCCAGCGTGGACCTTCTCCTTACCATGCATGCCGATTCCGTCTGCTGCCGTCGGGTTGGGTCGGATTACCGCAGATCGGAAGGATTGCGGTGTCTGAGCGCGTCGTGCTCCGTCTGCTGTTGCCTGGGGTTGTAGTCACTTGCCTTGTCACTGGCTCAGGGATCCTTCCGCCAAGAATTTGGGTCCCTTGGATCAATTCGTATCGACAATCGAATCATAGCCCTGGAGTCACCGGACAGGTCGTCGTCCCCGTCACGACCGCGAGTCGACAGTTGCTCGGAAGAGACGCGCTGGCCGGGGTTCTTCGATCGCCACCAGGATGATCACGGCACTGCGGTGACACGTTGCGAGACGAGTGTCGTTCACACGGAGCATGCTCAGCGCATAATGCCGAAGCGCGGGCGTAACCGCCCAATGTGCGGTCGACGAAGGCGTTGTCTCCCAGCCTCGTCGAGCGTCCCCCCTTGGCGTTCTCCTGCGCGGCCTTGCTCTGTATCGCGGTCGGCGAAACGTGGTATGGGCTGTCCAAGGACGACCCTTCCTGAAGTTCGGCTCAATGGCGGACCTCTGGTAAGCAGGGAAGTGGCACCCCGTGGCAGCGGGCAGGCTGGTACTGAAGACCGCTGCAGGTGAGACAATGATCGACCTTGCCAAAGTCATAGCCTGCAGCCCGGCGGCCAGCTGTCGTGCTGCCACGGCCGGAAAGTTACTCGTCAGGGAGCGCTGCGGTCCGATGTGCTGACCCTGCGGGGGTGATACCTGATGGAGCCGGACCTCCGGAGGGCCGCAGCCACCAGCCAGGACCTGTGGCTTCGATACCTGCAAGCCCCCGAGGGGCAGGACCGGATCGAACTCGACTTGGCCCGCGCCGCCCTGCGCCTGCTCGTTCAGCTACTGGTCCGCCATCCGGAGGCATCGCTGCGGGAGCTGGCTGGGCCGGCGTACGCCAGCTGGTTCGATGCGCTCGGGGCGGAGGCGATGAACCAGCACGCCGAACATCGGTCACGAACGCTGGCCGATGTCGCCGTCGCTGCCTTCACGGCAGCCGTCGAGACCGGGCGCGACCTGGACCCGCGGTGGCCAGGCTACTCGTCTAATCTCGGGTCGGCTCTGCGTGCTGCCTACGACGACAGTGGTGACGTGAACCTGCTCCAAGCGGCACAGGAAGCCCACCAGGTCGCCGTGGACAGTACATCTCCGCGCCATCCGCAACGTGCCGGCCGACTGGCTAACCTCAGTGCCACATCTCTGCTGCTGTTCGAACACGGCGGATCCTCCCAGCTGCTCACCACGGCGGTATGCGCCGCCGAAGAGGCCGAGCAACAGGTCAGCCGGGAGCAGGAGGACACGCTGGCTGAGCCTGAGCAGCTGGTCGCGGTGCGGCAGAACCTGGCGATGGCATTGCTGTCGCGATTCGAAGTGTCCGGCGATGCGGCCGATCTCCGTCGTGCCACGCAACTCACCCGGCAGGCGCTGCAGGACCTGCCGGAGGAGGACCGACGGCGGATCGGCCTTCACGCCAATCTCGGTGCTCTGCTGTTTCGCCAGTTCGAGCGCTTCGGCGGGCCGGACGACCTCTGCGAGGCGGAGGCGGTGTGCCGCTGGGTTCTCAGGCAGTTGGACGTCGATGATCCCGACCGTGGCGCGTACGCCAGCGCTCTGGTCAACGTGCTCCACGCCCGCTACGGCCTCACTGGTGACCCTGTCCTTCTCGACGAGGCCATCCAGGTCCTCCACGACGTCCTGTCCCGCTTCGCATCCGACGCCGTCCAGCGCCCCGCGGTATTGGGCAGTCTGGGCGACTCGCTGCGCGAGCGATATGAGCGATGCGGTAACCCGGACGACGCCGACGGCGCGGTGACGGCCCTGGAGACGGCGCTTTCCCTGTTGCCATCGGACAGTCCGGAAAATGCCATACTGCGCACGACGCTGGCCTCTACCTACCGGGCCCGGTACGAGCGGAGCGGACGGGACGCGGATCTGCGGCGGGCCGTGGCGGTGGGCCGGCTGGCGCTGGAGCGCCCGGTGCCAGCGGATCCACAGCAGGCGGCGCGGCTGTCCAACCTCGGTAGCTACCTTCGTATGGCCTATCAGGCCCACGGCGACCCGGCCGAACTGGACGAGGCTCTGGAGTGCTCCCGACGGGCCGTGGACGCCCTGGCGCAGGATGATCCACGGCGGCAGCGTTACCTGACCAATCTCGCGGCCTGTCTGGCGCTGCGGTTCGAGCGGGAAGGCGACCCCCACGACCTTGATGCGGCCGTCGCCGCGGCCAGAGGAGCCCATACCGGCACAGTGGCCGGGACCTCCCTGCGCGCTCTGCGGTCCTCGACGTTGGCGAGCGTGCTCTTCCGCCGCTTCGAACATCTCGGCGAACCCAATGACCTGGACGAGGCTGAGGCTGTGGCGGCCGAGGCCGTGGACGGCACCCCGCCGTCGAGCTCGCCATGGGCCAGGCGGCTGGCCAATCTTGCCGCCGTCCGGTTCGCCCGGTACGAGTTCACCGGTGAGCTTCGCCACCTCGAGGAGGCCATTGCCTGCGGACGCGAGGCCCTGGAGGCGACACGCTCACCCGGCCCGGACCGGGCCCGGCTGCGCGGCAACCTCGCGGAGTGGCTTCGGCTCAGGTCCTTGCACACCGGTAGGGCCGCGGACGCCGAGGAGGCGGTGCAGTGGGCGAGATCTTCGCTCAGCGACGTGCCAGCGCCCCATCCGGATCGCGCTGACTACCTATCCAACCTCGGGGCGTGCCTGCAGGCCTGGTTCCAGTACACCGGACAGCGTGACGACCTCGACGCGGCGGTCGCCGCAGGCCGGGAGGCGGTCGCCTGCTCGAACGGGCCGGACCGCGCCGAGTGCGCCTCCCGCCTGGCCGACGCCTTGCGGACACGCCACCAGATCAGTGGCGACGACGCGGATCTAGACGAGGCCCTGCGCCACTGGCGCGAGGCCGGCGCGACGGCCGCAGCCAGGCCATGGATCCGGCTGACCGCCTCCCGGCGTGCAGCGGACCTCGCCGCGCAGACCGGGCGGTGGCCGCAGGCGTCGGCCGCTTTCGGGACGGCGATCGAACTCCTGCCAGCGGTGGCGTGGATCGGGCTGACCAGGGGCGCCCGTGAAGAGCATCTGCGTGAGTGCGGTGGACTGGCCCCCGACACCACCGCGGCTGCCCTGATGCTCGCTGAGCCTCGCCTCGCGCTGGCCAGAGCCGAAGAGGGCCGCTCCGTGCTCTGGGCGCAGGCTCTCAACCTGCGCACCGACCTGTCCGATCTCGCGCTCGTCGACGGCGGCATCGCCGCACGGCTAGACCGGCTGCGGACTCTCCTGGACGCTCCGCCGTCCCGCGCGGTTCCCGCCGAGCCCGAGGAGCCCGACGATCGACCGTCCCTGGGCTGACGTACAGTTATCCGGGTAACGGTCGTCCCGGGGAGCAAGCCGCCCTGGAGTGTCCGGCAGCTAACCGGGTCGTCGGCACGTGGGCTCGCGTGCTACCGCCGGAGTTCGAACCATGCGACTTACAGTGCTGCACCTAGTCCACGAAGGCCGCGACCGGATGGTCGCCCGTTTGATTGGCACAGCACTGGCTGCGCACGCACGATACGCCGACACCGGCGACGTACGGGCATTGGCGAGGGCCACACGCCGCTTGCGTGCGGCACTTCAGGTCACCCCGGTCGGGCATCCCGCGCACGTGGCGATCTTGACGAACCTGTCCACCACTGCACTCGCGCGGTTCGCGCGTCTCGGCGATCCTCGCGACCTTTCCGACGCCGTACGTCTCGGTGAGGAGGCCGAGCTCACCACGTTTGCCGGAGACACGCGTCGCCCGGCGGTCCTGGCCACTCTCGCCGCGGCGCTGTCTACCCGCGCCGACATCGCGCACGACCTCAGTGATCTGGACAGGGCCATCGAACTCGGCCGCGCGGCGCTGCTCGCGGCACCCGCCAGTGGGTCAGATCGGGGCGACTATCTCTCCGACCTTGGGACCTCGCTGCAGTCACGCTACCTGCGCAGCGGGCAGCCGGGCGACTTGGATGAGGCGATCGAGTTGGGACGCGCGGCCGCGGCGGCGGCCACAGCGGGAGGCCGCAGCCTGGGAACAATCCTGTCGAACCTCTCCAACGCCATACGACTGCGCTACGAGCGCACTGGGCGCACCGAGGACATCGACGAGGCCGTCGAGGCCGTCGAGCAAGCGCTGCGGCGCGAACCCGGACGCGTCATGCACCTGACAAATCTGGCCGCCGCACACCGCCTGCGGTTCGATCGGACTGGCACGAAGGAGGATATCTGCCGGGCCATCCAGGCCTATCGGTCTGCCGTCACCGCTGCGGGCGACGATTTTTCGGCGCGCAGGGTGGTGCTGGCCGGGCTTAGCGGCGGGCTCACCGATCACTTCCGGCTGTCGGGCAACGTTGCAGACCTTGATGAGGCAGTCGAGCTCAGCCGGGTGAGCATCGCCGGCTGGGCCGACGAAGACCCCGGCCGGCCGGTCGCTCTCTCAGCCCTGGCCACCGCACTACGTCAGCGATACCTGAGCACCGGGAGCGTAAGCGACCTCAGCGGCGCTGTCGAGGCAGCTCGCAGCGCGGTCGCGGCGGCCGCGGTCGGCGAGCCCGACCGTGTCACGTACCTAGCCGACCTTGCCAACACACTGCACACTTGGTTCGACTTGCGCGGCGACAGTGCCGTCCTGGACGAGGCGATCGGCTGCTTGCAGGCGGCCGTGGCAGAGGCTCCTGGTAATGATCCGCGTCGGACGCGGCATCAAGCCAGCCTCGCCACTATGTTGCTGACCCGCTTTGAGCGCACCGGTCGGGATACGGAGCTGAACCAGGTGGTGGCCGATCTGAGCGCGGCGGCGGCTGACCCGGTGATCGAAGCCGACCGACTGGTCAGGGCGATGAACCTGGCCACGGCGCTGTCTACGCGCTATGAGGTGACCGGAGATCTGGCCGACCTGGATGGCGCCGTCGCCGCGGCCCGGCAGGCGGTGGCGATGGGAGGGCCGACCGACGCGGCCAGGCCCGGGCGCCTCGCCAAACTCGCTGGAATCCTCGAGTTGCGGTTCGACCGCCGAGGTGACATGAATGACCTCGGCGAGTCCATCCGCGTGGCACGCCTCGCCGTGGATGCCAGCTCGCAGCATAGTACCGAGCGCAGTATGCACCTCTCGGCGCTCAGCCTCGGTCTAGCCGCCAGGTTCCATCGCACGGAGCGCCTGGAGGATCTCGACGAGGCTGTGGACCTGGCCCGCGAGGCGGTAGCGGCCTCACCGCAGGGGCGTCCCGACCACCCCGGACTGCAATCCAATCTCAGCGCGATACTCCTTGACCGTGTCGACGCCACGGGCGACGCCAACGATATCGCCGAGGCGGTAGCCGCAGCACGGTCAGCGCTGGCCGTCATCCCCACGGCATTCCCCGACCGAGCCAGGTACGTGTCCAACCTGGCAAATGCGCTGCGTGCGCGGCATACGCACCTTGGCGACTTGGCGGCTCTGGACGAGTGCGTCGATCTGCTCCGGGAAGCAAGCAGATCCACGCGGCCTGGTCATCCCGACCACGCCAGTATTCTGTCCAACCTGGCTGCGGCGTTGCAGCAGCGCCACGGTGTGGCTGGCCGCGAGACCGACCGCTCTGAGGGTATCGCCTGCTGGCAACGGGCAGCGGAGGCCGCAAGCGCGCCGGTATGGGTACGCTTGCGAGCGGCGGTTGAGTGCGCGCACTGGGCCTGGATGAGCGGGGATCAGGCTACTGCAGCCCACGCCGACTTGCTGGCCGTCGGGCTGCTGCCCCAGCTGGCGTGGCACGGGCTCGCCCGGGACAGTCAGGAGGAACTGGTCGGTGCCTGGAGCGGGCTGGCGAGCCAAGCGGCTGCGAGCGCGGTCGCGGTCGGCTCACCGGAAACCGGTGTCCAGGCACTTGAGCAAGGACGCGCTGTACTGTGGACGCAGTTCCTGCAGCAACGCAGCCCGCTGACTGACTTGGCGGCCGAGCATCCCGACCTGGCCTCACGGCTCACCCGAGTGCGGGACCAAGTCGACCTGGCGTACGGACGACGAGTGCCGAGATAGCGAACGGCGCATCTTGGACGTCGGCTCCCCGCGGCACGCAAGCCCCACCTGTGTCGGCAAGATCAGTTCGAGAGTGCGGCGGCTCCTTGCTAGCCGGAGTGTCAGCGCTGAAAACCAGCTTCTCGCTGGGCGGAGGCGACATCATCGAGCGCGTGTCTCACCCGGTCCAGGGACGCGGCGAGCGCGGGCTGGCTGGCGCGCAGCGGCTCCACGCTGCCGCGCGTGTCGAGTTCCTGCGTCCATAGCACTGCGCGGCCGTGTTCCAGTTGCCTGACGGCACCGGCCGGGTCACCGGTAGCCAGCGAAGCGGCGGCCGCATCGCTGGCTACTGGTGCCTGACGGAGCAGGCCGTACTCCTGGTCGGCCCGCCTCAGGCCACGCCAGGAGACCAAGGACAGCAGGGTGACGGCATGACCGTACGCCTCGGTCGCAAGATCCCAGGATCTCTCGGCTGCGGCGAGTTCGGCCCACTGCCGTGCGCAGGCCAGCCGGAGGGCGGCCGGTGACCAGGCGGCGGTGGCGCCAGCCCGCCACGACCTGATCGCTTCGGCCAAGTCCGCGTCGTCGCGGTAATGCTTGAATGCCGCCCGGTGAGCCGAGCCGAGATTCAGCGCCGCGCCGGCCACCGCAGGGTGTCGTGAGGGATACGCCGCGACCGAGGCTGCAGCGGCGTTGAGCGCCGCAGTGAGGTCAGCCGTGTCACCTCCATGCTCGAAGCGCCTGATCAGCAGCAGTCCGAGCGTGCTCAGGAGGGTCGCCCGGGTGGGGTCGGGCACGTTGTTGGCCGTGGCTTCGGTGAGGGCCGCGATGCCTTCCTCAAGGTCGCCGGGCCGGGCAGAGCCGTCTTGCTGGTGGTGGTCGAACCAGCTCAGCAACGCTGTTCCGAGATTGTTGACGCGGTCTGCTCGGGCCGGGTGCCCCTCGGGACACAGCGCCAGTGCCTGCCGGGCGCTGGCCAGGGCTGCCTCCAGATCAGCGCGGTCGTCGTTCAGGTCACCGCGAATCCTCAGCAGGTTGCTCACGTTGGCGAACAGCATGGCCAGGTAGACGGGACTGTCTTCGGCGGCGGTCGCAGCGGACAGAGCAGACCGGACAGCTGCGATGGCACCGTCGAGGTCATCCCGGGCGCCGATCAGCTGGTAGCGGTCATGAAGAGCGGCCGCGAGGTTCAGCCACCTCGTGGACGCGGCTGCTTCCCCGGCCGCGGTCGCTTCCACGGCGTTGCGGCATGCGGTGATGCCGCCCTCGAGGTCAGCGTGGGAGCCAATCCAGGCACCTCGCACGGCGAGCGCGCTACCCAGGTTGGTCTGGGCCTGCGCATAAAACTCGCTGTCTGCTGTTTCCGCCGCGGCTTGGGTGCATAGCCTGATGGCCTCGTCGAGATCCTCAATCCGGCTGAACACGGTAAAGCGGCTGGTCAGCGCGGCCCCGAGCTTGCCGAGCGCGACGCCGTGGAGGGGGTGACCGGATAGCGTCGCCGCCACGGCAGCCTGGTAGACGGCAAGCGCATCTTCCGAGCTTGCTGCATCGCCGTCACGTTCGAACCGGGCGTGCAGCGAGTCCGCGAGGTTCGCCAGGCATCCGGCCCGGGCGGCGTCCCCCTCCGGGCAAGCTGAGACCGACGCTTCGCCGACGGCGACCGCGCGATTCAGGTCAGCACCGGCGCCGTACCGGTCAGACCGGAGCCGGTAGGCCAGTCCCAGGTTGGACAACCGGGCCGCGCGGGTGTCGTCGTCGTCCGGTGTGGCCTCCGCAGCCTGGCAGAGGACATCGATGGCCCGGTCCAGCAGGTGCCGGTCCGTGCTGACCTGTGCGCGCCGCAGCAGATCAGCACCGAGCACGGCCAGTCCGTCGGCTGCGCTTGCGCCGAGCGACCCGAATGACTCCTCGAGCGCCAGCTCCGGGACGGTGAGCCTGAGCTCTGCCAGCAGCCGGATTGCCGTCGGCCGCTCATCTTCCCGGCCCCCGCACAGGAAGCGCATCACCCGCAGCAGCGCGATACCGTGCACAACTTCCGCAGGCCATTCGCCGGAAGGGAGCATTGACGCCTGCACCAGCCGGTCCGCCACGTCCAGCGCCTCGTCGCTGAGCACCGCTCTGATGTCACCGCCGGCCGCCGCGGTGATCCGTTGCCATAGCTCACCGAGGATTTCTTCGCATTGACCTCCGGATGGGCCAGCCGTGGCTGGGCTCAGCGCTCCAGTGTCAGGCTCGCCAGGCACCGGCATCTGGATACCTCCCCGCAGGACGTTACCCGGCCGCAGGGTGCAGCAAAACCCGACGGTTACCAGCGAGCCGCCTGACGGCTACCTGACCGGCGCCCTAGGCCGTCACGACGGGATTCCTAGGCCCAGACTCGCCGACGCGTCCGAATCAAGGAGGTTCCGGATCTGCGTGAGCCGGATGGCCAGGTCTGGTGATATGTCCTGGAGTGCGCCGAGTTCCCCACGCGCCTGGAGCAGCTGAGTCCACATGACAGCCCGGCCGTGCTCGAGGAGCTGGGTCGCGCGCCGGGCGTCGCGATCGCTGATAGCGCAAGCCGCGGCGGAGGTGCCCAAGCCGCCCCATAGCTCCAGTTGATGGCGGCGCTCGCTGTCATCCAGGCCATGCCAGGCTATTTCTGGAAGGAGGGTGACGGCTAGGGCGAATCCCTCGGTGGCAGAGCGGTAGTCGAGATCCTCAGCAGCGCGTCGCCCCCACATGCTGGCAGCTCGGATTCGGACACCGGGTGCGGCACTGGCGTGACGCGCGGCTGTTTTCCAGCGGACACGGGCCTCGGCGTGGTCGGCGCGGTTCCCCTAAAGCTCGTAGCGCTCCTGCAGGGCGCCGCCGAGAAACCAGAGGAACGCCGGGTGGTCTGGATGGCGGTCTTCGGTGGCGGCCACCGCTTGGCGGTGCAGGTCAACCGCCTCGTCAAGGTCGGCGCGCCGATTTTCGAAACGGGATTGCATCTCAAGGGCGGTCGCGAGGTTGTTCAGGATGCCAGGTCGGTACCGGCTGTTTCGAGGTAGTGCTGAAACGGCCCGCCGGCCGATGATTATCGCCTCGCGAAGGTCATCGCCGCGGCCGTCGCGCTCGAAGCGAGTGCGTAGAGTGTCGACGATCACGAATTACGTGATCGTTCACAGTAGAGCGATAGTGAGATCCGATATCACGCCGGGGTATTCCGTATGGTCAGGCGTTGTGGTTGCCATTGCCTCCCGGAATAGGTCAATTGAACGGTTAAGGTCCACGTGGTTACCGACCCGGTTGAACCGCAGCAGCAGAGCGGCTGCGGTGGCGGACAGGCGAGCGGATTCATCAACGTTGCCGTGACCGGTGGCCTTGATCGCGGCCTCGCCGATTTCTATCGCCTCGTCCAGGTCCGCCAGGCTGCCGCGTCGTTCAAACCGGACACGCAGAGAACGACCGAGGTGGGATAGTCGCCGCGCATAGGTAGGATCGTCCGCCGCAGTCAGGGCAATCGCCCTGCGGCCGGCGTCGCCCCCCTGGTCAAGATCAGCGAGGTCACCTCGGACGCGGAGTCGAGTTCTCAGCGCTTCGCCTAGATTCGAGAGCCTCGCTCCGCCATCCTGGCCATCCGCAGGGCCTTGTGCTGCCTGGGAGAACAATTCGATGGCCTGTTCGAGATCCTGTAGCTGACCAGCGTAGTCGAAACGCGAGCGCAAACTACTGCCGAGGCTGGCCTGGGCGGTGCGACGATCGGTGTCCGTTGTCGCGGCCGCCACTGCTGCCTGCCCGACCTCGACCGCTTGTCTTATGTCGGCCTCGTCACCGAAATGATCGAATCTGGCTCGAAGCACCATGCCGAAATTCGACAATAGAGCCCAGCGTCCTGGTGATTCGGGATCGCTGGCCGCAAACGCTCTGCGTGACATCTCGATAGCCAGATCGAGATCGTCACGGACTCCGGTCAGCCGGAGTCGCGCCTGCAGCATAGCGCCCAACTCGGAACTGATCCCAGGCAGGCGCTCACGATCGAGGTCGGGCGCCGCGAGCGCCTCCTGCGCCGCCGTCACGGCCGCGTCGAGGTCGTGCTGGTCGTGCAATTGACGGAACCGCTGGTGATATGCGCTTGGGAGCCTCACTCGCAGCATCGCTTCCTGCGGGATCGCGACACCCGGGCGGTCAGTCAAGGCGGCCTCGGCCGCGGCTATCCCGTCGGTGAGGTCAGCCAGTGCCCCGGTCATCTGATGGCGAATGAGCAGGGCGTTCGCGAGAACTGACGCGCGCCGGGGATAGTCAGTGTCACGTGCGTACTGCTGGACCGCGGCGGAGCGACTGAGCGTGATCGACTTATCGAGATCCGCCTGCTGGTTCGTTATCTGGAATCAGACCAGCAGGCATCCGGCCAGGTTGGATTCGTACATAGCACGCGAAGGATGATCTTCCGGGCAGTGCTGAACGAGATCCGCGAATAGTTCGATCGCCGTGTCGAGGGCCTCCGCCGAGCCGGTGCGATGGTGGGTAGTCACCGCGGCCATGGCGGCTTCCTGCCGGCGGCCGACGCTCTGGCCGGCGGTGAGTGGCGGGCCGGGCCGGCCGGCTCTGCGACTGGAGCTGTGGGCTGGACAGGAGAATAACGACTGGACCAGTTCGTTCGGCTCACCAGGCCAGTAGGGTGGTGAGTTCCCCATCAGATGTCCTGGGTCGGTGAGCTGATGTGATGCCAGACGCGCAGTCTGATATCTCCCGAATGGTGGATCGGCGGATGGCCCTGGCCAGGGAGTGGGACGAGCTTGTCGAGCAGGTCCGCGAGCTCGAGGGGTTCGAGGACTTCCTCCGGCCACCCAGGCTGGAGACTCTGCTGCCGGCCGCGGCGAACGGCCCGGTCGCGGTCATCAACATCAGCCAGTGGCGCTGTGATGCCCTGATCGTCACGGCCGACGGGGTACAGGTCGAGGAACTGCCGCGGCTGAGCGCCGGGACTGTCGCGGAGAAAGCAAGCGATTACCTCCGGGTGCTGCAGCAGGTGGACAGGGCGGCCCAGGAGCTGTACGCGGCCTGGCAGCGCTACGACAGCGGGGACCACGGCTTTGACGCGGTCAGGCAGTTCACCGAGGCGAAGCAGGCTGTCCAGGACGCGGACCGTGACCGCGATCAGACGCTGGCCACCGTCCTGGCGTGGCTGTGGGATGAGATCGCGGACCCCGTGCTCACCTGCCTCGGACTGGTCAGCGCTCCGCAGCCAGGCCAGTCATGGCCCCGGCTGTGGTGGTGCCCGACCGGGCTCCTGACACTGCTGCCGCTGCACGCTGCCGGGCACTACGACGAGGACGGCCAAGCGTCTGGCCGCGCTGTCCTGGATCGGGTGGTGTCCTCCTACACGCCGACGCTGCGCGCTTTGCTGGAAGCCCGGCGGCCCCTTGATTCCCCGCCGGATGATGAGCGGATCCTGGTGGTCGCTCTGGCGGAGACGCCCGGCGTGGTACCCCTGGCCGACGTGACCCGCGAGCGAGAGTTGCTGACATCTCTGTTCGCCGGGCGTCACACCTTGCTGGAAGGCGAGGCGGCTACCTGGGAGGCGGTGCGCGATGAACTGCCGCGCCACCGGTGGGCACACTTCAGCTGCCACGGCGGGCAGGATCTCGCGGACCCCTCTCAAGGGGGCCTGCTCCTGCAGGATCGCCTGCTCAGCATCGCTGACATCAGCACCGGGCAATACCGTGGCGAGTTCGCCTTCCTGTCCGCCTGCATGACCGCGACTGGCGGAGTCAATCTGCCCGACGAGGCCATCACCCTGGCGGCGGCCCTGCATTACACCGGTTACCGGCATGTGATCGGCACCTTGTGGTCGGTATACGATCAAACAGCCGCTGACGTGGCCGAGGCGGTCTACAACGAGCTCACCTCGACGGGGCAATTCGAGCCGGCCAGGTCCGCTTATGCCCTTTACGACGCCATTCGTGGCCTGCGAGATAGCGGCCACTTCCCGCTGAGTGCATGGGTGCCCTTCACCCACACTGGCCCGTGATCTCCACCCGCAAACCCTCATCCAGGGGAGTTGCCCGTGACATCTGACAATCCAGCACCAGGGCAAGACGAGCCACTGCCCTACACGGAAATCACTGACGACACATATGCCGAGAGCGCGGCGAAGGACTTCACCGTGACGGAACTGGCGCACGGGACACTGGCTCTCCGCGGTCCGTGCCCGCGCTGTCGCGCCTTCATCGAGATACCGGTGGTCAGCAGCATCTTCCGGTCCTCGCGGTCGATTGGCAGCTGGCCGCGGGCCCGGGCACCGAAGTCCGGGGAAGCAGGTCACAAGGAACCCATGATGTGCACCTGCGAAGACAACCACCCGGGCCGGCCAAAAGGCCGCTCTGGATGTGGCGCCTACTGGACCCTGGCCATCACGCCTCCGGCGCAATGACCTACCAGCTCAGCCCTGCGGGTCCGGCTACGGAAGCTGACCTGCGGGCGGCCCAGGAACGTGAGCGGCTGCTGGCAGCCGAGCTGCCACGCGTGCGCGAAGCCGCAACAGCGTGGCGCAACGGCCTCGGCGGCCTGCTCGCCGCATTGGTCGGGTTCAGCCTGATCAAAGGCCGCTCTGACATCAGCCAGCTCGCCGGATCCTGGGCCGTGTGGGTGGGAATCCTGCTGCTGGCCGCACTGATCGTCGGCGCGGCTGGGGCACTGCTGCTCATCCGGGCCGCCAACGGCCGTCCCTCTGTCGTGCCGGCCCGCGAGTTGCTGTCGCGGAACACCGCAGACCACATCGAGGCAGTCACCGCCGCCGGTGCCCTGCGCCGCGGTATCGCCCTGACACTCTGCTGCGCAGCCCTCCTCGTCGCGGCGGTCGGCGCGACGTGGTACGGTCCGGCACGCGATAAGCCCGTGCTGCAGATCACGGTTCCTGGCGGGACCGTCTGCGGCTCGGTGGTAGCTCTAAGCGACGGCAACCTGACCCTCAAGACCGCGGCCGGGGAAGTCACCACCGACCTGGCGAAGGCGTCAGCGGTGCAGGCCTTGGCACGCTGCCCGGTGCCAGGGGCATGAAGCTCTCGCTCTCAAGCCGTCGGCGAGGGCTGGCATGGCTACAGATCCGGTGACACACCCAGGCGACGCGGCAGCTCTGCTTTTGCGGCGCGCACTCCAAAATGACGACCGCGCCGTCCTGAAGGAGGCCATTCTCGGGCTGCGTGCCGCGCTCCACGCCACTCCCGCGAGCCACCCTGATTATGCGGGCATGCTGTCCAACCTCGGCGTCGCCCTCCAGGCCAGCTTTGAGCAGACCGGGGATCTGACTGATCTCTCCGGGTGCATCGAGGCGGGCCGCGCTGCGGTCGCGGCCACTCCCGCCAGTCACCACAACTACCCGATGTACCAGGCCAACCTTGGCTCTTGCCTGCAGCTCAAATTCGAGCAGACCAGAAACCTTCGTGACATCGACGAGGCAATCGAGGCGACCCGTGCAGCCGTGACCGCAGCCGCGAGCCGTCACCGGGCAAGTTACCTGGCCCAGCTCGGACTCGTCCTCCAGATCCGGTTCGAGCAGACCAGAAGCCTTCCTGACATCGACGAGCCAATCGAGGCGACCCGTGCAGCCGTCGCCACAATACCCGCCAGCCATCCCTACCACGTCCAATGGCTCAACAACCTTGGCCATTTCCTGCGGCTCCGGTTCGAGAAGGCGGGAGACTTCTCTGCTCTCGATGAGGCGGTGGCGATGGGCCGCGCCGCTGTCGCGGCGGCCGGGAACGACGATCCTGCCCTGGCCACGATGCGGTCCAACCTCGGTGTTGCCCTCCAGACCCGCTTCGAGCAGACCAGGCGCCCGCCTGACATCGATGAAGCGGTCGATATGGGCCGCGCCTCGGTCGCAGCCGCACGAGCCGATGACCGCCACCGAGGCCAGTACCTGTCGAATCTCGGCATCGCTCTCTCGTTGCGATTCGCACAGTCAAAGAGCCTTCGCGACCTCGATGAAGCAGTCGCGGCAGCACAGGCGGCAGTCGATGCCACTCCCAGCGGCCACCCCAAGTTCACCCAACGGCAGACCAATCTGGGAAATGCCCTCAGGGCTCGCGCTGAGGAGACGGGGAGCCTGCCCGATCTCAACGCCGCGGTCGAGACAGCAAAGGCAGCAGCCCATGGCATCCCAGCCGGCCATCCCGACCGGGCCGCCCTCCTGTCCAACCTCGGAATCAACCTCCGTCTACGCGGTGAGCGGACAAAGAAGCTGCCCGATCTCGAGGCTGCGGTCCAGGCAGCGTTGGCAGCAGTTGACGCCACCCCAGCCGATGATCCTGCTTACGCCAGGCGCCTGGCCAGCCTGGGCGCTTCCTTGCAGACCCGGTTCGAGCAGACCCGGAGCCTACATGATCTCGACAGGGCAGTCGATGCGCTGAGCGCCGCGGTCGCGGCCTGCCGCACGTACGAGTCCGACCGCGTGGCTTACCTGTCGAACCTTGGCCGGGCCTTGCAGATCAGGTTTGACGTGACAGCGGATGCGGTAGCGCGCGACGGGGCGCTGGCCGCTTGGCGTGAGGCGGCAACCATGGCCTCGGCACCTGCGTGGATACGTGTGCAGGCGGCAGCGGGGTGGGGGCATCTCGCTGCCGATGGCCGGCTGACTAATGAGGCTGCGGCTGGGTTCGCGGTGGCCGTTGACCTGCTTCCGTTGCTGGCTTGGCATGGCGTCGACCGAAGGAGCCGGGAGCAGCAGCTGAAACGGGAGGTGGGGTTGGCCGGTAACGCTGCGGCCTGGGCCATCAACACCGGTCATCTCGAGCGTGCTTGTGAACTGCTGGAACAGGGCCGCTCGGTGTTGTGGTCGCAGCAACTGCACCTTCGCGGTGACCTGGATGAGCTCTACCGCAGGCAACCGGAGCTAGCCCGCCGTATGAACACTGTCCGGGCTAAGTTGGACGAACTCGCCGGTGAGGAACTGCTCCCATCCGATCCCGATAAGAGCGGATAGACGTGCGGCGCTGCACCGGCCCGTTTCTTTGGTATCGACGCTGATGACCGGCTCACCAGCATCCTGATGGTCCTTGACCTGCTGGTTGATATACCAGAACTGCGCGTCGCGGCCGGATGCTGCGCTCCCTCCAAGGTCTTGGCGGTGCCCTGCAGGCTGAATCCGACCGGCCTCAGCAGTCGGCTGGGACCAACAGCTAGCCTTCCGGTCCCCATTTGGCTATACTAATGGGCTCGTTCCGATGGCTTCAAACGAGCCGTGCAGGTAGCGCAGCTCAATCAGGCGGGCAGCGAGCCTCGAGACCGAAGGGTTGTGAGATCACTTCGGGTGTCACGAGCTTGGCTTTGCATGACTGCTCTTCCCGTTTCCAGAGCCGCAGCCCTCGGGCGGCCTGCTCGCTGCCTTCGGAGGAATCGCGACAGGCAAAAGCCGGGGCTGCGGCGCCGCTGGCTAGCCCTTGAGCTGGGCTAGAGCATACTCCTGGTCGGCGCGGGCGCTTGCCGCCGCGGCCGCTCTCCGTCGCGGTGTCATCCTGACACTCCTGTGCGCCGGCCTACTGGTGACCGCGGTTGGCGCGACTTGGTACGGTCCGGGGGCCAGCGAACCGAACTTTCAGGTCACGACACCGGCCGGAACCATATGCGGCTCATGGGAAGCTGTCCATCATGGCGTGCTAACGCTCAAGACAACGCTCAGCAGGAGGGCGAAGTGATCGTGGATCTGGCCTCCGCATCGGCCGTCCAAGTCGTCGCTGATTGCCCGCAGCCAGGAACGTGAGACCGGCACGTTACGGCTCCTACTCAGCTGCCCTGATCTCCAGCATCGGCACGTCGAGCACGTTACGGATGCCGTCGAGCTGGAGAGCCAGATGAGGGGCTTTTTCGCTCAGTCGGGTCAAGTCGGTCCGCATGTCCAGCACCTGAGCCCAGATAACCGACCGGCCCTGGTCCAGGAGCTCCGCAGCCAGGCCGGACCGCTCGTCGGCCAGCGCGGAGGCGGCGGCGTCAGTAGCCAGTCCCTCCCACTGGGCCAGCTGCTCTTCTCGTGTGACCCGGCCCAGGCCGTGCCACGCCGTCATCGGTAGAAGCTGCACCGCCGCTATGTATCCTTCGGCCGCAGTATGCGACCGGCCCACACTAGCGGCCGTTGCCCCCCAGTTCCGAGCGGCCGTCAGCCGGATACCGGGCGTGGCGCTCGAGATCCGGCTGGCTTGCTGCCAGAGGGCTAGGGCTGCAGTTAGATCCGTGTCGTCGCCGGTTGCCTGCTCGAACCGGGCGCGCAGGGAAACCGCCAGATCAGCGAGCACGATCGCGCGGTCAGGATGCCCGGGTGCGATGGCGGCGGCCGCCAATCGCCCTGTGTCGATGGCGGCGTCCAGGTCCGCCGCCTGACGGGTGTGCTGAAACCGGACGCCGAGCGAGGCGGCGAGGTTGGCGGAGCATGCGGCACGATCTGGATGGTCAGCTGGACAGGCAGCCACTGCCTGCCGCCCGGTCTCTATGGCAGCATCCAGGTCAGCGGCTTCGCCGGTCTGCTCGAACCGGGTCCGCATCGACTTCGAGAGGTTCGATAGGTAAATGGCCCTGTCCGGGTGACCATCCGGAGTATTCGTCACGGCCTGCCGCCCGGCATCGACCGCAGCGTCCAGGTCAGCCACGTCGCGGGTCTGTGAGTAGCGCAGCCCGAAGGAGGTGCTGAGGTTGGAGAGGTAGATGCCCCGGTTAGGTTGGCCGGACGGGAGTGCCGCCACGGCGCGGAGTCCGGCGTCGACCGCAGCGTCCAGATCCGCCCGGTCCCCTGCACGCTCGAAACGGATCCGCAGCGAATTCCCGAGATTGGTCAGGTACCCGGCCAGGTGCGGGTGATTGCCGGGCAGGCCAGCCACGGCATCTCGGAGCACGGTCACGGCTGCATCGAGATCTTTATCGTCGCCAGCCCACTCGAACCGTGTCAGAAGCGCAGCTCCGAGGTTGGCGAGCCAGTCGCCAAGGCCAGTGTGATCAGGACGCGCAGCCACAGCAGCCTGGAATAGGTCAACGGCCTGGGCCAGGTCCGCAGCGTTCCCGGTGCACATGAACCGGGTCAGGAAAGAAGCACCCAGACCGGACAGACGCTCGCCATAATCCAGGTGACCTGGCCGTGTCGCGGCCAGAGCCTGCCGGCCGGCGTCGATCGCCGCTTCGAGGTCGGCGCCATTTCCGGATTGCCCGAATCGGATCCGCATGTAGGAACCCTGGTTGGCCAAGTAGGCGGCACGGTCAGGGTTACCGGGCTGGGTCGCATCGACGGCTCGCTGGCCCGCTTCCACGGCCGCCTCCAGATCTCGCCGATCTCCTGATTGCTCGAAACGGGTCACCAGGGCGGCGGCCAGATTGGACAGACGGATGGCTATCTCGGAGTGACCGGGCGCAGTTGCCGCTACTGCCTGCTCTCCGTTATCGACTGCGGCGTCCAGATCGGCGCGATCCCCTGTCTCCTGGAAACGTGTGCGGAGAAGGTTTCCCAGGTTGGACAGATAAAGAGCGCGATCAGCATGCCCTGGCGGGGTAGCGGCCACGGCCTTGCTAACCGACTCGATGGCACCATCCAGGTCCGCCCGGTTTCCTGCCTGCCGGAACCGGAGGTAACGGGAGTTCCCCAGATTGGACAAGTACATGGGAGCATCGGCGTGATCAGGTGGGCTGGCGGCTACCGCCTCCTGCAACGCCCCGATGGCATTATCCAGGTCCTCGCCGGTACCCATCTGCTCATAGCGGGTGACGAGGCAGGAACTGAGGTTGGAAAGGATCCCAGGGCGTTCCGGGTCGTCGTCCGGCGTCACGTTCACCGCCGTCCTGGCGGCATCTACCGCGTCCTCTAGGTCGGCTGCCACGCCGGTCCTGCTGAATCGCGTGAGCAAGGCGTTGCCTAGGTTGGACAAGTACCCGGCGTGACCGGGAAGGTCGGGCGATGAGATAGCCACAGCCCGGCGCGCCGCATCCACCGCGGCGTCGAGTTCCGTGCTAATGGCTCCATGCCCAAACCTCGCCAGCAAGGCAATGCTCCAGGCAGACCAAATCTGCGCAGCCCTGGGATCTGCTGCGCGCAGTCCAGCTGCCGCCAGTTGACCTGCCGCGACAGCGGCGTCAAGATCCGTTGCGCGGCCCGTGTGCCTGTACCGGATAGTCAGGACGGTAGTCAGAGTAGAAAGCATCACCAAACGATTGGGGTCATCAGGCCGCGCGTCGGCGACGGACGTTTGGACGGCGCCGACCGCGGCGTCCAGGTCCTGAGTTCGGCCTGCCTGGACGAAGCGGGCGAGTAGGGATTGCCCCCAGTCGAAGAGGTACCCGGTACGGCTAGGATCATCCTTCGGGCTGGCTGCCGCGGCTTCTTCAAACGCCGACACCGCAATGTCCAACATTTCTGACTGGCCGGTCCGCTGAAACTCTTGAAGTGCTGCTGCTCCCTCGGCAGCCAGACTCCCTGTCTCAGTTACTGGATCCGCAGATACAGGGATTGAATTGTCAGGATTATCACGTTCGGCGCCTGCCCGGCGTGTCGTGGTGACGGTGGCTGCTGGCGGGGCTACTGCGGTGTTATGAGGTATCCGGATGGTGGTGGCCTGTCCGCCGCTGGGCGGGCAAGGCGTGAGGAAGTACGGTTGCAGGCCGCGGAGTGGTTCGCGGAGGGGGTTGAGCCGCCGGAGGTGGCGCGGCGGCTGCGGGTCTCATCGAATTCGGCGTATGTGTGGCGGCGGCGCTGGCGCGCTGGCGGGGAGGCTGCGCTGGCGTCCAGGGGCCCGGGCGGGGCGGTGTGCCGGCTGGGCGGGGCGCAGCTGGCCCGGCTGCAGGCCGCGCTGGAGATCGGCCCGGCTGCCTGGGGGTGGAGGGAGGATCAGCGGTGGACCCTGGCCCGGGTCACGACGCTGATGGGCCGGTTGTTCCATGTCAGGTACACGCTGCGGGGCACCTCGTATCTGCTGCACCGGATCGGGTACACCCCGCAGGTGCCGGTGCACCGGGCCGCCGAGCGCGATGAGGCGAAGATCGCCGCGTGGCGTGCCGGGACGTGGGCGAAGGTACGAGGCTAGCGGCGGCGACCGGGGCGTGGATCTGCTTTGAGGACGAGGCCGGGCAGAACCTGCGCCCGCCGAAGGCCCGGACCTGGGCCCGCCGGGGCCGCACCCCGGTGGTGACGGTGTCCGGCAAGGGCTCGGGGCGGGTATCGGTGGCCGGGCTGCTGTGCCTGCAGCCTGGGGCGCGGGGTCACCTGTTCTACCGGGTCCGCATCCACCGCGGGCGCAAGGGCGAGCGCCGCTCGATGTCCGAAGCCGATTACGCTGGCCTGATCGCCGCCGCGCACAAGGAACTGCATGCCCCGGTCATCCTGATCTGGGATAACTTGAACACCCACATCAGCGCCGCGATGGGGAGGTTCGTCAGCTCTCACCCGGACTGGCTGACCGAGGTACGGCTGCCTGCCTACGCCCCCGACCTCAACCCTGCCGAGGGCGTCTGGTCGAACCTGAAGAACGGCCTGGGCAACCTCGCCGTCCGCGACGTGGACCAGCTCGCCGCCGTCGTCAAGAACCGGCTCAAGCGCATCCAGTACCGGCCCGCCCTCATGGACGGATTCCTGGCCCAGACCGGACTAACCTTGGAACCCCAGCCACCGTAGAGGCCCAAATGCTGGCTATTCAACCTCTGTAGCTCCGGCCCGGCCAGCACGCCCCAGGCCACCAGGTC
>Ga0310038_10001142_pt1 | contig 20419 bp, 15 predicted proteins | sample Sb_taG_6_FD_200461 | JGI IMG/M metagenome (GOLD analysis project Ga0310038, IMG submission 200461) | Peat soil microbial communities from Weissenstadt, Germany - Sb_50d_4_PS metaG (v2) (version 2) | ecosystem: Environmental > Terrestrial > Soil > Wetlands > Peat | place: Germany: Weissenstadt... | reverse complement strand
TTCTCGCGAAGGAACGCCCACCAGCGGCTCAAGTTGTCACGAAGCCACTCGGTGTCGCGTCGCTGAAGAGGGATCATGTGGGACACGGTGTTACGCAGCAGTTCTACACACAGTACATGATTTGCGAACCAGTTCGGGCGGGGAAAGAGCTTGCGGAACACCGGCCAATTGCGTTGCACGATTTGAATCAGGTCGTTGACATCTGCGTAGTAAATTGGATGGGCCACACGGCCGCTGCGCCAAGCCGCGGCATCTTCTCCTTCGCACTTGGCGACTTTTTTCTTCAGCGAATGCGGAATCACCGCTTTGAGCCACCAATCTTCACCGAATTCGTTGGCCAGCATAGTCGCGATTACGTAGCGAATCGAATTCTCGAAGACGTAGAGCATCAGATAGGAGGTCGTCGCCATCTTGCTTGCGTCGTCGAGAATTCGTTTCGGTAGAATTGGATCGGGCAGCCGAACTCCTCCCGCCAGAACCAGTTCGCGTGCCTTCGCCTTTCCTCTGGGTTTTGGGCGATCCTTCGTGGAGGGAACATCGGGATTCGCTCCGAGGGCGCGCAGCAGGATGCGCACGCGCTTGAGGGTCTGTGCCGGAAGGTACTCGTCCAGTGCGAATCCTTCCTGGTGCGCGAGGCAGTAGGTGGCGTCTTCAGTGCTCATCGGCACATAGAGCTTTAGCGCCTGTGCGCGCTGGCTGATCCTCTGGCGGGTCACGCCTAGCTTCGCGGACAGCGCGTCCCTCAATGTTTTATCTGTCATCGATGCGGCCTTCTCCGAGTCTGAGACGATGCGAATTCGACCGAACTGGATGCGCCATGTTAGGGATTTTATCCGTCGAAATTGTCTAGCTTCGTATAAATTTAATATTGTTTCAAAAGCGTAATCAGAAAGGCAAGAAATGCTGCCACGCTCAAGGTGCTGCGAACCGCGTGAAGCCAGCCCCAGCGATGCAAGAGCCGCACAGCTTCGTCGGACTGCAAATTCAATTCCGGACTCTCGAGTCGTTTGTTGGTCGGAAGAATTACAACGAGGGTGAACGGGATGACGAGGAAAAGAAGGATGCTACCGGCAAGCCACCCAATATGCCGGTCAAACCACCAGGCTACAAAAGCCGCCAGCGACCCGATCAGCGCCAGGGGCGCCTGCATCAGCGTCCCGCGCTTGTAGCTCGGCCTCCACTCGCTCACCGCCGACTCGATGCCGCAGGAAAGCCTGGCAGGCTGCTCGACAAAATTAACGTAGATGGCGGCGCCGGCAAATATGCCGCCAGCGAACGTCGCGACTATTTCAGCGACCATGCGTCAGTATACGCCTGACGAACAGAGAGGAACGCCTGATCGGAACGGATGCCGCTCTCGCGTCTGCGCGGCTGCTCTGATAATCTCTGGCGGCAGTTGGAATTCAATTTGCAGAGACAGGCAGGAGTGCCTGTGCTACTGGTGCGGGATCGCAGATGAAATTGAGCGTCATCCGCAACACAACGTTCGCCGTCGCAACTATTACTCTGGCGCTCGCCGCCGGAATCGCGGTGGCTGCACGCGCGTCGCTCGATAACGAATCGCGCGAGCTGGCTCGCCGCATCTTCAAGCAGCTCGTGGAAATCAACACTACCGAATCCGTAGGCAGCACCACGAAGGCCGCCGAGATGCTCGCCGGCTGGCTGCGCGGCGCCGGCTTTGCCGATAGCGATGTGCAACTCGTCGGCCCTGATTCGCGCCATGGCAATCTCGTCGTGCGCATTCACGGCACCGGCGTTCGCCCGCCGGTTCTGTTCATCTGCCATCTCGATGTTGTCGAGGCCCGCCGCGAAGATTGGTCCACCGATCCCTTTCAATTCATCGAAAAAGACGGCTACTTCTACGGCCGCGGAACTGAAGACATCAAAGACGGCGACGCCATCCTGGTGACCGATTTTATTCGCCTGAAAAAAGAAGGCTATCGCCCCGACCGCGATCTAATCCTGGCGCTGACCGCGGATGAAGAAGCCGGTACGAACAATGGCGTCGCATGGCTCATCGCGAATCACCGCGAACTGATCGACGCTGATTTCGTCATCAATCCCGATGCCGGCAATTTCGAAATGGAGAAAGGTAAGAAGTCTCTCGTCGGCGTGGGCGCCAGCGAAAAGCTCTATCAGGATTTCGAGTTGAAGGTTTCCAACCGCGGCGGGCACGGCTCGTTGCCCACTCCCGACAACGCCATCTATCAGCTCGCCGAAGGGCTCACGCGCCTGGAGCACTATCAATTTCCGTTCGAGCTGAATGACGTCACTCGCGCTTACTTTGCGCGCATGGCCGATCTTTTCGGCGGCGATACCGGCGCGGACATGAAAGCCATTCTCAAAGTTCCCGCTGATTCCGCGGCCATCGATCGCCTCGGCAAAACTCCCTATTACAACGCGCGCATGCGTACCACGTGCACCGCCACGATGCTCAACGGGGGCCACGCTAACAACGCGCTGCCACAGACGGCGACCGCCAACATCAATTGCCGCATTCTTCCCGGCCACTCGTCGGATGAAATTCGCGCGACGCTGGTGAAGATCGTTAACGATCCGGAGATCGCCGTCACCGCCGTGGTCGCCAACGGTGCAGGCAGCACGGCGAATCCGCCGGCAACGCTCCGCCCGGACGTGATGGGCGCAGTGGAGAAAGTCGCTGCCGAAATGTGGCCCGGCGTTCCGGTTGTGCCGGTGATGGATTCGGGCGCGAGCGATAATTCGACGACGCGCGGGGCCGGATACTCTTCCTACGGCTTGGCCGGCGTGTTCATCGATATCAACGACGACCGCTCGCACGGGCGCGACGAGCGTCTGCCGGTCGCGTCGTTCTACGAGGGCGTGGATTTTTATTACCGCCTGATGAAGGCATTCTCTTCAAAGTGAATCGCATATAGAGTGAGCCGAGGCAAACAGCGGGCGAAGCAAGCCGCGCCCCTACGGGAACATCGCTGACGCGCAGTACAGTGGGGTGCCCCATGCGCCGGTGTTGCGCGCGGGGTTTCTGACCTGCGATGAGTTTTGAACCATGAGTGTGATGCGCCGTGCACTCCTCGCCGCTTCGCAAAGCCGCTGGCTGCGCGAGCGCGCGCCGCGCTATTCCTTCGTGCGCCGCAACGTCTCGCGCTTCATGCCGGGCGAAACTGTCGAAGATGCGTTTGGCGCCGTGGAGCAACTCGCGGGGCAACGCATCGGCGCCGTGCTCACTGCGCTTGGTGAAAACGTCACTGATCGCAAAGAAGCCGCCGCCGAGACCGAGCACTATTGCGGCGTCTTGCGCGAAATCGCCGCGCGCAATCTGAACGCCGAGATTTCCGTCAAGCTCACACATCTCGGTCTCGATCTCGACAATTCCTTCTGCTTCACGAATCTCGAAAAATTAATCACCCAGTCGCCGCCGGGAAAGACCGTGTGGATCGACATGGAGCAAAGCGGATATGTGGATCGCACGCTGGCGATTTACACGCGCGCTCGCCGCAAAGGCGCAAATGTCGGCGTCTGCATTCAGTCCTATTTGCGGCGCACCGAAGATGATTTAAGGAGTTTGTTGCCGATGGGAGGAGCGATCCGGCTCGTGAAGGGAGCCTACAACGAGCCCGCCGATGTCGCCTTCCCGAAAAAAAGCGAGGTCGACGAGAACTATTATCGCCTGGCGCAAACGCTGCTAGGCCAGGACGCGCGCCACGAAGGAATTCGCGCGGCCATTGCCACGCACGATCGCGCCCTAATCCAGCGCATTATCGGCTTCGCTACCGCAAACCAATTTCCGAAGAACGAACTTGAATTCCAAATGCTTTACGGCATCCAGCGCGCCGAACAACTACGCCTGGCCGCCGAAGGCTATCGCTCGATTGTCTTAGTGGCCTATGGCGCTTACTGGTTTCCCTGGTACATGCGCCGCCTGGCCGAGCGGCCCGCCAACGTCCTGTTCCTACTCCGCAATCTCTTTTCCGGGTAATTGGTGGCGCCGGCGTCCCTGCCGGCATCCAACGACCACGGTCGTCTCTAAAGGCTACGCACTGCCGCGGACCTCGCCGCCCGATGAATCTTTGTCGGCCGGGGCGTTGAGGATCGACACGAATTGCGCCGCGCATGCTTTGTTCATCTGGCGAATTCGTCAGCCGTAAGATGCCGGCAGGGACGCCGGCGCTACCCGCCTTGGCCCGCTTTCTTGGCCATTTCGCCGAAGACGGCTTCGGCGCGCTTGGCAATCTCGTCGCGCGTCAAATCCTCGACGCGTGCGCCAATCGACCACTTATGCCCGAACGGATCCACCACTTGCCCGTAACGATCTCCCCAAAACTGATCCTGCAGCGGCATGGTCACCGCAGCCCCAGCTTTCACCGCGCGATCGAACGCGTCATCCACTTTCTCGGTGTAAATGTGAATTGTTACCGGGCTGCCTCCCAGCGCCTGCGGGCCAAGGCACTGCCACTCAGGAAATTCATCCGTGAGCATGAGAATCGAATCGCCGATCTTCAAACTCGCATGCGTAATCTTCCCGCCAGGCCCATCGGCCGCGACGGTGAGCAATTCCGCGCCAAAGGCAGTCTTGTAGAATTCAATCGCGCGCGCCGCCTCGCGCACCACAATCGACGGCGTAAGCGTATGAAATCCCTCCGGGATGGCTTTGACAGTACCGGGCATGTCTGTTCTCCTCGTTTTCGACGTTTCAAGTCTGCCGGGCAACTACGCTAGGGCGGGGTAGGCCCGGATTCTACGCCACAACCTCATCCGATGCCACCAGCCTTCGTCCGGTGCCACGGCCCAGTGAGCGCTCCGAGCGGACCCGTAGGGCCCGCTCCCGCGCTGGCGGGACGGGCCTCTTCGTGCAAAATTGCGCCCCGAGGCAGAGATTGCCATTGCGCGCGCCGCAGACAACTGGGCGGAACATTCGAATGTTAACTATCGTATTCACACTAAGGAGTCCCACGCGCTTATGACCGATGTCGAGCAGTCCGCTAGTGCATCCGCTATCCATCGCGTGTTTTACGGCCCTTCGGAGCTCCGCGCTGGCTGGCGGCTATGCATTTTCCTGGCAATCGTCATCGCCACGATCAACGCCAGCAACTTTCTGATTCGCCGGTTGCTGCCCGGGATCGACGACACCACATTGTTTTTCGTTCGCGAAGTGCTGGACTTCCTGATCTTCCTCCTCGCCAGTTGGATCATGGGGCGCATCGAACGCAGAACCATCGCCGATTACGGCTTGCCCTGGCGCAGGATGTTCCGCGTGCAATTCTGGCAGGGCGCAGCGCTTGGCTTCGCGGCCATCACTTTTTTGCTGCTTGCCATGCGCATCGTCGGAGTCTTCCACTTTCAAGGTATCGCGCTTCATGGCGCCGCGATCGCGCTGTGGGGAATTGGCTACGCGCTCGTTTTCATCCTCGTCGCCCTGCGGGAAGAGTTCCGCGCTCGTGGTTACGGGTTATTCACGCTTACGGCTGGCATCGGTTTCTGGCCCGCTGCAATAATCTCGGCGGCATATTTCGGCTATTCACACCACGGCAATTCTGGAGAGGATTGGATCGGATTGTTCAACGCCGGGGCGTTCGGCTTGCTGGCCTGCTTCTTGCTTCGTCGCACCGGCAATCTTTGGATGCCCATCGGACTGCACATGGCCTTCGACTGGGGCGAGACGTACTTCTATGGGGTTGCCGACAGCGGCCAAACACTTCCCGGACATCTTTTGAATTCGAGTTCGTCTGGTCTGGCTTGGCTTTCCGGGGGCACGGTCGGTCCCGAGGGCAGTCTGCTCTGCACGTTGATGGTCGTAATTATTTGGCTAATCTGCGCCGCGTGCCTGCGCCAAGTCAAATATCCCCAACGCGCACTGACTCCGCTGAAATAAAACACGCGAAAATTCTGAGCACTCTGTGTCACATCGATGCGTGACTCGCGTCACTCCGCCGGGAAAGTTTTCCTGTTAGGGTCGCTCCGGGGGAGGTGTAAGAAAATGAAGGTTTCCATCAGTGTGTTTTCATTTACAGCGTTACTTCTAGCAGGGATTGTCATCGCAGCGGCGGCGCAGGAACAAGTGCGTGCCCCGATGCCAATCGGTCGCCGCGTCGAGATCAAGGCGCCGCTCGGATTGCCGCCGGTTCCAATTCCGCCGGATAATCCGCCGACAGCTGAGACGATCGCTCTCGGACGCCACCTATACTATGACCCCGCGCTATCGTCTGACGGCACGGTCTCCTGCGCGTCATGTCACGCGCCTCAATTTGGGTTCGCTGACAACCGGCCGTTTTCGGCAGGCGTAGGCGGCAAGCTTGGTGGCCGCCATGCTCCGACGGTCATCAATTCGGCGTATAACCCGCTCCAATTCTGGGATGGGCGTGCGCCCAGCCTGGAGAAGCAGGCGGAAGGCCCAATCGCCAATCCCGTGGAAATGGCGCACTCGCTCGACGGCGTCGTGAATCGGCTGCAACGTGATCCGAAATACGTGGCACTCTTTCGCGAGGCATGGGGCACGGATCAAATCACCATTGATCTCGTTACGAAATCCATCGCGTCGTTTGAGCGGACTGTCTTGAGTGGCGATTCGCCATTCGACCGCTACTACTACGGACACGAGAAGAAGGCATTGTCACCCACGGCGCAGCGCGGCTTGAAAATATTCATGGATACTAAGAAGGGCAACTGCGCGACGTGCCACACCATCGGCAAGGACTATGCCCTCTTCACCGACAACAAATTCCACAACATCGGCATCGGCGCCGATATGACCGGCAAATTCGCGGATATTGGCCGCTGCGGTGAAACCAAGAATGAAGACGACATGGGCGCATTCAAGACGCCCACGCTACGCGACATCGCGCAGATGGCTCCGTATATGCATGACGGCAGTCTGAGCACCTTGAAGGATGTGGTCGATCACTACATTGGCGGGGGGAATTCGAATCCACATCTCGACAAGCAAATTCACTCGCTCGATTTTCTTACTTTCGACGAGCGCGATGACCTCAAGGCGTTCCTTGAATCTCTTACGGGACGATTGCCGCGGGATTTGGGGCCGCCGGCCGATCTGACGCAGAAGGATAAAGAATCTGCAAAAGGCAAGTAGCCGGAGTTTCTGGGAAAGCAGAACTCCGAGAGCTTCATCATCAATTCATGTAATGCCATCTCGCTATTTGCGCGGGCGTGCAGCCTTGCGGAGCCCGGCTCCGAAGCACCGCCAACAAAGTTTGAGGCATCCGCTTGGACACTTCAAACACGGCGACTCGGCTTACGTTGCTCTCGTCGCGATAACTGATCTGGAAGAAATGCCTTCGCTGCCGCTTGCGGACCAACCCGACCGCGATCGCCGGCAAAACTCCCAGATGCCGCGCAACCTGCTGCGAGTAATCGAATGAATCGATCTTGGCATAGGGGATGAGCAATTTATTTCCCGCATACTCGAACGAGAGCGTGGTTTCCGATGTGGTGTCCAAACGCCCGAGAACTCCCGCCTGCAGGGCCGGGACTGTTCCGCCCGCATACATCACCTGGCCATCCTCAACTGCGCCCGCCGGTAGCGCCATGACGAATAGTAAGCAAATCGCCGCAAGTTTCTTCACGTTGCACCTCCCGAGATTTGATGGGTGGAGCGTACGTGGAACGAGCAAGCGAAAAACGGTGCGCAGTGACACTTTTGGAAGCGTCACAGCAACCAGGAGCCTATTCGGTAGGAAATCAAAAATGTGGGCGTGATTGCCGGAATTTCTGGAATCAACCGGCTAATGCGTGAATCCCCTTGCCGTCTTTACGCCAACGTGGCAAGACTTTCCGTGTGTACGCAGAGCGAACGAATCCGCGCCGCGGCGCGCGGCGCACTCACACGATTGCGCGGCGTCTACTGCGCGACCCGATGAATTGACGAAGCTAAGCCCGGACCCCGCTTCTCAGGGCTTCACAATCTTCGCCATCCCTAATCCGCCGATGCCCCAGGCGACTGTCCAGCCGGCCATATCGCCCAGCACATAGTTCAGCGGGAAGTTGTACCAATTCCAGTACGGCAGTATGAACACCACACCCGCGAAAATGCTCGCCAGAAAGACAATCAGCCACCGACCTCCGAATGAAGTCCCCGCGGCGCCCACTGACAAAATCCACGCGAGAATCAGCGCAGCCACCAAATTGAATAAAAACTGATTCAGCAGCGCTTTTCCGAAATTGAAATCTTCTCCGCCGGGCGAATAAATCAAGATCCCCGTCGGCCCTTGCCTGTATTTTGAGGCATACGCCGCAGCATCCGCGTTCTGCTGCTCTTTCGAGCGCCCCGGCGTCATATTCGGCGCGGGAAAAAAATAAAATCCCGGTTGGGTGATCGAAGCGCGCAGCGCCGCCTGCACCGTATCCTCATTCGGCAAGGTCTTGATCCCGACTTCGCCCAGTCCCAAAACCGTATGCCATAGCGAGCTCACGATGAATACGATCACCGCGCCGACCAGACCGCCGAGAATAATCTTCTTGGCCATGGGTGCCTCCGTAGAATGTGTGGAAAGTACGTTTTCTGGTGGGGGAGACTCTACCGCGTTTTCTCGTCTTTTTCGACTTTTCCGTCGCGCAAACGGATCACCCGGTGGGCGTGCGCGGCGATATCCTGCTCGTGGGTGACCAGGATGATGGTATTGCCCTGTTCGTGCAGGCGCGCGAACAGATTCATGATTTCCTCGCCCGTCTGCGAGTCAAGATTTCCAGTAGGTTCATCGGCCAGCAGGATCGATGGCTGATTCACCAGCGCGCGCGCAATTGCGACGCGCTGCCGCTGCCCTCCGGAAAGCTCATTCGGCCGGTGATGCGCGCGGTTCACCAAATCCACTTGCGCGAGCGCCTTGTTGGCGCGCTCGAGCCGCTCCTCCGCAGGCGTGCCGTTATAAATCAGCGGCAGCTCGACGTTGTGCAACGAAGTCGCGCGCGGCAACAAATTAAAAGTCTGAAAGACGAATCCGATTTCCTTGTTGCGAATGTAAGCCAGCTCATCATCGTCGAGTTCGCTCACCAAACGCCCGGCCAAATAATAGAGGCCTTTCGAAGGCGTATCGAGGCAGCCAATCAAATTCATCAGCGTGGATTTCCCCGATCCGGAAGGCCCCATGATCGCCACGTACTCGCCCTTAAGAATCTCGATGTTGATCCCACGCAGCGCGTGCACCTGCTCGGTCCCCATTTCATACGTCTTCCACAAATCGTCCGTATGAATGACGATCCCCGCCGCAACAAGATCTTCGCGGAACGACAGCGCCGCCCCTGCTTCAACCGGCATGAATCACACTCTCCACTATCTGGGTTCTCCGAAGTCCGCGGCGCTTAGCTCGTGGTCTGGCCTTCGCGCTTCGGCTCAGAATTATCCACTTTCACCGCTGCGCCGGGCTTCAAAGTGCGCAGCGCTTTGTAGCTCCCGGTAACAATCTGATCGCCGTCATTCAATCCGCTGGTAACCTCGATATCCGTTACGCCGCTGATCCCCGTTTGCACCGCAACGAATTCCGCTTTTTTCGCTCGCAGCACAAACACGCCCTGGATGTCGGTCTTATCCGCCGGCTTGTCTCCGGCGCCTATTTCCGTCTTCGCCGCCGCCAGCGTCACGCTGCTCTCACCCTTCGAGCCCTTCGCCGCTTCCTCGAGCGCCTTCTTTGAGCGCATTGCCAGCGCCTGAATTGGAATCGTCAGCACATTTTTCTTCGAAGCTGTCTTGATCGTCGCCGTAACCGAAAGCCCCGGCCGCAAATTGTCCGGCGGGTGATCGAGCGTCACCACAACTTTGAAATCGCGTGCCTCTTGCGTATTCGCAGTAGTCTGCGTGGTAGCCAATCCCGAGGAACGCAAAATCGCCTGATCTCCCACTTCGGTCACGTGTCCCGGAAAATTCTTTCCCGGCATGGCGTCAATCTTAACGTCCACGTCCTGCCCGTTCTTCAAATTCACAATGTCGGTCTCGTCCACTTTCACTTCAGAGGTGACCACCGACATATCCGAAATCGTCATCAAATAGCTGCCCGTAGCATTCTGAATTCCGGGAACGACATTTTCGCCCACGCGCACCGCGATGTAAGTTACGATCCCGTCAATCGGCGCGGTATAAGTCGTTTTCCGCAGCACATCTTTCTGGTGCAGTAGAATCGCCCGGTTCTGCTGCAGATTCGATTTCGCGCCTTCGCTCATGGCCTTCGCCTGCGCCATCTGCGCTTCCGCGGCATCCACTGCCGCTGCCGCGCTGTCATACGCCGCCTTCGAGGTGTCGAAGTCCTGCTTCGAAATCAGTTGGTCCTTGTAAAGGTTCTGGCCCCGCTCCCAGTCAAACTTGGCCTTCTCGAGATCCGCCTTCCTCTGCACCAGCGTCGCCTGCGCCGATTTCAGTGCTGCGTTCGACGCCTGCGCCGACGAGTCGGCCGACAAGATCCCGGCTTCCTGGGCCTGCACATCCGCCGCGGGCTGAATGCTCTCGAGGCGCATCAGCACGTCGCCTCTGCGGACGTGATCGCCTTCTTTCACCACGATCTGGGTAATCTTCCCAATGCCCTCACCCAGAATATTCGAATAGGTCAGCGGCCGAATTTCGCCCGAAGCCGTCACGATGCTGGTCAAGTCCTGCCGCTTGGCAGTCCCCGTCTGCACCGTAACCACGTCTTTATTTGCCTGGTAAATGCTCGCCCAAACAATCCCGACGAGCGCCAGCACCGCCACTCCGCCTATCACCAGTTTCTTCGTCAAGCTCATGACGCGAGTCCCCGCAGTAATACCATCGTGTATAGACGCTACTTCGCCTTACTTAGTACGGCCCGGTCCTCGGAAATGTTTCCGGCAGGCTACCTCGTCGGGATAACCCAAAGCTCAAAGGAAGGGCACATCGCAGATACCATTCGACGCCCCATCGCGCTCCGTCCGGAGGCACTGCTCGGCACCATTGTAATCCGTTTCGCCCCATCTGAGAAGCGTCCGCAGTAGGGGAGGGTCTTCGGACCCTCCCGGTGTTCGGCCTTCTCGCCTTTGTGGTGTCCCGAATCGCGCCGCGCATTTGCCACCCCCCAACTCTCCAGACCAGGCAACCCTCCCGCATCCCCCGGCCTCTGACTCAATACGGTAATCCCGGCACGGGATTAAATTGACCTGTACCGGGGGACAGGTTAGAATTTCCTCATACTGAAGAGGTGTCGGCATGTACAGGGGTTTGCGCCTCATTGTCTTTCCTTTCGTAGTCTTAGGCCTAGCTATACCTCCAGCACCTCTTCGCGCACAGGCCCAGGAACAGCAGCAAGATGACAACAAGCAATCCGGCCAAAGCGATCAGCAGCAGCCGGATGCTCAACCCACGAAGAAGCCCCAGGAAACGGCCAAAGAGCGCCGCCGCCGTGAATCCCAACTCCACAAGGAGTTGGACACTCCCTATAAGAAGTGGCTCGACGAAGACGTCACCTACATCATCACTCCCGAAGAGCGCAGCGCCTTCCTCCGCCTCCAAACCAACGAAGAGCGCGAGCAATTTATCGAGCAATTCTGGCTGCGCCGCAATCCGGACCCGGATTCGCCGGAAAACACCTTCAAGGAAGAGCACTATCGCCGCATCGCCTACACGAATGAGCACTACGCTTCGGGCATCCCTGGCTGGAAGACCGATCGCGGCCGCATTTACATTATGTGGGGCCCGCCTGACGAGGTGGACTCGCACCCCTCCGGCGGCTCCTACGAGCGCCCGGCGGATGAGGGCGGCGGTGAGACCTCGACCTTCCCGTTCGAGGACTGGCGCTATCGCTATCTTGAAGGGATCGGCAACAACGTAGAAATCGAGTTCGTCGATCCTACGATGACCGGCGAATACAAGCTGACCATGGACCCCAGCGAAAAGGACGCTCTCCTCTACGTCCCCGGCGCCGGCCTGACCATGATGGAATCGATGGGCATGTCCAGCAAGACCGCGCGCTTCAACAACACCGACGGCACGCACATGGCCCAGCCGCTGGGCGGCCAGCCCGAGAGCATGTCCGAATTTTCGCGCCTCGATCTCTACGCCAAAATTCAGCAAGCTCCGCCCGTCAAGTTCAAGGATCTCGAGGCGGTGGTCACTTCGCGTCTGGTGCGCAATCAGGTGGCCTTCGACTATCGCTGGGATTATCTGCGCATCACCAGCGACACGATCCTAGTTCCCATTTCAATTCAAATTCCGAACAAGCAATTGAGCTTCACGCAAAAAGACGGCATCCAATCCGCCACCATGAACCTCTTCGCCCGCATCACCACTCTCAGCGGGCGCAAGGTTCAGACCTTCGAAGACACCATCAGCCACGATGTGCCGAACTCGCTCCTGCAGCAATCGCTCAAAGGTTTTTCCATTTATCAAAAAGCCGTGCCGCTAAGCCCCGGCCTCTATCGGTTGGATATCGTCCTGAAGGACGTCAATAGCGGCAATGTGGGCGTCGTGAACACCAATCTCCGCGTCCCGCGCTACGAAGATGACAAGCTATCGTCCAGCTCGCTGATCCTCGCGGATCAAATCCAGCGCGTTTCCGCGAAAGATATCGGCGTCGGCCAGTTCGTTCTCGGCGACGTTAAAGTCCGCCCGAAAATGGATTCCACCTTCGCCACCAACGACAATCTCGGCATCTTCCTGCAGATCTACAATCTGAAGGTGGACGACAAAACGCACAAAGCGAACGCCACGGTCGAATATCGCGTCATGAAGGACAAGCAGTCCATCCTTAAATTCAACGAGGGCGGCGATCAAATCAGCCAGCGCGGCGATGAGCTCACTCTCGAAAAAGCGCTCGCTCTCAAATCTCTCACTCCCGGCAAATACAAACTCGAAGTGCAGGTGACGGACAACGTCACCAAGGAATCCATCACTCCGACGGCTGATTTTACTGTTAAGGCTGCCACTCCATGATTCGGGGGAGGTGAAGCGCCGTGAAACTGAATTTGATTCGCGCATTGGGCCTGCTGCTTCTCGCTGGTCTGGTGGTGTCGCCGCTGAACGCCGCGCCGCGCGCAGGCAGGATCGCGGGCGTAGTCGTTGATCCGCAAGGCACTCCGCAGATGGGCGCGACCGTCTATGTGGTTTCCGAGCAAGCGCCGAACCTCGCGCCGGTCCAGCTCCTTACCAACGCCCGCGGCATTTTCTCGACGGATGGCCTCGATTCCGGCTTCTACTCCATCCGCGCCACTCTCGCCGGATACCTTCCGGCCCTCGCGGAACACGTTCACGTCCTCGATGAGCGCGTCACCAAACTGCAAATCGAGCTGGGCTCCGTTTTTTCCTCGCTCGGAAAATTCCGCCGCCCGCCGAATCAGGATACGCCGCCTGATGAATGGACCTGGGTCCTGCGCACTTCGGCCGCGACTCGCCCGATTCTCCGCTGGGATGAGGGCGATGTCCTGCTCACTGGCGGCCAGCCCTCCGTCCCTTCAGGAATTGACAGGGCGCAAAGCCGCCACGCGCACAGCCTCTTCGAGCTCGCCAGCGGCAGCATGCATCCCGGCTCCATTTCGAATATCTCCGATTCTCCCGGCACGGCCTTTGCCTACACTCTCGATGCCGGCGTCCGCGGAAATCTTATCTTTGCCGGTCAGTTCAATTACGAAAGCGGGTCCGGTAGCGGTGGTGTCGTGACGCAGTGGGTTCCGAGCGGCAATCCTCACACTGGCCCCGTCTCCACGCTCGTTCTGCGCGAATCGCAGATGAATCCCGGCGGCCCCGCCTTTCGCGGCGCCCGCCTCTCGGAAGACAGCAGCCTCGAGCTCGGCGATCGCATTCACGCACGTTACGGCGCCGATATGCTCCTCGCTTCTTATGGCGGCACAACCACCAGCCTGCGCCCGCGCGCTCAAGTCGCCGTCCAGCTCTCACAAAACTGGATGACCAGCTTCACCATCGCCAGCCATCCCTGGCAGGATTCTGATCCCTCCACAAGTTCGCTCGAATCCGCCATTTCCAGTCTCGATTCACTGCCTACTGTCCTGCTTCACAATGATCGTCCGGTTTACGAGGACAATCTCCATGAGGAGATCGCCGTTCTCCGCAAACTGAGCTCGAACGCCAGCCTCACCGGCGCGATCTTCCATGATCGCTCAAGCAACACCGCCGTGATAGGCCGTGGCAACACGTCCAGTTCCGACTTTTTGCAGGATTTTTATTCCAACGCCTTCGCTTACGACGCCGGTGGCTCCAATTCCTGGGGCGCCCGCGTGGTTTATGAGCAAAAGCTCTCCGATAACTTGAGCGGCGCCGTGATTTACTCCTGGGCGGGCGCGCTGGTGCCGGGAATGGAGTCCTCCACCACGGAATCTCTGCGCGACATGCTCGAGACTCGCAATCGTCAGAGCATTGCCGCGAAATTCACCACACGCATTCCGCATCTGGGCACGCAGGTGTGCGCCGGGTACAAGTGGATTGACGGCAGCGTGGTCTCGCGCCAGGACGCCTACGGCGAAGCCGCCTACAATGTCGATCCGTACCTCAGCGTGATCATTCGCCAGCCGCTTCCCAAGTTCATCCCGGGCCACGCCGTGGCTACCGCCGACTTCGGAAACTTGCTGGCGGAGGGTTATGTGCCGCTTGAGACGCGTGACGGGCGCGTGTTTCTGGTTTCAGCGTACCGCTCGTTCCGGGGCGGCGTCAGTTTCCAGTTTTAGGCCCTCAAAAAGGCCGGTACCGGATTTGGAACTGTGTCTCCCAAAAGCCATATGCAGTCGCGGCACTCCCGGCCAAGCATCTGTAACTCACTAATTCACAGCCACATACAAACTCATCGTAGTGCTCGTATCTGGAAGTCTACGTGCACCAATTCTTTGTGGGTATTTGTGTCCGAGGTCCGCGCGTGCCCGAGGTTTGCCGGTGAATGACGGGATGCCAAAGCGAGTCGGAGCGGTGGCTCTCGCCATCGTTACGGTCGTTGCTACCGTTGCGGCCGTAATATTCGCTGCTTACAATTTTAATCAGCGCCGCACTTTCCCTGTTCCTGACGACGGCGTCACCTGGCTGGATACTCCCGCGGGCGTTCAGGCGTGGCACGTTGCTCCCGGTTCACCCGCTGAAAAAAGTGGAATTCAAGCAGGCGACTACGTCGAAACCGTCCGCGGCGCTTCTATTCGCCGCTCCACTCAAGTCACGCAGATGCTTTTCCGCGCGGGCGAATGGACGGAGCTGACTTATGGCATCAAGCGCGGCTCTTCCACCTTCGACACCAAGCTCATCACCGCGCACGCCGAGAATCCGGCTTCGCTCGAGAATTACCTTCGCATTACCGGCTTGATTTATCTCTTCATCGGCCTTTTCATTTTCGCGCGCCGTTGGAACGCGCCCCGCGCCATCCATTTCTATCTTTTCTGTCTCATATCGTTCATCTTCTACAGCTTCCATTACAGCGGAAAGCTAAGCCCGTTCGATTGGGAAGTCTACTGGGGCAATGTCGTCGCGATGTTTCTTGCGCCGGCGCTGCTCGTTCACTTTGCACTCGTCTTCCCCGAACGCCGCGGCCGCCTGTGGCAAAAACTGTTCGCTGTTTATAGTCTGCCGGCGGGTCTGCTGCTGCTGCACATCTCGGTCGCCGCGGGCGTCATCGATGTTTTCTCGCCACTCGGCTCGCGCATCGTGCTCGATCGCGTCGAGCTGGCCTACGTGGGAATCTACTTCCTCGCTGCGGCGCTGATTTTCGCGCTCAGCTATCGCCGCTCGGCTACTGCCATTCTCCGCCAGCAATTGAAATGGGTTACCGCCGGAACGATCGCGGGCATCGTGCCATTTTTCCTCTGCTACATCGTCCCGTATTTCTTCGGCGCCGTTCCGCAACCGTGGATGAAGCTATCGGTCTTCTCGCTCGCGCTGATTCCGCTCTGCTTCGGCTACGCCATCATCCGGTATCGCTTGATGGACGTGGACATCATCTTCAAGCGCGGCCTCGCCTACACCTTCGCCACCGGCGCCATCGTCGCCCTTTATTTCGGCACCGTTGCGCTCATCGGCGAATTTTTCCATACCGCCTGGGCCACCGGTCCCGCTGGAGTGGTCGTCGCCATCGTTGTCGCCGCGTTTCTCTTCGAGCCTGTCCGCAACTGGACGCAAATTCTGCTCGATCACTTTTTCTATCGCGACCGCCTCGATTACCGCCGCACGCTGATCGAATTCGGCGTCACGCTCACTAACGAAGTCCGTCTCGAGCCGCTGCTCGGCTCCATTCTCGATCGCATCTCGCAAACTCTTCTCGTCGACCGCCTGGCCATCTTTCTCGAAGACCCCTCCCAGCCCGGGGCCTTCGTGATGTCCCGTTCGATGGGAGTTCATCCCGATGGCGCGCTCGATCTCACTTTCCTCGATGCCGGGCGCCCGCAATTCCGCCAGAGCGGCTGCCTCTTCTTCGAATCCGCTCGCGCCGCCATCGCCGAAACTGATTCCGTTCGCCGTACTCTCGATCAGCTCGATCTCAATTATTTCCTCGCCTGCCGCTGCCACGACCGCACCGTCGGCATCCTCGGCCTCGGCAAAACCATGGACGGCGATTACCTCACCAGCGAAGACCTCGAGCTGCTGCTCACCATCGGCAACTACGTCGGCATCGCCATCGAGAACGCGCGCCTCTACAACTCGCTCGAGCAAAAAGCCACGCAGATCGAGCGCCTCAAAGATTTCAGCGAGAACATCGTCGAATCTCTGAATATCGGCGTCCTCACTGTGGACCTCGAAGACCGCATCGAGTCCTGGAATCCCCAGCTGGTCCGGCTCCTAGAAATCTCGCGCAGCGAAGCTGTCGGCCGCCGCCTCAATGAGGCCCTGCCCGCCGATCTCGTCGCCGAACTCACTTCGCGCTCGAGCGAGGACCGCGTAACCGGTATCTACAAATTTCATCTGAACACTTCAGCCGGCCGCCGGGCGGTAATAAATGTTTCGATTGCCCCTCTGGTCGGTAAAACCGGAACGCGCATCGGGCGTCTAATCCTTCTGGACGACATCACGCAGCGCGTGAGCCTCGAAGAACAGATGCTCCAGACCGAAAAACTCACGTCCCTCGGCTTGCTCGCCGCCGGCGTGGCTCACGAAGTCAATACGCCTCTGGCCGTCATCTCCAACTATATCCAGATGTTAGCCAAGCAAATGCCCTCCGACGATCCCAAGCAAAAGACCATCGAGAAGATCGTCAAGCAGACCTTCCGCGCCAGCGAAATCGTCAACAACTTGCTCAATTTCTCGCGCACCGGCGCCGCCCAATTGGTCGAAGTGGACCTGAACACTGTCCTCGAAGACACGCTCACTCTGGTCCAGCACCCCTTCCGAACCGCCCAGGTCAACGTAGTCCGCGCCTACCAGGACACGCTCCCCGCGGTCCTGGGCTCGACCACGCGGCTCCAGCAGGTTTTTCTCAATCTCTTCATGAACGCCCGCGACGCCATGCCCTCCGGCGGCATGCTTGAAGTCCGCACCTTCTCCCAAAACGGCTCCGTCGAAGTCGAAGTCACCGACACCGGCTCGGGCATCCCCACCGAGCACCTGAACCGCATCTTCGACCCGTTCTTCACCACCAAAGGCTCCGGCCGCGGAACAGGCTTAGGACTTTCGGTAAGTTACGGTATTATCAAGGAGCACGCTGGCAAGGTTGAGGTACGCTCGACTCCGGGCAAGGGAACCTCTTTCCGTTTGGAATTCCCGGTCGCGCGGAAGGCTGTACATGCGTAAAGGTTCGATCCTCGTTGTTGATGATGAAGCAGAGATTCGAGAAGGCCTCGAAGCTCTGCTTTCCTCCGAAGGCTTTGACGTAACCCCAGCCGACACCGGCGCCGCGGGCTTGGCGCGCCTCGAAGATCAGCCCTTCGATCTTCTGCTCCTGGACGTCAGCCTGCCCGATCGCAACGGCCTCGATCTCCTGCGCGAAATCCGCCGCCGCGATCCCTATCTTTCCATCATCTTGATCACAGCTTTCGGTTCCATCGACATGGCCCGCCAGGCTTTCAAGAGCGGCGCGCAGGACTACATCACCAAGCCTTGGTCGAACGATGAGCTGATCGCCCAGGTATCGCTGGCCATCGAAGGCCGCCGCCTGCGCGAAGAGAACGTCCAACTCAAGCGCGCCTTCAAGCAGCGCTACAATTTCCCCAGCATCATCGGCAAGAGCGAAAAGATGCTCGCGGTGCTGGACCTGGTCACTCAGGTTGCCCCGTCGCGCTCCACTGTCCTGATCAACGGCGAAAGCGGCACCGGCAAGGAATTAATCGCCAAGGCCATCCATTCGGCCTCCACGCGCGCCGACAAGCCTTTCATTCCGGTCAACACCGGCTCGATCCCGGTAGATCTTCTCGAATCGCAGCTCTTCGGCCACGTCCGCGGCGCCTTCACAAGCGCCGTAGCCTCGAAGAAAGGCCTCTTCGAAGTCGCCGATCAAGGCACCATTTTCTTCGACGAAATCAGCACCATTAGCCCCGAGACCCAGGCCAAGCTCCTGCGCGTAATCCAGGAACGCGAATTCATGCGCCTCGGCGGCACGGACACGATCAAAGTCGACGTTCGCATCCTGGCCGCCTCCAACGAAGATCTCACCACGCTGGTTCGCGAAGGCCGCTTCCGCGAAGATCTCTTCCATCGCTTGAACGTAATTTCGTTGAAGCTGCCTCCGCTGCGCGATCGCAAAGAAGATATCCCGTTGCTCGTCGAGAAATTCCTCGAGCGCTATCGCACCGAAAATGCCAAGCCGCCGCGCGCCTTCACCAATTCCGCGATGAAGCTGATGATGGATTACGATTGGCCCGGCAACGTCCGCGAACTCGAAAACGTGGTCGAGCGCGCCGTGGTTCTCTCGAATCTCGAAACCATGGACGTCGAACTGCTTCCGGAAAGCGTCCGCACGCGCGAAATCGTCAAGGGCGTTCGCCTGCAGCTAGCGGAATTTCTCCCGAATCTTCCCGGCGACGGCGTGACGCGCAGCGGCAACCCTTCCCACTCGCTATTCCAAATCATGGAAGAGGTAGAGCGCAGAGTAATCGTGGACATGCTCGAGCGCACCAACTGGAACCAAACCGAAGCCGCCGAGCGCTTCCAAATTCCGCTGAGCACGCTGAATCAAAAGATCAAGCGCCTGGGCATCGAAACCCGCCGCCGCAGCGCCACCGCCGCAGGCTCCCGCGGCGATTTCCCGCAGGCGTAGGGGAGGGTCTTTAGCCCAGCCACCTTTCGGCCATGTTCTGTAGCCCTACTTCAATTCCGGCTTCTTCCATCCCCGCGGCATAAGCGCAGTAGAAAGATCATTTCCCGATAGATCCACTCCACTCAAATCCGTCTCCGTCATCACCGTGGTGGTCAATTTCGCCCCGGCAAAATCCGCGCCGCGCACATTCACCAGGCGCAAATTCGCATTCGTCAGATTCGCGCCGCGCAGATTTGCGCCCGACAAATCCGCGCGCAACATTTCCACGCCGGTAACCTGCGCCTCGGACAAATCCGCTCCGCTCAAATTTGTTTCAGTTAAATCCGTCTTTCGCAAATCCGCTCCGTGCAATTTCGCGCCGCTCAAATCGGCAAAAGTAAGCTTGGCGCCAAAAAATCGCGCTCCCTCCAGATTCGCGCCGGAAAAATTGGCATAAGCCAAATTCGCGCCGAAAAAATCCGCCCGCCGCAAATCCGCCGAACTCAAATCCGCGCGCACGCCTCCGTCCGCTCCGCGCGTAAATCGGTCGTGCAATTCCAAAATCTCCGAAATACGCCTTCCGCCGTGCCGCAAACTCTTCAAAGATTTCAATCCACCCCTCCCAAAAAGTCCCGTCATTCCATCTCCCTGAGCGAGAGCATCACTCTCTTCCTGCAAGATGCAACCAGCATCACGTACGCAACGCCAATCTCCCGCGCCACAGATTTATGATACTTTGAATCCGCCGTGAATCTCCTCGATACTCTAAAAAATCGCGCCCGCAGCTCCCCCAAGCGCATCGTCCTACCAGAAGGCGAAGACCCGCGCGTAATCGCCGCCGCAGCAATTATCACCGGCGAAGGTTTCGCCCGCATCACTCTACTAGGCCGCCCAGCCGCAATAGAAGCCAGCGCAAAAAAAGCAGGTGTCTCTCTCTCCGGCATCACCATTATCGATCCCAATTCCAACCCGCGCCTGGAATCCTACTCCCAAATCCTCTACGAACGCCGCCGCGCCAAAGGCGTCACGCAAGAAGAATCCCAAGCCGCCGCCCGCACTCCACTCTATTTCGCCAATCTAATGGTAGCCGCCAACGACGCCGATGGCTCCGTAGGCGGCGCCGCAAACTCCACCGCCGACACAGTTCGCGCCGCGATCCACGCGATCGGCTTGGCCCCAGATTCCAAACTAGTCTCGAGTTTCTTCCTGATGGTCACTCCGACATGCAACCGCACGGCCCTAGGCGAAAGCGGCGCCATGCTCTTCGCCGACTGCGGCGTAGTCCCCGATCCCGACGCCCAGGAACTAGCCGAAATCGCCATAGCCACAGCCGAAAA